>Ga0256841_1000546_pt1 | contig 38395 bp, 32 predicted proteins | sample 356308metaG_FD_185971 | JGI IMG/M metagenome (GOLD analysis project Ga0256841, IMG submission 185971) | Hydrothermal vent microbial communities from Mid Atlantic Ridge, Atlantic Ocean - 356-308 | ecosystem: Environmental > Aquatic > Marine > Hydrothermal vents | place: Atlantic Ocean: Mid... | reverse complement strand
GCGCGCCCAGCAACGCGAACAGGCGCGCAAGCAAAACGAGAAACAAGAGCAACTGGTCAAGGTGACTCTGGAGGATGGCAGCCAGCAACCACTGGATGTCCAGCGCATGCGCTCACTGGTCGAAGAAGCCTGCGCCGGGCTGGAATCGGTTGACGCTGAGGCCATATTACAAGACACCTGTCGCAACCTGTTCGACGGCGTAAAGGAGGACGACGTCGGCCAGGCATTGGTGATGAGCGCACGCACCCTGATCGAGAAGGAACCGAACTACAGCCAGGTCGCCGCCCGCTTGTTGCTGGATGGTTTGCGCCGCGAGGCGCTCGGTTTCCTCGGGCTGGACACCCGCGTCGCCACCCAGGCCGAGATGGCGACGGTCTACCCGGCCTACTTCGCCAGCTATGTGCGCAAGGCGGTGGAACTGGAACTGCTTGACAGCCAGCTTTTGCAATACGACCTGCAAAAACTGGCCGCGGCGATGGAGGTCAAGCGCGATCTGCAATTCACCTATCTTGGCTTGCAAACCTTGAATGACCGCTATTTCATTCATTCTGGCAGCAAGCGCATCGAGCTGCCACAGGCGTTCTTCATGCGCGTCGCGATGGGATTGGCGATCAACGAGCTGGACCGCGAGAATCGCGCGATCGAGTTCTATCGCTTGCTGTCGTCGTTCGACTTCATGAGCAGCACGCCGACATTGTTCAACTCCGGCACCCTGCGTCCGCAATTGAGTTCCTGCTATCTGACCTCGGTGCCCGACGATCTGGACGGCATATACAGTGCGATCAAAGACAATGCCCTGCTATCGAAATACGCCGGCGGCCTCGGCAACGACTGGACACGAGTACGCGGCATGGGCGCGCACATCAAGGGAACCAACGGCAAATCGCAGGGCGTGGTGCCGTTTCTGAAGGTGGCCAATGACACAGCGGTGGCCGTGAATCAGGGGGGGAAACGCAAGGGCGCGGTATGCGCCTATCTGGAAACCTGGCATCTGGATATCGAGGACTTCCTGGAACTGCGCAAGAACACTGGTGACGAACGACGTCGCACGCACGACATGAACACCGCCAACTGGATACCCGATCTGTTCATGAAGCGCGTCGCCGAGGAAGGTGACTGGACGCTGTTCTCACCGGACGAGACACCCGATCTGCACGACCTGACCGGCACGGACTTCGAGAAGGCCTATATCGCCTACGAGGAGAAGGCCGCGCGCGGCGAGATCAAAGTATTCCGCATGTTGAAGGCGCTGGATCTGTGGCGCAAGATGCTCGGCATGCTATTCGAGACCGGCCATCCGTGGATCACCTTCAAGGATCCCTGCAATCTGCGTTCGCCACAGCAGCACATGGGCATGGTGCACAGCTCCAACCTGTGTACCGAAATCACGCTGAACACCTCGGACAACGAGATCGCAGTATGCAACCTGGGTTCGGTGAACCTTGCCGCGCACGTCGACGAGAGCGGCCTGAACCTGAAAAAGCTGGAGAAGACCGTTACCACCGCGATGCGCATGCTCGACAACGTCATCGAATACAACTATTACAGCGTGCCACAAGCTCGCTACTCCAACCTGCGGCATCGACCGGTGGGACTCGGCGTGATGGGCTTCCAGGACGCTCTGTACAAGCAGCGCATGCCCTACGCATCCGAACAGGCCGTGGTATTCGCCGACCACTCGATGGAGGCTGTCAGCTACTTCGCGATCCAAGCCTCCACCCAACTGGCCGAGGAACGCGGCCGCTACCCGACCTACGAGGGTTCGCTATGGAGCCAGGGCATGCTGCCGATCGATTCCATCGACATCCTCGCCGAGCAACGCGGCCAGTATCTGCAACAAGATCGCGGTCGCACACTGGACTGGGACAGCCTGCGCCAGCGGGTGCGCGCAGTCGGCATGCGCAACTCCAACTGCATGGCGATCGCGCCGACCGCGACCATCTCGAACATCTGCGGTGTCAGCCAATCAATCGAACCGACCTATCAGAACCTGTTCGTCAAATCCAATCTGTCCGGCGAATTCACCGTAGTCAACCCGTATATGGTACATGACCTGAAAGCCGCCGGTCTGTGGGACGAGGTAATGGCCAACGATCTGAAATACTACGATGGCAGCGTACAACACATCGACCGCCTGCCAGATGAGCTTAAGGCGCTCTACGCCACCGCCTTCGAATTGGACTCGCGTTGGCTGGTCGAGGCCGCCTCGCGCCGCCAGAAATGGATAGACCAAGGCCAGTCATTGAATCTGTACATGGCAGAACCTTCCGGCAAGAAGCTCGACAACCTGTACAAACTGGCCTGGGTACGCGGTCTGAAGACCACCTACTATCTGCGCTCGATGGGCGCCACCGGCGTGGAAAAAACCGCGACCGACCCGCGCCAGGACAGCGGGACCGCGCGAGCCGGCGGCATGCCAAGCGCGGCGACAACGGCCACGCCCAAGGCCTGTTCGATACTGGACCCAGACTGCGAAGCCTGCCAGTAACAGAAGCGAAGCGTTGACTCCACCAAGGTGGGTGAGCGCCAGCCAGGTAAGTCTGACTGCCTTGTCCCGTTCGCATGTCTCCCGTGTTGCCTTCAGCAAAAATGCGGGATGGGGTGGTCAGCAGTATTCTTGCGACAACAGCACGGTCGGAGCGGGTGGCCAGGGTGGCCGTGGTGCGCCCGTCGCGCCATACCACCGGGAACCGCCAGGCACAAGCAGGCGTTTAAACACCAGCGTCAAGAAACACGATGAGCGACAACAAACCGAAGGAGCCAAAGATCATGCTGAATTGGGACGACCCCCTGACACCGGCCAGCCCGCCACCCGCCGCGCCTACCAACGTCACGCCAGACACGCCGCCGATGACCACTGAACCACCCACGCCGCCCAGCATCGAGGCCGATCCGGCAACACCACCGGCCACGCCCGAGGCCAGCATCGATATCGAGCCGGTCAAGCCTGAAGACAAGCGTGTCATCAATGGTCTGACCGACATCAACCAACTGGCGCCGTTCAAATACCCCTGGGCCTGGGAATACTTCCTGAACGCCAACAAAAACCATTGGACGCCATTGGACATCAACATGGCCCAGGACGTACACGACTACCAGCACAATATGACGCTGGAAGAACGCCATGTGTACGAAAATGTGCTCTCCTACCTGACCACCTCCGACATCCTCGCGATGCGCAACATCGGGCTGGCGGTGATGGAAAAGATGAGCGCGCCGGAACTCCAGATCTACCAGGCCCGTCAAGTCTACGAAGAAGCCCTGCACACCTGGACCTACCAGCACTGCATCGAAACCATCGGGCTCGACCAAGGCGAAATCTACAACCGTTACCGCGTCGTGCCCGAGATCAACCAAAAGATCCAGATTGCCAACCGCCGGCTGAACTCCGTACTGCGCGCCGACATCGATCTACGCGACCGCGACGAGCTGGAAAACTTCCTCATGGCCTATACCTTCTTCGGCGGCATCTTCGAAGGCTGCTGGTTCTACAACGGCTTCAGCCCAATCTTCGCGTTACAACGTCGCAGCCTGATGAAAGGCACCGCCGAACAATTCCAGTACATCATGCGGGATGAAGTCTTGCACGCATCCTTCGGCATCCGCGTCGTCAAACAGATCATCAAGGAAGAAGAGATCACCCTGGACCCGAAAGCCGTCCGCGAGATGTGGGAAGAAGCAGACGCCGCCGAATCCGCTTACGCCGGCTACATTCTACGCGACCCTATCCTCGGCTATAGCAAGGAAGACCACACCGGCCAATTCCGCTTCATCGCCAACCGCCGCGCCCGACAACTCGACCACGAAGAACCCTTCCCCGGCGCCGAAAGCACCCTGCCATGGCTGGACGAACAAGCCAACATGCGCAAGGAGAAGAACTTCTTCGAAACCACCGTAACCGAATACCAGACCGGCGGCGCACTCAATTGGGACTATTGAGCCAACAATCGAACAAATCGTCCCGACCTGTTGATTGCGAGCCCTCATCCATCAGCGATACTGCGCGGAATCGCTTGATGGACAATGGTTTACATCGGCTATCGTCGATGGTGACGCATCCCCGCGCCAGGGCGAGCGCATATAAACCCATGCATGGACAAGAGGATATGAGATCATCCAGAGAAGGCAACTCAGGAGATTCTCATGACCGCTTGTTTGATCGAACACTTTTCTAGGCTGGAAGACCCTCCCATCGACCGCAACAAATGCCATGAATTGATAGATATTATCGTGCTGGCCGTCAGTGCCATGGCCAGCGGGGCCGATGGCTGGGAGGCCATCGAGGATTTTGGCAAAACCAAACTGGCGTGGTTACGCCAGTATGTTCCACTGAAAAACGGCGTTCCTTCTCACGCCTGTCACCGGTGAAGTTTCGTGACTGCTTCTCTCGTTCCTCAGATTCTTGCCGGACAGCTTAAACTACTGTCCGAAATCTGGGGTCCACTATACTTCTAAGCCTTTTTCTTTTTCTGCGCGCCCCGATCACCTCGCTGCTCCAAAGACTTCAGCGCAATTGTCGCCCCCAAGCCGCTTGAGGCAGATTTTCCCACCGATCGACGTTTCGACAGCGCGCTTCAATATCAGAATCTGTTGAGAACATATCCACGCCGCCTACGGATCATCGCGCGCGGCCATTCCGATGTTTCGCTGGCCGCGATGACGCGATGATAAGCATGGTCTTTCGAAGCCGTCGAAAAATCATGCGACGCCCTCCTTCCCGCAATTCATTCACTTGCCGCGCGCGCCACCCGTTGGCGTCAGGTCGATGCGCCTTTTCATCGCCGGCGTCAGATACACCCTACCGTCACCATCGACCAGCATCACCTCGTCGACGCCCATCCGCCCCGCAATACGCTGCCACAACGGCGCCCCGGCAACGCTCAATGCGGTGGCCGCCGCGTCAGCCAGCGCGCCGTTGCGCGCGATCACCGTCGCCGAAGCAATGTGCGCCACCGGATAGCCGCTGCGCGGATCGATGATATGCGCGTAGCGAACACCTGCGTATTCGCGATAGCGTTCGTAGTTACCCGAGGTCAGTACACACTCGCCATCGCGCGCATCCAGCGACGCGATCACGCCTTCACCTTGTGGATGCCGCACGCCGATATGCCACGGCCGTCCACCATGGCCGCCAGATACACACAGATCACCACCTGCGTTGACGATGGCATTGTCGATACCCAGCTCGTGCAGTATGCGAATTGCGACATTCAGCGCATGGCCCTTGGCATAGGCGCCCAGATCGAGGGCAATCCATGGGTTGGTGGCGCGAATCCGATGCCCTTCTATGGACACATCATCCATGCCCGGCGCGGCATCCACCAGCTTCGCGATCGCACCGGGATCCGGCGGCAGCCCGCCGGACGGTTCGTCGTCATGAAATCCCCACAGCGCGATCAGCCGGCCAATCGCCGGATTGAACAGTCCATCGCTGGCGTCATACAAGGCTTTGCCCTGGATCAACAACGGCAACAGGAAATCGCTGACCCGCATGCTCTCGCCTGCGGCAAGGGCCTGGTTCAGACGCACCAGTTCCCCATTGCCGCGCCACGCATGCCAATCCCGATGCATGCTTTGGAAGCGCCGATCGATCTGGTCGACGGCCCGGTCGAAAGCCGCTTCATCCGACGTCCAGGCGCTGACGCTGACCAATGTGCCAAAAACATACAGGCTGCGTTCGTACATCCGGGGCGAACGCTCACAAGCCGCAAGTAGCACACAGGCAAACAGGCAGACGCCCAGCCGTATTCGCCCCTTCCTCACGCCTCTCATCCAATACCCACCGTCGGGCCATATCGCGATAGAATGGCCGGAATCATCATCATCCACCGCAACCATGCTAATCCTATCCCCTCATTTGCGCATCCCTGAGGACGAACTGGCATTCTCCGCGATCCGCGCCCAGGGCGCTGGCGGCCAGAACGTCAACAAAGTATCCAGCGCGTTGCATCTGCGTTTCGATATTCGCGCCTCGTCGCTGCCGGAAAGTCTGAAGACACGCCTGCTGGCATCCGCCGACCGGCGCATCAGCAAGGATGGCGTGATCGTCATCAAGGCACAACGCCATCGCACCCAAGAGAAGAATCGCGCCGACGCGCTGGCGCGTCTGAGCGAGATGATCCTCGCAGCGAACAGCGTGCAAAAGAAGCGCAAGCCGACCCGGCCGACACGTGGCTCGCAACGCCGCCGCATGGACAGCAAGACCCGCCATGGCCGCACCAAGGCACTGCGGCGCAAGCCCAGCCTTTGATCTTCAATCTTATCGCCGCTCACGCTCATGATGCGCCGCGCCCCCAGATCATGTAAAGATTAGCGGGCAGGCCATTGAAAAATGGCATTTTTCAATGGCCTGTGTGCGGTACAGGGATGTACGCCATTTTCGATGACTGCAAGTCATTGAAAATGAAGGAACCAGGAATCGCATTTTCCGATTTCGTCGTTGAAAAAGTCCATGGGAGGACTTTTTCAACATCCTGTTAAAGCGCTGGAAAACCGGTGATTCCAACGCGCATTCCCATGCCTATATCGCAGAAAAACGGCGCCAACGGTTACCCGGTAGCGCCACTGTCATCACGGGGGAAAGAAATTGATCAGTGCTTCACCTCGATCTTGCGCGCGGCGGCTTCCTTGCGCTTCGGCACGGTGATATGCAGTTCACCATTCTCGTATTTCGCCTCGATATTTTCCAGATCGGCGACGTCCGGCAGGCGGAAACTGCGCTCGAAGGAACCGCTGATACGCTCTCGACGGATGTAGCCTTCCTTTTCTTCCTTGTTCTCGATATTGCGTTCGCCTTTCAGCGTCAGCACTTTGTTCTCCGTCTGGATGTCGATGTCATCTGGCTTCACGCCAGGAATATCGGCGCTGATGACAAATTTGTCTTCCTCCTCGCGGATATCCACGACAGGCACCCAGTTCGCCGGTTTTTCAGCCGAGTTCTGAACGCCCTGGGGCACGAAAGCGCGCTCCACCGCATCGAAGATATCCCATGGGTTGTAACGAATCATGCTCATATCTGTGTCTCCTGAATCATGCTGTGTTCGTCTGTTGACACGTAGATAGGGACGACATGAAAAACTTCAAGTGTTTTTTTGCCAAGCGAAAACACCCTCGAGCATCGCGAGGAGATACCCGGAAGCCGGATAGCGATATAATGAGACCATCGACTTTCATCATCTACCCAGGATTTTTCCACCATGAAGACAGACTCCTTCCACCCACCGCTACGCACCCTGATGGGTCCCGGCCCTTCTGATGTTCATCCGCGCATCCTCGAAGCCATGTCGCGGCCGACCATCGGCCATCTGGACCCGGCCTTCGTCGACATGATGGAAGAGGTCAAGGCACTGTTGCAGTATGCCTTCCAAACCGACAACGCGCTGACTATGCCGGTTTCAGCGCCAGGTTCGGCCGGCATGGAGACCTGTTTCGTCAACCTGGTCGAACCAGGCAACAAGGTCATCGTCTGCCAGAATGGCGTGTTTGGCGGACGCATGAAAGAGAACGTCGAACGCTGCGGCGCAACACCGATCATGGTCATCGACGATTGGGGTAAGGCAGTCGATCCAGCGAAGCTTGAGCAGGCGCTGGAGGAAAACCCGGACGCCTCCCTCGTCGCCTTCGTGCATGCCGAGACCTCCACCGGCGCACAGTCCGACGCCAAGACCCTGACCGAGCTGGCGCACAAGCATGACTGCCTGGTGATCGTCGACGCGGTAACCTCGCTGGGCGGCACCGAGATTCAGGTCGATGGCTGGGATATCGATGCCATCTATTCCGGCACGCAGAAATGTTTGTCATGCACGCCCGGGCTGTCACCGATCAGCTTCAGCGAGCGCGCGCTAGAGAAAGTGAAACACCGCAAGACCAAGGTACAGAGCTGGTTTCTCGACCTGAACCTGGTGATGGGTTACTGGGGCACGAACGCGAAGCGCGCTTACCATCACACCGCGCCGATCAACGCGCTCTATGGCTTGCACGAAGCTTTGATCATGCTGAAGGAGGAGGGGCTGGAGAACGCCTGGAAGCGCCATTACGACAACCATCTGAAGCTGCGCGCCGGCCTGGAGAAGCTCGGCCTGAACTTCATCGTGCCAGAGGATCAACGCCTGCCGCAATTGAACGCGGTGACCATCCCAGACGGTGCTGACGATGCCACGGTGCGCGGCCGTCTGCTAGGCGAATACAACCTGGAGATCGGCGCGGGTCTCGGCGATCTGGCCGGCAGGGTCTGGCGCATCGGCCTGATGGGCCACGCCAGCAACCCCGGCAACATCGCCCTGTGTCTGGCCGCGCTGGAAGACGTGCTGAACTCGTGAGCAGTGGGCCGAACCGTGACGAGCTGCTGATTGAACCGGATACGCTGGAGGGCTGGCTGGATCGCGACGATATCCTGGTCGTCGATCTCTCATCGGCGAAAACCCACCAGCAGTACCACATCCCCGGCGCGGTGTTCCTGGAATACGCTCAGATCGTCGCCGAGCGCAAGCCGGTCAGCGGCCTGCTACCGGATGTGGACAGCTTGGTCCGGATTCTGTCGTCGACCGGCATCGGCAACGACAGGCGGGTCATCGCCTATGACGACGAGGGCGGCGGCAAGGCCTGCCGGCTGCTGTGGACGCTAGACTGCCTCGGCTTCCACGACTATGCCCTGCTGAACGGCGGCCTGCACAGTTGGGCGCGTGAGCGCCATAAACTGACCGACGCGCCGACATTGCCGCGCCCAGCCGATTTCCATGCACATTTCGATGCGACGCCGATCGCCGACGCCGGCTACATCAAGGCGCGCCTGGACAATCCGGCGATGGTGCTTGTCGACACCCGCACGCGCGAGGAATACACTGGCGAACGACGTTACGCCGAGCGTGGCGGACATATCCCCGGCGCGCTGCATTTCGACTGGCAGCGTGGCATGGACCCTCGCCGCAACCTGCGTTTCCGCAATGCGGCGGAACTTCGCGCCGAGCTGGAGGGTCTGGGTATCGGACTCGGCCGCCAGCCAGTGGTCTACTGTCAGACACATCATCGTTCGTCGCATACCTACGTGCTGCTCAAATACCTTGGCTATCACGAGGTAAAAGGCTATCATGGCGCTTGGTCCGACTGGGGCAATCGGCCGGATACGCCGGTAGAAACCGATGCCTGACGGTTCCCTTTCCCCCCACAACCTTCAGCTTCATGACACTATGATCAAACGTACCCTTGGCTACCGCCTGAAGCTTTTTCTCGTTGCCGCTGTCGCGCTGATCGGCGGTTATTTCGCCGGACACTACTTCGCCAAGCCCGATCTCGGCGATGTCGGCGCGGTGATGATGCCAAAGCCCATCGCCATCCAGCCGTTCATGCTGACCGATTTCAATGGCCAGCCGTTCACTCTGCACAGCCTGAAGGGGCACTGGTCGTTCGTGTTCTTCGGCTATACCCATTGCCCGGACATCTGCCCAATGGCGCTGTCCGACATGGCGCGCGTCTACAACCGCCTGGCGGACGACCCCAAGCTACAGGCCAATACCGAGTTCATGTTCATCTCGGTCGATCCCAAGCGCGATACACCGAAGCAGTTGAAGGAATTCGTCAGCTACTTCAACCCCGAATTTCTCGCCGCAACCGGCAGCGACGAGGAGCTGACCAAACTGGCGAAGCAGATGTTCGTCGTCTATCTGCGCGACGACGCCAACGGCGGCGAAAACTACGATGTCGCGCACAGTGCAAATATCTCGCTGATCGACCCAGACGGCAACTTCGTCGCGGCCTTCAAGGGCAAGCATGATCCAAAGGCCATCGCCGCCGATTTCAAGAAGATCGTCAAACAATGGGAGTGGTCACATGACAGCTTTTTTTAGCAGGATGTTAAAAAAGTCCTTCCGTGGACTTTTTCAACGACGGAACCGGAAAATGCGATTCCCCGGCTCCTTTATTTTCAATGACTTGCAGTCATCGAAAATGGCGGTACCTCCCTGTACCGCACACAGGCCGTTGAAAGATGCTATTTTTCAACGGCCTGTTAGATATTTTCTGCCCGCTTGCCTGCTGAGCCTGGCTGCGGTCGCCGGGCATGCCGACATCCTCACTATCGAGAGTCCGTGGATACGCGAGGCGCCGCCGAACGCACGCGTGCTCGCCGCTTATCTGACCATTCACAACAACAGCGACAAGCCAGTGCATATCACCGCCGCGACAAGCCCGGCATTCGGTTCCAGCATGATGCACGCCACGGTCGAGGACAATGGCATCTCGCGCATGGTCCATCTGGATGATGTCGAGATTCCACCTGGCGGTTCAATCCGTTTCGAACCCGGCGGCAAGCACATCATGCTGTTCGATCCGGAGAAACGCTTCAAGGCCGGCGACAAAGTGCCGCTGATTCTGCACATGGACAACGGCATCTGTAACTTCTTCGACGCCACGGTGCGCAAGACCCAACCGTGAGCCAAGCATCCCCCCCATTGGGCTGGAGGAATCGCGGCTTCGTGATCCTGCAATGGTTGCTGCCACAACATCTGTTATCGCGCCTGATGCACAGCATCGCGCGCTGCGAATGGCCATGGTTCAGCCGTCGCCTGATCACATATGCCATGCGCCGTCATGCCATCGATCTGAACCAAGCGGTCGAAACCGATCCAACATACTATCGCAGCTTCAACCATTTGTTCACCCGCGCGCTGAAGCCCGATGCGCGTCCGCTCAGCAACGACCCTGACGAGCTCGTCAGCCCGGCCGACGGCATGGTCAGCGCGCTTGGCGACATCCGCGACGGCGAGTTGATCCAGGCCAAGGGCATGGCCTACACCCTGGAAGAACTGCTGGGTGGCAATACCGCGCTGGCCGAGCCATTTCGCGACGGCCGCTTCGTCACCATCTACCTGTCGCCCAGCGACTACCATCGCGTGCACATGCCCTGCGATGGCGTGCTCGCGGAAATGATCCATGTACCCGGCCGGCTGTTCAGCGTGAACACCGTCACCACCCGCCTGCTGCCACGCCTGTTCGCGCGCAACGAGCGCGTCGTGAATCTGTTCCGGAGCGACTTCGGGCCGATGGCATCGATTCTGGTCGGCGCGATCTTCGTCTCCAGCACCGACACCGTGTGGGCCGGCACGGTGACCCCACGGCGTCTGCGAAACACTCATTGGCGCTATCGGGACACCGCGCCACCCAGCCTGCAACGCGGCGAAGAGATGGGCCGCTTCAACATGGGTTCAACAGTGATCCTGCTGTTTCCGCCCGACAGTGTCGTCTGGCGCGATGACCTGAGACCCGGCGACCGGGTACGGGTACGCGAGACCATAGGCCGGCGCTATTCGGCATGAAGCTCACGATCCCAATGGCCTGCCCGCGACTGTTCACCAACACGCTGACGGGCCAGGACCCGTCAACACGAAACCAATGGGCGAACATGGCTCCGCTTATTCGGCCATTCACCGCATCGAGAAGCTCAGGACATCATCGAGGTATTCACTATCGGTCGCCAGCATCAGCAAGCGATCCACGCCAACAGCGACACCGGCGCAATCTGGCAAGCCCGCTTCCAGCGCCGCGAGAAAAGCCTCGTCCGGCGGCATGACCGGCAAGCCGCGCGCCCGCCGTTGCTGATTGTCCCGCTCGAAGCGGCGACGTTGCTCATCGACATCCCGGAGTTCGCTGAAACCGTTGGCCAGTTCGATGCCGTTCAGGTACAGCTCGAAACGCTCGGCCGTTCCTTTTGGAGAAGACGCGCCAGCGAAGCCTGAGACTCGGGCCAATCCTTGACGAATACCAGGGTTTCACGCGGGAAATTCGGTTCGACGCAATGACTCATCAGCAGATTGAGCCAACCATCGCAATCCAGTTCCAGTCCATCGACATCCAGATCCTGATCCGCCGCCAGCCGGCGCAGCGCCGGGGCATCGAGATTCGCGGGATCCACATCAAGATATTCGACGAAGGCATCGTGGTAGCCGAACCGATGTTCGGGCAGGTCGGTGGCGAGCAGTTCCCGCAGCAATGCGGCCACCTCATCCATCAGATGATGATAGTCGAAGCCCAGACGGTACCATTCCAACAGGGTGAACTCCGGATTGTGGAAACGGCCGGCCTCGCCATCGCGGAATACCGGGCAGATCTGATAAATATCGCCGCTGCCGGCCACGAGCAGCCGTTTCATCGCGAATTCCGGCGACGTATGCAGAAAGTATTCGCTTTCCGCCGCAGCGCCGGGAGCATGCAGCCAGCATCGCAGGCTGGCGATGGCGGGATCGGGATTGCCATGAGCGGAAAGCGCTGGCGTCTGCACCTCCAGCACATGCCGTTCGGCAAAAAAAGCCCGGATGTCGGCCAACATCCGGGCGCGGCGCTTCAGTACCCCGGGACTCGCGGTGGGGCGCCAGTCAGTCATCCTTGGCGCGCGAGACGTACTCACCGGAGCGCGCATCGACCTTGATCACGTCGCCTGTCTGAACGAATAGCGGCACGCGCACCACCGCGCCAGTCTCCAATGTCGCCGGCTTGCCGCCACCGCCAGAGGTGTCGCCCTTCAGGCCCGGATCGGTCTCGGTGATGGTCAATACGACAAAATTCGGCGGCTCGACAATGATCGGTACCCCGTCCCACAGCGTGACAGTGCATACGTCTTGTTCCTTGATCCATTTCACCGCATCGCCGACAGCCCTCTCGTCGGCGGCGACCTGTTCATAGGTATCGGGATCCATGAAGTGCCAATACTCACCGTCGGCATAGAGGTACTGGAGCTGGGTCTCCATGACATCCGCGGCTTCAACCGATTCACCGGAACGAAAGGTCTTCTCCAGCACCCGGCCAGTACGCAGGTTGCGGATCTTCACGCGGTTGAACGCCTGTCCCTTGCCTGGCTTGACGAATTCGTTCTCGATGATACTGCACGGATCACCGTCCAACATGATCTTGAGTCCGCCGCGGAACTCGTTGGTACTATAGCTGGCCATATCTCGACTACCATCTGGAAAAAACGCCAATGATAACCCGAAGCCACCGGATCGTGCAGCGCGACCACTGGACGAAACAGTTGCGGGACGCCATCCGAGATCCGGACGCGCTCGCGGACTACCTCCGGATACCCCGCGATCGACTGCCCGGCATGCAAGACGCCAACCGCCTGTTTCGCCTGACCGCGCCGTTGGGCTATCTGGCTCGCATCGAAAAGGGAAATATCGACGATCCGCTGTTGAAGCAGATCCTGCCAGTCGCCGAGGAAACAACGCTGGCTGCGGGATTCAGCGCCGACCCCGTCGGCGATCTTAACGCCAGTCCACAGCCCGGTATCATCCACAAATACCACGGTCGTGCCCTGCTAGTGATGACTGGCGCCTGCGCGATCCATTGCCGCTACTGTTTTAGGCGCAATTTCCCGTATGGCGACCAGCATGTGGATCTGACAGCCATCCGCGCCTACCTGGAGGCGCATGCGGAAATCCATGAGATCATCCTCAGCGGCGGCGATCCACTAACACTCTCCAATGCGAGACTGACCGAACTGGTCGAGATACTGGAAGCCATTCCGCATCTGCGTACCTTGCGCATCCACAGCCGCCTGCCGATCGTCCTGCCGGATCGGCTGGATGCCGCCCTATCCGAGCTGCTCGGGCGCGGCCGGCTGAAGAGCGTGTTGGTCGTCCATGCCAATCACCCTCGCGAACTGGCGTCGGATGTGACCGCCGCGTTGCACACCTTTCGGAGCTGTTGCGACGCGCTGTTGAATCAGAGCGTGCTATTGCGCGGGATCAACGACGACGCAGGCATCCTCGCCGAACTCAGCCAACGGTTATTCCACGCCGACGTGTTGCCCTACTACCTGCATATGCTCGACAAGGCCAGTGGCACGGCGCATTTCGCCGTGACCGAAAGCACTGCCCGAGATATCCACCGCCGGTTGCGTGACCGCTTACCAGGTTATCTGGTGCCCCGCCTGGTCAGGGAACTCCGTGGTGAAACCGCAAAATCTCCGTTGATTTGATCTATTGCCGGTAGCGTCGCGGCCAACGCCCGGAGACCCGATTCCCAAAAAGCTGGGACGCTCGATATAGCCACGGCCGGCCACACGTCGGCATTCGCGCACGCGCACTAACGGGATGTTGAAAAAGTCCTTCCATGGACTTTTTCAACGACCTGCTAAAATTCGGCATTTGACCGATCTCGGCTATAAGTTGGGCGACGCGCATGAAAGTAAGGTAATATACCGGACAAGATTTTTCATATTCCCATAACATGTATATCCTGGTTCCGCAGCTATTGGCGGAGAGCAACCAGCCTGCTTCCCTGTCCTGTCCAATGGAGCACCGGGAAAGCTTCATCACTATGATTTTGGATAAGGGATCAAGCAACGACGCACTTTGATTCAGCATGAGTGCCGGGCAGACCACTACCGCGTCCTGGCGAACAGACGACCCAGATGATATCGATAAGACGAAAGGGCGGAAAAACACAGAGCAACCAACGGCCGGTACTTGACCTCAACCTGCCAGAGCAATCGCGCGCGCCCCGCGAAACCGTACTCAACGACGCCAAGAAGTGTTCCCGCTGGTTGGAACGCCTGCCTCGCGCCAACCTCGGCGAGGTTTCACGTCGGATATTCAACGCCATCATCGATTTCAACCGCATCGAGATGCTGCCCAAGACGCGTCTGCGGATCGCAGAACTCTTCCTGCCCGAGGTCGCTTATATCGTCGCGAACCTGGAAAAATACTACATCGATAGCGCCTTGCCACTATCGCGCAAGAATCGCAAGATCGCCATCCTGTGCCGCGAGCTCTACCTCGAACTGACCCTGAGTTACAAGATCATCGTCAGCCAATTGGTTAACCAACAGCGCCAGTTCGACAACGCCTTGTTGATCGTCTCGCTACACCGCGCAGTGTGTTATCTCGGCATGGTGCATCGGCAATCCGCGCAGCATTACGAAGCATCTCCCGAAGGTAGCTGGCAAGAGCTGCACAAACTCTACGCCTATGCCTGGCAGAACAATATCTGCCGGATTCCGGTACGTATCGAGAACAAGGCCCAGACAACGGAATCAACGCTGGAAGATCTCTACACACAGGTCTGCACACTTTCCATATGCGCCCCGCATCAGCTCACCAACGCCCAATTACAAGCCTTGATGCGTCTGCTTCCCGAGTGGTCCGAGCACATCACATTGAACCACGAACCACCTCCAGGCAAGGCCAGCGGCGCGACGATCCGCTACGCGGTCGATCTGCTGAGTGATACGCCTCCCGCTGCAATCGAAGCCTTCGATGCGCTGGTTCCGCGCCATCACCTGGTATTCGAATGCGGCGATTTTGTTCAACATCTGCGCAAGCGTTTTGCCGCGATCCAGCCGGGGCAACGTAAAAGTAACCGTTTCCGGCTTCAGCTCTACCGGCAGATCATCGGCATATTACGCAACTCGGAACGCAACTTCGTGCGTACCGAGTTGCATTTCGAGCTGAACGTGGTAAAGGGACTCAACACCATCCATCGGATGCTGACCGCCAGCGATGAAAACACGGTCGAGAACGATTACAGCAGCCTCATGACGACGCGTTATCCGTCGCTCTCCGGACTAACGGATCTCGATTCGCGCGATCCGCTTGGCGAGGATCTTTTTTCCGAAAGCTTCAGCACCACCCATCAAGCAGACAGCGAACCCAGCTCCTCGGAATACGGCAGCGACCACGCGGCGGCGGGCGGTTCGCCGCTCTTCACCTGCCAATCCGCAAATGAAAGCGCCGCCGGTTATTGTCTGGTCTGGCCTGCAGATAAGGCGCCTCGGATAAAGGTCGGTGAATTACTGGGCATCCAGTCGCCGACAAAGAAGCAAAGTTACAGCGTGGCCGTGGTACGCTGGCTGACCAATCACCCTGGCAAAAGCCTGCATGTCGGCATCGAGATCATCGCCCCGATGTGTACCGCCGCCCGCCTGTCGCCACGCAGCATCAATGCTGGCGGCAGCACGATCAGTGGCCTGCTGCTGCCAGAGATCGCCTCGGCGTCCCAGGACAGCAGCGTGCTGCTACCACCGAACTACGAGATCGAATCGCGTATCCTAGAGGTCCATGCCGGAGACGAGCGGTTTACCTTGAAGCTTACTCAGTTCATGGAATCCACGCCGGCGTTCAACCGCTACGGTTACCAGCGCATCGACCGTAATGGCAAGGCAGCGAACGACGCCGATAAAGGCCGGCCCTCCGGTGAAAACGACGACGGCAATGCCTCCCAACTCTGGGCTTTGTTATAGCAATGTCACAAGATAGTAAAAACAAGCCTTATGGCAGCTACCCGTCCGCGCGCTTCCAAGAACACTATTGACAGCATAAGCGGGTTTGATCACCATCCTACGGTCGAACCTCGGATTTTGGCGTGCGTGTCCGTTGATTCGGCTGCGGGATGCCCGAGGCCAAGCCTACAGGGAGGTATTCACGGCGTCCCCACGGACGAGGCACCGGTAACCGACCGCGTTGATTTGACGCAGCGTGGCGCACTGGAACAAACTAACGCCCTACTTTGAGCTTGAACAACGACACCAGAAAACATCACCATCCAAGACAACAAGGCTTATTCGACTCAGGCAGAGAAACGACTATGGCGGCAAGAATGGAAGACATCAGCGGCAAGCTGGCAGCGGAACACCAGGCAATCGAATTGCTCGTCATCGCCCCCTCCCTGAGCATGGTCAACGAGCTGGCCAGCATGTTGCGAAACGCCGGCATCGCCGTGCATCCCCGTCAGATACAGGATCTGGAACAACTCACCGACACACTCGCCGCCAACTACTGCGACCTGATATTGGCGGTCGGCGATTCGGATCACAGCGACATTCACGCCACCATCGGCGCGCTGCGCCAGTCGGATAGCGACGCAATTCTGATCTACCTGAGTGCGCTCGATGATCGGGCAAACCCTATCGTCGAGATAATCGGTCAGGGCGTGGCCGATATCGTCAACCCAGACAACAAGCTGCATCTGCAACATGTGGTAAGGCGCGAATACCATAACCTCATGATGCGCCGCCAACTCGAAGAGGCGCGGAACGAACTGGCGGCGACAGAGCTGCGCTGCACGACACTGATGGAATGTTCACGCGACGCCATCGCCTATGTGCATGACGGCATGCATATCCGCGCCAACCCGGTCTATCTTCAGCTGTTCGGCTATATCGACGAGGAAGAGCTGGCCGACGTGCCACTGCTCGACCTGATCGAACCCGATGAGCTGCCAAAGGTGAAGAAATTCATGCGTTACTTGCCGAAGCTAGCCGACGAGACGCCGCTGGATACGCAATGCCGAAATGCAAACGGGAAGTCCTTCCGGGCGCGCATGGAATTCTCCCCTGCGCACATGGATGGCGAGCCCTGTACCCAGATCACCATCCGAGATCAAGGCAATACCAGTGAACTGGAGGAAAAGCTCCGCGAGCTGCAACGCTTGGATCTGCATACAGGCCTGTTGAACCGTGACGCCTTCGTTCAGGAATGCGACGTGCGCCTGACGCCTGCAAACCGGGATCGAACCCAACTGATGATCGTCAGCCTGGACAACGTCCAGGAGGTCTACCATATCTCCGGCATCAAGGCGGCGGATTCGGTCGTCCTCGAGGTTTCGGATATCATTCGTTCGCTCGTGCCCAACGGCTCGGTCTGCGCGCATATCAGCGATTCCTCGTTCGGCATCCTGATCAAGGGCCGCGAACTCGGCGACACCGAATCCCTGGGCGAAGAGATCAGACGATCCGTCGAGGAACATATCTTCGAAAACACCAAGCGATTTGTCGCCCCGACATGCAGCATAGGCGTCGTCGCTTGTGACGACTATCCGCGCAACGCCGGCCACGAATATATCGGCCTTGCGTTCCGCGCCTGCGAATCGGCCAGTTCGTTGGGCGGAAATCGCGTCAGTGTGTACAACAACAGCCTGATCGACGAGGAGACCATCGGCAACGAGGATCTCGGCGTGGAAGCCGACAACGTGCTCGCGCTGACTCGCCAGGCGCTTGAGAATGATGGATTCAGCCTGGTCTATCAACCCATCGTCAGTCTGCAAGGTGATACCCGGGAAAACTATGCGGTGATGCTGCGCCTCCCCGGCGAGAATGGCCAGACCATCATGCCGGATGAGTTCCTGAAACCCGCTGAAAACGCCGATCTGATGAGTCAGATCGATCGCTGGGTGATCAAGAACGCCATTGAGGAACTGTCCAGGCAACGCAAGGAAGGACGCAAGATCAACTTTTTCCTGAACGTATCGTCGCAGGGGATTCAAGATCAGGAATTCTTGCTGTGGGTCTGCGACTGCCTGCGCGACTGTCAGGCGAAAGGCGCCTGGATCGTGTTCCAGTTGAAAGAAGTCGATGTACGAAACAACATTCAAGCATCGAAGCAGCTGATCGAGGGCTTGCGCAAGATACGGTGTCAGGTAGCGCTGGACCACTTCGGCCGCACGCCTCAGTCACGTGGCCTGCTGAAGCACATCAAGTTCGATTTCGTCAAGCTGGCGCCGGATTTCATGGACAATCTGGCCGACAATCAGGAAAAACAGGAAGAGCTCGGCGCGGCAAACGAGCTCGCCCAGTCTTTCGATATCAAGACCATCGCAACGGCGGTCGAGGATGCCAACAGCCTGGCGGTGCTGTGGACCATCGGCGTGAACTACATCCAGGGCTACTTTCTACAGGATCCCAGCGACACCATCACCTTCGACTTCAACGGGGCTTGACACGTGCGCTCGGCGCCGCGGCGCGTGGATCTTCCGGCCAGTGGTGTTTCGGGTAGCGCCCACGCAGATCCTTGCGCACCTCGGCATAGGTATGTTCCCAGAAGCCGGCGATATCCCGGGTGAGCTGCACTGGTCGCTGAGCCGGCGACAACAGATGCATCATCACCGCGACCCGTCCATCGCATGCTGTTGGCGTTTGCTCCAGACCGAACATCTCCTGCAGCCTGACCCGCAACACCGGCGGCGATCCGTCGCTGGCATATGTCAAGCGCTTGCGTGAACCACTCGGCACTCGCAGCGCGCTCGGCGCGAGACGTTCCAGTTGCCGCTGCCGATCCCAATCCAATAGTGACTTCAACAGGCCGGAAAAATCCATCCCGCGCAAAGACTTCAGCGTGCGCACGCCTTCCAGCCATGGCCCCAGCCATTCATCCAGGCGCGCCAGCAACGTATGCTCATCCAGCAGCGGCCAATCCGATTCCGGCATCCAATGATGCAGGCTGTTGACCCGCGCCAGCCATTGCTCCAGTGATTCGTTAAAACGCAACCAAGAGAGCCCCTGTCGCCGAATCCGCGTCAGCCAGGATGCGCGGACAGCTTGCGCGGGAAAGTGGCTTGCCGGAATCCCGGACAACACCAGCTCGCCCAGTCGCGTTTCGTATATCGCATCGAAGCGCTGTCCCGCGTCCCGCCAGCGTACTTCTGTACGCGTAACGATGCGAGACGCAAACAGCCGTCGGATGGCATCCGGATGAATGCCGATGGCACGTTGGATCCGCCCTTCCCGCTCGCCTCCATCCAACTCCGCGACTACTAGGTAATCCTCCGCGATCAAGGGATCCGCGTCGTCTACGGCGGCGATGCGCCCGTTTACCAAACGATAGCGACCACCGGCATGACGCCGCGCGATACGGTCCGGAAAAGCACGGGCAAGCAAGCCACTCGGGTCCGATTCGAGCGCACCGTCTTGATGCGGGTCTTGGGGCGCCGTCGCTTTCCCGAGCAGGCAGCGGATTTGATCGGCGACCCGCATCACCCGCTGGCAGGCTCGGCGATCACCACCGGCACCGTCCTGGCGCAAGGCTCGCAGGCGCAGATCCAGATCGGCCGACGGCATGCCGCCGCCATCCCGCGAGAGGATATCCCGCTCCGAAAGCAACGCGGCGAGCAATACCCCTTCATCGACACACCCGGATGCCAACGCGCCCAGTACCAAGCTGGCCAGGCGTGGATGTAACGGTAGCCGCGCCATGCGGCGTCCCTCCGCGTTCAGGCGACCGCTCGCATCCAGCGCGCCGAGCTGGTCGAGCAGGTCGATCGCCTGACGCCAAGCGCCCTGCGGCGGCGGATCGATCCAGCTCAGATCCTCCGGTGTCGTGACCCCCCATTGCAGCAACTCCAACGCCAGCGGCGCAAGGTCGGCATGCAGAATCTCTGCCGTCCGGAACGCCAGTCTTGCACGGTGTTCAGCCGCCGTCCACAGACGCAAGCAGCGGCCCGGACCGAGACGTCCGGCTCGACCCGCGCGCTGATCGGCCGACGCCCGGGAGATGCCAAGTGTCCGCAGATGTGACATGCCGCGATTCGGATCGAAGGAAGGCCGTTTACACAGGCCGCTGTCGATCACCGTATCGATACCCTCGATGGTCAGACTGGTTTCGGCGATGTCGGTCGCCAGAATCACCCGTTGGCGACCTTGCGCGTCGGGAAACAGCGCGAGATCCTGCATCTCGCCCGACAAATCACCATACAATGGGACAATCAACAACCCCGCATCCGCCTCGCGAAGCAGCCTTTCGACACGCCGGATCTCCGGCGCCCCCGGCAGAAAAACCAGCAGATCGGCCTTCGAATCCGCGCGCATGCGCCATACCGCATCAGCCACCTGTCTGACCAATGACTTATCCGATGGTCGTGTCAGATGGCTGACCTCAACAGGGTACTGGCGGCCACGACAGGCGATGAGGCGCGCGTCCGGCAGCACGGTTTGCAAGGCCCGATCGTCCAACGTCGCCGACATCACCAGGATACGCAGATCCTCGCGCAGACCTTCGGCCACGTCACGGCTCAGGGCAAGCGCGAGATCCGCGTGCAAACTACGTTCGTGAAACTCGTCAAAGATCAATACCGCGACGCCCTTCAGCGCCGGATCCCGTTGCAGGCGGTGCGTCAGAATGCCCTCGGTGACCACCTCGATGCGCGTCCGCGCCGAAACGCGGCGCTCGAAGCGAGTCTGAAAACCCACCGTTTCGCCAGCCGCCTCGCCCAACAGCCTAGCCATGCGTCGCGCCGCCGCGCGCGCCGCGATACGCCGTGGCTCAAGCATCAATATCCGGCGTCCGGCCAACCAGGGCGCATCCAGCAGAGCCAACGGCGCCAATGTCGTCTTGCCCGAACCCGGAGGCGCATGCAGCAGCGCATGAGCCTCGCCAAGCGCCTCGCTCAACTCGATGAGGATCGCGCGCACCGGCAGATCCGGAAGTTTGTCGCTTATCGCCATATTGTCAATTGCGCAGAACTCGGCGGCGGGAATCCCGTCCAGCATAACAGCCAGCGTAACGCGGAACTAGCAGGCCGTTTAAAAATGGCATTTTTCAACGGCCTGCCAGGGCATCTCGAAAAATCGAGATGCCCGAGTGGGGCAGGGATGTCCCACCCTTTTCGACCACAATAAGTGATTGAAAATATGAGCAAAGCGGAAATCGCATTTTCTCTTAGCGACGAAAAAAATGCCATGGAAGGCATTTTTCGAGATCCACTTTAGTGGGTAACTGGCCAAGGAATTCGCTTGTCTTGGTGGGTGGGGGCTTTCACGCTAACGAAGCCCAACGCAGGCTGCTACAATAGCCGCCATGGTCCTGCCCAACTCCGATATCAACAGCGTCGCCGACCTGTTTTTCTCTACCATCGAACCGCTGATCGAGCGTATCGAGGAAGAAGACGAACGCCACGACGATCACCAACACGTCAATCTTTTGATGGACGCCTTCTATCAGTTGGTCGATGTTTGCCAACGCTGCGAGCACGACCAGACCAGCCGCGATGCTGGCGGGCGGGGAGAAAAACTGGTTGATATCAGCGAACTTGGAGAGTACGGCTTGAACCTGTTGGTGCGATTTTCCCATCTGGCCAGCCGGCACGGCCTGGAACAAACTGCCCAGCGCATCGAACGGCTGAGCTTCGCTTTCGCCTTGTGGATCGTCCGCCACGGCGGTGAGATCAACGTACTGGAGCCGGTCGTCAACGGCTTGGCGCAACTGGCCAACGAATTGACGGAACATGCCGATCTTGGCGTACTCTATCAACAGGTCGAAGAGATCAAATCCCAGGTGGCGATGGAGATCCAGCAGGATCTGGAGCAGACCAATGCACAACGCCCGTGGCGCATCCTGGTATTGAACCACGCCATCATCGCGACCCGCACCCATCAACCCAACCTGATGCGTGAAGCCTTCAAATCACTACTCGATCAACTGCCCACCGACGCCCCGGAATTCTTCCGCGAAGGCATGGTGCAGATGGACACGCTGGACTATCCCGACCACGTCCGCGCCGTGGTGAAGGAGTTCCATGAACGCGTCAATTCCCGAAAATTCCTACACTGAGAAGCCGTCATCCCGTGAAACTGTTCTTTGATTTTCTCCCGGTCATCCTGTTCTTCGCCGCCTACAAAGCCTTCGATATCTACATCGCCACCGCCACCGCGATCGTCGTGGCGGGTCTGCAAGTGCTCTACCAATGGGCGCGTCATGGCAAACCGGAGAAGATGACGCTCTGGACCTTCGTCCTGATTCTGGTGCTCGGCGGCATGACTCTGATCTTCCGCAACCCAGACTTCATCAAGTGGAAGCCGACGGTGATCAACTGGATCATTGCGCTGATCTGCCTCGGCAGCCTGTGGATCGGCGAGAAGAACGTGCTGGAACGCATGATGGGGCATCTCGCCGCGCCACCTCCCGCGCTGTGGGTCAAGCTGACACTCGCCACGACGTTGTTCTTTCTGTTCATCGGCGCTTTGAACCTGTATGTCGCATTCAATTTCCCGGAACATATTTGGGTCGATTTCAAGTTGTTCGGCGTAATGGGGCTTACCCTTGCGTTCTCCTTCACCATCGCCTGGGCGGTGATGCGGCATGCCATCGAGGAATCGGAAGAACAAAAGCCTGAAACCGGCGACTGAGCCATGGTCCACCCAAAACCCGCTGGAAACACACTCATGTATTACTTGATCGTCGCCGAGGATACCCCCGGCAGCCTCGAAGCGCGGCTGGCCGCGCGTCCCGACCACCTACAACGCCTGCAAGATTTACAAAACGCGGGCCGCTTGCTGACCGCCGGCCCGCTACCCGCGATCGATTCAGAAGATCCTGGCCCGAACGGCTTCACCGGCAGCGCGATCATCGCGGAATTTCCGGATCTGGAAAGCGCGGAAAACTGGGCCGCCGCGGATCCTTATGTCGCCACCGGTGTCTATGCATCGGTAACCGTCAAACCCTACAAGAAGGTCTTCCCACAATGAAACGATATGCCATCCCTTTTATCGCCCTGCTATTGACCCAGCAATCCACCCGCGCGGAACAGACAAGTCCCGCCGCCACGCCACCCAAGCCCAACAAAATCGCCAGTCTCATCATCAACGGTAAACCCATCACCGACGAGATATTCTTCGCCTATCGCAGCGAACAGGCGCGCACCCGGCCGGAACTGGCGCGCGGCATGAGCGAGCAGCAGCAGATACGCCTACTCAACCAGCTACTCAACATCGCCCTGCTGTCACAGCAGGCCGAGAAGCTGAAACTGGACCAGAAGCCCCTGGTCGCGGCAGCCCTGGATGTAACACGCATGAACACGTTGGCGGAGATCATGATCGGCGACTACCTGAAGGAACATCCGCTGACGAGCGCCGAAATCGAGCAAGCCTACCAGGAGATCTATGTCGGCCACCCGGCGAGCGAATACCATGTCAGCCACATCCTGACCAAGGATAAGGCAAGCGCCGAGAGAGCCATCGGCGAGCTGAAGGCTGGCAAGTCGTTTGCCGATGTCGCGAAGCACTATTCCAGTGATCCCTCGGCGGCGGAGGGCGGAGATCTCGGCTGGCTGGGCAGCGACGCGCTGTCCGGACCGACAGGCGCCTCGGTCACCTCGCTGAAGAAAGGCGAATTCAGCCCCGAACCGGTAAAAAGCGATTTCGGTTGGCACGTCTTTCTCCTACAAGACAGTCGCCAACTACCAACACCGAAACTCGCCGAGGTGCGTGACACCATCGTGACCAGGCTGAAGAAGGAAAAACTCGGGAAATGGATAGGCGAGCTGCGTGAACAAGCCGATATCCAGACACCAATGCACAAGGAAATCACTGAAAAGCTCAAGCAACGGGCAAACGAAACACCCAAGCAGGATTAATCTCAGACGTGGACCGGCCGTAACCAGATGGCAACCACCCCCGCCGCGATCAGCGACACGCCGCTCGCGGCGGCAAAAGCCGCCAACGGCGATAGTGTATCCCACAGAAAACCACCCGCCAGGCTCCCCAACGCGCCACCTGCGCCGAAGGACAGGCTGCTGTACAAAGCCTGGCCCCTGCCCTGGAGGCGACCGGGAAAGAAGCCATGCACCAAATGAATCGCGGCGGCATGGAATACGCCGAAGGTCACTGCGTGCAACAGTTGCACGATCACAACCAGCGCCAACAGGCCAGGAAACCAGCCGATCAGCAGCCAGCGCGCGGCGGCGATCAACAGGCTGGCCAACACCAGCCGACGCGCGTCGAATCGCGCCATCAAGCGGTGCATGATCAGGAACAGACCGACCTCGGCCAGCACCCCCAGCGCCCAGAACGCGCCCGTTTCGCCCTTCGAATAGCCGGCATCGGTCAGATACAGCGAGAAAAAGGTGTAATAGACACCGTGCCCAGCCTGCATCAGAAAGCACACGATCAGAAAAGCGATCACCGCCGGCTGACGCAATACACGGCCGAGCGGCGGATGGCTGTCGTCATGCCGGGATGCCCCGGGACCGTCCGAGATCAGCAGGCTGCTCAGCAGAATGCCAGCAAACACCAGCAGTAGCATGCCAGGCACGATGCCCGCCGGCCAGGCATCGAGTAATGCGCCGACACCGCCGACTGCGCCGATGAAGCCCACCGAACCCCATAGCCGGATCTGTCCATAGCGACGTATATCACGCCCTAGCCAGTTCAGCGTGACAACCTCGAACTGCGGCAACGACGCATTCCAGAAGAAGCTGTACAGCGCCATCACCAACGCGATGGCCCAGAAGGATTCGACGAGGAAGATTGCCGAGAACACCAGCAACGACAACAACGAGGCAAGACGAATCACCGCGATGCGCCTGCCGGTATGATCGGCGACCCAGCCCCAGACGTTCGGCGCGATCAGCTTGGTGACCATGATCACGGCCATCAACTGACCAATGGCCAACGCATCGAAGCCCAGTGAGCGCAGATATAGGCTCCAATACGGCAGCAGGATACCGAGTGCCGCGAAGTAGAACAGATAGAAGGCGGATAGCCGCCAGTACGGCATGGCCCGCTCGGTGGCGCTCGTCAGCACCCGGCGAGAGGCGGAATCACCGGCGTCTCGCTCTGTACATCGGCATTCTGACCACGTTGACGCAACACATGATCGAGCAACACGATGGCAAGCATCGCCTCGACGATCGGTGTCGCGCGGATGCCGACGCAGGGGTCGTGACGCCCCTTGGTGACGATCTCGGCCGGCTGACCCTGCTTATCGACGGTATGCCCCGGCAGGCGAATGCTGGAGGTCGGCTTGAAGGCGACCCGCGCGACGATGTCCTGACCGCTGGAGATGCCGCCAAGGACGCCGCCAGCGTTGTTCGTCTCGAAGCCATCCGGTCCCATCTGGTCGCGATGTTCCGTGCCTTTCTGCGTGATCGACTCGAATCCGGCGCCGATCTCCACGCCCTTCGCAGCGTTGATGCTCATCAAAGCGTGCGCGATATCGGCATCCAGGCGATCGAAGATCGGTTCGCCGAGTCCCGGGGGCACGCCGTTCGCGACCACGCTGATTTCGGCGCCAACCGAATTGCCCTCCTTGCGCAGTTCATCCATATACTTTTCCATCTCGGCGACGCGTTCGGCATCCGGGCAGAAGAACGGATTGTGCTCGACCTCGGCCCAGTCGAAAGTTCTCGGCCGAATCGGACCGAGCGCGGAAAGGTAGCCGCGCACGCGGATGCGATAGCGCTCCTTCAGATATTTCTTCGCGATCGCACCAGCGGCGACGCGCATCGCCGTCTCGCGCGCGCTGGAACGTCCGCCACCACGATAGTCGCGGATGCCGTACTTCTGCTGATAGGCGTAATCGGCGTGACCTGGACGAAAGCTCGCGGCAATATCCGCGTAGTCCTTGGAACGCTGATCCTGGTTGAAGATCACCAGCCCGATCGGCGTACCGGTGGTCTTACCCTCGAACACGCCAGAGAGGATTTGCACCTGGTCCGTCTCGCGTCTCTGGGTGGTGTGGCGGGACTTGCCCGGGCGACGGCGATCCAGATCCGGTTGGATATCCGTCTCGTCGAGTGCCATGCCGGGCGGACAGCCATCCACCACGCAACCGATCGCAATCCCATGACTCTCGCCGAACGAGGTCACCGTGAACAGTTTTCCAATGCTATTTCCTGACATGCGCGCATTCTACCGCGAAACGCTGATGGCGTCGCGAAGCCACTCAGGCGGCCGGCTGCGCCTCGCTATCCAGGGTCTCCAGATCGGCTATCACATAGCGGTTGCGGCCACCGTGCTTGGCCACATACAGGGCCGCGTCGGCTGTGGCCAACATCGCATCGAAGGAATCTTGCGGCTGCTGGCAGATCCCAATGCTGATGGTCACATGGAACTCACCTTCGTCCGTGCTCACGCGGGTCCGTTCCACCGCGTGACGGTAGCGCTCGAACATCGCGTCCACATCACCGACGTTGACGCCGACGACACAGAATTCCTCGCCACCGACACGCGCCAACAGATCACCATCGCGCGCCTCGGCTTTCAGCGCCCGCGCAACGGCCTTCAACGCAAGGTCACCCACCGCATGCCCGCGCGTATCGTTGATCTGTTTGAAATGATCGATGTCCAACATCGCAACGGTCATCTCGATATGCCCGCGCTGCGCATTGTTGAACAGCCTTCCGACATGTTCGAACAGATAGTTGCGATTATGCAAGCCAGTCAGAAAGTCGGTCTGCGCGGCATCCCGGATCACCCGGACATAGTCCAGCGTATCCATGTTCTGGGTGATCCGGCAGTAGAACTCTTCCGCCTGGAACGGCTTGTGCAGAAAATCATTGGCGCCGGCCTTCAACATGCGCGGCGTCAGGCTGGCATCGGTATCGCCAGACACACCAATGATCGCCAAGCGGGTGCGATCGCGTTTTTCACGGATGCGGCAAACCAGCTCCATGCCATCCATGTCCGGCATGTTGTAGTCGGTGATCACCAGACGAATATCCGGGTGCGCCTCCAGGATGTCCAACGCGGCGATCGCGCCATCCGCCTCGATCACGCGATAGCGATGCACCTTCAGCAGATGAGCCAGATAACCCCGGAACGAGGCAGTGTCGTCCACCACCAGCACCTTCTGCCCCCGGTTTGCGAGTATCCGTCTGGCAAGACTCGCGACATAGCTGATCTCGTTGGCATTCCGCTTGTACACATAGTCAACGACGTTCATGCGCATCACCCGCTCACGCATGGCGCCAGACATCGTGCCGGTCAGCACGATCACCGGAATGTGGCGCGCTCGCACCAAGGCAACGATCTCACCGTCCGGCGCGTCGCCAAGGTTGAGATCCAGTACCGCCAACGTGATACGATCTCGCCAACGATCGAGCAAAACCCGGGCATCGGCCAATGATTTCGCCTTGATCACCCGCGCTTCGGTGATTTCCTCGATGTTCGCGGCAATCAGATTGAGGATCGCGGCACTGTCCTCCACCACCAGCACCCGATCGGTCGGCGCATCTTTCTTCGCCTTCTGGGTCTTGGCATCGGACATGGAATACTCACTCTGTTATCACCTCCTTGGCTTTATCGGATAGACACCCGCTTCCTTTACCCATGACGAACAAAGCGTGAACCCATACCATGCCCTGCTCCGCGCCAGCGATCCGCTGGATACCTCGCCGCCGCCACCGGACTGGTGGAAACGGTGGCGCGCGCTGGCCGATTTCGAACGCCTGGCGCCACTACTGTGGCGCAAATTGCTCGCGGACGGCGGGATGCCGCCAAACACTGCCGCTGACGAACTGCGCGAACTCACCACCCGGGCCATCATAGAACAGCGGATGGGTCACCATTGGCTGAAGCGTTTCAGCGAACGGCTGACGAGCACCGGCAAGCAGGTCATGCTGCTGAAGGGCGCGGCGTTCAACGGCTGGCTATACGAGGAAAATGCGCCGAGACGTAGCGTGGACATCGACCTGCTGGCGCGTGCCGAGGACTTCGACGCGATCGAACGCCTGCTGCTGGAAACCCACGATGTGGTGCTGATCGATCCACGTCGACGCTTGACGCATCGGGATCTCTTCGAGCGTATGTACCGGCCTCGATGCGAACCCGGCATCATCGTCGAACTGCATCGCGACCTGACCAATCCCGGGCTGTATCGAATCGACCACGCGGCACTGTGGCGGGCCAGCCAGGCGCATCCGACCTATCCAGCCGACCAAATGCGCATGCCGAGCCGCGAGCATGCTCTGCTGAATCTAGCGATCCACGCAGCTCGCAACCGCTGTTTCGACGACTACGGGCTGTTGGACGCCTGGCGACTGATCTGTCTTGCCGAACCGGATTGGCGCTTACTCGAAACGCAAGCCACGAAATGGGGCGCGCGCGCGCCGTTGTATCTCCTGTTACGCGCCGTTGGGCAATGCTGGCCACAAGCCCGGCTCGACGACGTTATCCGCCGCCTGCGACCCTCTGCGGCACGGAGGTATCTACTGAAGAACCTACTGACAACGACCCCGCGCGATGGGCGTCTACATCAACTAGCCGCGCAGCTCGCCCTCAGCGACCGTCTCCGGGGGGTACTGCGTTTCCAACTCGCTTATCTGCTCACCCGCGCTGGCGACGCACTGACGGCGATCGCCCCATTCCGGCAAGACGCGGCTGGGCGTGACGCGCATGATATCGATTCATCGAACCCTGATGACGGAAGACGATAAATGCCAGACTTCGCCCCCTCCGCCACCATTAAGGTTATCTCAAAAAATCGAGATACCCGAGTGGGACAGGGATGTTCCACCCTTTTCGATCATGATCAGTGATGGAATATGTGAGCATAGCGGCAATCGTATTTCCTCTTTGCGACGAGAAAAATGCCATTTTTCAACGGCCTGCTAAGTCGTGAGGGATGCTCAACCGGTCGCGTGATCTGCTTCCGCCAGGGCAAAGATCCCCGGTGCGTTACGCCAGTAGCCTTTATAGTCCATGCCATAACCGAAGACATACCGGTCATCGACCTCCAGACCAATATAGTCGCATTGGAAGCCGTTATGGCGCGCATGGCGTTTGCGGCACAGCACGGCGGTGAGCAAACGCGCCGGACGCTCCTCACGGCACACGGAGGCGATCTCGGCCAGGGTCACGCCTTCGTCAAGGATGTCGTCGACGATCAGCACCGTGCGACCCTCCAGCGGCTGTTCGTGACGCTTTCGCCAAGCCATCGTTCCACCACGGGTCTGTCCACGGTAACGGGTTGCATGGATGTAATCAAGGCGCAACGGGAAATCCAGGCGCGTCAGCAGATGGCCGGCGGGGATCAGACCGCCATTCATCACCACCAGCACGATGGGGTCGGTACCGGCCAGATCCTCGGTAATCTCTCCAGCCATGCGAGAGATCGCTGCCTCGGTCTCGCCGAGGTCGAACAGCCGGTCAGCCCGATCGAGCACCTGCCGCATGTCCTTCTCGATACCGGTCATCAGCCCATCTCCAGCTTGAATGCATCCAGATCCTGTAACGCGCGCAGCTCGGCGAGCGCGAACGGATAACGATTGTCTTGTTGCAGCGATCGCCGCGTGACGTGGCCTCGGCCGTGCATGCGGGCAATGCGGGTCTGGGCAACCGGATCCTCTCGGGTCTTCAACGCGTCCAGCACCTCGACGGCGGCGTCACGATTGTTGCATACCAGCACCATGTCACAGCCGGCCAGCAATGCCGCCTCGGCGCGCTCAGCAAAACCCCCTGCGGTTTTGGCCGCTGCCATCGACAAGTCGTCGCTGAAGATGCAACCCTGAAAGTTCATCCGTCGGCGGAGAACGTCGCGCAGCCAAAAACGCGAGAAACCCGCCGGCTTGTCATCCACCCGGGCGTAGATGACATGCGCTGGCATGATGGCATCCAGGCCATTACCTATGAGTATCTGAAAAGGCTGAAGATCGCTGAATTCCAGATCAACCAGATCGCGATCATCAATAGGCAGGTCGACATGCGAATCCGCAGCCACCCGGCCATGCCCCGGAAAATGCTTACCAACCGCCGGCATGCCCGCATCGTGCATGCCCTTCATCCAGGCGCCGGCGAGGCGTGCGACGGCCATCGGTTGGGCGTGAAATGCGCGGTCACCGATCACCTCGCTGATTCCCACGCCCAGATCCAGCACGGGGGCAAAGCTGAAATCCACGCCAACAGCGCGCAGTTCCGATGCCATCAGCCAGCCCAAGGATGTCGCCGTGTGCAAAGCATGCGCTCGGGTGCTGTCATATAGGACGCCAAGACGAGCCATCGGCGGCAGACCACTGAAGCCTTCGCGAAAACGCTGCACCCGACCGCCTTCCTGATCCACCGCGATCAAGGTGTGCGCGGAGGCCTCATGTATCTGTTCGATCAGCCGACACAACTGCTCGGGAGACGCATAGTTACGCGAGAACAGAATGACGCCACCAGCAGCCGGATGCCTCAGCATCTCACGCTCCTCGGCAGAGAGCGTCAAGCCCAGCAGATCGAACATTACCTGACCATGGCTCATGAGCTGTTCCGTTCGGCAAAAAACGATTTACAACGACAAGTCCACATGGCTAGCACCCCTTGAAGCAATTCAACGCCTCCATTTTCCCAGTATTCTCATCACAATAGAAGGAATCAGATGTCATGAAGCGAATCATCCTCCTCGGACTGCTGTCGATACTCGGCACATTGGCGGTCGCCGGTGAAAAGGATAGCGCGCCCGAGATCGCCTATTACGCCCTGGAGCCGGCGCTGATCACCAACGTCAAAGGCAAGCTCCAGTATGTCAAGGTTGAGGTGCAGCTAATGACAGAACGGCCCGACAAACTCGGCGATATCGAGTTAAACGCACCAGCGATTCGACACACCCTGTTGATGCTGCTGACCGAACAAGACGGCGATACCCTGCGTACACCCGTCGGAAAAGAAACGCTACGCAAGACCGCCTTGGAGTCTGTGCGTAACACGCTGAAGGAGCTGACCGGAAAAAAACTGGTCGAAGAGCTCTATTTCACAGCATTCTTCGTTCAGTAGGGTTATACTCAAAACGACAAGAATATAAATCGCTATATTGTTAATTTAATTAACAATTAGGGAAAAGTTTTCTACCCGGATGTATAATGGAAGCAACAATTGGCAGCCAATCCTGATTATCTGAGCATGAGCACACTGATCGGCCAGATCATTGAGGTTCGCGGCGACCGCATGATCGCCGCATTCAGCCGCGCAGCCGACGGGCAATTCACGTCGATCGGCCGACTAGGCTCCTTCGTCAGCGTGCAGCAGAACAATCTGCGCGTGCTGGCCTCGGTATTGAGCATGGCGGACGATACCGATCGTGACTGCCGCCAGAATCCCGACGCGGTCACGACAAGGGTCACCCTGATGCCGGTCGGCCAGTTGGATGCCGAGGACAGATTCTCGCCCGGCATCAATCGCTACCCGACCACCGGCGCAAAGGTCTATGCCGTCGAGGATACCGAGTTGCGCGCCTTGTTCGATGTCTACGCGCCGCTCGGTTTCGAGGTCGGCACACTGCCGGCCAGGCACGATCATCCGGTCTATCTGCACCCCGGCCGCCTGTACGGTCGTCACCTGGCGATCCTCGGGCAATCCGGTTCGGGAAAATCCTGGACGGTCACCAGCCTGCTGCAACGCACCCTGGGGTGCATGCCGAATGCGCATATCGTCTTGCTCGACCTGCATGGCGAATATGTCTGGCGGGATGACCAGGGCCAGATGCAGTCCGCCTTCGAGGAAGGCAGCTATCGCTATCTCAGCGCCCGGGATCTGGAAATTCCGTATTGGCTTCTGACCTACTCGGAGCTGGTCGACCTGCTGATCGATCGCAACGATCCAGGCGCCTCGACACAGATTGCCTTCCTTCGCGATACCGTGTTCTCGCTACGAAAGAAGGCCAACGAACACCTGGAGATGGACCGCCTGTCGGTCGACTCACCGGTGTATTTCCCACTTGCCCAGTTGTTTCTCGCGTTCAAGAAAGCCAACGAACAGACCCTGGATTTCGGCAAATCGCGTGGTGCGCTGAACGGCCAATTCGATGAGTTCCTGGTCACGCTACAAAGCAAACTGAACGACGCGCGCTACAATTTCCTGTTCAAGCCGACGCGCAGAACCGATTCGTCCACGCTGTCCGATCTGCTGCGTGATTTCATCGGACTCGGCGAGGAACGCTCGCAGATCACCGTCATCGACCTCAGTCCGGTGCCGTTCGACGTACGCCCGACGGTTTCCGCGCAGATCGGCCGGCTGGCGTTCGAATTCAACTACTGGAATCCACACTACCGGGAGTTTCCCATCTCGCTGGTCTGCGAGGAAGCGCACGCGTATATTCCACGGGACCGGCATGGTCAGTATGAAGGCACTCGACGGGCAATGGAACGTATCGCTAAGGAAGGCCGGAAGTATGGTGTTAGCTTGGTCGTCGTCAGCCAGCGCCCACATGAGTTATCGGAAACCGTGCTCGCGCAATGTGGCAACTATATCTGTCTGCGCGTCACCAATCCTGACGACCAGGACTATATCCGCCAGCTCGTCCCGGAGAGTACACGGGATCTAACGGAAACCCTCAGTTCACTTGGTCGTGGCGAGGCCCTGATACTCGGCGAGGCCGCGCCCTTGCCCACCCGTGTGCAATTCACCCCACCGGTCCCCCCGCCGAACAGCAACGATGTGGATTTCCATGCCCATTGGCGCAATGGCTTGCGGGATCTGGATATCGACACCATCGTCAATCGCTGGCGGAATCAGCGACGCTGAATCGATACAGCGCATAGCTTTCGCGTTCGTCGCCCGGTCGATGGCCGCGCCAGATCAGCGTACCGAAGTCCGCGTGACGCCGACCAGCGAGATCGTGTTCCTGCACGAGAACCAAGTCACAATGCTCGTCGATCTCAGTCGGCGCGCGCGACACGGTCTGGATGCCGAGATAGTATTCGAACAATGCGCGTTGCGGTTCCCCGAGCAACACACTGGAGATGCATCCATGCGCCGCCGGCAACGCCTTGGCAAGACCGCGGCACATCGCATCGTAACTCTTTTCCGCATCGATTACCGGTAACAGCAGAGTCATCACCAGCAGCCAGCTCGTGGCCAGGCCAGCGGCCAGGCGCAATGCCAACGAAAAATGCGCCGTCAATGGCGCTTTCAACGTAATCCATAACCATGTGCCAGTCGCAAGGATTGCCGGCAGCAGCAACGACCACGAGACGCGCAACGCTTCCAAGGGGTGCTTCACCGCCAAGGCGTCATGAGCCACACCGGGAACGCCACTGACACCCACCAGCCAAACCACCCAGAGCAACAGTAACAGCACACCGAACAGGCCGTTCGCCAACAGGGAGATCCGGCGATTCGCTTTCGCCGACATCCCTCTTAGGCCGGCCACGGCCAATACCGCCAGCGGAACGTACATCGGCAAGGCATAGAGCGCGCGCGCATCGGCAGCCAGCGACAATACCGCGAGCATGACGGCGAACTGACTCAGAGGCAGAAACATCACTGGATCGGCGAGCGCGTTACGCCAACCGACGCGCCAAAGGGCAAAAAGCGCCAGCGGCAGTGTCGGCAGACCGGCCCAGAGCAGGGTCCGCGGATAGAATCCCGGCGTGGCCGGCGGCCCCAAATGCACAGAGCCGACAAAGCGACCGATGTTGTTTACCCAGAACCATTGGTCGAACAACTGGGGAGAACGTTGATAGAGCGCGATCGGCCAGATCAGCAGCCATGGCATCACCGCCAGCGTGCCGGTCAACATCGCAAGCGCATATTCTCGCGTTCGCCAGGCTGGATGTGCCAGCAGCAGCAGCGCACCCAAGCCGATCAACCCCGGGCCAAGCACGCCCTTACTGAGAAACGCGACCCCCGCGCCAGTACCCAGCGCAAGACCGCCGACAAGCCAGCGCTGTCGCGCAAGTACCATGCCATACAAGGCCATGGCAATACCAGACAGCATCGCGATATCGGTCAGAAGTTGGTGAGCACGCACGACCAAGCCCAGCGTTGCGGTCAGCAGTAGTACCGCATACAGGCCGCTGCCCTTGCCATACAACTGGCGCGCGCTCAAGGCGACGAAACAATAGGTCAACAGCAGAAACCAGGCCGAAGTCAGGCGAGCCGCATCCGGCAGACTCAACAGCGGATGGAACACCCTGGCGTTGAAGGCCGCGCAAATGAAATAGAACGGCGGCTTTTCCATGAAGGGCTCGCCGGCAAGCGTCGGCACCACCCAATCGCCACTGCGCATGATGTGGTTGACCAGGCCGAAGGTGTAGGCCTCGTCTGGTTTCCAAGGCTCATGGCCGAGCAGGCCGGGAAGGAGCCAGATGAACAAGACCGCCCAAGCGAGCAATCGCCAACGGCCGGGGACATCCCCCGCGACCCATCGTACCCGATCTGACAAAGCGGACTCCGTAAGGTGTCCGTTCAGCCCGCGTCACTCAGCAGCGGCAGGACACGCTCGCGGAAGGCGCTCTCGCTGAACTGACCGCGCTGAATGAATTTGAGATGGCCATCGCGCGCGATCACGATGGTATAGGGCACGATGCCCGAGCGGTTTCCCCATTTTCGCATCAATACGGAACCCCGGGATTCATCAACCACCAGCGATGGATAGTTCATCCCCAGGGTCCGGCGCACATTACGCAGCTTGCGCGTCTCGTCCAGGCCAATACCAACGATCTGCAAGCCTCGCCCACCATACTCACGCTGATAGCGTACGAAATCCTTGATCTCAAACTGACAGGGACCGCACCAACTCGCCCAGAAATTCAGCATGATCACCTTGCCTTTCCAATCCGACAAGGCTCGGCGCCGCCCATCCAGATCGGGCAACACGATGGGATTCATCTCCCAGGCATTGTTCGTGCGATTTGCGGCGGTAGTCATCGTGGTATCGACAGCCATGACGGTTTCCGCCACATCGGTATCTTCGGGCTGTTTTCCAGCCTTCCAGTTCGCGAACGCGATGCCGGCGACAAGGGCCGCAAACCCAAGAAGCAACCCGCCAGTCCTGGATTTAACCATCATCACTTACCCTTGTTGTCTTCCAAAACGTTCCACACCACCTGATACCTTCGGCTCAGTTCGCCGACATAATCACGCAAGCGTTCGCCGATATACGCCTGACGCACGCGGTCCGGAATCTCGACGAACAACTTCTGCGTGCCGATGCGGCGCCCGAGAATCGTGAACAGATGAAAGCCCTTCTCGGTTTCCACGATTTCACTGACCTGATCGTCCGGTAAATCAGCCAGCGCCTTCTTGATCTGGGGCAATGCGTTGCTTTCCGAAACCCAGCCGATATCCCCGTTACGCGAACGGCCGAACGGGTCGATACTGTACTTGCCGGCCAGCTTGAACAGGCTCTCCCCTTCGAGGATACGCTTGCGCAGCGCCTCCGCCTCGCCCCGGGTGCGCACCACCAACATGCCGACATGCAGGCGCCCGTCGATATGTCCCAGAGCCATATGATCGCGATAATAGTCGCGCAGCACCTGCTGGTTCGGGATCCATTCGGAAACCTTTCGTTCCAGCAACATCGCGGGTAGATGCTCCTTTTCATATGAGCGCAGTTGCGCGGAGACATCCACGCCCTGCTCTGCCGCCGCCTTCGCCAACAACACGACCTCCGCCCGCTGATAGAGCTGATCGCGCACCCATTCAAGATTGGTCGCGCGCTTGCCGCTTTCGTCATACACAATATCCGCCAATGTCACTCGCAGACCATCACCCTCCATCACCAAGGTATCGTCCGGCGCATCCAACGCCAAGCGATCCTCATGTAGACGCACATGCCAGCGATCGCGGAGGCGACGTAACGTCTCCAGTTTCAACGCTTTGTAGCGACGGGATATGTAGGCCGACTTGGCAGCCGACAACGCATCAGGACTCTCGCGAAAATTCTCCGCCATCTCGGCGAATTCATCTGCCGGTAGCTGGATCAGACCACGCAGGTGAACGAGGTATTTCCGATACAACAGCCCATCCTGAAATACCTGGGAGTCATGCTTGAACTTCGGACTGTCTCCCAATTTCAGGCGTTCGGCCTCAAGTAGGAACAGACGCGCGTTGACCAGGCGGCGCAACAGATCGCCGCGCAGCGAGGCCTGCGCGGACTCGTCCATGGTGACAAACTGAGTGGCAAATGGCGAGGAGGCAACGGCCCGATCGAGATCCGAGGCAGTCACCTGTAGAGGGCCTACCGTGGCCAATGTCTGGGTTTCCACATTCGCTGCCGACGCCAACGAATACAGCAACGACGTTGCGACGAGCAGTTGCCGGGAGAATTGTTTCAATTTCATGAATATTATGACCTGTGAGTTCGGCGATTATACAACGCGAATTTGGGTGCCTAAGAGGCCATTGAAAAATGGCATTTTTCAATGGCCTGTGTGCGCTACGGGGATGTACCGCTATTTTCGATGACGGCAAGTCATTGAAAATGAAGGAGCCGGAAAATCGCATTTTCCGGCTCCGTCGTTGAAAAAGTCCATGGACGGATACCGGTTAACTGCGCTTATCATGCTCGTCAAATAGCGCGGCTATTCTCCTCGCATGATAAGCATATTTGATAGGATCCCGTGAGTTTTCGCTTCAAACGGCTAAGTCCGACAAGCTCCTAGCGCCCGATTCGGGAAACATCCAGTTAAAACAGCACTATCGGCAAGCTTAACTGGAGGCTCAAAAACAAAAAATCAGAGGGCAAACCCTCTGATTCTAAATCCACCTTCAGGCCATCCTTGGCCTTAACGAACATCTTCCTGAACTTATTCCTCGGGGATACCGCCACCCTCGTCCGGCGCGCTCGCGTGCATCCACGAAACCGCTGCATCATAATCGTGCAGGATCGACTTGCCTTTCCAGAAGTAGTCCTCGTCATCGGCTTTCGCCAGGAACGGAACGCCATCATCGTTGGTAACGTGGCAAGCCGGGCATTTCAGCGGCCCATGAGAACCATCCGGATTATACATCGCCGCCTGCGCATAGGTCGTGGTATCCAGATCGGGTGTCACCGGATACAGACCATGGATGGACTGATGGCAAGCCTGGCAAGCCAAGCCGGCATGTCCCTTCGTGTAACGCGACAGGCTGTATTTACCCGGCTGGTTAATCGGGAAGGCGACGCCTCCCTGACCTTCCACATAGGGCGCGGCATGGCAGTTGGCGCAATGCGGTTCGCCAGCGGCCAACCAGTAGTCACGACCATGTGAAGCCGCATCGTAAGGTACCGCGGTGGCACCAGTAGCACCCTCGGGAAGATCGAGACTCGCCACGTCCACTGCGGGATTGGCCGACAGGATCGAGACGTTGATGTCACCATCCTCGTCCTTATGCACCAGAGGGCCATTACCCTTCAGCGCGATCACCGCGATATCCGGCACGAGGCGATCCTTGCGCCAGTAGTCCAATGCGCCTGAACGCTGGGTATCGACCTTGCCATCCGCCTTGAAGACAATCTTCGGATCGAGATAACGATCCTCGAGCACCTTACGCGACACACCGATCGCGGCGGCAATCTCATCCAGGGACTTGTTGCGGATAGTCTCGCCTTCCTGCTTGAACGCGTTGGTCAGATTGTCGCGCTGATACAGCTCGCGCGACAACTGGGTGTGGCAGTTGGTGCACCACATGCCCTTGCCATGCTTGCCGTTGCCGATCTGGGTGACATTCTCCTGCAACCATTTCCCAATGGCATTCAGGTGCTCGGGGGTTTCGGCGCCATCCTTGTCCTTGTTCGGGTTGCTATGCACATCACGCCCGGCAAAACAGCCCTTGGAGTCGCGGTTGTCGCCGTCGGCGAAGGCATTCTTGCCCTCGGAGGTGATCAACATTTTGTCCAAGGCTCCATCCATGCGGTGAGACGGATGGCATGCCTGGCATGAACCCGTTCGGCCATGCGAATCGACCAGCGGCGCATTGGTCAAGTGCGCGGTATGCAGCACTTGGGTCAGAGGGGGCACAATGATCTCTTTGCCTTTCTTGTTTTTATGCTTCGCCGACATCAATACGCCAATGACGTTGTCCGCATGACACTTCTGGCACAAAACGGGATCACGGCCGATACGGTTACTGACATCACGGGTATTCGGATCGTAGTTTTTCAGGAAATCCGTACCCACTTTGTCGTCATGCATTTCTAAAACGGACAAGGAGGTCGCCTTCTGATTGGCGATCCAATCGGAA
>Ga0256841_1000545_pt1 | contig 38422 bp, 28 predicted proteins | sample 356308metaG_FD_185971 | JGI IMG/M metagenome (GOLD analysis project Ga0256841, IMG submission 185971) | Hydrothermal vent microbial communities from Mid Atlantic Ridge, Atlantic Ocean - 356-308 | ecosystem: Environmental > Aquatic > Marine > Hydrothermal vents | place: Atlantic Ocean: Mid... | reverse complement strand
TGGTTTTCTTCATTAGAAAAATAAGTCGAATTATTCATCTAATATACTGAAAATCAATGCTTTATTCTAATTTTTTAACATTTAATTTGTTGAAAATCAGTGAATTATATTTTTGTCATGTACTAAAGGGTTCGTTATAATTTTTTTCTGTACTTGTTTGCAAGTTGTCTTGATATTGGCCAAGTGCCGTTCTTGTTTTTTCTGTTTTTCCGGTTCGGAATCTTTTTTTTCTTTCATCGGCTTTTAACATCCAACTTTGTGCAACGGCTTGCCAATCGACAATCGTGACTTTTCCTCCCACTTTCCATCCGATGCCTTGGTAGTGACTGTAAAATTTTTTGGCTTCCGGTACCGGCCAATTTTTTTTGTAAAAAATTCAATAACTTTTTTTTCATTTTTTGGTACGTCATGTTTATTATCGTTTTTATTGTTTTCTATTTGTTTATTATGTTTATATATAGGTACCAGTGCTTGTACCACTTTTAGGGTAACCTTGGTTCAGTACTTGTTCAGGGCTTGTACCACTTTTGATATAACCTTGGTTCAGTACTTGTTCAGCACTTGTTTCAAAATTGAACATCTTGATTTTGCTTCCTTTATAGGGATTGTGGGAAGGCATATACAACAGGTATTTCCAATGGCTTAATTCTTTGATGCATTTGTGATAGGTGGCTTTGGAACCTATTTTTGAGGAGTGCATAATTTCTTCTCTATTGATATGAAATTCATTGGGAAAATGGTAGGTATTCCACAATTGAAACAATGCCACATACAAACTGATATGGGTCGGGTTTAAACGGCTGTCTTTTGTAAATTGTACAAATACCCCGTTGAGATGCTTTATATAATTTATTGACTCCATGAACTCGGTGGCCAAAGGGTTTTTCGAGAATTAGTATTTGTTATGAATGCGGTTTTTTTCTAAAATTGTTATAATCTCATGGTAGTCATAGTACAATACGCCACCCACCTTGGTATAGGGTAAGGTACCATTGATGCGTAGGTTTTGAAGGGTTCCGGGAGAAATGCCCAAGAGTTCTCTTACTTCAGGGGATTTTAACCATTTCTTGGTAAGGTTGCCTGATTGGTTGTTGAGTAGTTGTTTGATTTCATCGAGTAATTCTAGTTTGAATTCTCGAAGGTCTTCGGTAGTAATAATTGTTGCTGCCATGTCGTAACGGTTTTAAATGGCAAAGCCGTCAGGTTCAATTTTTTTGAAGACGACTTTGCCGTGATTTAGCTCACGAACTTTACTATTGTTTTAAATTGGTGTTCGTGAATCTTCGATTTGACTTTCGTTCGACAAAATTGAAATGGATTATTGGATTTTATTGACAAGGTTCAACCAAGTTGGTTAATTTTTTCTATCATTAATTTTGTACTCTTTTGGGTAAAATTAGTACTATCGTTGATGGTTTAAATGCATAAAATTGCTCAAAAAATAGGATAACTTGCCTTTTTTTTGAACTACCAACCTTGGTATACCTTGGTACTTTTTATGCATCCATTTCTTCAAATTTCTGAAGTAGTGATTTTGTCATAACATCCAACATTTTGGTTTGGCTAATCTTTCTCGAACGAATGCTAAACAATGTTCGGTAAGGGTCTCCCAATTTTATGTTTAGTAATTCTTCTGCCAATGCAAATAACTCTTTTATGGTTCCGTCAACAGCTCCACAACTATGTAAGGCATACAGTAATTCTGCAACATCGGTATTGGAAAACTTCCATTTTATCTTTGACCTTTTATGTAAATTTTGAAGGTTTGCCGCTTTTGGATTTTCGATATTATACAATTTGTTTTGTAAATAATTTATAAAGTAATCGTATCCGTATAGTTTTCTCAGTAGTAAATCGTGGGAGGTACTAAATTCCGGAACACGGTAATAGTGCTTGGTATCTGTAATATTTAAAGATTTATAATTTTTTCTAGTGAAATATTGCGCGTCCAAGTAGGTTTTGTTTTCTCTGACATAACGAACAAACTCTAAATTATAAGTAAAGAATTTATTGGCCTTTTTTATTTTATGTTCTATGTACTTTTTTTGTTTTTGCCGGCTTGCTTTCGGATAATTCATTTCAAAATATCGCAACTCACTATGGTATATCAATTGACTATATGGTTGTGATTTTACTTTTTTAAAAAAATGTATCTCTTCTTGTTCATTGAGAAAACAAGTAGTAAAAATTACTTGGCTCATTTTTGAAAGGGTCTTACGGCAAGCAACTATGGTGTGATTTGCTTGGTTGATAACGTCGGTGTGATGATTTTTGATTTCTTTTAATTCATCGTGCAGTTGTTGTAATAATAGTTCAAATTTCATTTAGTTAGGTTGTTTTGAGGGGTTGTTCACATTTTTAACAAATTTATTTAACAGCTAAACTGAAAAGAGTTAAAAAAATGTGATTTAACAAAGATTTGGGGTAATCTCTTAATTATTTTTTAACAAAAATTATGCCTAATTTTGGTGTAAGTAAAAATAGAAATCTAAAAACCTCAATTAAAGTCGAATTGAGGTTATAAGCAGTTTTAATTAGCAACTCAGACTTATGAATGGGTATTTATTGATTTGAAATTTATCATATCTAGTTTATATGCATTGTAGATTTTTCTTTTCTTTTTCTAATTTTAATTTTAAACTTGCCATATCATCAGATACTTTTCTCTCAATGACTTTGGCATAGATTTGTGTGGTTGCTATTTTTGTATGCCCTAATAATTTTGATACCGTCTCTATGGGTACTCCGTTACTAAGAGTTACCGTAGTGGCAAAAGTATGCCTTGCCATGTGAAAGGTTAGGTTTTTTGTTATCTGACATAGGTCAGCAATTTCTTTAAGGTAACTATTTAACTTTTGATTGGAGAGGTTTGGAAACAAGGTTCTTTTTTCTGCTGTTTTTGGATGGTTACTGTATTGTTTTATCAAACGTTCCGCTGTAGGCAACAAAGGTACTTTTACAGGGTTCCCGGTCTTTTGCCTATTGGTGATTATCCAATTACTTTTATCAATACCCATGATAACATTATCCTCAGTAAGCTGCATAATATCTATATAGGCAATTCCCGTATAGCAACTAAAAACAAAAAGGTCTCTAACAATTTTTAAACGCTCAATAGCTATTTCTAAATCCTCAATACGTTCTAATTCAACCTTGGTGAGAAATTCTCTTTCTGTTTTAACCAAGGTTGGTTTAAATTTAACGAAAGGGTCTTTATCAATCCATTCTAAATGAAAAGCCAAGGTGACCATTTTTCGCAAACGTTGGATGTGTTTCATAATGGTATTATTTCCAACTTTTCTCTGATGGTCTCTAGGTGTATAAGTTCTTAAAAAATTTTCAAAACCAATAACAAAACTGTAGTTTAAATTTTGAAGGTATATATCTGTTTTCTTAAATTCTTTTTCCATATACAGTTTGATATATTTTTGAGTTGTTTTATAATGCCTCATCGTATCTCTGTGTAGCTTATGAGTCATTTTATTATTGTGGTAATCGATAATATCCTGCATGGTATAGTGTTTTTGGTCATTACCAAAATACCTTGCTTTTATCGCTTGTGCCGTTATCATCTTATTTTCTAATTTTAATTCTTGATAACACTGAAAAAGTTTTAACCGAACTTGTTCTAAATAATTATTGATGAATTTAGCATTGAGGCTGTTGCCTTTTAATTGCGATTTGATGCTATCCCAAGAATCAATATGAATGCGATGTTGTAAGCTGATATTTGCCCGTTTTTGATTAACGGTAATCCGTACATACAATTTGGCTTGTTTGTTTTTTACTCTGGAAGTGTTTATCCAAAAAAGGATAGAAAAAGTTGTGGAAGCTAACATAGTTGTCGTCTTTAAAAATTAAACATTTATTTTCAGACGAAAGTCAAATCAACTATATCTCTCAAAGATAGTCAAAATTTTAACAATTCGGTCAACATGTTGACCAAACAAATTTTTGTTGACCGATTTGTTGACCGGAACACTTGTTTTTGAACCGTATCAATTAAAACCCAAAAAAATATAAAACCCTGTAAATCATATAATTTACAAGGTTTTGCCACTTTTTGAAAGTGCTAAAAGTGATCGCGACAGGATTCGAACCTGTGACCGTCTGCTTAGAAGGCAGATGCTCTATCCAGCTGAGCTACGCGACCTTAATTTGAATGTGAAACGGCTAACTGTTAAGATGCCATAACGAGCCAGCTACACATGTCTTTTTTAATTTTGCCGTAAAGCGGTGCAAATATAAACTGGTAATCCTTATAAAACAAGATAAATTTGGGCAAATTTAGCTGTAGTAATAGAGATTGATTTTTTGAAAAGTATAAGTATAGCAAACATTACTATTATAATTGTCGTTAGGATAGTAGTAAAAGCAAAGGTGAATACTAAGATAGATTTTATAGTTGCTTACTCGCATTGATATAAACGATTTTTAAAGCAAGGTGTTAGAAGTATGGTACCATATTCAGTATATATGTTGAAATAGTATCTTTTTCTCTCTAAAGTAGAGAGTTATAAGAATGTATAAAAAAATGTGCTCGAACACTTTTTTTGCTTTTTTTCTTGTTTTCTTCAAATTATATTCTATTTTTGTTGTGAAATTGTACGATTAGAGATGAATATTTTCTTATCAAATAATCATCAATTTCAACCATAACATTAACAAAAAAAAATCATTAATCATAATAACTAAGGTAATTAATATAGAAAAAGTGATTTTTAAAAACAATTTAAACTGCCTTAAAAACTTGCAATAAATTAACATTATGCAATATATTTAAAAGATATGAAGCCTTATTTATTAGTTTTGCAATAAAAACTTGCAAAATTAATAATTAAATTCTATGTTTGTTGTGAAATTATGTAGAAGAGTAGATATTCATTATCAAGTAAGTATCAATTATAATAATTACACTAAAGTTGTTAATATTTTGATAACTGTTGTTTATGATTAATTAAATGTGGTATAGCTATTAATCTTTTTAGTCTTATAAGTTTATAACTATTTTTATATCATCTAAATACTAATTTTAACTAATTCACTTTATGAAAAAAACTAACAAAATAATGATTACGGTTTTTTCTTTAATGTTCGCTATAAATATAGCGGCACAAGAAAAAACAGTCTCGGGTACAGTAACTTCTAAAAGTGACGGTGCCCCATTACCCGGTGTTAGTGTTGTTATTCAAGGCACAACTACGGGTACTGAAACCGACTTTGATGGAAAATATACCATTGAAGTTTCAACAGGTGATGTTCTTGCTTTTTCATTTATTGGTATGAAAACTGTATCAATTACCATTGGAGAATCGAATACGTATGACGTTGCATTAGAAGAAGATAGTGCAAGTCTTGACGAAGTAGTAGTAACCGCTTTAGGTATTAAAAGACAAAAGAAATCATTGACCTATGCTACCCAAAAAGTCAGTACAAATGAAATTGTAAAAGCAAGGCCTTTAAATGTGGTCAATAGCCTTTCAGGTAAAGTCTCGGGGATTTCTGTTACCCGTAGCGGTGCCGGTGTTGGTGCTTCTTCAAAAGTAATATTGAGGGGAAACCGCTCGATAAATGGCAGTAGCCAACCTATTTATGTTGTAGATGGAGTAGTAATTGGAAACGGTATCGAAAACATTAGCCCCGATGACATCGAATCTATTACCGTATTAAGAGGCCCAAATGCCGCTGCCCTTTACGGTAGTCGTGCCAATAATGGTGCCATAGTGGTGACCACAAAATCAGGGCAAAGCATCGGTAAAAAGTTTTCTGTTGACATAAGCAGTACAATTACCACAGAAACCGTAAATATATTAACCGATTATCAAAATGAATTCGGCCAAGGGGTAGACGGTATTTACAATCCCAATACCACCAATTCTTGGGGACCTCGTATGGAAGGGCAATCTGTAGCACATTGGTCTAACGACCCTAATTCAGGATTAACCCAATACAACTTTAGCCCACAACCCAATAATGTAGAAGATTTTTTTCAAACCGGTTTTAATCTGGCTTCCAATATTTCGGTTTCAACCTTTAATGAAACCACCAGTACCTATTTTTCATATACCAATACCAATGCCGCCGGTATTGTACCGAATAATCAGTTGAAAGGGCATAACTTTAGTGTTCGGGTCAATTCAAAAATTGCCGATAAATTGCATGTAGACGGAAAATTAAATTATATCCGTCAAACAATTGATAATCAACTAGACCAAGGAGAAAGTTTCTCTAATCCTATTCGCCATGCCTTGCGGCTTCCAAGAAATATAAGAACACAAGACGCACGTATATTTGAGTTTAGAGACCCGTCAGGCAGTGTATTGCAACACTATTGGAAACCCCATGATAATGGTGGTGCGAACCCGTATTGGACGATAAACAGAAACCTTAATGAATTGATTAAAGACAGAATATTAGCATCGGCATCCCTAAGTTATGACTTAAGCCCTAATTTAACAGCACAAGTAAGGGCATCTTTAGATAAACTTGTAGAATCTAAAGAAACAAAATGGTATAATGATTCATATATTATAGCAGATAACGGCGACTATTTTACAAGGAATACCCAAGGTGAAGAATTTAATGGCGATGTACTATTAACCTATAAAAAAGACATCAATGAAGATTGGAAATTCAATATCAACGTAGGAGCCAATTACAATCAAATAACTGTCAAATCTGTAAATACAAGAAATAATGGCTTAAACGTTGAAAACTTGTTTGCAGTAAACAATGCTGTCGGAATTAGTGTTACGCAAACTATTTTTCCTAAAAAAGTAAATTCTGTTTATAGTTTCGGGCAATTATCATATAAAAATGCCATATTTTTAGATTTAACCGGACGTAATGATTGGAGTTCAACACTACCCGCGGCAAATAGGTCATTTTTCTACCCTTCAGTAGGGCTTACGGCGGTACTTAGTGATTTATGGACATTTCCGGATGCAATCAGCTTCCTTAAGTTAAGAGGCTCATGGGCACAAGTAGGAAATGATACAGATCCATTTTTATTAGACAGGGCTGCTAATTTAGGACTTGGTGGCGCCAACGGCGTTATCGAAATTTCTCCTGTACTACCTGTAAAAGATTTAAAACCCGAAAAAACAATATCTACTGAAATAGGGTTAGACCTTCGGCTTTTAGAAAATAGAATTGGTTTAGATTTTACCTACTATAAATCAAATACCACAGACCAACTGTTCCCTACACCCGTACCTAGCCCATCAGGAGCTTCTAGCGTTTTTCAAAATGGGGCAGATGTACAAAATTCAGGAGTAGAAATTATTTTAAACCTAATACCCCTAAAAACAGCAGACTTTTCATGGAGTATTGATTTTAACTTTGCCAAAAACGAAAGTAAAGTATTGAAAATAGCAGAAGGGTTTACTTCTATTGAATTGCCCGGGCGTGATTTTTTACGTAGGTTTCGAATTGAAGCCGGAAGCGAATTTGGCAATGTATACTCAAGAGGTTTTCAACGAGATACCCAAGGTAGGGTCATTGTAGGAGCGAATGGTATTCCATTGGTAACCCCGGGCTTTACCGTAAAAGTAGCCAACTTTAATCCTGATTGGTTAGGAGGCATTCGCAATTCATTTGACTATAAAAACTTTAATTTGAGCTTTTTAATTGATATCCGCCAAGGGGGCACCGTAGCCTCATTTACCAATGCCGTGTTGGCAGCAGACGGAGCTACACAAGAAACATTAGCCGGTAGGGATGGCTCAGCTGTTTTCGGGCAAAATGTATTTGGCAATATCACTGCCGTGAAAGAAGACGGTACACCCAATGATATTCCGGTAAGTGCCCAAGTACTCTGGCAAGCCTTAGGAGGTAGAAATGCACCCGTAGGAGAAGCTTTTGTAAGAGATGCTTCCAATGTACGGTTAAGAGAATTGGTTTTTGGATATTCACTATCCGAAACAGCATTAGACAAATTGCCTTTTGAATCTGCCAGTATTTCTATTGTAGGAAGAAACCTATTCTTTCTTTCTAACAAAGCCGGAGATATCGACCCTGAAATCACAAACGGAATAACTACTAGAAGTGGTAATGAAACAGATGGTTTTGAATCGTTTTCGCCACCACCTACTAGGTCATTTGGAGTGAATATTAAATTTGGATTTTAACACTAAAAAATCATCATTATGAAAAAAATAAAATATATAATCTTAACACTTGCAATGATCATTGCTTTTAATGGTTGTACTAAAAGTTTTGACGAACTCAATACAGATCCTACTAATTTAACAGAGGCAAGTATAGATTTAACAACTATCGGTTTAGTATTTGCACAATCACAACACAGTGCCATGCTATCAACACCTATAGGACCCGTATCTTTTTACCCTTGGCGTTTTCAAATTTCCCAATCGTTATTTTCTGATATTTATGCCCAATATTTTGCAACTACGGCAGCAAATTTTGATTCTGATAAACACGTTATAGTAGGTGGTTGGAATGCTGCTATATGGGATGGTTTCTATTCGCATTCTGCACCACAACTAAAATTCTTTGAAGAATTTACAGCAGCAAATGATTTGCCCATTGAAAATGCCATTGCCAAAGTATGGAAAACTTTTGCTTACCATAGGATGACCGATTTTTATGGGCCCATCCCATTTTCGCAATTTGGTAACGGAGAAACTTCAGTGGCGTATGATTCGCAAGAATCAATATACAGAGCTGCATTTACTACCTTAGACGAAGCGGTTGCCGTATTAAAAGCAAATTCAAGCGGAACAACCATTTTAGGGAATAATGACGGTATTTACGGAGGCAGTGCCGAAAAATGGTTAAAATTTGCCAATACATTACGATTACGGCTTGCCTTGCATGTTAAGTATGCAGACCCTACATTGGCTAAAACAGAAGCAGAAAAAGCAGTAGCAGATGGTGTTATAGAAAGTAATGCAGACAATGCGTTGCTAGCTACCAATCCCAGCTCTAAAAACGGATATAATGTAATTACCGCATGGGGCGAATTTAGAATGAGCGCCGCAATGGAAAGTGTTTTAAAAGGCTATGATGATCCCAGAATGCCGGTATACTATTCACCGGCAGCCAATGGAGATTCAGATGGAGACGGAATTCCCTATGAAGGGATGCGAAACGGACAGTCAAAAGCCGATAAAGGAAATGCAGCCTTAGATTTTAACGGCTCAAATTCTGATATGGGCTCACAATGGTTGCCCGCAGCATTGGCAGACGGAACCCCCATTAAAGTATTGAGGGCGGCAGAATCTTATTTCTTAAGGGCCGAAGGCGCCTTAGAAGGATGGAATATGGGCGGAACAGCCAAAGATCTATACGAAAGCGGTATCGCTATGTCACTTGAAGAAAACGGCGTGCCTAATAATTCTTATATGATGAGTACAAATACCCCTGCCCCTGTGGGTGATATTAATAATACGCCTGCCTTATCGGATATTCCTGTAAAATTTGACGAAGGCGGTTCTAACGAAAGAAAATTAGAACAAATTATTACCCAAAAGTGGTTGGCTTTATATCCTGATAGCTGGGAAGCATGGGTTGATGTACGTAGAACCGGATATCCTAAATTATATGCCAGATTAAATTCTGACAACCCAAATGTGCCCGTAGATATGGTAATGAGAAGGCTTACTTATGTTGCCCCCGAATACGAAAATAATAGTGAAGCCGTAAATGCCGCTGTGGCCTCACCTGAAATGGCAGGAGGCGATAAAGGAAGTACTAAACTTTGGTGGGATAAAAAAAATTAATTAGTCAATTAATATTTGAGTTAGTTAAAAACACCAATAGATTTATTTATTGGTGTTTTTTGACTAATTTTACCTATTGCAGGTATTGATTGGATAAGTATTTCAGATGGCTTAACTATAGAAAACCCTGCCTATCGTAATAAAAAGCTATGAACCTATTAGCTATTAGATAAAATATATTCACTATAATAATTTATGGCCACTACTGCAAAAATTTCAGTACTCTTATTAGTTGTTATTTTTTTTTCTTGTAATAAAGCAGATGATAATAAAATGTTCACCTTGCTTACCTCCGATAAAACAGGAGTCAATTTTAAAAACCCAATTAAAGAAACAGAAAATTTTAATGTACTTGAATATGGATATTTATACAATGGAGGTGGTGTTGCTATTGGAGATATTAACAATGACGGATTGCCCGATATTTATTTTACCGGAAATTTAGTAGGCAGTAGGTTATACCTTAATAAAGGAAATTTTAAATTTGATGAAATAGCAGAAAAAGCAAGTGTTTTTGCTGCCGGTTTATGGAATACCGGAGTTACTATGGCAGACGTAAATGGTGATGGCTACCTCGATATCTATGTATGTAGGTCGGCAGCTAAAGACAAAAACAAAAGAAAAAACCTATTGTTTGTCAATAATAAAAACCTCACATTTACTGAAAAAGCCTCGGCATACGGTATTGATGATTCAGGCTATTCAACCCAAGCCTCATTTTTTGATTATGATAATGATGGAGACCTCGATCTTTATGTACTCAATCATTCTACACAAGAATACGCCGGCTTCGGACAGATTACTTCTAGATTAAAACACCGCAAAAGTACCGAATCAGGAGATAAATTGTATAGAAATGACAATGGCAAATTTACCGATGTAAGTACCGAAGCCGGATTGATAAATAATGTACTCGGTTTCGGCTTGGGAATTGCCGTATCAGACATTAATAACGATGGGTGGTTAGACATTTACATCTCTAACGATTATAATGAACAAGACTATTTATACCTCAATAATCACGACGGTACCTTTACAGAAAGTTTAGAAAAATATATAGACCACGTTCCGTTGTATTCAATGGGGAACGATGTGGCAGATATTAATAATGATGGCTATACAGATTTCGTTACTCTCGATATGTTGCCCGAAGATAATTACCGCCAAAAAATGGTTTCAGGCCCCGATAATTACGACAAACACAGTTTGTTGGCAAAAACAGGATTCTACAACCAAACCATGCGAAATATGCTTCAGTTAAATAATAACGGGCAATCATTTTCGGAAATCGGACAATTTGCCGGAATTTCTAATACCGATTGGAGCTGGTCGCCATTACTAGCCGATTTTGATAATGACGGTTATAAAGACCTTTTTATAAGCAATGGCTATAAACGTGATTATACCAATATGGATTTTATCAACTATACCGTTCAAGAACGCTTAAATGATAAAAAAGGAATCGACAAAAAAACAGTTATCGGCGAATTTTTAAAAAAAATTCCCGCTACTGTTATTGAGAATTACCTCTATCACAACAATAAAAACCTAACATTTAGCAATGTAAATTCAGATTGGGGCCTCAGTCAAAAATCACTCTCTAATGGTGCTGCGTATGCCGACCTTGACAATGATGGTGATTTAGACCTCGTAGTTAATAATATTGATAAAGAAGCCTTTGTGTATAGAAATAATGTCGAAAAATATACTCAAAACCATTATGTAAAATTTAAATTAAAAGGCAATACTCAAAATTCTTTCGGTATCGGATCAAAAATTGAAGTTTTTGTCAATAATCAAACACTTGTTCAAGAACTTATTCCTACAAGAGGATTTCAGTCATCAGGTGGATTAGCATTAGTATTTGGGGTGGGAGAACAAACCAATATTCCTACAATAAAAATAACATGGCCCGATGGCAAAGTCCAAATGCTTGAAAACATAAAAACAAACCAAACCATAACCCTAAATCAAGATAATGCCATTCTATTGCCGAATGATACTATCCAAAAAGAAGATACCCATTATTTTACCGATATTACACGAGATAGCATACTCTCGTATATCCATAAAGAAAACGATTTTGTAGATTTTAAGAGAGAGCTGTTATTGCCGCATAAATTATCTACCCAAGGGCCAAAAGCTGCTACCGGCGATGTAAACAACGATGGTAGGGAAGATATTTTTATTGGAGGAGCCAAAGGAAGCCCCGGAAAATTATACTTACAAAATAAAGCCGGAAAATTTATGGAAGCCACTACAAATACATTTAAAGAAGACAGTGCCTCAGAAGATATAGGCGTACTTTTTTTCGATGCAGATAATGATAAAGACCTAGACCTGTATGTGGTTAGCGGAGGGAATGATTTTAATGAAAATTCACCCGAATTACAAGACAGATTGTATATAAACGACGGAAAAGGGCATTTTAAAAAACGTCAAAGCTCCCTTCCTGTAATGTTGACAAGCGGTTCTTGTGTAACCGCCGGAGATATCGATAATGATGGAGATGTAGACTTATTTGTGGGAGGAAGGCTAGTGCCCGGGAAGTACCCAACAATACCGCGAAGCTATGTTCTTAAAAATGACGGTAATGGAAATTTCAAGGAGTTTACCAACCAAATAAACCCGCCATTAGAACATATAGGGATGGTAACCGATGCCCTATGGAGCGATTATGATAATAATGGCTCTTTAGACTTATTGGTAGTAGGCGAATGGATGCCTATTAGAATTTTTATGAATAAAGATGGAAAATTGACAGAAATTACAGAACAATGCGGTACCAAAGACACCCAAGGTTGGTGGAATAAAATAGTAGCTGCAGATATTGATAATGATGGCGATACCGATTATATTGTCGGAAATTTCGGACTTAATTCGCAACTCAAAGCCTCTATTGATGAACCCGTAATCCTTTATGCCAAAGATTTTGATAAAAACGGGGCGATTGACCCTATCTTATGCTCGTATATTATGGGCGAAAGCTATCCCGTATTTTCAAAAGACGATATGGTAGGGCAGTTGAGTTACCTTAAAGCCAAATATCCGAATTATGCCGATTATGCCAATCAAAAAATTACCGATATTTTTTCTGACCAAGACCTCAAAGATGCACAAGTGCTGAAAGCAGTAAACTTTAGTACCGGATATTTAGAAAATAAAGGAAATAATACCTTCACATTCAAATCATTACCATCGGTAACACAGTTTTCTCCCATCTATGGAATATTACCAAAAGATATTAATGGCGACGGCAATATAGACCTCATACTTGGAGGAAATTTTTACGGGTCAAGAGTTAAATACGGACGCTATGATGCCAATAGAGGCACACTCCTTTTAGGAAACGGAAAAGGTAATTTTAATTCGGTAAGTAATTTAAGAAGTGGTTTAAACAGTCGAGGTGAAGTGAGGGATATAGTATCATTAAATACAACAAATTCAGCGTACTTAGTATTTATAAAAAATAATACAAATGCGCAAGTTTTTAAAGATTACAAAAATAAAATAAAATGATACATTCATATTGTTGAGATTTGTTGTACGCTATTGAAATTTCTTAAAAACAACATCATGAAAAAAATAATAAAACATTTCGTTTCAAGTTTCTTATTTTTTATTTTTTATCAAACTTTAGTTCATGCTCAACATCTCAACGATTTCAAATTTAATAGTATAAACACAATATCAAAAAGTATTGTCAGAAATGAAAATAACTTTAATGGCTATACTAACTATTGGCATAATACATATACTGATTTGTATCGCTATGGAAATCTGTTTAAAATGGCAGTACCCAATGTTGAAAAAACCATTTTACAAAGTAAAATAGATATAGCTGAAGAGTTAGGTGTTTCGGGTTTAATAATGCAAGAAGGATTTATCAATAATCTAATTGCAAATGCATCTATTACTTTAAATTTTCCTACTCTTAAAGAATTAGAGAATGAACTTAATCGTAAAGAGAATATTCTTGTCTATGTAAATTCAAATTCTGATTTAGGTAAAAAAATTAATTCTATTTTTTCTCAACATAAAAAACGGAAACCAAAACTAAATAGTTATCAATACCATGCAGCAGATTTTTTTAAAATCAATGCATTTTACCTTGAGTATGGTACTAAAAAGTTATTCATAGTCAGTTCTAAAAACAGAGAAAACCTTTTAAAAGTAAAAAATCAGATTCATAAAACGATAGAAATCATTAAAAAGTTTGATTTCTATAAGGGTTGGTTTGGAGCCTATACTTTACTCAATAGTGTAACTATTACAAAAGGCCATCCTCTTGAGGTAATAGGAACAGGAATGAATGAAGGAAATAGCTGGTTTGTGTTTGATGGATATATGGATTTTTTATCAAAAAATCAAATTGAAACATGGCTAAATAAAGTTAAATTACCTGTAATAACCGATGTTGGAGCAACTAAAATATTTGGATGTAAAGATTATAAAGGATTTCAAATACAACAAATGTTCAACGAAGAATCATGGGTTAATTTTGCTCGTAAAAAAGAAGGTTTTGTATTTCGAAAAGTTTGGGACACTCTTGCTGACCCGTACCATTATGATGGTTATTTTGCTAATGAAGGCAATAAAGAACAAATTGATAATGAAAATGTGCCTTTTGTTTTAAGAACCGGAAAATTAGATAAAAATGCATTATCAAGTATGGTATTATTTATTGAAAAAGGGAAACACCTTTCACGAGAGTCTATGTGGAAAGCTATTTTAAACCGGCGTGAAGTTGGTGTTTTAGAGCAAGGAAAAATGATGGGGCCGGCACAATACAGAAATGCCTTACAAATGTTACTCCTTGATAGAATATTTCTTGAAAATTATTTTGGAGACCGGATAAATATTGAAACTAAAATTGAAGGTTATGATTTACAAGTTACTATTGCGAACACTTCTAAAGATTCAGTTTCAGGAATGCTAGAATTAACACTGCCCACAGCAATAAAAACGAAAGAAAAAACTTCAGTAGAATTAAATCTTAAGGCAGGAAATTTAAAAACTCAGCATTTCACTTTACAACCCCAATCAAATGCAATGGGTAATACAAACCCTATTGCCGTACATTATAAATATAAGGATAAAAAGAAAAGTACTATCACCATGTTAGACTTACCTCCGGCAATTTCTGTACATCGTCTTTTATATGGTCATACCCCAAAAATTAATTATCCGGTAACCATTCATAATTTTACCAATAAAACAACTTTTCCGGTAAATATTCAAGTGGTACAATCAAATAATCAAAATAAAACCATTTTTAAAACGTCTCAAATTTGTACCGCTACAACAGGCACATTTAAAGATTTATTCTTTGACTTAGAATTACCTCCCGGCAACTATAAAGTTAACGTATCAGCACTGGGCATTAATTATACTTCTCAGCTGGGTGTTGGTAAGGCAAAAGGAGCTACGAATGCCTATGAAATTGATTTAAATAATGATGGTGTAAATGAATATCGGATGGAAAATGATAGTGTAAAAGTTACATTATTATCAACTGGCGCTAGAGTAATTGAATATATTGTAAAAAGCAGAAAAGATAATATTCTATTTAAACTTTGGCCTAAAAAAGCCATTGATGATAAACGCCCATTTAGAAAAAGAGGTTATTATCCTTATGGAGGATTTGAAGATTTTTTGGGTCAAGGAAGTATGGAAACGCATCAAGTCTATCATTCTGAAATCATTAAAAAAAAGGGAGATTATGTAAGAATCAAAATGTGGACAGATTATTTCGGAAATCGTTTAGAAAAAACATTTACCCTTTATGGAGATTCTCCATTATTAGAAATACGCTTTGCGTTGACTTTTATAAATCCGGAAGCCAATGTATTAGGGCCACAACCCATACTTTCACTAGGAAAAAAACATTGGACAGAAGATGTGTTTATGGTTCCTGATGCAAATGGAATTATTGAATTGAGAATGAAACCCGAAAGATACTATGGTCAAGCATTTCTAAATCTCAAAGAAGGATGGAATGCAGGTTATGATACCAAAGAAGACATTTCTTTTGTTGGCGCTTTTCCGGTCGATCAGCCTTTATTTCTTCATATGTGGATGAATCATCCCAGTAATAGAGATGCCCACCACTATTATGTAGAATTTCAACCTTGGCTACCCATTTTTCAAAAAAGTACTATGTATTTTTCATACTATATGTGGGGAGCCGGAGGACCATGGGAAAACGGAGTGAAATCTTTAAGGAGCAAAAATTTAATCTCCAAAAGAAAAAAATAAAAACTATTATGTTAAACCGAAACTTACGCCTTTTAGTTTTTTTAACCTTATGTATAACCTTAAATAGTTATGGGGCAGAAAAAAAAACTCCCAAATTAATTGTTCATAAAATAGAATTAGGTTACCCTAATCCAGCCATTCCTTTTTACCATTTAATGATTGATGTTGAATTGCCTTGTACTTCTATGATTGAAGTTGAAGTTAAGGTAAACGGAAAAGCACTTCGTTTTACAGATTTACATAGAGAAAAAGAAAATTCTAATTTTTTAAAACCTGCCCTTTCACATAGACCTCCTTCGGGGTATGGCTTATCGCAAGATGCAACATTATATAAAAAACCCCATATCGTAGGTTGGGTCAAATGGGAACCTGGTAAAGAATATACAATTCGTTTAAAAGTTAAACTTAAAAAAAAGATTCACAGTTCAAAAGATGCTGTTTTTTTAACCATAACTCGAAAAATAAAAGCTCCGAGTGAAATTCCTGTTTTTGACAAAAATTGGAAAAATTATAAATCTATTGTTTTATCAGAAACGGCTGGCATAGACCGTAAAAATGAACCCGTTGAGGTTTTACTTCCTTTTTATCCTGATAAAGCCAAGCACCTAAAACGTACAATTCGCGTAGTATCTGTAGACCCTATTACTTATGCTCTTGAAGAAGTTCCAAGCCAAGTGTATGATATTCAGAAGTATTTAAATAAAGATAATTTAGCTCCGGATAGTGATGGCAATCCTACTCGAAAAATTCCTTTATGGATGCCCACAGTGACGGCAAGAGTTGCATTTCTAGCAGATGTACCTGCAAAATCAAGTAAAGTGTTTTTAATTTACTATAATAATGATAATGCTTTAGCTAAAACGTATGAGACAGACTTAAAAGTTCAGGGAGAAACTCCGGGTCTTACAATAGATAATTCTATTTATACAATTTCACTACATCCAGATTCAGGCCATTTAGATCAAATTATCTTAAAGAGTAAACCTCAAATGCCATTATATCATCGTATGGAAACTAATGGTGCAATACATTGGAATCCCGGAATTTATACCCCGCCACGCCCTTGGACACATACAGCTGATTGGAAACCTCCACAACATACAAATTTTATGGTAGGCCCGGTTATTGCTACTACAGAAATGTGGGGAAATTTAAGAGAAATTCCAGAAGTTGATGCTTCGGTTAGATATGAATTTTATCCAAAACTTCCCTATTTTATCAGTTCTACAACCATGAGGATAAATAAAAGAGTAGATTGTATCGCTTTAAGAAATGCCGAAATTGTATTTAAAAGAGAACAAATGACACATGCAGCATGGTACGATGTAATTAGAGATACTGTTGTTGCCTATAATGTTGCAAAAATGCCAGACCTAACAGATATTTTAATAGAAGCAGATGTTCCTTGGATTACATTTTATAATGAAGAAACAGGAATTGGTTTTTGTGGTATTCAATTAAGTTATGCAAATGCCGGTTTAGAATCAAAACCCAGATTACTTAATCCGTATATGTATATTACCGGAGGACCATGGATTTATTGGGCAAGGGCATTATCGCTAAGTTTTCTTTCGTCTAATATGCAACAGGTAATTCCTGTTTTAAAAGGAAGTGTTTTTAGTGAAAAGTGGGCTTACCTAACCTATGAAATTGAAAAAGGAGCGAAACCCTTTAACCCTGTTTTATATTGGCAAAAAAGATTAAATAACCCGCTTAGAATTCGCCTCGTTGAAGAGGTTGATGAAAGAGTTTCAAAAACCGTTCATGAACTGTTTATTGATAAAGGAAAAAGTGGATGGGAACATAGAGATACAAGTAATCATTAATTTATTGTATGAATTTAATTTCAAAAATTTTATTCTTAACGGCATTACTTAATGTATTTTTTTTTCAAGCTCAAATAAAAAAATATCAAGTAAAAAAAATAACTAATGAAGTTTTAGTTACCGGAAAAGGTACAGATAGCCTATGGACTAAAGCAGCTGAAATGTTAGATTTCTCTTATCCTTGGAGAGATGAAACCCCTTCTTCAACTATGTTTAAAGCATTATGGTCAGATTCATTTTTTTACTTTCTCTTCTTAGTAGAAGATTCTGAAATCATATCATTACAAAAGGGAAATGGTGAAAAAGACCTATTATATTCAGATAGAGTTGAAATTTTTTTTAAACAAAAAAATAGTATTAAACCATATTATGCTTTAGAAATGGGTGCCTTGGGTAGATATTTAGATACGAAAGGTATCTTTAGTAAAAGTGTAAATTTTAATTGGAACTGGCCTAAAGAACATTTTATTCTAAAAGCATCACAAACCAAAAAAGGTTATGTTGTTGAAGGCTCTATTTCATTAGAATCATTACGGCTATTAGGCGTTTATAAAGATGATAAAATACTATATGCAGGGCTGTATAGAGGAGATTATTATACACAACATGATAAAAAAATTGGAGTAAAATGGATTAGTTGGATAAATCCTGATATTAAAAGTTTTCATACTCCATCCTCCTTTGGAATTTTAAAATTGATAGAACAGTAAGATTCATTTATAAAAATAACCCGTTACGCATTTTGAGTTAAAATGGTTTCCGAAATGTCTGATAAGTGATTTTTTATCAAAAATCGTATTGAGAACTAATTTAGAAGTTAAAATTATAAAATAATTACTAAAATTTAAACATGTGAAAATCTATAAATTTTTAAGTGTAGTACTGATACTTATACAATCATATCAAGTATGCTCGCAACAAGAGGCCTCAATTACTTCGAAAGTAATGTCAATTGATACCTATTATTTTGACAATCCGAACCCAATACCCATTTTAGCAGAGAACCCAAAGATATACCCCTATTTTACATTTAAGGGCTATCAATATAAAGCCAAAAAAAAGAATTGGAAAGTGATTACCCTAGAAAATAAGTATATAAAATTATACGTATTACCCCAAGTTGGCGGTAAAATTTGGGGCGCCATAGAAAAGAAAACAGGAAAAGAATTTATTTATAAAAATAAGGTATTAAAATTCAGGAACATAGCAATGCGTGGGCCTTGGACTTCGGGAGGTATCGAATTTAACTTTGGCATTATCGGCCATACCCCAACAACAGCAACACCGGTTGATTATCGTATTAAAAATAATGATGATGGCAGTGTGAGCTGTATCGTTGGAACTATAGATTTACCATCGCGAACGCAGTGGAGTGTAGAGATAAACCTCCAAAGAGATAAAGCCTATTTTGAAACCAAAGCGTCATGGTATAATGCCACGCCTTTACATCAATCGTATTACAATTGGATGACAGCCGCTGCCGCTGCAAAAGATGATTTAGAATTTTTTGCCCCCGGCAATAAATATTTAAAACACAATGGCGAAGCTATGCCTTGGTCAATTGATAAAGAAGGTAGGCAATTATCTATGTATAAAAATAATAATTTTGACGGTCATAAATCATATCACGTAGTTGGTGATTATCATCATTTTTTTGGAGGTTATTATCACAATTCTAATTTCGGATTTGGCCATTGGGCGCCTTATGAAGAAATGCCCGGACAAAAATTGTGGCTGTGGGCGCTCTCTCGCGAAGGCGGCATTTGGGAAAACCTTCTTACCGATACAAACGGTCAATACATAGAATTTCAAGCAGGGCGCTTATTAAACCAATACTTTCCGGGCAAAATGAAGACGCCAATTACGCAAGTAAGTTTTGACCCTTACGTAATGGATAGATGGAGTGATAGCTGGTTTCCGTTTAAAGAGATTAACGGAATGGTAGATGCTTCTAAATACGGCGTATTGAATGTTGAACATAAAAATAACAATCTCTATATCGGTATCAATGCCTTACAAACACTAAAAGAAACGGTAACAGTTCTAGTAAATAATACAGAAATATACAATGAAAAAATAGCGCTGCAACCTATGGAAGTTTTTTTTAAAAATATCCCGCTCAAAAAAATAGGAAAAATAGAAGTTTTTATAGGCGATAAATTGCAGTATTCAAATAGCAATGAAACCTTGTTAAAAAGGCCTTTTCATACGGCTAAGAATGTAAAAATAACACCAATTCAACAATTGTATAGCCAAGGTTGGGAAGCTGTGAAATACCGTGATTACAAGCTTGCGTATCAAAAATTTTCAGAAGTCATCCGCCTAGACCCGTCACACCGAGAAGCACTTCTTAAACTGGCAGCATTAGATTATAGAAAAACCGATTATAAAAAAGGATTGGCCTATGTAAATCGTGTTTTAAAAATGAATACATATCATTCTGAAGCAAATTACTTAGCAGGAGTTTTATACCGCGCTACCTATGATTATATCAATGCACTGGAATCTTTCGGTTGGTCAGCTAGAGATATGAAATACAGGTCGGTATCGTATGCCCAAATGGCAGAGATTTATATACTACAACATGATGCGCAAAAGGCAGAAAGATATGCACGAAAAGCCTTAGATTATAATACGTATAATCTAAATGCAAAACATATTTTATTACTATTGGCAAGAAAACAAAAACGAGATAAAGATTTTAGTAAGCAAGCCAAAGAGCTTTTAACGATGGCTCCACTAGACCACTTTGTGGCGATTGAAACAGCACTTAGAAATGGTAAATCAGCATCAAAGAGCAGTGTGATGCATGGCATTCAAAATGAATTTAAAGCAGAAACAGTATTAGAATTAGCGCTAGACTATTGTCATTTAGGTTTGTATGACGAAGCCCTTTATACGCTATCGCTAACACCCAATGACGTTAAAATTAAATTGTGGCAAGCCTACTTATTGAAAGATAGAGATAGTGTACAAAGCACTATTTTATTAACTAAAGTACAAGCACTATCGCCTGATTTTGTTTTTCCATACAGAAGGGAAACCATTGAGGTATTAAAATGGGCACTGCAACAAAAACCACATTGGAAACTTAAGTACTTTCTAGCTCTTAATGAGATAGGAGTAGGGAATGATAAAATGGGAAAACAACTTTTAATGGCATGTGAAAATGAGCCCAATTCAGCCGCATTTTATGCTTTTAGAGGACAAATGGTAAAAAATAACCCCTATCAAAATAGGTTAAAAGACTACCAAAAAGCCATACAATTAGACAGCAAAAAGCCAATTTTATGGAATGCATTGATACAGTTTAGTTTAAAAAATGCTAATCCTGAGAAAACCTATGCCATAACAAAAAAAGCCTATAATAAATTTCCGAAAAATTATGATATTGCCATGGGGTATAGTATGGCATTATTAAAAGTTAAAAAATATAAAGAATGCCTTAACATTTTAAAAAACAGCAAGGTACTCCCTTCAGAGTTAGCACGTAAAAGTAGAACTATATATTATGAAGCTACAGTTTCGCTAGCCAATCAATTTATAAAACAAAAAAAATATACAAAAGCCATACAGCTATTAGAAAAATCTAAAGAATGGCCTGAAAATTTAGGTGTAGGCAAGCCTTATGATGTCGATACGAGATTGCAAGATTTCTTATTGGCTGTTTGCTATGAAAAAAGAGACAACCTTAAAAACAGAGAGGCCTATTTAAAAGCGGCTATAGAATACACAAATACACATCAAGAAACGGCGAGCGCCAATCATTTGTTCGGCTTGTTAGCCCTAAAAAAACACTCCAATAAAAACAGCCAACAACATTTACAAACACTCTTAAAAGGTTTAAAAGAAAATAAAGATATAAAAAATCAACTCGCATTGGCATTTTTTAGTGGTAATAGTAACAAGTTACATTTACTAAAACAAAAACATATCGTCAGTAAAAGGATATGGACAATATTAGGAGATGCTACAAACTATTGAGAAATAGATATAATGCTGATTTTAATGACACCTCAACAAAGAACTTTCCTTTAGGGAGTAGTAACTTGACTATAGGCAATGATATACAAGTTGTTGCCACATAATAAGTAGCGACTTTCAGAAATTACCTCCGGCGATTAATGAACTTTCGACAAAAGGTAGTTACATTTAAAATGTGCTCGATAACATAAATTTAGTGTGTTCGTGCACATTTTTTATTATTTTCCTTTGTTATCCAAAATTTTATCCATATTTTCGCTCAAAATTTATAAGGTATTTTTTTATAAAACTATTGTAATTATCTAATTATCAAAAGTTTAAAAAGAAATAGTAACAGTATGCATACTCTTAAAAATAACGTTCGGCAAAAGCCGAACAGGTCAATGTATGAATCTCATAATAGGGAATCAAAAAAATTCAAACAAAAACTAAACTAACAACTATCATGAAACAACCAAAATGGTTGACCTTAGTTGCCTTATTTTTTGCAACGTTAGGGTCATTTGCTCAAATTTCAACAGTACAATTTACTGAAAATACCGGAACTATTTTAAATCCCGAAAGAGGATTCTACAGGCATACCACATCTCATAATGCAAATGGCATTGATGTAGCAACGGCAGGAAATAATTACATACCATTAACTCAAGCCCAATTATCTGGATATAAAAATGGTGGAAGCACCCTGATATTACGCCTCTTTTACATTCATGAATTTGCAGGAGTTGACCATATCAGTCAGGCCTATCTCAATAAGATGACGGCAGATTTTCAAATGATGAGAGCCAACGGAATAAAAGCAGTGATTAGATTTGCTTACTCTAATAGAGCCATCGATAAAGATAGAAACATAACCTTAGCAAGAATTCAAAATCATTTAGCAGATTTAAAGCCTATATTAGCAGCCAATCAAGATGTTATTTCGGTAGTGCAGGCCGGATTTATTGGTGCATGGGGAGAATGGTATTATACAAATAACTTTGGAGATGCCGGTGTTATTACCAATCAAGATTGGATTAAAAGATATAATGTAATTACTGCCTTATTACAGAATGTACCGTCAAGTATTATGGTACAATTGCGCTCTCCACAATACAAAACCAAGTACTTGCAATATATCGGAGAATCTACTAATGCCCTGAATCCGTCAGAAGCCTATAATACTTCACTGGCAAAAGCACGGTTAGGATACCATAATGACTGTTTTTTGTCAACACCTGACAATATAGTAAAAACCATAACCATTCCGAAATCATTACTAACAAACCTCTCTTCAACTATAACTGTAGGCTATAGAGCCTTGAAAAATTTTGTTCCCGTTGATAAAGCGCAGTTGCCTATTCCTACCAATCCAATGATTTCATATATACTAGGAAGCTCAACAGCAATCAATGGTGTAGTAGATTGGAAAAACACTCCAAACCTAACCTTTCCTTTTGGTTTTATCTTAAGTTTAAAAGTAGCAGATGATGCCAATAATATCTATATTCAAGTTGGAGAAAGCGGTTATTTAGATAGCGATGCTTATGAGCTCTTTATCAATAAAGACAATAACACTACTACAGGTTGGATAGACCTTTCAGCATGGACAAGTGCAGGCGCAGACATTTTATTGCAAAATGGTATATTATATAATTATACAGGTGCTAATAATGCTTGGGGTTGGACACCTACCACTACGGGCACAACCATAGTAAATAGTGTTAGTGATGCATGGGATGACGTAGGAACCTATACCAATATAAGTGAAATTGATTATGTAACTACCGATTCTCAATTTTTAGCAGTGGGGGGTGAATCTTGTATTCCAAACAATCAAAACCAATGTGCTAATTCTATTGCCCGAATGCAAGCACACCACTATACCTATATCAATACCGATTATCATCCTGATGTAGTAGCCCGATGGGACTCACTCGGTTGTTATAGTGAAATGGCAAAAAAGTTAGGTTACCGGCTGCGCCTTACAGAAGCAAGAATCCAACATTCAGTAAATGCAGGCAAAAAACTATCGGTAAGCATAGATATTACCAACGATGGTTTTGCGGCACCTTACAAAGCAAGGCCACTTCAGTTGATATTGGCCGATACTATAAACAATCAAGAATATAAAATCGATTTTGTGAGCAAATCTGCTGATGTTCGTTTTTGGAACTCGGGCAATCATACCATTAATGAAAGCGTTGCTATTCCAACAACTATTCCGGTGGGCACATATGCATTGTCTTTAAATTTACCCGATGGCAGTACAGCCATCAATACAAATCCGGCATTTAGCATTCAACTTGCCAATCAAGGTATTTGGGATGCTGTCACCGGCTATAATCATCTGAATACCACCATTAATGTTTTAACCGAAATCACTTCAGGTATTCCAACAATTGTTATTGACGGCAATGCCAATGATTGGCAAGATGTGGATAATTTGAGTTTGGGTTCAGGAAATATCCAAACCATCAAAAGTTATGACGATGCCGCAAACCTTTATTTTTTAGCACAAGGAACCTTAAGCAATAATTATACCTTATTTATTGATGCCGATGGAAAATCATATACAGGATATAAAGGTACTGCCTTAGGTGCCGACTATAAAGTTGAAAACGGAAACATTTACCGCCACGAATTTGACGAATCTTGGATTCAATTAACAGGCTCTGTTGAAAGTATTCATAATAATACGGTTACCGAAATTAAAATTCCGAAAACGTTTTTATATGGCTTGGGCGAAACCGTAAACCTAAGCTATACAGATGCACAAAACGGAACGGCACAAGCAACCCTGCCCATAAGCGGATTGCACGGATATACCTTAAATTTTCCCGTTACAGTCACTAGGCCGGTAATCAACATTGTTGCAGACGGAAACTCGGCAGATTGGCTCTATTTAGATCCGGTTTCAAGTAATAACGGCGAACTAAAACTGTTAAAAGTATACGATGACAGTTCAAATATACACCTTTTGGTAAAAGGAAACATTGGCAACTATCAAGTATTTTTTAATACCGATAATAATACCAATACCGGATTAATTGATAACGCAATATGGTCGGGTATGGGTGCTGATTATGCTATTTTGGGAGGTATATTCTATAAACACGATTCAACGACCACCTCAGGTGTCAATGGTTTTGCTTGGCTCAATGCAGGTACCATTACCTCACAAATAGATGCCAATAATGCAACCCACGAAATAACAATATCTAAATCACTCTTTAACAATTTTACCATAGGTTCAGCCCTGAGTGTAGGCTATAGGAAATTAGCCAATAATGTTGAAATTGCAAAGATTCCGGCCGTTGGCGGAATGGCACTGTATACCATTGAAAACCCCTATATTGCAGATTTACAAAGCCTTACGGCAACCGACGATAATCATAAAATTCATATTACCGTAAAAGGAGGAAAGATAAATACATTATACCGACTCTATATAGATACTGACAACAACCCGAATACCGGAAATAATGATGGAAATTGGACTACCATGGGTGCCGAATACTTAGTAGAAAATGGCTCTTTATTTACGTATAATACTACTACGAACGTATGGGATTTTGTAACATCAAATATACAGGTAATAGATGATTTGACACCTGCATTAAAGACTAGAAACATCTCCATAGACAAAGCCTTTTTGCCGACGTTTGCCGTAGGAAATAAAATTCATCTCGGTTACTTAAACCTTACCGGTAATTTTGCAGCAGATGGCAAATTTCCACAAACCGGAGGGTTGATGGAATATGCCATTCAAAATATTTTTATTCCGGATTTATCAACCATTACTGTTTCAGACGATGCCAATGCAATAAAAGTAATAGTAACTGGTTCGACGATTACCAGTACTTACGAAATGTTTATCAATGCCGATAATCAATCAAATACAGGGTATATCGATGGAACTTGGACTACTATGGGAGCCGATTATATGTTACAAAACGGTAATTTTTATAAGCATAACCAATCCAACAATTCTTGGGGTTGGACACCTGTAACAACAACCGTTACCGTTACCGATAGTATTCTAAGCAATACACTTTCGCAGCGGACAATTACAATTTTAAAGACAGCCTTTACACAACTCAATAACAATATCCAAATTGGGTATCGAAATGTAGTAAATGGAGCCACCTCAGCCAAATTGCCCGAAACAGCATTATTAGATTATACCATTACACCAGCGTCACAAATTATTGGCGAAATAGGCCAAATAACTACTTCTCAAGCAAATGAATACGAATGGAAAACAATTAACCTATCACAAACCTATACCAACCCTGTGGTAGTTTTTAGCCCTTTGAGTTATAATGATAATGATCCTGCGGCCGTTCGTGTAAAAAATGTTACAAGTACAAGTTTTCAGTATCAAATTGACGAATGGGATTATTTGGATGAACAACATGATGAAGAAACCTTCAATTATATGGTAATTGAAGCAGGAAATTATGAGTTGAACGGAAATGTTGTACTTGAGGCCGGTACATCTGATATTGACGACCAATGGTCTGCCATTAGTTTTAAAAGCACCTTTGCAAACACTCCTTTGCTATTTTCTCAAGTAATGACCTATAATGATAATGAGGCCGTGACATCTAGGATAAAATGGATTGATTCACAAAGTTTTCAATTAGAAGTTCAAGCTGAAGAAGGTAATATTGGGCAAGGCCATGCCATTGAAACAATAGGATGGTTAGCATTTTCACAAGGTTCAGGAAACGCAGGAAGAGCCTATGAAGTAGACGGAACAAACAGAAATTATGACCATATTTTTTACGAAATATATTTTAACAATACCTATATAACACCTATCATATTTGCCAATATGCAAACAGCTTACGGTGATGATACTTGTGTATTGCGTTATAAAAACGTATCCTCAGGCCAAGTTTCAGTAAAAGTAGAAGAAGAAAGATCTGCAGATTATGAAGTTGTTCATACCAATGAAGAAATAGGTTTTGCGATTTTTGAAGGCACAGGAGACATACTTGGAATTCCTACACAAGTTACCAGTACCAATTCGGGCAGCAAAGAAGTAGAAGAACGTACTCTGCAAATAGATAGAATACAAGCAGAAGTACGTGTTTATCCCAATCCGGTACACCGAGGCGAACAATTGAAAATTGAATTGGCAAAAGAATTAGGGTTTGAACAGCTAATAATCTATAGCCGTACAGGCAGATTGTTACTTAAAAAAGATACGATAAAAAACCTTGAAATTATTGATATGCAACGTTGGCCAGATGGCTTGTATTTTATTACCTTGCAGAAGAGTAATGGTGAGAAACTGCAATTTAAAATCATCAATTTGAGATAAAAAAATGTGCCTATCGGGTGTTATGCCAAACCTTATTTTGGTTTGTCGGTATGTATCCTGATAGGCTTTTATTTAAAAATGAAGTGCTAAAAGCAATAAAACACATGTGTTCGTACACATTTTCTTTACTTTTTCTTTGCTTTTCCAAAAATTTATCCCTATTTTCGTGACAAATCTTTCTATAAAAATAGTATATTTATTTGATTTATAATGTATTATAAAATATTAATAATTGTCAGTGAACTCGTTTAAACTTTTTGGATTGAAGCGAAAATTAGGAGTTTTTTACCCTATTGAAGGCTTTTTTGAGTTGCATAGTAGGGCTATGGAAGGAAAAAAAGACAAAAATAGGGTGCAAAAGGACAATTTTTTAGCTAATTGAAAAAGTTTAAACGAGTTCAGTAAAAATAAATGCCCGTTTGGAAGCATTAGAGAGAAATTATAATCAATGAATAAAGAAAAGCCAACGCTTGTTATTTTAGCCGCAGGAATCGGTAGCCGATATGGAGGGCTAAAACAACTTGACACTTTTTCTCCTGAAGGCGATACCATCATAGATTTTTCTATTTATGATGCCATAGAAGCCGGGTTTGGCAAAATTATATTTATCATTCGAAAGAATATAGAAAGAGAATTTAAAGAAACGTTCACTAAAAAACTCACAGGTAAAATAGCCGTTGGCTATGCTTTTCAAGAAGTTGAGTACATTCCCGAAAAATATCAAAATCAGCATAGAAAGAAGCCTTGGGGTACGGGGCATGCTTTACTCATACTAAAAGATATGGTAAAAGAGAATTTTGCCATTATCAATGCCGACGATTTTTACGGAAAAGAAGCATTTAAGGTAATGGCGGCAGCATTAGTACAAACAGATAAAGCATCCTATAATTTTAGCATGATGGCTTATCTGTTAAAAAATACCATTTCAGAATATGGTTTTGTTTCACGTGGCGAATGTCAAGTAAGCAGTGAAGGTTATTTATCAAGTATTACAGAGCGCACTCACATTGAAAAAATTAATGGGCACTTGATGCGTAAAGGCGAGGACGACAATTTTATCCCCATAGATGAAAATACTGTTGTATCGATGAATTTTTGGGGCTTTACGCCCAAATGTTTTGAATTTGCCGAAGGCCTTTTTAAAGAATTTCTCGAAAAAAATAAAGACAATCTTACTGCCGAATTTTTTATTCCGCTTATCGTTGATGAAATTTTAAGGTCAAATAGTGCCTCTGTAAAAGTACTTCAATCAAAGGCCAAATGGTTTGGTGTTACGTATAAAGAAGACAAAGAAAAGGTACAACAAGAAATTACACGTTTAAAAAAACAAAAAAAATACCCATCAAAACTTTGGTAATATGACGGTAGCCCAGCTTGCATATATATTTAATCAATTTAGTCATTCAGCCACATTCATATCTTATGAAGAATTGGCATCAGGCCATATAAATGACACATATCTTATAAAAACAAAAAGTAAGCCTTATTATATTTTGCAACGTATCAACCATGAAGTCTTTAAAGACGTTCCTAGCCTTATTGCCAATAAAGTAAAAATAAGCCGCTACCTCCAAAAAAAATTAGCACACTTACCCGAAGAAGAAGTAAAACGCCGTGTAGTTACCTTTGTTAGTACAAAAAACGGAACTATGTACCATATAGACAAAGAGGGTAATTATTGGAATATGATGCTCTATATAGACCATAGTAAAACTTTTGAAGTGGTTGACAATGTACAAGTCGCCTATGAAGGAGGAAAGTTATTTGGCGAATTTTTACAACTTACCGCCGATTTTGATGCCACCCAATTAGAAGAAGTAATTCCGAAATTTCACGATATGTCATTTCGCTATGCGCAATTTGAAGAAGCCGTGAAAACAGCTTCTAAAAAACGCCTTGAAAATGCCAACGACTATATAAAAAAAGTAAAAAAATTAAAAGAAGAAATGCACATTCTTCAACATTTAAAAGAAACCGGCAAAATTCGATTGAGGGTAACCCACAACGATACTAAAATATCAAACGCCTTATTCAATTTTAATGATAAAGGACTATGTGTTATTGACACCGATACCGTAATGCCCGGAATCATCCATTATGATTTTGGAGATGCCATTAGAACCATTTGCAATACCGCCACCGAAGACGAGAGAAATTTAGACTTGGTAAATTTTAATATAGAGTATTACAATGCCTATTTAAAAGGCTTTTTAGAAAAAATGAACGGCGCCCTAACCCCATTAGAGCTGAAATACCTTTCGTTAGGGGCAAAAACAATGATATTCATTATGGCATTACGCTTTTTAACCGATTATTTAAACGGCGATATTTATTATAAAACAGCTTATGCCGAACACAATTTTGACCGTGCCAAAAATCAATTCAAACTCTTACAAAGTTTTTCTGAAAAATTTGACACAATACCAATTTACAACTAAATGACAGAAATTTTAGAGATACGTTAATGATAGATATGCAAGTAGAAAATAGCACATACGATATCAGCTATAAGCCTGCCGGAAAATTTGAAGAAACAAGGTTTGAAAAAATCCATAATATTGTTTTTAAAAATGCTGAGATAGCCTCGATAAGAGTTGCCCGAGAAATTGCCGGTTTAATTAAACAAAAACAAGAAAAAAAAGAACTATGCATACTGGGTTTGGCTACCGGGTCTTCGCCCATTAAAGTATATGACGAATTGGTTCGGATGCATCAAGAAGAGAACCTCTCATTTTACAATGTCATTACCTTTAATCTCGACGAATATTATCCTATGGATAAAAATAATATGCAGAGCTATCATTATTTTATGCATCAGCATTTATTCAATCATATAGACATTCCTTTAGAAAATATAAATATTCCCAGTGGCACCGTTTCAAAAGAAGAATTACATCAATATTGTATAGATTATGATTTGAAAATAAAAGAATTAGGAGGACTTGATTTTCAACTGTTGGGAATTGGCAGAACAGGGCACATTGGGTTCAATGAACCCGGCTCACATTTTAATTCAGGCACTAGAAACATTACCTTAGATCATTTGACAAGAATCGATGCGGCTCCGTCGTTTTTAGGAATTGACAATGTGCCTAAAAAGGCAATTACTATGGGAATAGGCACCGTAAGAAGCGCTAAGAGAATTGTGTTGTTGGCTTGGGGGCAAAACAAAGCCACTATTTTAAAAGCCGCCATTGAAGGAGAAATATCTTCACAAGTACCGGCTTCTTATTTACAAAAACATTTGAATACTACTTTTGTGTTAGATACAGAAGCTGCTAGCGAATTGACAAGAAAAAAAACACCTTGGTTGGTGCAGTCTTGCAATTGGACAAGCACTCTTAAAAGTAAAGCCATTATTTGGTTGTGCCGCCAAACAGGCAAAACAATTTTAAGCCTAACCGATAAAGACTATAATGATAACGGAATGTCAAGTTTATTGGCACAACAAGGGCCTGCATACGATTTGAATATCGAAATGTTTAACAAATTACAGCACACTATTACCGGTTGGCCCGGAGGAAAACCCGATGCTGATGATAACAACAGGCCAGAACGCGCAAAGCCTGCAAAAAAAAGAGTACTTATTTTCAGTCCGCATCCAGACGACGATGTCATTTCTATGGGAGGTACTTTTGATAGGTTAGTAGAACAAGGGCATGAAGTTCATGTAGTGTATCAAACTTCCGGAAACATTGCCGTATCAGACCAAGAAGCCTTAAAATTTGCCGAAATAACCAAGGCAATCAATCCAACAACAAAAAACACACAACAAATTATAGAATGCCTTTTAGCAAAAAAAGAAAATACAATTGACACCCCTGAAGTGAGGGCGTTAAAGGGGCTAATAAGGCGTAGCGAATCGTATGCCGCTACCCGATATGTAGGGTTAAAAGATGAAAATGTACATTTTTTAGATTTGCCGTTTTACGAAACAGGAACCATTAAAAAGAAAAAACTTTCAGAAGTTGATATCTCTATAATGTGTAACATTATAAAACAAATAAAACCACATCAAATTTATGCGGCGGGCGATTTAGAAGACCCGCACGGAACACATAAAACCTGTTTAGATGCACTCTTTGAAGCTCTTAAACAACTGAAAGGTAAATCCTATATGAAAGATTGTTGGGTGTGGCTGTATAGAGGAGCGTGGCATGAATGGGATATCCATGAAATAGAAATGGCCGTTCCTATGAGTCCGGACCAAGTATTAAAAAAACGGCATGCTATTTTTTACCATCAATCACAAAAAGACGGGGTGATGTTTCAAGGAGAAGATGCTAGAGAATTTTGGATGCGTGCCGAAGAGCGCAATAGAAATACCGCCCAAAAATATAATACCTTAGGCTTGGCAGATTATGCCGCGATGGAAGCCTTTAGAAGGTATCATTTTTAAACAGATAAACCGATTGTAAAACTATTTAATATTATAGACATGAATCATCAAAATTCAAGGAGAAACTTCATCAAAAAAACAGCTATTGCCGGTGCCGGAATTTCTGTACTGCCAAAGTTCACATTCGGATTGGCATCGCCACTCGAAAATAAATTGAACCTCGCATTTATAGGCGTTGGCCTGAGAGGTACCAACCATTTACTAAATGCATTGAATAGAGATGATGTAACTATTACCGCTATTTGCGATATTGATGACAGGCGTATAAAAATTGCCTTAGACCATATTCAGAAAAAAGGCCAACCCAAACCTAAAATTTATGATAAAAATGACTATGATTACAGAAATTTATTAGAATTAAAAGAAGTAGATGCAGTTATCATTGCGACCCCTTGGCTATGGCATACGCGCATGGCGAAAGATGCTATGTTAGCAGGAAAATACACAGGTGTTGAAGTATCTGCAGCAAATACTATGGAAGAATGTTGGGATTTGGTCAATACCCATGAGCAAACCGGTACACATTTGATGATTTTAGAAAATGTAAATTACAGAAGAGATGTTATGGCAGTTCTCAATATGGTAAAACAAAATGTTTTTGGCGAATTGGTACATTTAAGAGGAGGCTATCAGCATGACTTAAGAGAAGTGAAATTTAATAATGGCAAACAGCCTTATGGCGGCGGCGTAGAATTTGGTGCAAAAGGACTGTCAGAAGCCGCTTGGCGTACACAACATTCGCTTTTAAGAAATGCAGATGTATATCCTACCCATGGTTTAGGCCCTTTGGCTGTAATGGACAATATCAACCGCGGAAATAGGTTTACATCACTTTCATCAAATGCAACTAAAAGCACCGGACTTCATAATTATATTGTAAAACATGGAGGAAAAGACCATCCCAATGCAAAACTAAAATTCAAATTGGGAGATATTGTTACTTCTACCATAGAAACAGCTAATGGAGAAACAATCATTCTTACTCATGACACCAATTTACCTAGGCCTTATTCATTAGGATTTCGGGTACAAGGGGGAAACGGACTTTGGGAAGTTGACGGCAACCGTATCTATATTGAAGGCGTTTCAAAACCCCATCATTGGGATGACGCTACCGAGTGGTTACAAAAATATGACCACCCTTTATGGAAAAAATATGGAAAACATGCCGAAGGTGCCGGTCATGGGGGAATGGACTTTTTTGTATTAAACGCTTTTGTAGAGTCGGCAAAACAAAATATTGCCCCTCCTTTAGATGCCTATGATGCCGCTGCTTGGAGCGCCGTAACACCACTCTCTGAATTGTCGATAGAAAATAATGGCGAACCTCAAAATTTTCCCGATTTTACAAGAGGCTTGTGGATTAAAAGAAAACCGTATAATTGGATGAAAGATACCTATTAGTTTCCATAGAAAATGAGTACAAAAGTTATAGTGGTTTTGGGTGCTGCCAATTCGCCAAATGGCAAATTAGGTACTATGGCCATTGAAAGATTAGAAGCCTGTTATAAATTATTTACTAAAGAAGATTTAATTGTATGTACCGGAGGTTGGGGGAATCATTTTAATACAACAAAACAACCTCATGCTTTTTATGCCAAAGAATATTTGATAAAAAAAGGGGTTGAAAATGAAGCTTTTTTACCTTTTGCACTATCGAATAATACCGTTGAAGATGCAGTTAAAGTTAAAGAAATTTTAGCGGCTATTTTATATGATAAGTTGGTAATCATTACTTCTGATTTTCATTTAAAAAGAGTTCAATTAATTTTTGATAAAATAGTAAAAGAATCTAATATAGAATACTGCTGTGTGAAAAGCAAGATGTCAAAAGAAGAACGGATTAACGTTGTAAAACATGAAAATAAAGCACTCAAAAAAATTCAAGAGAACGGGCTTTATTTCTAGCCTGAATTTGGTCTGATATACATTTTATAAAGCTATATTTTTATTGTAACTTGCAATTCATTTTTACAAAATAGGTATCTTTATTGACGACCGGTTGTTGGGCAATAGATTCATTTTTAATTTAAAAAAGATTACTACTATTTTTTATGAGAGAAAAAAAACACACCATTAAAGATATTGCGGCATTGGCAGGGGTTTCTAAAGGCACCGTTGACAGGGTATTGCACAAAAGGGGAAAAGTGTCTAAAAAAGCACTTGACGCTATTAACAATGTACTTAAAGAAATTGATTATCAGCCAAACCTTATTGCCCGAAACTTAAAGAATAACAAAACATATCATATCTGTGCACTCATTCCTAACCCTAACGAAGATCCGTTTTGGCAATATGCAGTTGATGGTATCAATGATGCCATTAATGAATTTAAGCCGTTAGGGATTTTTATTCAGATCTTTTATTTTAGTCCTGACAGTACCGAGTCTTTTCTAGTTGAAAATAAAAAAATAGTAGAATTAGCACCCGATGCCGTATTGCTAACCCCGTTGTTCTATAAAGAAACGTTGGCAATTATTGATACATATGCTACCCTAAACATCATGGTAAGTACTTTTAATAATCAAATTAATTCGAGCCACGTAAAAAGTTTTGTGGGGCAAAATTTATGTAGAAGCGGCAGGGTTGCTGCGCGGTTGATGCACATGATTGTTCCTGAAACATCTGAAATATTAATTATTCATTTTGATGAAATATTCAATAATGCATTACACATGCAAGAAAAAGAAAAGGGTTTTAGAAGTTATTTTGAAGCATTGAATTCTAATAAATATAAAATTACAACCTATAAGATAAAAGAACCCGATTTTAGAAAAACCATTACAGGCCTTATTGATAATTCAAAAATTACAGGCGTTTTTGTTACAACTTCCAAAACCTATAAAGTGGCAAAATCTATCCAAAAGAATAATGCTACACGTATTAAACTTATCGGATACGATTTGTTAGATGAAAATATTGGATATCTAAAAGAAGGAATTATTAATTTTTTAATCAATCAAAATCCGAAAGGGCAAACCTATTATAGTTTAACATCTTTGGTAGAATACTTTTTATTTAGTAAAGAAATTCCCAATCAAAAATTGTTGCCCATAGATATAGTGAATTCTGAAAATTTCAATTCATATATAGAAAAATAAATACCGACTATTTTTCAGTAAGAAATACTATCTATTAATCGGGTTTTGACTTAAATGATAACTTTTTTTGAAAAGTAGTTCATCACAAAATAGTACCATGAAGAGATTAGTGTCTTTAGATGCCTTTCGGGGGCTTACCATGTTTTTGTTAATTGCTGAATTTTCAGAGCTTTTTGAGTATTTAGTAGACCCTTCATTAAAAGGTACCCTGGTTTATTTTATTGGAGAGCAATTGCATCATCATTCATGGAATGGCCTTCATTTTTGGGATTTGGTACAACCGTATTTTATGTTTATTGTTGGCGTTGCCATTCCTTTTTCTGAAAAGAATCGGATAGCAAAAGGGAGCAGTACCAAAGAAGTAACAAAACATGCCTTTATTCGCTCAGCCTTATTACTAGTGTTTGGATGGGGGCTCTATTGTATCGATGCTGGTAAAATTACCTATTTATTTCAAAATGTATTAGCACAGTTGTCGGTAACGTATTTAATAGCCTTTTTATTGAGAAATAAACCTATTGTTTTTCAATTTATAATAAGTTTATTATGTATTGCTATTTCTGAATTTCTTTATAGAACATTTTCGGTAGAAGGTTTTAATCAACCTTTTGTACCTGACCATAATTTTGGGGCTTATGTAGATATGTTACTTTCTGGTGAATTATCGAGTGGGCATTGGGTTTCTTTCAATGCCATTCCTACTACGGCGCACACTATTTGGGGTGTTATTATTGGGAATATTCTTTTAAGTGGCAAATCAAAACAAAAAATAGTAAAATTTATGATTATCAGTGGTGTTATCGGGCTTATTATCGGTTATGGATTAAATCCGATGACACCAATTATCAAGCGAATAGCAACCAGCTCTTTTGTCTTTGTAAGTGGTGGTTGGGCACTACTTACTTTTGCATTATTTTATTGGATAATAGATATAAAAAATTATAAAAGATGGATAAAATTTGCTGTTATTGTTGGTGTAAACTCATTATTTATTTACTTATTCGCGCATGTTGGCGGAGGAAGGTTTATCATACATATTATCAAACCCTTTTCTTTCGGATTGTTTGAACGCTTTGGAGAATTGCCCGCCCATATCATTACGAGTAGTAGTACACTGTTTGTATTTTGGTATATTACCTATTGGCTTTACAAACACAATATATATATAAAAATTTAGTAGATAGTGATTAGGCGATTAGCTCTAAGATTCCGAAGGAAGACGGAATATGAAAATCTGGCGCTTTAGACTTAGGGTTGACCCATGAAATCCATTTGATAGAAGCTTCCCCGCCGCAATCTTTTGGCAGTTCAATGCAATCGGCCCTAAAGATACCAGCTTCTATGATATTATTGTGTAATAAACCAAGGTCTTGCATTGATTTAAGGCTAATCGTTACATCAACCCTATAACCTTTTGGGTTAATAGTGCCGGTTACAAATAAATGGTTTTTTGGCCAGGTCCATTCAAAATCAAACTTTCGGTAATAAGAGGCAGCGTAATCTAATACTAGGCCATTAGGGTCAATTTCTAAACAATAGTAAGGTTCTAATTGGTTGTTTTTTCTGAAAAAAATTTCAACCCTATCAGAATGAACCACGTCATTTTTTTTACCTGTTTCAGTATAAATTTGTACCATATCATCTTCTACATCGTATCGCAAGTACAAATAAGTATCGTCATAGAGCGCCCTAAAACGTGTTTGATTAGAAATTTTATGTTGCCACGGATACGAAAATTCGTTTAATATTACGGCTTCTTTCCAGTAAGCATCAGAAATAATGTTAGAGTTGTTTTTTATTTTAGAAACACGGTATTTTTTCATGTTAGAGATTTACCTAATTTTTATTTTTTGTTGGTTCGTAAAGATAATTCATTATTTTTATAAGAAATGATGAGTTTAAATAAGATAATTTAAATCGACAGGTGTAGGCTTCTCCAAATTATATAAGATTATTACCAATGCCCTTAGGATAATTTAGTTCCGTTTAAAAAAGTGTTTTATGATTATAGAACGGGCACTAAAAAGAAAGAATATAGAATCTCATCACTTATTTGTAAGAAGTGTCCAATAAAAAAACAATGCTTAGGCAAAACAGCTCAAGAAAAGAAGTTTTAGGTAACCTATTACCGAGAACAATACGAACGAAACAACAAACGAATAAACTCCAAACGAGGCAGATATATGAAAGCTAAACGGCAGAGTACCGTAGAACCTGTTTTTGGAACGCTCACTCAATTTATGAGTTTACGAAAAATAGATACCATCGGCATACAGCAAGCGGATAAAGTAATGCATCTATCAGCGATTGCTTATAACCTTAAGAAATACTTAAAATTTAATACAAACACGGTAAAAAGTGATGCGAAAGCAATGCATCATTTATTTTTATCGCTAAAAACCATAATCAGAACCCAAATAAGCATTTTTAAAGCCTTTACGTTTTTGATAAAACCGTAAATTGTTTAAAACTAAAAGCCCTTAAAATAGCGCTTTTGCTTTGATACTTCGGGTTTTTTTGAGCCTTGTGCAACGATTACCATTGTTGCCCACTGGCTATTTCCTTATTTCGATATAATCTTTAGCGGTTAGTACTGGTAATTTCGAAGTTTTAAAGTCCTTTAAGTTCCTTGTAATTATCATATTTATGCCATTTTCAATTGCCGTATGATATTGAATAGCATCCTCAAAGTCTTTGAAATCTGATTCAAGGGATAAATCAATAATTTTATCATCCATGGGTAAAACTTCAATGAGAACTTTAAATTTTCTTAATATTTTTCTTGCATTACTTAATTTGAGTTTTTGAGAAAGAATATAAAAAGTATTAGCAAAAGTTAGTGAAGAAACATAAAGTTTCAGCTCATTTTTGTCAGATAGTGTGAATAATTCCTGGGCCTCTACAAGAAATTCTTTTCTTTCGGCTAATAAGTCCAATACGATATTTGTATCTACCAATAACCTATCCATTATGAGTACTTTTTTGATAAGAAATCTGTATAGTCCTTTCTGTAATCATAATTTTCAAGTTCAATTACTCCTGTCAAACTTTCTACTAAAGGGCTAATTTTTACTTTATTCTTTTTTTTCAAAGTAACAGCTCGTAAATAGCTTTCAATCATTCTTGAAAGGCTAATGTTGTTCTCTTTTGCGTATTGTTTCGCTCTTTCAATTACGCTTTCATTGAGTTTCAAAGTTAATTTCGAATCCATAATTATATTTTTATACGTGCAAATATAATTAATATTTACGTATAAATCAAATATTTGGATAAATTGTTTGTTTACAGCCTTTTGTCGAGTGCTTGTGGGCAACGATGCGTATAAAGTTAGTGCGTAAAAGTAGCGAAGATTTTTCTAGCGGAAAATCCGTTATAAATATACGCAAACCTTTGAAGTTATTACCACTTTAAGCATTAAATTTATACATTGTGCCTGTTGCACAAGATACAAAAAAGTCGTATCTTGTTGTAGGCAAGGCAAGAAAGAATACCAAGAAAAATTGCCTGCCTAGCCGTCAGGCTGGTTTGCTAACTTTCAGTTGAGCGAGCGGGTATCCAAGCACAATTTTTACAGGCGATTAAAGGAAGTTTTAGATTTAAATTTTCTATATCTGAACTACCCCCAATTCTTAGGACAGTTTTTAGATTAAATTAAGTTCTGATTAATATTCATTTTAAGCTATTTTTTGTTTTTTATTTAAATATCTTTGTTGTGCTTTTAAATCATAAGCTGAGGGTTTAGCACAAAAACCGCTATTATTTTTATACAGCTTTAATTAAACAAATAAATTTGTAAAGAC
>Ga0256841_1000544_pt1 | contig 38441 bp, 35 predicted proteins | sample 356308metaG_FD_185971 | JGI IMG/M metagenome (GOLD analysis project Ga0256841, IMG submission 185971) | Hydrothermal vent microbial communities from Mid Atlantic Ridge, Atlantic Ocean - 356-308 | ecosystem: Environmental > Aquatic > Marine > Hydrothermal vents | place: Atlantic Ocean: Mid... | reverse complement strand
TCTGCGCAAGGAGAAGAACTTCTTCGAGACTCGCGTGACCGAGTACCAGACCGGCAGCGCGCTGAGCTGGGATTGAGGCCAGGCTGCCGGGCTTGCGGCGGGCGAGCGGGGCGACGGGTCGGGGGCCGCCGGGCCCATCGCGGCCGGAGGCCGCTCCTACAGGGCGGTGCTGCGAACGCGGGTGGTCTCTTGTAGGAGCGGGCTTGCCCGCGATCCCGGCGCAGCCGGGGCGAACGGTCGGGGGCCGCCGGACCCATCGCGGCCAAGGCCGCTCCTACAGGGCGGTGCTGCGAACAGGGATGGTCTCCTGTAGGAGCGGGCTTGCCCGCGATCCCGGCGCAGCCGGGGCGAACGGTCGGGGGCCGCCGGGCCCATCGCGGCCGAAGGCCGCTCCTACAGGGCGGTGCTGCGAACGCGGGTGGTCTCTTGTAGGAGCGGGCTTGCCCGCGATCCCGGCGCAGCCGGGATGAACGGTCGGCGGCCGCCGGACCCATCGCGGCCGGAGGCCGCTCCTACACAGCGGTGCTGCGAACAGGGGTGGTCTCCTGTAGGAGCGGGCTTGCCCGCGATCCCGGCGCAGCCGGGGCGAACGGTCGGGGGCCGCCGGACCCATCGCGGCCGGAGGCCGCTCCTACACAGCGGTGCTGCGAACGGGGGTGGTCTCTTGTAGGAGCGGGCTTGCCCGCGATCCCGGCGCAGCCGGGGCGAACGGTCGGGGGCCGCCGGACCCATCGCGGCCGGAGGCCGCTCCTACAGGGCGGTGCGGCGAACACGGGTGGTCTTTTGTAGGAGCGGGCTTGCCCGCGATTCACCTCCACCACAGCGACAGCGCCGGCAGATAGGTCACCAGCCCCAGCCACGCCAGCATCATGAGCAGAAAGGGCAGGGCGGCGGCGAACAACGACAGGATGGGGCGGCCGAAACGCTGGCTGGCGATGAACAGGTTGATGCCGACCGGCGGCGTGCTGTAGCCGATTTCCAGGTTGGCCAGGAAGACGATGCCCAAGTGCACCGGGTCGACGCCGAAGCGCGCGGCCAGCGGCAGGATCAGCGGCACCACCACCACGGTGGCGGAGAAGATGTCCATCATGGCGCCGACCGCCAGCAGGAACAGGTTGAGCAGGATGAGGAAGCCCAGCCGGGAATCGACGTGGCCTTCCATCCAGTCCAGCAGGTGCATGGGAAGCTGGGCGTCGATGAGCAGGTTGGTCAGCCCCATGGCGACGCCGAGGATGATCAGGATGCTGCCCACCAGCACGGCGGTGTCGGTCAGCAGGCCGCCGAGCTGGCGCCGCAGGCGGATGTTGCGGTGCACGAAGCGCTCCAGCACGAGGACGTACAGGGCGGTGCAGGCGGCCGCCTCGGCGATGGTGACGTAGCCGCCGAAGATGCCCACCACCAGCAGCAGCGGCAGCAGCAGGTCGCCGATGCCCTCGCGCAGGGCGCGGCGCAGCGCGACGGCACTGAAGGCATGCCGCGGCACATCGAAACGCAGGCCGGTGAAGAAGGCATACAGCCCCAGCATCAGCATCAGCACCAGGCCCGGCACGATGCCGGCCAGGAACAGCTCGTCGATGTTGACGCCGGCGACGATGCCATACAGCAGGATGGCCAGGCTGGGCGGGAACAGCAGGCCCAGGGAACCCGAGGTGGTCAGCAGGCCGAGCGAGAAGCGCTCCGGGTAGTGCACGCTGGTCAGCATGGGGAACAGCAGCCCACCCAGGGCCAGGATGGTGACGCCGGAGGCGCCGGAAAAGGAAGTGAAGAAGGCGCAGGCGGCCAGCGCCACGCCCGCCAGGCCACCGGGCAGCCAGCCGATGAGGGCGTTGAACAGCCGGATCAGGCGCTGCGGCGCGCCGCCCGAGGCCAGCACCACGCCGGCGAAGGTGAACAGCGGAATGGCGGTCAGGTTGGGCGAAGCCGCCAGCCGGTTCAGTTCCACGATCAGCACGGCCGGATCCAGCCCGTCGTGCCAGGCGTACAGCAGGCTGCCGGCGCCGAGGGCGGCGAACAGCGGCAACCCGAACAGCGCCAGCAGTACCAGCGCGATGACGGCCAGCGCCATCAACAGCAGTCGTCCCCGGCATCGGGATTCGGACCCAGCAGGGCGGCCAGGCCGAAGTGCAGGCTGAGCAGGACGAAGCCGACCGGCACCACCAGCCCGATCAGCGTGTGCCAGCGTTCATAGTCGGCGGCCCAGGTCCATTCGTCGCGCCAGAAGCGGATGGCGGCGTCGGCCAGCAGCAGGCAGACCAGTGCCGCGGCCGCGTGCATGGGGCGGAACAGGCGCGCCAGGGCACGCCGTGACAGCAGGGTGCAACAGACGTCGATGCGGATGTGACGGCGCCGTTCGACGGCCAGCACGGCACCGAAGAAGGTGACATAGAGCACCAGCTGGCGGGTCAGGGTATCGGCGGCCGGCAGGCCGGTGTCGAAGAAGTTGCGCGCTGCGATCTGCGCCAGCGTCAGCAGCAACAGCAGCAGCAGGCTGCCGCCGGCCAGCCAGCTCTCCAGGGTGACCAGCAGTCGCCGGAGCTGTTGCAGCCGCTGCATGCCGCTCAGGGCTTGCCGGCGGCGGCTGCCCGCGCGGTGCGGAACTGCTCCAGCAGCTGGCGCGTGCGATCGATGAGGTCCGCCGGGATGTAGCCGCTGGCGGTCAGGTCTGCGGCCGCCCTGTCGCGCAGCGCCAGCAGTTCGGCGTCGCTCATGCCTTCGCCGGGTGGCACGAACACCAGGCCGCGGCGCTTCAGTTCGGCGGCGCTCTTTTCGTTGTCCGCCCGGGTCGCCGCGATCAGGCGTTCGCCGGCCGCTTCGCCGGTCTCGCGCAGCAGGGTCTGCAGGTCGGCGGGCAGGCGGTCGAAGAAGCGCCGCGTCACGACCAGGCCGCCCATGCCGTTGGTCAGGGCCGTTTCGCTGACGTACTTCGTCTGGGTGAACCACTGCAGCGCGATGGCGGCCAGCGGCGTGCAGTAGACGGTGTCGATCAGCCCGGTGGACAGGCTGGTGTAGACGTCGATGATGGACAGCGGCACCGGCGAGATGCCGCTGGCCTTGAAGAAGGCCTGGCCCATGGGATCGCCCTGCCAAAGCCACACGCGCCGCGATTTCATGTCCTCGATGGAGCGGATGGGTTCGCGCGAGAACATGTGCACGAAGCCGATCTCCATCCAGCCCAGCAGTTCGTAGCCGTGCTCGCGGAAACCCTGCCGGAACCCGGGCATGAACTGCGCGCGCACGTGGTCGATCTCGTCGAAGTCGCGGAACAGGAAGGGCAGTTCCATGACCCGCGCCGGCGAATAGATCTGGCCGATGCCATAGCCGGTGAAGGCGCCGCCCTGCAGCTGGTTGAAGCGCATCTTTTTCAGCACGTCGGGCTCGTCGCCCTGCACGCCGCCCGGGTAGAACTTGAACACCAGGCGGCCACCGCTGCGTGTCCTGACCTCGTCGCCCCAGTCCGTCAGCAGCTTCATCCAGGTGGAGCCGGCCGGCGCCAGGGTGGCGAACTTGAGCACACGGGGGCGTTCGGCCGCGGCCGCGGCACAGAACAAGAGCAGGACGACGCCCAGGCAGCGGACAAGCGAACGCATCAGAACCAATCCTCTTCCTTGCCGAGCAGCCAGCGCGCCCGCTCGCGGGCGATCTGGTTGACCAGCGCCATTTCGGGGAACACGCCCTGCGGCGTGGTGAGCACGCGCGTCAACAGCTCATGGAAGCGCTGCCGGTCCAGTCGCTGGCGTTCCAGGTATTCCGCCTGCAGCACGTCGACGATCAGCAGCCTCCCCTGTGTGACAGCGCGGGCGCGGTCGAAGTTTTGCGCCGATCTGTCATAGTCTCCGCCGAACATGGGCGCCCGGCCGCCATAGTAGACCCCGTAGTAGAGGTAGGGACTGCCGTAGTAGTAGTCCGGCTGCAGCTCCAGCACGCGGTGCATGAGGATCTCGGTGCTGGCGAGCTGGGCGATGCGGGCCGGGTCGTCGCGGTTGAGATCGATTTCCTTGGCCCAGCAGGAGGCGGCCCAGAACAGGGCCGGCACCGACTTGCGGCCGAGCCGGGCGACGGCCTGCCGCAGGCGGTCCGGCGGGCTGTTGAGGAGATCGAGTGCCAGGCCCTGGCGTTCCAGCACCCGCCGGGCGTAATCGAAGCCGCGCCGGTACAGGGCGGCGGCGCGGGCCGGGTCCGCCAGTTCGACGAAGCCGAAGGTATAGCCGTAGAAGCCCTGGGCGGCGTACACCGGCAGCTCGTCGTTGGCCGGGTCCTCGACGATCAGGCCTTCCATCAGTTTCAGGTTGGCGGGCATGGCGGTGGCGGCCAGCGCCAGGTCGGTCTCGCGGTTCATGGCGTCTACGCCGCCGTCCAGGATGGATACCGAGGACCGGGCCACGATCTGGCCCATGGAGCAGGCCGCCAGCCACTGGGTCAGCAGCAGTAGCAGGGCGAACAGCTTGTGCGGCCTCGGTCCCGGCATCCGGATCAGTCCGTGAGCAGCCGTTGCAGGATGCCGAGGTAGATGCGCGACAGCTGGTCCAGCGCCTCGACCTCGACGCATTCGTCGACCTGGTGGATGGTGGCGTTGACCGGCCCCAGTTCCACCACCTGGGCGCCGGTGGGGGCGATGAAGCGGCCGTCCGAGGTGCCGCCGCTGGTCGAGAGTCCGGTCTCGAAACCCATGACCTCGCGGATGGCGCCGCGCGCGGCGTCCACCAGTTCGCCGGCCGGAGTCAGGAAGGGCTGCCCCGACAAGCGCCAGCGCAGGTCGTAGTCCAGGCCGTGCGCATCGAGCAGGGCGGTGATGCGCTCGCGGATCTGCGCCTCGGTGATGCCGGTCGAGAAGCGCAGGTTGAACTGCGCCTCGAGCTCGCCGGGGATGACGTTCTCGGCGCCGGTGCCGGCGTGCAGGTTGGCGATCTGGAGGGTGGTGGGCGGGAAATGATCGTTTCCCTGGTCCCATTCGACGGCCACCAGCTCGGCCAGCGCCGGCAGGGCCCGGTGCACCGGGTTGTCGGCGAGCTGCGGGTAGGCGACGTGGCCCTGGCGGCCCCGCACGGTCAGGTGGCCGTTCAGCGAGCCGCGCCGGCCGTTCTTGATGGTGTCGCCGACGACGCGGCTGCTGGAGGGTTCGCCCACCAGGCACCAGTCGATGCGTTCACCGCGGGCCTGCAGGTGTTCGACCACCTTGACGGTGCCGTTCACCGACGGCCCTTCCTCGTCGCTGGTGATCAGGAACGCGATGGATCCCCTGTGATCCGGGTGCTGACCGACGAAGGCCTCGCAGGCCGTCACCATGGCCGCCAGGCTGCCCTTCATGTCGGCGCTGCCGCGCCCGTACAGGCAGCCGTCGCGCACCTCGGGCCGGAAGGGGTCGCTGTGCCACTGCTCGCGTGGACCGGGTGGGACCACGTCGGTGTGGCCGGCGAAGGCGAGCACGGGTCCCCGGTCGCCGCGCCGCGCCCAGAAGTTGCTGACCTCGCCGAAGGGCAGATCCTCGACCTCGAAGCCGATGGCGCGCAGGCGTTCGGCCATCAGCGCCTGGCAGCCGGCGTCCTCGGGCGTCACCGAGGCGCGGGCGACGAGCTGCTTGGCGAGTTCCAGGGTATCGGACATGGGGTGAAGTCTACCGGGTTTGGGTGGCGGGGCGCGACCCTATTCTGCCGGGCGGATGCGGCGGGGGCGGCGGCTGCCTTTTTCGGATCCGCTGTTGATCACCACGACGAGCGAAGGGATACCTTTTGTCAACCACGAAGGCGCACGAAGGGGGCTTTCGTCAACCGCGAAGGACGCGAAGGGAACGGATTCCGGTCGGGAAAGGCCGGCCGTTGTCGATGCCGCGCCAGGCCCGTCGAATACCGCCGGCGCTGCCGCGGTCAGCCAGCCGATGCGGGGAAGAGGGCGGCGTAGGTGTCGGGTTGGAAGCCGAGGATGCGGCTGTCGCCCAGGTCGAGGAGCGGACGCTTGATGAGGGCGGGGTGCTCGAGCAGGATGTCGATGGCCGCGTCGCGGTCGATGTGGTTGCGCACCGCCTCCGGCAGTTTGCGCCAGGTCGTGCCGCGCCGGTTCAGCAGGGCTTCCCAGCCGAGTTCGTCGGCCCAGGCTTCGAGCTGCTCCCGTTCCAGGCCGTCCTTGCGGTAGTCGTGGAAACGGTAGTCGATGCCGTGCCCGTCCAGCCACTTGCGTGCCTTCTTCATGGTGTCGCAATTGCGGATGCCGTACAGGGTGATCACGATCGTCGCTCCACGGTGTCCCTCCACGCCTCGATCACGGTCCAGCGCATCGGCGCCCGGCCGTAGCCGTCGCCGAAGGCTGCGGCGATGCCGCCGGCCACGTGTTCCACCACCCTGTCGATATCGATGTCGCCCCGCTGTTCGATCTCGACACGCAGCGGCGAGCCGGTCACCATGCCCAGCGCGGCCTGGCGGGGAGCGGTGATGCGGCACTCGCCTTCCAGGGTCGTCAGCTCCACCGTTTCGAAACCGGCTTCCCGCAGATCGGCGCGCAGGCGCTCCGGTTCGTGGTAGCTGAACGGTACCCGCAGGAAGGCGGGGGCGTCGCCGGCGAAGATTTCGTCCAGGAGGGCGTTCACGGTGCGCGGCAGGGTGTTGTCCTCCAGATCGTTCCAGACGCTGAACAGCAGCCGGCCGCCCGGCGCCAGCACCCGGTGCGCCTCGGCCAGGGCCTGCACCTTGTCGGTGCAGAACATGATGCCGAACTGGCACAGGGCCAGGTCGAAGGCTTGGTCGTCGAAGGGCAGGGCCTGGGCGTCGGCCACCTCGAAGCGCATGTCGTCGTCGGCCCCGAACTTGCCGCGGGCGTGCGCCAGCATGTCGGCGTTCAGGTCGGTGGCCAGGATGTGCGTCCCGTCGGGCAGGCGGTCACGCAGCGCCCGGGTGAGTATGCCGGTGCCGGCGGCGGTCTCCAGCACCCGGCGTGCCGGGTGCGCCGCCGCGCGTTCGGCCAGGTCGCCGGCGCAGCATTCGAAGAACATCGGACCCAGGTAGCGGTCGTAGTCCTCGGGGATGCTTCCGGTGAAGGCCGTGTTGACGTCGTTCACCGGCTCAGATGTCCCGCAGCAGTTCGTTGATGCCCACCTTGCTGCGGGTCTTCTCGTCGACGCGCTTGACGATGACGGCGCAGTACAGGCTGTAGCGGCCGTCTTTCGACGGCAGGTTGCCGGACACCACCACCGAACCGGCCGGCACCCGGCCGTAGAGGATCTCGTCGTTCTCGCGGTCGTAGATGCGGGTGCTCTGGCCGATGTAGACGCCCATGGAGATCACCGAGCCTTCCTCGACGATGACGCCTTCGACCACCTCGGAGCGCGCACCGATGAAGCAGTTGTCCTCGATGATGGTGGGCGCGGCCTGGACCGGCTCCAGCACGCCGCCGATGCCGACGCCGCCGGACAGGTGTACGTTCCTGCCGATCTGGGCGCAGGAACCGACCGTGGCCCAGGTGTCGACCATGGTGCCGGAGTCGACGTAGGCGCCGATGTTGACGTAGGAGGGCATCAGCACCACGCCCGGCGCGATGAAGGAGCCGAAGCGCGCCGTCGCCGGCGGCACCACGCGCACGCCGGCGCCGCGGAACTCGCGGGCATTGTAGTCGGCGTACTTGGACGGCACCTTGTCGTAGTAGTTGGTGAAGCCGCCCTTCACGAACTGGTTGTCCTCGATGCGGAAGGACAGCAGCACGGCCTTCTTGAGCCAGTCGTTGACCACCCACCGGCCGTCCTTCTTCTCCGCCACCCGCGCCTCGCCGGAATCCAGCATCCGGATGGCCTCCAGCGTGGCCTCCTTGACGTGGGTCTCCACGCTGCGCGGCGTGATGTCGGCGCGGCGCTCGAAGGCTTCCTCGATGGTGGCCTGAAGGTCGTTCATGTGGGGTCTCCTTGTGTCCGGATGCTATGGCTGTCGGGACGGTGATTATACGGGGGGAGAGCCATGGACTTCACCCGCCCTCCATGAAACAGCGTATGCGCTGCGCCGCTTCCACGCACTCGTCCAGCGGGGCCACCAGCGCCATGCGCACGTGGCCGCTGCCGGGGTTGCCGCCGGCGGTGTCGCGGGACAGGAAGCTGCCGGGCAGGACGACGACGTTCTGTTCGGCATACAGGCGGCGGGCGAAGTCCCGGTCGTCGCCGGGGACCCTCGGCCACAGGTAGAAGCCGGCCGGCGGCGCCTCGACTTCCAGCACCGGCTGCAGGATGTCGAGCACGGCGGCGAACTTCTCGCGGTACAGGCGGCGGTTCTCGCGCACGTGGCGCTCGTCGCCCCAGGCCAGGGCGCTGGCATCCTGGGTGGCCGGCGGCATGGCGCAGCCGTGGTAGGTGCGGTAGCGGAAGAAGGGTTCGATCAGTTGCGCGTCGCCGGCCACGAAACCGGAGCGCAGCCCCGGCGCGTTGGAGCGCTTGGACAGGCTGTGGAACACCAGGCAGCGGCGGTAGTCGTCGCGGCCGGCGCGGGCGCAGGCCGACAGCAGGCCGGGTGGCGGGGCGTCCTCGTCGAGGTAGATCTCCGAATAGCATTCGTCGGAGGCGATGACGAAGTCGTGCCGGTCGGCGAGCTCCAGCAGCCGGTCGTAGGTGTCGAGGTCGAGTACGCGCCCGGTCGGGTTGCCGGGCGAGCAGACGTACAGCAGCCGGCAGCGCGCCCAGGCGGAATCCGGCACCGCATCGAAGTCCGGCAGGTAGCCCTGTTCGGCGGGGGTGTCGATATAGAAAGGTGCGGCGCCGGCCAGCAGCGCCGCGCCCTCGTAGATCTGGTAGAAGGGGTTGGGCATCATGACCAGCGGTGCGGTGGTCGGGTCGACCAGGCACTGGGCAACGGCGAACAGGGCCTCGCGGGTGCCGTTGACCGGCAGCACCTGGTGGTCCGGGTCGAGGCTGCCGGCCGCCAGGCCGAAGCGGGCGACCAGCCAGTCGGCGATGGCGCCGCGCAGACGGCTGCTGCCGCGGGTGGCGGGGTAGCGCGACAGGCCGTGCAGGTGTTCGATGACCGCCTCGGTGATGAGCTTGGGCGTCGGGTGGCGCGGTTCGCCGATGGACAGGGCGATGGGGGGCAGCTGCGCCGGCGGCGTCACGTCGGCGTGCAGCGCCGCCAGCTTTTCGAAAGGGTAGGGGTGCAGCTTGTCCAGATGGGGGTTCATGGTTGTCACCGCATTGGCGTCCGGGCCGGCCACCTGTCCCGAATCTGCATATAACGTGTTACGCTGGCTGATAAAAAATGAACCCGCACCGCGGGCGGAGAACGTGCGCAAGTATACGGACAATCCATGAAGGCGTCCAAACGGGAAGACGGCCTGCTGCCGGTGCTCGCATTGCTGCTGGCGGCCACTCTGTGGGGTGTGGTGTGGTATCCGCTGCGGCTGCTGGAAGAGGCGGGGCTGCACGGCCTGTGGACCACCCTGGTCAGCTACGGCGCCGCCTTGCTGGTGGGGCTGGGCTGGTTGTGGCGGGAGCGGCGGTTCTGGCTGGAACACCCGGTGGCGCTGCCGCTCATGACACTGGCGGCGGGCTGGACGAATGTCGCCTTCGTGCTGGCGATCCTGGATGGCGCCGTGGTGCGGGTGCTGCTGCTGTTCTACCTGTCACCGCTGTGGACGCTGCTGCTGGGGTGGCTGATCCTGGGCGAGAAGCCGCGCCGCGGCGGCTGGCTGGTGTTTGCGCTGGCGGTGGCGGGTGCGCTGGTCATGTTGTGGGAGCCCGCCATCGGGTTACCCTGGCCGCGTGACGTCGCCGACTGGCTGGCGGTGTCCTCGGGGCTGGCCTTCTCCTTTTCCAATGTCATGGTAAGGCAGATGGGGCAGGTGCCAGTGGGGCTGAAGGCGGCGGGGACCTGGCTGGGCGTGGTGCTGGTGGCGCTGGCCGGGCTGCTGATACTGGCCTTGCCCCTGCCGCAGGTGGCGCCGGCCACCCTGGGGGGCGCGGTGCTGCTGGGCTGGGTGGGCTTCGTGGTCATGACGCTCAGCGTCATCTACGGGGTCACGCACATGCCGGTGCATCGGTCGGCGGTGATACTGCTGTTCGAACTGGTGGCCGGCGCGGTGTCGTCGCTGCTGCTGACCGACGAACAGATCCTGCCGCGGGAATGGCTGGGCGGCGGCCTGATCCTGGCGTCCGCCTGGTTCGCGGCCCGTGAGCAGCACGGGGAGGACGGATGAGCCGTTTCACGGCCCTGCATCACGCCAGCGTGCTGGTCGCCGACGTCCAGCGGTCGCTGGCGTTCTACGTGGACGTGCTGGGCATGGCGGTTGACGCCTCGCGGCCCGACCTGGGTTATCCCGGTGCCTGGCTGCGGGCCGGTGAGCAGCAGCTCCACCTGCTGGAACTGCCCAATCCCGATCCGGTCGCCGGCAGGCCGGCGCATGCGGGGCGCGACCGTCACGTGGCCTTCGGCGTTTCCGGTCTCGACGGCCTGGAGGCGGCGCTGCAGGCCGCCGGCATCCCCTTCACCCGCAGCCGCTCCGGCCGGCGCGCGATCTTCTGCCGGGATCCGGACGGCAACGGCGTGGAACTGATCGAAAAGCCCTGAAGAAGCCCGTCGTGCTGCCGAAAACCGGGAATCGGGGCCTTCATGCCCGCCGACCACGGAAAACCTGTTACATGACACGATCCAGCCTGTGCTGTGCGCTCGTGCTGCTCCTCGGCTGTGCCGTTGCGGGTGCCGACACGACGCTGCATTTCATCGGCCAGTTCGGTGACAAGGCGGTCATCCGCATCGACGGCAGGCAGCGGGTGCTGGGTGTCGGTGAAACCAGCAGGGAAGGGGTGAAGCTGCTGTCGGTCGACAGCGACGGGGCGGTGATCGCCTACCGGGGCCGGAAGAGGACGCTCGGGTTCGCTCCCACCGGTGTCGGTACCTACCGGGCCGCGCGATCGGCCGAGGTCAGAATCTCGGCCGATGGCAGCGGCAGTTTCCATGCGCCCGGCAGTATCAACGGCCAGCTGGTCGATTTCGTGGTCGACACGGGGGCGACCACGGTGGCCATGAACGAGCATGTCGCCGGCAGGCTGGGGATCGACTTCCGCTATACCGGCACGCCTGTCTCGGTGACCACGGCGTCCGGCGTGGTGGGTGCCTACAACCTCAGGCTCGACTCCGTCAGGGTGGGCGAGATCGAACTGCGCAACGTGCAGGCGACGGTGGTGGAGGGTGGTTACCCGTTGCAGGTCCTGCTCGGCATGTCGTTCCTGTCCCGTGTCGAGATGCAGCGCAAGGGCAAGCTGATCACGCTGAGGAAGACGCACTGACCGACGGGTCGGCGCGGAAGGAGGAAAGACCGTGACGAGAACCGCCGTGCTGGTCCTGTCGTTGTCGTTGGGCGCCGCGGCGATGGCGGAAGTCTACAAGTGGACGGATGCGCAGGGACAGGTCCACTACGGGGAGAAGCCGGGCGGCAAGGGGGCAAGGAACGTCACCCTGCCGGCCCCGCGCCCGAAGGGCGCCGCTCGGGCGGACGACGCCAGGCGGCGACTGGAGAAGATCAAGCGGTGGGGCGATGCGCGCCAGAAGGAGCGCCTGGCCGAACAGCGCCGGAAGGCCGAACAGAAGCAGCGGAAGGCCGAGCTCGACAGGCGTTGCCTGCAACTGAAGAACGACCTGGCCGACATGCAGCAGGGAGGCGTCGCCTGGTACCGCGTCGACGAGGCCGGCCAGCGCCATTTCTACTCCGACCGGGAGGTCGAGGCCCGCAAGGCGGTCTTGCGCCACGACATCGAGCGGAATTGCCGCTGAAGGCCGGCCAGGGGCGTCCGTCAGTCCTCCAGCAACCGGGCCAGGGTCTGTTTCAGGCAGGCCTGACCGGCTTCGGTCAACGGCCGGTCGTCGCGGTCGGAGATGTAGAACACGTCTTCGGCCTGGGTGCCGAAGGTGGCGATCTTGGCATTGTGAAGCACGATGCCGCATTCCGAGAACGCGCGCCCGACCCGTGACAGCAGCCCCGGCCGGTCGGTTGTGATCAATTCCAGTATGGTGCGCCGGCTGTGTTCGTCGTCGATGAAATGCAGGCGCGTCTGCACCGGGAACTGGCGCTGCCGGCGCGTTGCGCTGCGGTTCACGGCCAGGCTTGCCTCTTCCCCTGGCGCTTCCAGCGTCGCCCGCAGGCGTTCCAGCAACTGTCGCGTGCGGTAGTCGTCGTGCAGCGGCTGGCCTTCGGTGTCCAGCACATGATAGGTGTTGACGGCGTAGCCGCGCCGCGAGGTGATGATGCGCGCGTCGGTCACGCTCAGGCCGAGCTGGTCCAGCAGGGCCGTGGTGCGGCTGAACAGGCGATCGACCACGGGCGTGTACACGAACAGGCTGCTGCCGCCGCGCACCGATTCGGGCACCAGGGCGATATGGGTCTGTTCGGGGCCGCCTTCCTGCAGGATGGTGCGTGCGTGCCAGGTGACTTCGTCGGCGTTGTGGCGCAGGAAATAGTCGTCGGGGAAGTCCTCCCACAGGGCCTCGACGCGTCCGGCCGCCAGGCCTGCCTGTTGCAGCGCCCGCAGCGCCGCCTGTTTGACATCCGCGATCTGCTCGTCGCGGTTCAGCGGGTTCTCCAGCCCGCGCCGCAGGGCGCGCTTGGTCTGGGTGTAGAGGTCCTTGAACAGGGCGTCCTTCCAGGAATTCCACAGCGCCGGGCTGGTGCCACGGATGTCGGCGACGGTCAGCAGGTACAGGTAGTCCAGGCGGGTGCGGTCGCCCACCTGGCGGGCGAATTCGTTGATCACTTCCGGGTCGCTGATGTCGCGGCGCTGGGCGGTCTGCGACATCAGCAGATGATGGCGTACCAGCCAGGCGACCAGCTTCTGGTCGTAGTCGCCGAGTCCGTGGTCGGCCAGGAAGCGCTGCGCGTCGACCGCCCCCAGTTCGGCGTGGTCGCCACCCCGGCCCTTGGCGATGTCGTGGAAGAAGCCGGCCAGGTACAGCAGTTCCGGCTTGGGGATGGTCTGCGAGATGCGCGAGCACAGCGGCAGTTCGTCGGCGAATTCCGGCACCGTCATGCGCCGGAGGTTGCGCACCACCATCAGGGTGTGTTCGTCCACGGTGTAGACGTGGAACAGGTCGTGCTGCATCTGGCCGACGATCTGGCCGAAGGGCGGACAGTAGGCGGCCAGGATGCCGTAGCGGTTCATGCGCCGCAGCTCGTGGGTGAGTCCGTGCGGCTGGCGGAAGATCTCCATGAACAGGCTGCGGGCGCGGATGTCCCGGCGGAAGTCCTCGTCGATCAGGTGGCGGTTCTCGCGCACCAGTCGGATGGTGGTGGCGCGCACACCTTCGAGCTCGGGGTGCTGCTGCATGATCAGGAACAGTTCCAGCAGGGCGAAAGGGTAGCGCCGGAACACGTTCTCGTCGACCACTTCCAGGAACCCGCGCCGCGCCTGGAAGCGGCGGTTGATGGGCGTCGGCCGGCCGGGTTCGTCGGCGTGCAGCAAGGCTTCCTTGAACAGCTGCAGGAGCATTTCGTTGAGGCGGCTGAGTTCCTGGATGGTGCGGTAGTAGTCCTTCATGAACTGTTCGACGGCCAGCCTGTGTTCACTGTCGTGGTAGCCGAAGCGGGTGGCGAGCTGGCGCTGGTATTCGAACAGCAGGCGGTCTTCGCGCCGGCCGGCCAGGGCGTGCAGGCCGAAGCGCACCTTCCAGAGGAAGTGCTGGCCCTGGTCGAGGGCCCGGTATTCCGCCTCGGTCAGGAAGCCGTGCCGGACCAGATCGGCCAGGGTGTCGGAGCCAAAATGGCGCTTCACCACCCAGCCGATGATCTGCACGTCGCGCAGGCCGCCGGGGCCCTCCTTGATGTTGGGTTCGAGGTTGTAGACGGCGTCGTCGAAACGCCGGTAGCGCTGCGCCTGCTCTTCCAGCTTGGCTGCGAAGAAGCGGTCGCTGGGCCAGATGCGGTCCGGGCCGGTGCGCTCGCGCATGGCCTCGAACAGCTCGCGCGGCCCCTCCAACAGGCGTGCCTCCATGAGATTGGTGACCACGGTGACGTCGGCGCGCGCCTGTTCCTCGCAGTCGTCCAGCGTGCGCACGCTGTGGCCGACTTCCAGGCCGATGTCCCACAGGAAGGTCAGGAAACTTTCGAGGCGCGCCGCCAGCTGCGAGGATTCACCCCGCGCCAGCAGGATCATGAGGTCGACGTCGGAACCGGGCAGCAGTTCGCCGCGTCCGTAACCGCCTACTGCCACCAGCGCGGCCTCCCGCGTCTCGCCAACGGTATGGCGCCAGCAGTGCAGCAGCACCCGGTCGACGAGCCAGGCGCGGGCGTGGACCAGGTTCTGCACGGGTTCGCCGGCGTCGAAACGTCGCGTCAGGGTGGCGCCGGCATCCTTCAGCAGTTGCCGCAGCCGCGGCAGCAGGGCGGTCAGGTCGTCGGCACCGGGTTCCTCCAGCAGCTCCAGGCCGAACCAGCCGGCCCAGGGCGGCCGCCCGGCGCCTTGGCGGACGACGGCCTCCGGTGTGTTCATTCGATGACCTCGCCCCGGCGCAGCGTCAGCACCTCGTGACCTTCCGGCGTCACCAGGATGGTGTGCTCCCACTGGGCCGACAGGCTGTGGTCCTTGGTGACCACCGTCCAGCCGTCGCGCAGCACCTTGGTGTGGCGCTTGCCGGCGTTGATCATGGGCTCGATGGTGAAGGTCATGCCGGGTTCCAGCACGAGTCCGGTGCCGGGTCTCCCATAGTGCAGCACCTGGGGTTCCTCGTGGAATTCGCGGCCAATGCCATGACCGCAGTATTCGCGTACCACCGAATAGTTGTGCGATTCGGCGAACTGCTGGATGGCGTGGCCGATGTCGCCCAGGCGCACGCCGGGCTTCACCATGCGGATGCCCGTGCACATGGCCTCGTAGGCCACCCTGGCCAGGCGCCGGGCGATCACCGAGGGCTCGCCGACGAAAAAGATCTTGCTGGTGTCGCCGTGGAAGCCATCCTTGATGACGGTGATGTCGATGTTCAGCATGTCGCCGTTCTTGAGCGCCCGCTCGCCGGGGATGCCGTGGCAGACCTGGTGGTTGAGCGAGGTGCAGATCGACTTCGGAAAGCCGCGGTAGTCGAGCGGGGCGGGGATGGCCTGCTGTTCGTTGACGATGTAGTCGTGGCAGATGCGGTCCAGCTCGGCGGTGGTGACGCCGGCCTTCACGTGCGGCTCGATCATTTCCAGCACCTCGGCGGCCAGGCGGCCGGCGATGCGCATCTTCTCGATCTCTTCAGGGGTTTTGATGGTGACTGCCATGGGCTTCCCGTGTTGGGGGTCAAGGGGTTGTCCGACCGGGCGCCTCGACGGGGCGAAGGGTGCATTTCAACCACGAAGGCGCGCAAGGGCGCACGGAGGGAAAGACCCGGAAAACCCTGTCCTGGTTTGCCTTCGTGTGCCGTTGCGCGCCTTCGTGGTCTGGAAGGCTTTCCCGCCCGGGGCCGATCGGTTTTAAGTTGCGGTAAAGATTGCTGTTGTCGGTAGTGTATGGTATAAAGCGCCGCTTGTTAAGGCGGTTTCCGGTTTTGACCGGGCGCCGTCAAATCCGCACACGCGTCGTCACGTGCAGCCGGGTGCCCGCAAGGGTTGCTGCATGGGACGCGTGGAGGCCCAACCCTTACAAACCGGAGTAATTATGTCTGAAGTCAGCATGCGCCAGATGCTGGAAGCTGGCGTGCATTTCGGCCACCAGGCCCGTTTCTGGAACCCGAAGATGGCCCCGTTCATTTTCGGCGAACGCAGCAAAATCCATATCATCAATCTGGAAAAGACGCTGCCCCTCTACAACGACGCGATGAATTTCATCAGCAAGCTGGTCGCGAACAAGGGCATCATCCTGTTCGTCGGCACCAAGCGCGCCGCCCGTGACATCATCCGCCAGGAAGCCCAGCGCGTCGGCATGCCCTACGTCGATCACCGCTGGCTGGGCGGCATGCTGACCAACTTCAAGACCGTGCGGCAGTCCATCCGCCGGCTCAAGGAACTGGAGGCCATGGAGGCCGACGGCACCTTCGAGCGCATGTCCAAGAAGGAAGCCCTGATGCTGCAGCGTGAGAAGGCCAAGCTGGAGCGCAGCCTGGGCGGCATCAAGGACATGAACCGGCTGCCCGACGCCCTGTTCGTGGTCGACGTGGGTCACGAGAAGATCGCCGTGGCCGAGGCCCGGAAACTGGGCATCCCGGTAGTCGGCGTGGTCGATTCCAACAACTCCCCGGACGACGTCGACTACGTGATTCCGGGCAACGACGACTCCATTCGCGCCATCCAGCTGTATGTGCGTGGTGCCGCCGACGCGGTCGAGACCGGCCGCAGCATCCTGGCCCAGGTGGCGGGCACCGCCGAAGACGAGTTCGTCGAGGTCGGCGAGGAAGAAAAGGCTTCCTGAGGCGGCGCGCGGGGCGGTGCCGGGACGACTGGCTCCGCCCCCCGCTTTCCAGTATCAGATTCACGTATTCCAGAGGTAGAAAGACATGGCAATTTCAGCAGCGCAGGTCAAGGAGCTGCGCCAGCGCACCGGCTGCGGCATGATGGAGTGCAAGAAGGCACTGGTGGAGTCCGACGGCGACATGGAGGCGGCCGCCGAGGCCCTGCGCAAGTCGGGCCTGGCCAAGGCCGACAAGAAGGCCGGGCGGGTGGCGTCCGAGGGCATCATCGCCATCGAGATCAGCGGCGACGGCAAGACCGCGGCCATGGTCGAGGTCAATTCCGAGACCGATTTCGTGGCCAAGAAGGACGAGTTCGTGAACTTCGCCCGGGCGGTGGCCAGGCGCGTGCTGGAGAGCGACCCGGCCGACATCGACGCCCTGCTGGCCATGCCGCTGGCCGGTGACGGCGGCGAGACGATCGACGAGGCCCGCCGCAACCTGGTGGCGACCATCGGCGAGAACATCACCGTGCGCCGCTTCGCGCGCATGGAGTCCTCGGGCGGCAACCTGGCCAGCTACCTGCACGGCGGCCGTATCGGCGTCCTGGTCGAGGTGCAGGGCGGCGACGCCGCGCTGGCAAAGGACATCGCCATGCACGTGGCGGCCAGCAAGCCGGTGTGCATCGACGAGTCCGGCGTCCCGAAGCAGCTGCTGGACAAGGAGAAGGAGATCTTCTCCGCCCAGGCCGAGGCCAGCGGCAAGCCGGCCGACATCATCGAGAAGATGGTGCAGGGCCGGCTGCGCAAGTTCCTGGGGGAGATCACCCTGGTCGGCCAGCCGTTCGTGAAAGATCCGGACCAGACCGTGGGCAAGCTGCTGGACAAGGCCGGCGCCACGGTCAAGGCGTTCGAGCGCCTGGAGCTGGGCGAGGGCATCGAGAAGAAGTCCGAGAACTTCGCCGAAGAGGTCATGGCCCAGGTCAAGGGCGGCTGAGTCGCCAGCGTGCCGGACGTCGTCCACGGCGACCGCTGCCGACCGGCGAAACACGGAGTGCAAGACGGGGTCGCTATGCGGCCCCGTTTTGTACCTGAATCCTGGGCACGGCTGCGGTATAGTCGCAGCAGCGCCCGGAAGGCGCCCAGAAACGTTCTTTACAAGGCCTTGTAAGCGAAAGAAAACAAAAGAATTATGACCGACAAGAAACTGGCGTACAAACGGGTTCTCCTGAAGCTCAGCGGCGAGGCGCTGATGGGAGAAGGGGATTACGGCATCGAACCCGCCGTCATCCGGCGCATGGCGGCCGAGATTCACGAACTGGTCGGGCACGGCGTCCAGCTCGGCCTGGTGATCGGCGGCGGCAACATCTTCCGCGGCGCCGGGCTGGCGGCCGGCGGCATGGACCGGGTCACCGGCGACCAGATGGGCATGCTGGCCACGGTCATCAACTCGCTGGCCATGCAGGATGCGGTGGAGAAACTGGGCACCCCCTGCCGGGTGATGTCGGCCATCAAGATCAACCAGGTGTGCGAGGACTACATCCGCCGCCGCGCCGTGCGCCACCTGGAGAAGGGGCGGGTGGTGATCTTCGCCGCCGGCACCGGCAACCCGTTCTTCACCACCGATTCGGCCGCCAGCCTGCGCGCCATCGAGATCGGCGCCGAGATCATGCTCAAGGCGACCCAGGTGGACGGCGTCTACACGGACGACCCGCTGAAGAACCCGGACGCGCGCAAATACGACCGCATCGCCTACGACGAGGCGATCGAGAAGAAGCTCGCCGTGATGGACACCACCGCCCTGGTGCTGTGCCGTGACCAGGGCCTGCCCATGCGCGTGTTCGACCTGCATACGCCCGGCAACCTGGCGCGGGTGGTGGCCGGCGAGGATATCGGCACCCTGGTGGAGTGACAGCATGATCGAGGAAATCAAGCAAGACGCGGCCCAGCGCATGGCCAAGAGCATCGAGTCCCTGAAGCAGGATCTGGGCAAGATCCGCACCGGGCGCGCCCACCCCAGCCTGCTGGATCACGTCAAGGTCGAGTACTACGGTTCGGAGGTGCCGCTGGGGCAGGTCGCCAACATCGCCGTCGAGGATTCCCGCACCCTGAGCATCACGCCCTGGGAGAAGCAGATGGTGCCGGTCATCGAGAAGGCCATCATGAAATCCGACCTGGGCCTGAATCCCAACACCGCCGGCACCGTCATCCGCATTCCGCTGCCGCCGCTGACCGAGGAACGCCGCAAGGACCTGGTGCGCATCGTGCGCCAGGAAGCCGAGGGGGCGCGGGTCGCCATCCGCAACATCCGCCGCGACGCCAACAGCGACTTCAAGGAACTGTTGAAGGAAAAGGAGATCTCCGAGGACGAGGCGCGCCGCGCCGAGGAAGCCATCCAGAAACTCACCGACAAGTACGTGGCCGAGGTCGACCAGCTGCTGGCGACCAAGGAAGCCGAGTTGATGGAGGTCTGAGCGAGCCGGTCGCCGTCATGGTCCAGGAATCCCTGCAAGCAGACAGCCTGGCGGCGCAGCAGCGCCTGCCGCGTCACGTCGCCATCATCATGGACGGCAACGGCCGCTGGGCGAAACGTCGCAGCCTGCCGCGTTTCGCCGGTCACCGCGAGGGCGTCAAGGCGGTGCGGCGGGTGGTCGAGGCCTGCAAGTCGCGCGGCATCGGCACCCTGACCCTGTTCGCCTTTTCCAGCGAGAACTGGCGCCGGCCGAGCATGGAAGTGGGCCTGCTCATGGATCTGTTCGTGCACACCCTGCAAAAGGAGGTCAGGCGCCTGCACCGCAACGGCGTGCGGCTGCGCTTCATCGGCGACCGTTCGGCCTTCGACCTCAAGCTGCAGTCGCTGATGGACGACGCCGAACGCCAGACCGCCGCCAACACCGACCTGACGCTGGTCATCGCCGCCAACTACGGGGGGCGCTGGGACATGGCGCAGGCGGCGCGCAGGCTGGCGCAGCGGGTCGAGGCCGGCGAACTGCGTGCCGGGGACATCGACGCCGAGCGGCTGGCGCAGGAGACCTGCATCGCCGACCTGCCCGAGCCGGACCTGTTCATCCGCACCGGCGGCGAGCAGCGCATCAGCAACTACCTGTTGTGGCAGCTCGCCTATACCGAGCTGTATTTCACCGATCTGCTGTGGCCGGACTTCGACGACGCGGCGCTGGAAGACGCGCTGCGTTCCTTCGCCGGCCGCCAGCGCCGCTTCGGACGCACCGGGGAGCAGGTGGAGCAGAACGAGCGTGCTTAGGCAGCGCATCCTGAGTGCCCTGGTGCTGGCGCCGCTGCTGGTGGCCGCGGTGCTGCTGCTGGACGACGCCTGGTTCGCACTGGCCATGCTGGTGGTGGTGCTGCTGGCCGCCTGGGAGTGGGGGGCCCTGGTGCCGCTGTCCTCCCCGCTGCTGCGTTCCCTGTATATCGGCGCCACGGCGTTGCTGCTGGTGCCGGTGTGGCATTTCGCGGGCGACGAGCTGGTCGTCGACTGGATCTTCTACGTGACCCTGGCCTGGTGGCTGCTGGCGCTCGCCTGGGTCAGTCACCCGGTGGCGGTGGACGCCGCGCCGGCCTGGCTGGCGGGGGTGAAGGCGCTTGCCGGCTGGCTGGCGATGGCGTCCACCTGGCTGGCGCTGGTGGTGCTGCATGCGCGTCCCGACCATGGCCCCTGGTGGGTGCTGTTCGCCCTGGCGCTGGTGTGGGCCGCCGACATCGGCGCCTATTTCGCCGGCCGTCGCTGGGGAAGGCGCAAGCTGGCACCCGCCGTCAGTCCAGGCAAGACCTGGGAGGGCGTCTACGGCGCCCTGTCGGCCTGCACCCTCTATGCCCTGCTGGCCGCCTGGGCGTTCGGCATCCGCGGCATGGAACTGGCCGGCTTCCTGCTGGTGTGCCTGGTCGCGGTGCTGTTCTCGGTGGTGGGCGACCTGTTCGAGAGCCTGCTCAAGCGCCAGCGCGGCGTGAAGGACAGCGGCACCCTCATTCCCGGTCACGGCGGCCTGCTGGACCGCGTCGACAGCCTGCTGGCGGCGCTTCCGGTGTTCGCCCTCGGCCTGCGCTGGGTGGACCTGTGAGCGCGGCCATCGGCATCACGCTGCTGGGGTCGACCGGTTCCATCGGCGTCAGCACGCTGGACGTGATCGGCCGCCACCCCGGCCGCTACCGCTTGGTGGCGCTCACCGCCAACGCCGACGTCGAGGGCCTGCTGGCGCAGTGCCTGGCGCACCGGCCGCGCTACGCGGTGATGGCCGACGCGGCGGCGGCCGGGCGGCTGCGCCAGCGGCTGAACGCCGAGGCGCCGGGCATCGAAGTGCTGGAAGGCGAGGACAGCCTGGTGCGGGTGGCGCAGCTCGACGAGGTGGATTGTGTCATGGCCGGCATCGTCGGCGCCGCCGGTCTGCTGCCGACGCTGGCGGCGGCGCGCGCCGGCAAGCGTGTGCTGCTGGCCAACAAGGAAGCGCTGGTGATGGCGGGCGGCCTGTTCATGGATGCGGTGCGGCGCAGCGGCGCCGTGCTGCTGCCGGTGGACAGCGAGCACAATGCCGTGTTCCAGTGCCTGCCGGCGGGTTTCCTGCCCGGACAGGCGGCACCCGAGGGCGTCGAGCAGATCCTGCTGACAGCCTCCGGCGGGCCGTTCCGTACCCTGCCGCAGGAGCAGCTCGCCACGGTCACCGCCGAGCAGGCCTGCGCCCACCCGAACTGGGACATGGGCCGCAAGATCTCGGTCGATTCCGCCACCATGATGAACAAGGGCCTGGAGGTCATCGAGGCCTGCTGGCTGTTCGGCCTGCCCGATTCCCGCATCCAGGTGGTGCTGCACCCGCAGAGCGTGGTGCATTCGCTGGTGCAGTACCGGGATGGTTCGGTGCTGGCCGAACTCGGCCACCCCGACATGCGCACGCCCATCGCCCATGCGCTGGCCTGGCCGCAGCGCATCGAGTCGGGCGTCGGGCTGCTGGACCTGTTCGCAGTCGGCCGTCTCGACTTCGAGCCGCCGGACCTGGAGCGTTTCCCCTGCCTGGCCCTGGCCGTCCGCGCCTGGCGCGCCGGCGGCACGGCGCCGGCGCTGCTGAACGCGGCCAACGAGGTGGCGGTGCAGGCGTTCCTCGACGGTGAACTGGCCTTTACGGGCATCGCCGGGGTCATCGCGGCCGTACTGGACCGGTGCCCGGTGCGCGACGCCGATTCACTGGAGGGCATACTGGCGGCGGACGCCGAGGCGCGCGCCTGTGCCCGCGACGCCATCGGCCAGGCGCCGCAAAGGGCGAGTTCATGAGCGGTTTCGGCGGTTCCCTGCTGGCGTTCATCGTCGCCATCGGCATCCTGGTGGCGGTGCACGAGTTCGGTCACTTCTGGGTGGCGCGCAGGCTGGGGGTCAAGGTGCTGCGCTTCTCGATCGGTTTCGGCCGACCGCTGTGGAAGCGCCGCTTCGGCGCCGACCGCTTCGAGTTCGTGATCGCCGCGCTGCCGTTGGGCGGCTATGTGAAGATGCTGGACGAGCGGGAAGGGCCTGTGCCGGAGGATCAGAAGCCGCGCGCTTTCAACCGCCAGCCCTTGTGGATCCGTTCAGCGGTGGTGCTGGCCGGGCCCGCGTTCAATTTCCTGTTTGCGATTTTCGCCTACTGGCTCATGTTCGTTGCCGGCGCCCCCGGCCTGCGGCCGGTGGTTGGCGAGGTGGAGCCGGCATCCTACGCCGCCCGCGCCGGCCTGCAGCAGGGTGACGAGATCCTGCGCGTGGGGGACACACCGACGCCGACCTGGGAGACCGTCACCACCGAGCTGCTGGACGCGGCGCTGGACCATCGCCGTGTCGGACTCGAGGTGCGCGGTGCGGACGACCGCACGCGGCTGCTGGAAATGGACCTGCGCGACGCCCCCGACCTGCTCGACAAGGGCGGCCTGCTGCACAATCTCGGGCTGATGCCGTGGCGGCCGCGCATCCCCGCCCGCATCGAAAAGGTGGTGCCCGGCGGGGCGGCAGAGCAGGCCGGCCTGCAGCCCGGCGACCTGATTCTCGAGGCCGACGGCCAGCCCATCGATGACTGGGTGAGCTGGGTCGACTACGTGCGCGCCCGCCCGGGCCGCCTCATCCGCGTGCGCGTGCAGCGCGGCGAGGGCGAAGTGACCCTGGAGCTGCGGCCGCGTCCCGTGCAGGAGCAGGGCGAGACCATCGGCCAGATTGGGGCCTATGTGCAAGCTCCCGAAGGCGCGGGCGACGCCATGCGCACCGAGGTGCGCTACGGGCCGCTCGCCGCCAGCGGCCGGGCACTGGCCAAGACCTGGGAGATGTCGGCGCTGACGGTGCGCACCCTGTGGGAAATGGTCATGGGCCGGGCTTCGGTGGAGAACATCAGTGGCCCCATCAGCATCGCCCGCTACGCCGGTTATTCGGCGGCGGTGGGCTTCGCCAGCTTCCTGAAGTTCCTGGCCATCGTCAGCATCAGCCTGGGCGTGCTCAACCTGCTGCCCATCCCCGTGCTGGACGGTGGCCATCTGCTGTACTACCTGATCGAGGCGCTGACGGGACGGCCGCTGTCCGAGGCTGCGCAGGAGACCGGTCAGCGGCTCGGCATCGCCATCCTGCTGGGTCTGATGGCGCTGGCCTTCTACAATGATCTGGCGCGCCTGTTCGGCTCCGGTTGAAGCCGCCGCGCGCCGTGAAGAAAAACCTGTACTGGAAGTCTGCATGAAACGTGTTGCTGTGCTGTTGCTGCTGTGGATGTCCGCGCTCTCCGCGTACGCCTTCGAGCCTTTCGTGGTGAGGGACATCCGCGTAGAGGGTCTGCAGCGCATCTCCCCGGGTACGGTATTCAATCACCTGCAGGTCAAGGTGGGGGATCGCTTCGACACGCGCGCTTCGGAGCGCGCCATACGCTCCCTGTTCAAATCCGGTTATTTCAGCGACATCCGCCTGGAACGCGACGGCGACGTGCTGGTCGTCGTGGTGCGGGAGCGGCCCGCCATCGCCAGTATCAAGATCGAGGGCAACGAGGACATCGAGACCGAGCCCCTGCTGAAGTCGCTCAAGGAGATCGGTTTCGCCGAGGGCAGCGTCTTCAACCGGTCGCTGTTGGAGCGCGTCGAGCAGGAGTTGCAGCGCCAGTATTTCAGCCGCGGCAAGTACGGGGTCAAGATCAAGACCACGGTGACGCCCATGGAGCGCAACCGGGTGGCCATCCGGATCGACGTCTCGGAAGGGGTGGTGGCGCGCATCCGCCAGATCAACATCGTCGGCAACAAGGTGTTCGACGACGAGACGCTGCTCGATCAGATGCAGCTCGGCACGCCCGGCTTCTGGTCCTTCTACACCAAGCGTGACCAGTACTCCAAGCAGAAGCTGGCGGCCGACCTGGAGACCCTGCGCTCCTGGTACCAGGACCGCGGCTACATCAAGTTCAACGTCGAGTCCACGCAGGTCTCCATCACCCCCGACAAGCGCGACATCTACATCACCATCAACATCACCGAGGGCCAGCAGTACCGGGTGAAGGAAGTGAAGCTGTCCGGCGAGATGGTCGTGCCGCCGGAGGAACTTTTCCCGGATTTCCGCATCAATGCGGGTGATGTGTTCTCGCGCAAGCTCGTCAGCCAGACCGTGGAGCGCATCAGCAAGCGGCTGGGCGACCAGGGTTTTGCCTTCGCCAATGTGAACACGGTGCCGGACGTGGACGAGGAGACGCGCGAGGTGACACTGACTTTCTTCGTCGACCCCGGCAAGCGCGTCTACGTGCGCCGCATCAACTTCGCCGGCAACGACAAGACCCGCGACCAGGTGCTGCGCCAGGAGATGCGCCAGATGGAGGCGGGCTGGTTCTCGGAGTCTCGGGTGGAGCGTTCCCGCACCCGCCTGCAGCGGCTCGGCTTCTTCCAGGACGTGAACGTCGAGACGCCGGCGGTGCCCGGCACCACCGACCAGGTCGACGTCAACTACTCGGTGACCGAGCAGCCCTCGGGCAGCATCTCGGTCGGCATCGGTTTTTCCCAGACCTCGGGCGTGCTGCTCAACGGCAGCGTGTCGCAGAACAACTTCCTGGGCACCGGGCGGCGGGTATCGGTGGCGATCAACAACAGTTCGGTCAACCGCATCTACAGCTTTTCCTACACCAACCCCTATTACACCGTGGACGGTGTGAGCCGCGGCTTCGGCCTGTTCTCGCGCTCCACCGACGCCAACCAGGCCAACATCACCGACTACACCACCGATACGCTGGGCGGCAACATCAACTACGGCTTCCCCATCAACGAGTTCGACAGCATACGCTTCAGCGCGCAGGCCGACAGCCTCAAGCTCAAGCTGAGCAGTTTCCCGTCCGCCGAGGTCACGGATTTCGTCAATGCCCACGGCGACAGCTTCAAGAGCCTCACGCTGTCGGCGAGCTGGGCCCATGACACCCGCGACCGGCGCATCTTCCCCAACAGCGGTGGTGTGCAGCGCTTGAGCGCCGAGACCAAGGTGCCGGGCTCGGAGCTCGAATTCTACAAGTTGCGCCTGCAGCTGCAGCATTTCGTTCCCCTGACCAGCCGCCTGGTGCTGGCCATGAATGCGCGGGTCGGCTACGGCGACGGCTTTGGTGATTTCGACAAGCTGCCGTTCTTCCAGAACTTCTTTGCCGGCGGCGTGCGCTCGGTGCGGGGCTACCAGGACAACACGCTGGGACCGCGCGACAACCAGAACGACCCGCTGGGCGGCAGCTTCCGCACCGTCGGCAATATCGAACTCGTGTTCCCGCCGCCTTTCGTGGAGCATTCGCACTCGGTGCGTTTGAGCACTTTCTTCGATGTCGGTAATGTATTCCCGGGGGTGGAGGATTTCGACGCCGGCGATCTGCGGGCCTCGGTGGGCATCGCCGGAACCTGGCTGTCTCCGGTCGGGCCGTTGGCCATCAGCATCGCCAAGCCGATCAATACGCAGGACGGCGACGATACGCAGGCATTCCAGTTCTCGCTGGGAGCCCCTTTCTGATGTAATCGTAACGAGGAGAACGACCTTGAAACTCATCACGCAAACACTCGTGTTCGGGCTGCTGGCGGCGAGCCTGGCACTGCCCGCCTCCGCCGAGACCAAGATCGGTTTCGTCAACACCGTCAAGCTGATGGAAGAGGCGCCGCAGGCCAAGGCGGCGCAGAGCAAGATGGAATCCGAGTTCGCGCCGCGCGAAAAGGAACTGGTCGACCTGCAGAAGGAGATCCGCAAGCTGGAAGACAAGCTCAACCGCGACGGCGCCGTCATGAGCGAGAAGGAGAGCAGCAAGCTGGAGCGCGAGATCCTGTCCAAGCGGCGGGAACTCAAGCGCCGCAAGGACGACTTCCGCGACGACCTCAATATCCGCCGCAACGAGGTGCTGTCCAAGCTGCAGCGGCAGATGTACGACGCCACCCTGGCGCTGGCCAAGGAGAAGGAGTTCGACGTCATTCTCGGCCAGGGCGTGGTCTACGCCAGCAAGCGGGTGGACATCACCGAGATGGTGCTGGAGAAGCTCAAGCGCGAGTTCAAGTCGGGCGGCAAGAAGTAGGCGCGGACCCGTGCCGCTGACGCTGGCGCAACTGGCCGACCGGCTCGGGGTCGAGCTGCGCGGCGACGGCGCCCGTCGGGTGCGCTCGGTCGCCACGCTGGCGCACGCCGGCCCCGACGATCTCGCCTTCCTGGCCAACCGCGCCTACCGGCGTTTCCTGTTGACGACGCGCGCCGGCGTGGTGGTGCTGGCGCCGGAGGATGCACAGTTCAGCCCGGTGCCGGTGCTGGTCAGCGACAACCCCTACGCCACCTACGCCGAGGCGGCGCGCATCCTGTTCCCGCCGCCTGCGCCGAAGCGGGGCATCCATCCGAGCGCGCTGGTGGACGATTCCGCGCAGGTCGACGCCAGTGCCTGGATCGGGCCCCAGTGCGTGGTGGCGGCCGGTGCGGTGATCGGCGCGCGCGCCCAGCTCGGCCCGGCCTGCCTGGTGGGAGAGGGCAGCCGTATCGGGGACGACTGCCGCCTGCTGGCGCACGTCACCCTGATGGACAAGGTGCGCCTCGGCGCACGCGTCACCCTGCAGCCGGGTGCGGTGGTCGGCAGCGACGGCTTCGGCATGGCGAAGGTGGGCGAGGCCTGGAAGCCCGTGCCGCAACTGGGCGGCGTGCGCATCGGCGACGACGTCGACATCGGCGCCAACACCACCGTCGACCGCGGCGCGCTGGAAGACACTGTGATCGGCGACGGCGTCAAGATCGACAACCAGGTCCAGGTGGCCCACAACGTGGTGATCGGCGAGCACACCGCCATCGCCGGCTGCGTCGGCATCTCCGGCAGCGCCCGCATCGGCCGGCGCTGCACCCTGGCCGGCGGCGTGGGCATTGTGGGTCACCTGGAAATCACCGATGATGTCCATATCACGGCCATGTCCATGGTGACGCGTTCCATCACCCGGCCCGGCACCTATTCGGCCGGCACGCCGCTCATGCCCAATACCCAGTGGCGCAGGAACGCGGTGCGCATGCGCTCGCTGGACGAGTTGGCGAGGGAAGTGAAAGAGCTGTATAACCATATGTTATTCAATAAGTAACATAATATTTCAGAGAAACTCGAAGAAGACAGACATGGACATCAACGGAATACTCAGACACCTGCCGCACCGCTATCCCTTCCTGCTGGTCGACCGTGTCACCGCGTTCGAGAAGGGCAAGTCCCTGACCGCCTACAAGAACGTCACCTTCAACGAGCCGTTCTTCCAGGGCCATTTCCCGCAGAAGCCGGTCATGCCCGGCGTACTGATCCTGGAATCGCTGGCGCAAGCCACCGGCCTGCTGGCGTTCCAGAGCGAAGAGCGGCAGGCGGAACGCGACACCCTGTACTATTTCGTCGGTGTCGACGAGGCCCGCTTCAAGCGGCCGGTGGAGCCCGGCGACCAGTTGTGGCTGGAAGTCACGGTCAAGCGCACCAAGCGCGGCATCTGGGTGTTCGATACCCGCGCCTCGGTCGAGGAGCAGACCGTGGCGACGGCGGTCATCATGTGCACCGAACGGAAGATCGATCCCTGATCCACGCCAGCGCGATCGTCGACCCCTCGGCCCGCATCGCCGCCGACGTGGTGGTCGGGGCCGGCTGCGTGATCGGTCCGGACGTCGAGATCGACGCCGGCTGCTGGATCGCGCCCCATGTGGTCATCCAGGGTCCGACGCGCATCGGTCGGGACAACCGCGTGCACGCCTTCGCCGCCATCGGCGGTGACCCGCAGGACAAAAAATACGACCGGGAACGCACCCGCCTGGAGATCGGCGACCGCAACACCATCCGCGAGTATGTCACCATCAACCGCGGCACGGAGCAGGGCGGTGGCGTCACCCGGGTCGGCGACGACAACTGGATCATGGCCTATGTGCACATCGCCCATGACTGCCGCGTCGGCAACGGCACGGTGCTGGCCAACAACGCCACCCTGGCCGGTCACGTCGAGATCGGCGATCACGCCATCCTCGGCGGCGCCACCCTCGTCCACCAGTTCTGCCGCATCGGCAGCCTGGCCTTCACCGCCTACGGGTCGCGTATCAACAAGGACGTACCCCCGTTCGTGCGCGTCTCGGAAGGGCGGGCGCGGCCGCGTGGCCTCAATACCGAGGGCCTGAAGCGGCACGGATTCCCCGCTGGAGTGGTGGGTGCCCTCAAGGAGGCCTACCGCATCCTGTACCGCTCCGGCCTGCCGCTGGAAGAAGCCATGCAGAGGCTGGCCGAACCGGCCGGGCGCTGCGCCGAAGTCGCCCGGTTGCGGCACTTCCTGGAAAGCAGCACACGCAGCATCGTCCGATGAAGCCGCTGCGCATCGGCATCGTGGCAGGTGAGTCCTCCGGCGACGCGCTCGGTGCCGAGCTGATCGGGGCGCTGCGGGCCCTGCGCCCCGATGCGCTGTTCGAGGGCGTCGCCGGCGAGCGCATGCGCTCCGCCGGCTGCCGGACGCTGGCGGACGTGGAGGATCTGTCGGTGATGGGGCTGGCCGAGGTGCTGGGCCGGCTGCCGTCGCTGCTGCGGCTGCGGCGCCGCCTGCAGCGGCACTTCCTGGCGACGCCGCCGGACCTGTTCGTCGGTATCGACGCGCCGGATTTCAACCTCGGCCTGGAACGCCGCCTGAAGCGCGCCGGTATCCGCACCGCCCACTACGTCAGTCCCTCGGTGTGGGCCTGGCGCCGCTACCGGGTGCGCCGCATCGCCCGCAGCACCGACCGGGTGCTGACGCTGTTTCCCTTTGAGGCCGACTTCTACCATGCCCGGGGCGTGGCTGCCGAGTTCACCGGTCACCCGCTGGTCGACCGGATACCCGCCGCCCCCGGGCGCGAGCGGGCGCGGCGCCTGCTCGGCCTGGCCGGCGCGGCGCCCTGCATCGCGTTGCTGCCGGGCAGCCGGCGCAGCGAGGTCGAACGCCTGCTGCCGCTGTTCCTGGAAACGGCGCGCCATTGCGTGTCGCGTCGCCCCGGGCTGCGTTTCGTCCTGCCGGTGGCGGGGCCCTGGCTGGCCGCCACCGTGCGCCAGGTATTGCGCCAGGATTTCGCCGACATCCCCTTGACGGTCATCGACGGCCGGGCGCAGGAGGCCATGGCGGCGGCCGATGCCGTGCTGCTCGCCTCCGGCACGGCGACCCTGGAATGTCTGCTGCTGGAACGGCCCATGGTAGTGGCATACCGCCTTCATCCCGTCACCTTCCATCTGGTCCACCCGCTGCTGAGCGCGCCCTGGGTGGCGTTGCCCAACCTGCTGGCCGGGCGCGAGCTGGTGCCGGAGTTCCTGCAGGGCGCGGCGCGCCCTGCAGTGCTTGGCGACGCCCTGTTGAACGCGCTGCAGGGTGACGAGGCGTTGCTCGCGGCCTACCGGGCTATCCGTGCGCAGCTGGGCCACGACGCCGCGGCCACCGCTGCGCGCAGCCTGCTGGCCCTGTGCGCAGCATGAAGGGTACGGCAGGCTTCGATTTCGCCGCCGGCGCCCGTCGTGTCGCCGGCGTCGACGAAGTGGGGCGCGGGCCCCTGGCCGGCCCGGTGGTGGCGGCCGCGGTCATCCTCGACCCCGCTGCGCCCATCGACGGTCTGGCCGATTCCAAGACGCTGAGCGAACGGCGCCGCGAGGCGCTGGCGGAGGAGATCCGCGCCCGGGCCCTTGGCTGGGCGCTGGGGCGCGCCGAGGTCGAGGAGATCGACCGCATCAATATCCTGCAGGCCAGCCTGCTGGCCATGCAGCGGGCGGTGGCGGCGCTGGCGCCGCCCCCCGACCATGCGCTGGTGGACGGCAACCACTGCCCGCGGCTGGCCTGTCCGGCCGAGGCGGTGGTGCGGGGCGACAGCCGCGTGGCGGCCATTTCCGCGGCCTCCATCATCGCCAAGGTGGCGCGCGACCGCGAGATGGTGGAACTGGACGCCCGCTACCCCGGTTATGGCTTCGCCCGCCACAAGGGCTACCCGAGCCGCCTGCACCTGGAAGCGCTGCGGGCGCTGGGCGTCACGCCCGTGCACCGCCGCTCCTACGCACCGGTGCGACGGCTGCTGGAGGAGGGTGATGGCTGAGGTGCTGGCGACCCTGGCCTATGCGCTGCGGCGCAAGCCGCTGGCCGTGCGACACCGGCCCTCGGGGCTGGCGCCGGTGTACCTGGAAGGAAGCATCGACGACTACCTGGCGCGTTGTACCGCGCTGGTGGCGGCGGGCCGGGTGGACCTGCCCGCGGCCGGCCCGGAACGGGACCGGCTGGTGGCGGGCAATTCCCCCTTCCTGCTGCCCGCGGCGGGGACGGCGGGCGGCGGCAGGACCCTGCTCATGCTGCACGGCCTGACCGACTCGCCGTTCTGCACCCGCGACCTGGGCGCCTTCTTCGCCAGCCGCGGCTTCCGTGTCCTGTCGCTGCTGCTGCCCGGCCATGGCACCCGTCCGGGCGACCTGCTCGACACCCGCTGGCGCGACTGGTCGCGGGCGCTGCAATGCGCCGTGGACCGGCTGGCCGCAGAAGATGAGGGGCTGTACCTGTTCGGTTTCTCGCTCGGCGCGGCGCTGGCGCTGCGCCAGGCCCTCACCGACGCGCGGGTGCGCGGGCTGTTTCTGTTCTCTCCGGCCTTCCAGGTGCCGCCGGCCGCCGCCCTGGCCTGTGCGCTGCAGCGCGCATCCCGCTGGCTTCCCCAGTTGCGCTGGCTGGACGTGCAGCCGGACGAGGACCCCTTCAAGTACGAATCCATGACTGCCAACGCCATCTGCCAGGCGGTGCGGCTGGAGAACGCCGTGCGGCACCTGCACGGCATCAGGCCGGTGCAGGTGCCGCTGTTCGTCGGCGCCAGCGCCGACGACGCCACCGTCTCGCCGGCCGGCGCCCTGGCGCTGTTCGAGCGCGCCGCCACGGCCCACAAGCGCATGCTGTACTACAGCCGCCGGCCGCTGCCGGTGCCGGCCGGCGTGAAAGTGATCGAGGCGACCCTGCCGGAACGGCAGGTCATCAGTTCCGCGCACACGGCGCTCATCAACGCACCCGACAATCCGCACTACGGCATGGACGGCGACTACCGTTTCTGCACCCACTACTACCGCACCGATGCGGCCCGCTACGCCCGCTGCAAGACCGGCAACGAGGACGCCCTGGGCGAAATCGGCCTGGACGGCCGCGCCCATCCGGTGGTGCGGCGGCTGACCTGGAACCCCTGGTACGACGACCTCCTGGAAGAACTCGACCATTTCATCGAACGACTCCCGTAGCGTGGGGTGAGCGAAGCGAACCCCGCCACGACACCGGTGCAGCGGCCAGGGAACGCCTGTAGTAGAGTGGCGACATGAACGGCTTCGAACTACATCCACAGCTGGCGGCCGATTGCATCACCCTCGGCAACCTGGATCTGTGCCGGGTGCTGCTGATGGACGACGCCCGCTTCCCCTGGCTGATCCTGGTGCCGCGCCGCGCCGGGGCGACCGAGATCCACCGGCTGCCGGAGGATGACCAGCGCCGGTTGTGGCAGGAGTCGGCGCGGCTGTCGGCTTTCCTGATGGAGACGTTCGAGGGCGACAGGCTCAACCTCGGTGCGCTCGGCAACCTGGTGCCGCAGCTGCACCTGCACCACGTGGTCCGCCGCCGAAACGACCCCTGCTGGCCGGGGCCGGTGTGGGGTTGCGGCGAGCGCCAGCCGTACGCTCCCGACGACCTGGAAGCGGTCTGCGCCCGCTTGATGCCCCTGTTCGCCTGATCCGCGGGCCATGGCCACCCTCCGGGATCGCCGGGGCGCCGGTGGCGGGCGATGTCAAGCCTTGAAAGGTATCCGCCAAAGGCAGAAACTGCCAGTCCATGATCCCCCGCTTCGTCCACCTGCACCTGCACACCGAGTACTCGCTGGTGGACGGCATCGTGCGCATCAAGCCGCTGGTGCAGGCGGTGGCGGATGCCGGCATGCCGGCGGTGGCGGTGACCGACCAGAGCAACCTGTTCGCCATGGTCAAGTTCTACCGCGCCGCCATGGCGGCGGGGGTCAAGCCCATCGTCGGCGTCGACCTGTGGCTGCGCAATCCGGACAACACCGGCCAGCCCTGGCGGCTGGTGCTGTTGTGCCAGGACCGGGAGGGCTACCGCAACCTCACCGAGCTGGTGTCGCGCTCCTACCTGGAGGGCCAGCACCAGTCCGTGCCCATGCTGGAGCGCGACTGGCTGGCCGGGCACGGCGACGGCCTGATCGCCCTGTCCGGCGGCCGCCAGGGGGACGTCGGCGAGGCGCTGCTCGCCGGTGACGCGGCGCTGGCGGAACAACGCCTGGACTTCTGGCAGGGCCTGTTCCCGGATCGTTTCTACCTGGAACTGCAGCGCAGCGGCCGCGAGGGAGAGGAGGACTACCTGCACGCCGCGGTCGACCTGGCGGCGCGCCGTGGCGTGCCCGTGGTGGCCACCAATGACGTCCACTTCCTGAAGCCGGAGGACTTCGAGGCCCACGAGGCGCGGGTGTGCATCCACGACGGCCGCACCCTGGCCGACCCGCGCCGGCCGCGGCGCCATTCCGCCCAGCAGTACCTGCGCACGCCGGCCGAGATGACGGAGCTGTTCGCCGACCTGCCCGAGGCGCTGGAGAACACGGTCGAGATCGCCCGGCGCTGCAACCTGGAGCTGGAGCTGGGCAGGAACTACCTGCCGGAGTTCCCCGTTCCGGCCGGACTGACCATGGACGAGTACTTTCGCCAGCAGGCCCGGGAGGGTCTGGAGCGGCGCCTGGCGGTGCTGTTCGACCCCGCGGCGCCGCAGTTCGCGGACCGGCGCAAGCCCTACGACGAGCGCCTGGAGACCGAGCTGGACGTCATCATCTCCATGGGCTTTCCCGGCTACTTCCTGATCGTGGCCGACTTCATCCAGTGGGCCAAGGCCAACGGCGTGCCGGTGGGGCCGGGGCGCGGTTCCGGCGCCGGCTCGCTGGTGGCCTACGCGCTGACCATCACCGACCTCGACCCGCTGAAATACGAACTGCTGTTCGAGCGCTTTCTCAACCCCGAGCGCGTGTCCATGCCCGACTTCGACGTCGACTTCTGCATGGAGGGCCGCGACCGCGTCATCGACTACGTGGCCGAGCGCTACGGCCGCGACAAGGTGTCACAGATCATCACCTACGGTTCCATGGCCGCCAAGGCGGTGGTGCGCGACGTCGGCCGGGTGCTGGGTCATCCCTACGGCTTCGTCGACCGCATCGCCAAGCTGATCCCTTTCGAGATCGGCATGACCCTGGACAAGGCGCTGGAACAGGAAGAGGCGCTGCGCGAACTCTACGAGCAGGACGAGGAAGTGCACGCCGTCATCGAGCTGGCGCGTTCGCTGGAAGGCCTGGCGCGCAACGCCGGCAAGCACGCCGGCGGCGTGGTCATCTCGCCCACTCGGCTGACCGACTTCACGCCCATCTACTGCGAGCAGGGCGGCGCCAACGTGGTCAGCCAGTTCGACAAGGACGACGTCGAGGCGGTCGGCCTGGTCAAGTTCGACTTCCTCGGCCTGCGCACCCTGACCATCATCGACTGGGCCCTGCAGACCATCAACAAGCAGCGTGCCGACCGCGGCGAGGAGGCCATCGACATCGCCGCCATCCCGCTCGACGACAAGGCCACCTTCGATCTGCTCAAGGCCTGGCAGACCACCGCCGTGTTCCAGCTCGAGTCGCGCGGCATGAAGGACCTCATCAAGCGCCTGCAGCCGGACAGCTTCGAGGACATCGTGGCGCTGGTGGCGCTGTTCCGGCCCGGGCCGCTGCAGTCGGGCATGGTGGACGACTTCATCAATCGCAAGCACGGCCGCCAGAAGGTCGAGTACCCGCATCCGGACCTGGAGCCTATCCTCAAGCCCACCTACGGGGTGATCCTGTACCAGGAGCAGGTCATGCAGATCGCCCAGGTGCTGGCCGGCTACAGCCTCGGCGCCGCCGATCTGCTGCGCCGCGCCATGGGCAAGAAGAAGCCGGAGGAGATGGCCAAGCAGCGCGAGATCTTCACCGGGGGCGCGCTGGAACGCGGCGTGGAGGAGAAGACCGCCACCTACATCTTCGACCTGATGGAAAAGTTCGCCGGCTACGGCTTCAACAAATCGCACTCGGCCGCCTATGCGCTGGTGTCCTACCAGACCGCCTGGCTCAAGGCCCACCACCCGGCGGCCTTCATGGCCGCGGTGCTGTCGGCGGACATGGACAACACCGACAAGGTGGTCACCCTGATCGACGAATGCCGCGACATGGGGCTGAAGGTGGTGCCGCCGGACATCAACCGCTCCGGCTACGCCTTCACGGTCGAGGACGACGCCACCATCGTCTACGGCCTGGGCGCCATCAAGGGCGTGGGCGAGGCGGCCATCGAGGTCATGATCCAGGAACGCATGGCCGGCGGTGCCTACGCCTCGCTCACCGACCTGTGCCGGCGGGTGGACTCGCGCAAGGTGACGCGGCGCGTCTACGAGGCGCTGATCCGCGCCGGTGCCCTGGACGCGCTTGGTGCCAACCGCGCCACCCTGATGGCGCAGTTGCCGGACGCGGTCAAGTCGGCCCAGCAGTACCTGCGCGACGCCGTGGCCGGCCAGAGCGACCTGTTCGGCGAGGCGGTGGCGCCGGTCGAGGAGCCGGTGGCCAGCCTGCGGCTGCCGGAATGGGACGAGGACCAGCGCCTGGCCGGCGAGAAGGAGACCCTGGGCCTGTACCTGACCGGCCACCCCATCGAGCGCTACCGGGCCGAACTCGCGCACATCGTCACCGCGCCGCTGGCCGAGCTGGTCGAAGGTGCGGAAGCGCCGCGCGGCCAGAAGAACGAACGCAGCGTGGTGGTGGCCGGCCTGGTGGTGGAGCTGCGCACGCGCAGCACCCAGAGCGGCGCGCGCATGGCTTTCGTGACCCTGGACGACCGCACCGCGCGCATGGAGATCCGGGTATTCTCGCGGGTGTTCGAGCAGTACCGCGCGCTGCTGGCCAACGACCGCCTGCTGGTGGTGCAGGGCACCCTGGCCTGGGACGACTACTCCGGCGGCATGCGGCTGACCGCCGACAGCCTCTACGACGTCGACCAGGCGCGCGAGACCTTCGCCCGTGGCCTGATGGTGGGGGTGGAGGCGAAGCAGGCGGGCAACGGCTTCCTGCGCTCGCTGGCCGACGTGCTGGAGCCCTTCCGCGAGGGCAGTTGCCCGGTGCGCATCAGCTACACCGGTGACGGCGCCCGCGCGCAGATGACGCTGGGCGAGAAGTGGCGTGTGCATCCCACCGACGAACTGCTGCACCGGCTGCGGGAACTGGCGGGGGAAGAGCGGGTGCGGGTGGTGTATTGAGGCGGGGGTGGTTTTCTGCGCCGTTAAACGGGGAGCCACGCTGTGGCTGTATCCGCCGGCCGCTTCCGGTACAATGGCGGCCATTCCCGACAGCCTGCCTGAACCTTTACTCCCATGGACCTGAATTTCCTGGATTTCGAGCAGCCCATCGCCGAACTGGAAGCGAAGATCGAAGAGCTGCGCTGCGTCGGCGACGACTCCGAGGTCAACATCAACGAGGAGATCCAGCGCCTGCAGGCCAAGAGCCGCGCGCTGACCGAATCCATCTTCTCCAATCTCAGCGCCTGGCAGGTGTCGCAGCTGGCGCGGCACCCGCAGCGTCCCTATGCGCTCGACTACATCCACCGCCTGTTCTCGGAGTTCGAGGAACTGCACGGCGACCGCGCCTATGCCGACGACCCGGCCATCGTCGGCGGCGTGGCGCGCCTGGATGGCAGGCCGGTGATGGTGATCGGCCAGCAGAAGGGGCGCGACACCAAGGAGAAACTCAAGCGCAATTTCGGCATGCCGCGCCCGGAGGGCTACCGCAAGGCCAAGCGCCTGATGGAAATGGCCGAGCGCTTCAAGCTGCCCGTCCTGACCTTCATCGACACGCCGGGCGCCTATCCCGGCATCGGTGCCGAGGAGCGCGGCCAGAGCGAGGCCATCGCCCGCAACCTGTTCGTGATGTCGGCGCTCAAGACGCCCATCGTCTGCACGGTGATCGGCGAGGGCGGTTCCGGCGGCGCGCTGGCCATCGGTGTTGGCGACCGCATGCTCATGTTGCAGTACAGTATCTACTCGGTGATCTCGCCCGAGGGCTGTGCGTCCATCCTCTGGAAGAGTGCCGACAAGGCGTCCGATGCCGCCGAGGCGCTCGGCATCACCTCGGGCCGGTTGAAGGAACTGGGCCTCATCGACGAAATCGTCGAGGAACCGGTCGGCGGCGCCCACCGCGACCCGGCCGCCATGGCCGAGCGCCTGCGCGACACCCTGATCCGGCAGGTGGAACAGCTGGAACGCCTGCCGGTGGACCAGCTGGTGGCCGCGCGCTACCAGCGGCTGATGAACTACGGCCAATACAACGAGAAGTCCTGATCGACCCGGCCGGCTGCCGGGATCGCGGGCGAGCCCGCTCCTACAAGGGGTGTGGCCCGGGCAGGGCGCTGTAGGAGCGGCCTTGGCCGCGATGGGTCCTGCACCGCCCAGGCGCCGGTTGGCCCCGTCTGCCCCGGGATCGCGGGCAAGCCCGCTCCTACAAGGGGTGTGGCCCGGGCAGGGCGCTGTAGGAGCGGCCTTGGCCGCGATGGGTCCTGCGCCGCCCCGCGCCGGTTGGCCCCTGCCCCGGGATCGCGGGCAAGCCCGCTCCGACAAGGGGTGTGGCCCGGGCAGGGCGCTGTAGGAGCGGCCTTGGCCGCGATGGGTCCTGCACCGCCCCGCGCCGGTTGGCCCCGTCTGCCCCGGGATCGCGGGCAAGCCCGCTCCTACAAGGGGTGTGGCCCGGGCAGGGCGCTGTAGGAGCGGCCTTGGCCGCGATGGGTTCTGCACCGCCCCGTGCCGGTCGGCCCCTGCCCCAGGATCGCGGGCGAGCCCGCTCCTACAAGGGTGTGGCCCGGGCAGGGCGCTGTAGGAGCGGCCTTGGCCGCGATGGGTCCTGCACCGCCCAGGCGCCGGTTGGCCCCGTCTGCCCCCGGGATCGCGGGCAAGCCCGCTCCTACAAGGGTGTGGCCCGGCCAGGGCGCTGTAGGAGCGGCCTTGGCCGCGATGGGTTCTGCACCGCCCCGGCGCCGGTTGGCCCCGTCTGCCCCGGGATCGCGGGCAAGCCCGCTCCTACAAGGGGTGTGGCCCGGGCAGGGCGCTGTAGGAGCGGCCTTGGCCGCGATGGGTCCTGCACCGCCCCGCGCCGGTTGGCCCCTGCCCCAGGATCGCGGGCAAGCCCGCTCCTCAGGGGGGCACACGAAGATCCTCATGCCTGACTTCGACGACATCGCCGGCCGGCTGCCGCCGGCGCCCGCCTACTGGGTCGCCTTCAGCGGCGGCCTGGATTCCCGTGTGCTGCTGGAGCTGCTGGCGCGTGACCGCGCGCGTCTGCCCGGACCGCTCGGCGCGGTGCACATCGATCACGGTCTGCAGGCCGACAGCGCACGCTGGGACGAACACTGCCGCCGCGTCTGCGAGCGACTGGGGATCGACTACGCCGGCCTGCGGGTGGACGCTGCGCCGGCGGCCGGGCAGAGCCCCGAGGCGGCGGCCCGCGAGGCGCGCTACCGGGCGCTGCGCGAATGGCTGCCCGGGGGCGCCGTCCTGTTGACCGCCCAGCACCGCGACGACCAGGCCGAGACGCTGCTGCTGCAACTGCTGCGCGGCGCCGGGCCGAAGGGGCTGGCCGGCATGCCGGCCCGGGCGCCCTTCGGGGCCGGTCTGCTGCTGCGGCCGTTGCTGGAGGTGCCGCGCCAGGCCCTGCGCGCCTGGGCGCTGGAGCGTGGCCTCGACTGGATCGAGGATCCCAGCAACGCCGATACCCGCTACGACCGCAACTACCTGCGCCACCGCGTCCTGCCGGTGCTGGCGCAGCGCTGGCCGGCGGCGGCGCGGACGCTGGCGCGCGCCGCCGCCCAGCAGGCGGAGCAGGCCGGACTGGCGCAGGCGCTGGCCGCCATCGACCTGCGGGACTGCCGGGCGGCGGGAGCCGATAGGCTGTCGGTCGCCCGCCTGGAGGCGCTGCCGGAGCCGCGCCGCAGCAACCTGTTGCGGCGCTGGGTGGCGGAGCGGGGGTTGCCGCCGCCCCCGCGCCGGGTACTGGCCCGGGTGACGCCGGAGCTGCTGCGCTGTCGCGCCGACGCCATTCCCTGCGTGCACTGGCCGGGCGCCGAGCTGCGGCGCTTCCGGGATCATCTGTACCTGTCGGCGCCGCTGCCGCCCCCGCCCGCCGGTGTGCGGCTGGAGTGGCGGCCCGCCGGGTCGCTGGAGCTGCCAGCCGCGGGCGGCGTGCTGGAGGCGCGGGCGGTGGCGGGGCGCGGCCTGGACGCGGCGCGGTTCGGCGAGGTGCTGGAGATCCGTTTCCGGCGTGGCGGGGAGCGGTTGCGGCCGGCCGGACGCGGGCACCGGCATGCGTTGAAGAAACTGCTGCAGGAGGCGGGTGTACCGGCCTGGGAGCGTGTGCGGCTGCCGCTGGTCTATGCCGCTGGCGAGCTGGTGGCGGTGCCGGGGCTGTGGGTGGCCGAGGGCTGCCAGGCCGGCCCCGGCCAGCCCGGCCTGGCGCTGGAATGGAGCCGCCTGGCGGGGCTGGGCCTGGCGCGCGGTGGGGTGGCGTGATGAGGGGGGGTACCGGGATCGCGGGCAAGCCCGCTCCTACAAGGGGGGTGGTCCGGGGAGGACGCTGTAGGAGCGGCCTTCG
>Ga0256841_1000543_pt1 | contig 38462 bp, 40 predicted proteins | sample 356308metaG_FD_185971 | JGI IMG/M metagenome (GOLD analysis project Ga0256841, IMG submission 185971) | Hydrothermal vent microbial communities from Mid Atlantic Ridge, Atlantic Ocean - 356-308 | ecosystem: Environmental > Aquatic > Marine > Hydrothermal vents | place: Atlantic Ocean: Mid... | reverse complement strand
TGAAACATTGTGGAGATGATCCTGTCTTCAAGATTGTAGATATGATATTCCAGCATATACCGGGTGTATTAAAAGAACATGGTAAAGCGAAAAATCCACAGCCGAATGTGGATGCGGGCTCCGGTTCGTTATTATACCATTATGGGTTGAAGGAATTCCCGTATTATACTGTCTTGTTCAGTGTTTCGAGGGCTATGGGAATGTGCGCGCAGATGATTATCAACAGAGCCATCGGCACGCCGATAACCCGTCCGAAATCGGTCTCAACCGAATGGATAAAAGCCAACGCCAAATAACCGAAAAGGGTTGGATTATAAACAAAAGGGTTGCCCGAATGGGTAGCCCTTTTTTATTTTGTGTTTATAATAACATAACAAAAGTAGGATATAATTCATAAAATAAAAAGTCGGTTCATCCGAACCGACTTTTTAGGTGCGAATTATTTATTTCGAGGTGATAGATTATTCAGCATTATCTATCTGTGCTCTTTGCAGAACTCCGGAGAAATCTATATAAACGGCTTTCCATTCGGAGAAGACTTCTAATGCTTGTTTTCCGGCTTCACGATGACCGTTCCCGGTTATCTTCGTGCCGCCAAAAGGTAAAGAAATTTCCGCGCCGATCGTAGGCGCATTGATATAAAATATCCCGGTATAAACATCTCTCATAGCCCGAAATGCCCTATTTACATTTTTGGAATAAATAGAGGCGGATAGACCATAAGGGACATTGTTCAATTTGTTTATTCCATCCTCGAGGGAATCGCAGGAAGCTATTGAGACAACGGAACCGAAAATTTCTTCTTGAAAGATCCTCATATCCTCTTTAACATCCCCGAATACGGTCGGTTGAGTAAACCAGCCATAGTCATAATCCCCGCCGGTTAGCCTTTCGCCTCCGCAAAGGAGTCTCGCCCCTTCTTTTTTGCCGATTTCAATATAATTGAGGACAGTATTCATCTGACTTTCGGATACCGCCGGTCCCATTTCCACCGACTCATCAAGACCATTCCCTATTTTAATCTTTTTAGCCCGCTCCACGAATCTCTCGGTGAACTCTTCGATGACATCCTTATGGACTATTATTCTGCTGGTAGCGGTGCAACGCTGTCCGGTTGTTCCGAAAGCTCCCCATAATGCGCCTTCCAAGGCAAGGTCCAAATCAGCATCATCCATTACCAATTGCCCGTTTTTGCCTCCCATCTCCAACATACAATGTCTGAAATCCGGAGCGCAAGCTTCGCTGACCAAACGCCCCACTTCCGATGAACCCGTAAAGCTCACTAATTTTATCCTCTTATCTCTCATCAAGGGGTCTCCGACCGCTCCCCCGCTTCCGGTCACCATATTTACTACGCCCTTCGGAATACCGCTTTCCTCGAATATTTCCATAAAGTGTAAAACGGATAAGGGAGTATAGGTGGCGGGCTTAATTACTACCGTATTCCCGCAAACGAGGGCTGGAAATATTTTCCAAGAAGGGATTGCGATCGGGAAATTCCAAGGCGTAATCATCCCGATGACTCCCATCGGTTGGCGAATCGACATTTGGAATTTATTGTGCATCTCCGAGGGAACTGTCTCTCCAAACATCCGTCTTCCTTCGCCAGCCATATAGAATCCCATATCGATGGCTTCCTGCGTATCGCCCCGAGTTTCTTTTAGGATCTTGCCCATTTCGCGAGTCATATCCCGGGCGATTTCTTCTTTGCGGTCTTTTAGAAGTTGAGCTGCCTTGAAAAGGATTTCTCCTCTCTTGGGAGCCGGTGTAAGACGCCATTCATCATAAGCTTCCGCCGCAGCGGTTATGGCGGCATCAACATCCCTCGAATCGGATTTCTGGAATAATCCGATTAGTTCCCGTTTATCCGCCGGGTTTCGGTTTTCATAAGTTTCACCGCTAACCGATTCGACCCATTCACCGTTAATGTAATTCTTGTAAACCTTTGCGTCGCTGTTCAATTCGAACCTCCTATCCGTTCTCTTATTGCTCTTTTTTTTCGCTTATTTTTTGACTGTAAAAAACAGCCAAATTTGAATTTAGCATAATAATAGATTAAAATTGGGAAGCAAGCAAAAAGGCTATATTTCGGGGATATTTTTGGTAAACGGATTATTTTCAGCGAACGGGGTAGTTCAATTTTCGCTTTTGTTAAGCGGTTTGATTATCGATTTAGGTTAGCGAGTTTTTTTATTCTTACGATTTCTTCCGCACGGAGTTTCCTCCAAGCGCCGACTTTCAATTTACCTATCCGTATTCCGCCGATAGAAATGCGCTCCAATCTAACTATCTTAAAACCCAATTTTTCAAAAAGTCGGCGGATAATACGATTTCTGCCTTCAGTTATGATGATTTTATATGATGGATCCGGTTTCGCTCCGACAACTTTCTTGATGGATAATACCTTCAAAAAGCCATCATCCAATTCAATCCCTTTCCTTATATTTGCAATATCCGAAGTCGATAACGGTTTATCCACAGTGACCAAATATTCCTTTTGGATCTTATAACGGGGATGTTGGATTCGATGCGCCAATTCTCCATCATCGGTAAGTATTAAAAGCCCTTCGGAATTGTAATCCAACCTCCCGATAGGATAAAGGCGAATGCCTATTTCCTTAATAAACATTCCGATATCCCTCCTTTTTTTCGGATCTTTTAGCGTGGTGACAACACCCGTAGGCTTATTAAGGATAAAATAAGAATGCTTTCGAGGAAGTTTTATCGGTATTCCATCCACCTTGACTTTATCCTTTCCCAAGATCACCTTTGTTCCCAAAACGGTGGTAATATTCCCGTTTACACTGACCCTTCCTTCGGAGATGAATTGGTCCGCTTCCCTTCGGCTACAAATCCCGCATCTGGATAAAAAAACATTTAATCTGATGTTTTGAGGCATAATACTTCCAAATAATGCTGGTTAACAATTTAACGGTTATATTATTTCTCTGTCTCGGGGACCAAATTAAATTCGGATTCGTCCCTGTCGTTGTCTTTATCACCTATCTCATCGGAGGGGACCTCCGTCATTTGATCCGACTCGGCGGATAAATTCTGGGGAGGGAAATCTGCTTCGGCGCTCCTTTTAATCGTGATATTTCTATTGAAGTCCTGTGATGGTTTACCTATAAGTGTCTCTATTTCCTTTTCGTCCGGTAATTCGGAGATGTCATTTAACCCGAAGTATTCAAGAAAAGGAGTATCGGTGGAATACAGCAAAGGCCTCCCCGGTTTATCCGCTCTTCCGCTGATTTTAACGAGTTTTCTATCGAGCAGGGTTCTTAATACGCCATCGACGGCGACTCCCCTTATTCGCTCAATTTCCGATCTGACCACCGGCTGACGATAAGCTATTATCGCTAATGTTTCCAAAGCAGCCCGAGACAATCTTTGGTATTTAGGCGGGTGGAGATATCTGCGGATAAAATGGTCGTATTTTGATAAGGTCATCATCTTATAACCGCCGGCTATTTTTTCTATTCGGAATGAGGTTCCGATAGTTTCATATGCTGTATTCAACCTTAAGATGGAATTCCGAAGCTCCGCCTCCAAACCTGCTTTGCTGATACCGGAACCATTAAATTTCGTATCTTTGATAAGTTCCCACAATATTTCAGGGAAAACAGGTTTGTCCGAAACGGCTATAAGGGACTCTATAGCTTTGTCTATTTCTTCTGTTTCGATCGGGATTAAATTTATCTCGCGCTTATCCATATTTCTCCAAAAGGTTTGTTTTGGTAAAGGGAAATTTTATGAAGGCGAACAAGTTCCAATAGAGCTACAAAGGTAACGATCAGCATCAATTTAGAATCCTGCGGGTGAAAAATGTCGGTGAACCTCATTTTATCGGAAGAAATTATATCGAGTAGATATTGTATTCTTTCCTCCACCGTAATAGTCAGGGGGGGAATCTTATGAAACGCCTCCTCTTCTATGGGACGAAGCGATACCTCTCTGAAAGCTCTTAACAGATCGAAAAGGTTTACTTCCAATTCGGTTTGATTTTCCTGTTGCTGATTTCCATCGTATAGAGCTCTGAAATTATGGTGCAACCTCGAGAGCGATTCCACATCCGCCATAAGTTCAGCCGCTTTTTTAATCCTTCTGTATTCGACCAATGCTTCTATTAAACCTTCCCTCGGGTTCGGTTCGTCATCCTCCTCAAAGAAGGGGAGAAGCATTCGCGCTTTAATCTGCATAAGGCGAGCCGCCATCACCAAGAACTCGCCGGCTAAATCTAAATCGAGCATACGCATCAGTTCGACATATTCCAGATACTGGCGGGTGATGTCCGCAATACGGATGTTATATATGTCCAACTCGTCTTTTTCAATCAGATAAAGGAGGAGATCCATCGGTCCCTCGAAAAGCTCGATTCTAACCGAGTAATCGGGGATTAATCGGATTTGGGTATCTGCTTTTTGTGGGGTTGTTATTGTTTCACCAATCAATTCTCATCACCTTCCTGACATCTTCCATAACTGCCGATGCCCTTTTGCGAGCACGCCGGGCGCCGTCCTTTAACATATCCATTATATAATCCTGTCGATTATTCAGTTCGGACCTTTTTTGGCGGATGGGTTCAAGTGTTTTATTAATGTTTTCTGTCAACCGCTTTTTACAATCGACACACCCCAACTCTCCCGATTCGCAAGGTTGAACGATTTCTTGATGGTTTGGTGTATAAATTTTGTGCAAAGCATAAACAGGGCAAATGTCCGGATGACCCGCATCTCCTCTGCGAAGCTTTTCCGGGTCGGTGAACATTTTTTTTAATTTCTTCGCCGTGTCTTCTGGGGAATCGGCTATCCTGATATCATTTTCATACGATTTGCTCATTTTTCTCCCATCGATTCCGGGAACCACAGGGAATTTCGTCAGCAGAGCTTTCGGCTCGGGAAAGGTATCGCCATAAAGAAAATTGAACCTCCTCGCTACTTCACGGGTCAATTCGATATGCGGCAGTTGATCTTTCCCGACAGGGACTTTATCCGCACGATAAACCAAAATATCGGCTGCCTGTAAAAGGGGATAGCCCAAAAATCCATAACTATCAAGCCCTAATTCCTTCGCCTTATCTTTGTATGACGGTACTCTTTCCAACCATGAAAGTGGAGTTATCATCGAGAATAAAAGGTGTAGTTCAGCATGTTCTTTCACCTCCGACTGGATAAAAATAGCACATTTGGATGGATCCAATCCAGCGGCGAGAAAATCCGTCGCCATTTGAATTATCCTATCCTTCAAACCTTCGGTGTCATCGAAATCGGATGTTAAGGAATGCCAATCAACAATACAACAATACATTTCGTAGTCATCCTGAAGGTTGACCCAATTTTTCAATGCTCCTTCGTAGTTTCCCAAATGCAGCTGTCCCGTCGGTTGCATTCCCGATAAAATAATTTCATCTTTCATAAATCATCCTCAATCCAAGAATAAATATCTTTTCCAATGGTCGTCCGAAATTCCGATAAAGCGTTGAATATAGGTAATATGATTTGGTTTGCGAGGTTTGCTGAGGAGTTTTAGCCCTGCTTGTTCCGGGGTCCTATTTCCCTTGATTGAATTGCATTTGACGCAAGCACAAACCAAATTCTCCCAAGTATCCTTTCCACCCAAATGTTTGGGGATAATATGATCCACCGTTAATGGCCTATCGGTGCGCCCGCAATATTGACATCTATGCTGGTCCCGTTTAAGGATATTTTTTCGGGAAAGTAATATCCTTTTATAAGGGATTTTAATGTAAATGCCCAATTTCACGACCGATGGAAGCGGGTAAGAGTTGCTTACGGAATGGATCCTATATCCATTATACCGTTCGATTATCTCCGCCTTTCCCAAAAAAACCATTACAATCGCCCGTTTTGCCGAGCAAACCGACAGCGGTTCGAAGTTTTGATTCAAAACTAAAACATTTTTTTCAAGATTACCCATAAAACTTATATTCCCGCCGCTTTAATACGAAATTATCGTAATAATGTAATTGCACTTATTATATATGTCAATTGAAAACTCTTGCCGAATATAAGCGGTTGGATATCGGTAAGCAGCTGGAAATCCAATAAATTATTGGGTAGAAATTAAATAAAGGTATTTTCTGCCGATAAGTGAAACAGGATGATATAAAGGATATATGGAGGCTGATATGCTTTGGTGGTGTGCTTTTTTATTCGTATTGGGAATTATTGCTTTTTTGGATTCGATTTATAACTATGGTGAGATATTCCGGAGGATAAATTCCGTAATATTTATGCTCAGTGCCTTAGGGCTTTTAATGCGGGTTAGTATGAAGGCTAAAATAGGCACAATCGAAAATTATATAGCAAAAATCAGGCAGCTCGAAAAAGAGATCCGCGAGATAAAAGAATCGGGCGAAAATTATACCAAACCGATTAAAGAACAAAAGTCAGACAGCATAATAAAATAACAAAGGCTATATTTCCTCGGTAATCTCCCGCAATCCCTCCCGTACACGGTCGATAATCAAGGAATCCGGAAATTTATTAAGGATTTCCTTGTAAGTTTGCTCCGCTTTTGTCTTATCGTTTAAGTTATCTTTGTATGTATCAGCGAGTTCCAAAAGGACATTGGGAATATAATAGGAATTTGGAAAGAGATTTGCGAAATTCTCCATCCTCTCGATGGCTTTATTATAATTACCCCGGGCTATATCCAATCTCATACTCCGCAGATAAGAAGCCTCCTTAATGGATTGGGATGTTGTTTTTTCGGAAACTGCGGCATAAATCGAGTCGGCTGCATCGATATCCCCGATATAGTATTTATAATCAGCAAAGGCAAATTCACGCAGGGATGTGGAATCCGATTTCCCATTATGGATAATGTCCATTAAAAGAAGGCAGTCGTTGGCATATTCTCCATCGGGATAATCGAATATATATTTCATCCCGTTAAGGACGGCCTTTCCGAAATCCCCTTTGTAAAACTCGACTAAAGCCGATTTATACATTACTTTCGGTTCGATATCGTTTTTACCGATGAATTTGATATCCGAATAAATTGACAGAGCGCTGTCGTAATCAGCGGAATAAAGCTGTATATCTCCAAGTCTCATCTTGGCTTTTGTGGTTTCGGAGGAGGATGGAATTTCATTGATAATCCGATTATAATATCGCCCTGCTTCCTCGAATTTCTTGTCCGTAAAAGCTATTTCACCCAAATGCATTAATGCTTCCGCTTTCGCGTATTTGTCCGGAGTTTCATTTACAATGGATTGAAACGACTCCTCCGCTTTTTTATAATCGCCATTACCTTGATACGCCCGAGCGATAATTCCCCTGCAACGCCAATAGAACCGCGATTTATCGCCGTATGTTTTAATAATATATTCCGCGCCCTTAATTGTCAAATTATACTGCTTATCCGCTAAACAATTCGAGAGGAAAGAGGATAAGGCAGCGCCTTTTTTTTCGGTGCTTTTATCGTAATCGATATAGGTTTTAAGTGCTTTCTTATATTCTCCGGCGGCTCGATACGCATTGCCCAAAAGCGATAGTATTTCAACTTTGCCCGGTTCGTTTTGAGAGATTTTGGTATTATTCGAATATTTTTTTGCGGTTTTTTCGAGAGCGCTGATTATGTTTTTGGTTTCGCCCGTATCCTCGATTAATTTTTTTATTTTGGAGTTTGACATATTCTTCAAACGGGGAGAGCCGATCGTTAGCAGCATATATTCGGAAGCGGCATCTCCGTATTTACCGGTGACTTCGTATGCGTTTGCCAATTCCATAGCGAATTCAAAAGGGTTGTTGAGGTCTTTTCGTCCTTTCAAATATGTATCGATAGCGTCCTGCATAATGCCGTTGCGCATAAATTCGGTCGCTATTTGGATATACTTATTCTTCGTTTGGGGTAATTCTTTGGTAGCCCGCATTAACACCATTCTGCCCGAATCGTCCTTGTCCGTAAGGAAGTAAACCCTTGCCTCCAATAAATATCCCCTGAGGGAGTCCGGAAAATCGTTGTGGTATCCGTCCACAAAATCCCTCAATCGATCGTATTCCTTGGCGTTCTGCATCGCTTCGACCAATAATTCAACCGACCTACGGTGATTTTTATATTTCTGCTTTTCGTAGATTCCCAAAAGAAATGAGATAGCTTTATCGTTCTCTCCTTTGTCAATAAGTTCCTTTGCGTATCTTGTTTCACCATTATCGAAAACCGGAGGCGCCCAATCCCACTGGGAGTAAACCTTCGTTAGGGGAATAGAGATTACTAATACAATCAATAAAGCAAAATAGAAAATGGGATATAAGTTATTTTTCGGAATATTCATAATCCATTGTTTTACGATTTTCGATTTGTCATTCATATTTGTAGAAATTATTCGTTTCCCGCCAACTCTGAGGTTAAGGCTTCAATGTATGATTTAATCATCTCCCTATATTCGGGTGGATAGTTTTCGTTAAGAGCTTCACGAAGGCGCTTCAACTTTCCTTGTATCTCTGATCTCGTATCCGCCAATCGCGCGGGACCCGATCGAATTACATTTTTGCCAACTTCAGCTTTGCGTTCCTTTTTATAACCTTGAGTTTTAAGAGCTTTTTTGGCATCGAGGAGCCTTGTTAAAATCCTCTCCTGCCTGCGCAAAGTATTTCTATTGACCATATTCTTCTGAAAATCATCAATTACCTTTTTCATATCTTTGTTCAAATCATCCAATCTACCTAATTTCCCGGAGCTTCCCAAATCTCCCTCCTGTAATAATTCCCTCAAACCTTGACGGACGGCCTCCTGTTCGGCAGCCATACGGGCAAGCATTTCCTGTTGCGATGCGGTTCGTCGAAGCTGTTGTGCCAAAGAGGAAGTTTGGGCGTTTATCTCGCCCTGTTGTTGAGCGAGGTCCGATAGTTGCGGTGTGGAGCCTCCCTGTCCCGGTTTTTGGCAGGTTCCTCCCCCCGATGAACTACTATTACTGTTTATATGCCTTAATATTTGTAGTAGCTTAAAGCCCGCACGATTTAAATGCTTTAGCGCTTCGGATTGAGAAACGACAGCTGATTTCGACTTCAATTCCAACCTATCGATAGCCTCGCTCATTCTCCCGGATGCCAAAGTTAAATCGTTGCCCAATGACGGATCCAATCTCGGCTCCAATTGATAAAGGCTGTCGAGGGTGATATGGACTTTCTCGGTATTTTGTTCAAGGTAGTGTTGAGGAGCCGCCAAGTTCCTAATCAAGCTGTCATACGGGGCAGCCGAGTCTATTCGTCCTCGGAGGTCCTCCTGATTTTGGGATAAATAAACAACATCATTGAACGCTTTTCTCAATAACCGCACCAACTCCTGAAGTTGCCCCGATTGCATCTGATTCATTAAAGATTGCATATTGGCTGCAAGTTCGTCCAATTTCTTGGAGGCGCTTTTACAACTTCCGGATGCTTGTTGCTTCTTGCCGGATCGCATATTTTGTGATGATTTCTGCATATCCTCCTTAAGTCCGGAACTGTCAGCTTGAGCTTTTACGGATTGGAGATCCTCATCGGGTATAACGGGGGACTCCTTGTTTAGTTCTTGCATCTTATCCAAGCCCTTGTTAAAAGCCTCCAATTTGTTTTTTATCTCATCCTGTCTATTTGCAAGATGATCTAAATCAGTGTTTTTGGACGATTCCAATTCTTTTTTGATTTCCTTTTGCTCGGCGGCCATTTTATCGGCAAGTTGTTTTAATTGATCGAATTTCTGTTCGGCACGGAGGCGTTTAAGCATTTCCAGTGTCTGTTCGAGCCTTTTAAGATAATCTTCCTGCGAGAATTGAAGGTTTTCGAGGGCTTTTTGAATTGCATTGCGATCTAAATTTTGTAATGCTTTTTGGAGTTTTTCCAGTGCTCCCTTTAATTCCGGAGAATTAATCTCATCGAGCAGTTCCGCAATCCGCTGGGATTTCTCCAATATCTGTTCGGTATTTAATTTATTCTGTTTGATTTTCTCGATGTTGTCTTCGATATTTTTTTGGATATCATCCAAAGTATTGGAGATCTCCTTTTGTTTCTTTAGAGCTTCTTCTATCTGGCGATTCTTTTCCCAGTCGGTTTTTTCCAGTTGCATCATTTCACGCTTCAAATCCAAGACTTTTTTATTTAAATCCTCCTGTTCGGTGATAACCTTCTCCAAATCATCGGTGCTTTCTTCCTGTTTGGAATCAAAATCCGCTAAAATTTGATCGACTGATGGAATACGAATGCTATAGTGTTTGCTTTCTGCGGTTTTGGGACCCGAATAAGAGTCGTTGTCGGTGACAGTCACAAAATAAGTTACCTCATCGCCCGGGATAAGACCCAAGCCGGTTAAGTCCCAATTATAACCTACCGCGATATCATTTTCGCCATCGGAAACAAAAGGGATATCAACCGTTATCGGAGTTTGTTCCATATCGGAGCCTTTAGTCTGATAGGTAAGTTTCATCGAGCTGAAACCAAAATCATCTTTCCCTTTAATAAGAAGCGGTAGGGATGAAATATCGCCGATGACCAAATCCTTGCCCGGGGATGAAATCTCCACTTCAGGGTATAAATCAGGCGTAGCGAAAATCCTAAAAGCTATCGGATTTGGATTCGTTAAACTATCGGAGTCTATGATTTCAAAATGGTAGGAGTCATCCGATTTAACTCGAAATGTCAATTTGGCGCTATCCCCATAGACGGATATAGGCAAAGAATATCCGCTCGCAAAAACAGCCTTGCCCCCGATAATTGATTTGTTGGATTTAAGATTCAAAACAACCTTTGTCCCGGGAAGAGCTGTAATGTTACCGTCATTTGTATCGATCGTTGTTGTGGGCAGGTGGGTGTAAGAAGGGTAAATCAATCTCTGCTTTATGCTGACTATTTTAGGTTTATCCACCACCGTTATATTATATTTTTCGCTTTCGGTTTCCGAAGAGATAATTTTGTAATTAAATGGTTGATTTACATTCTCTACTTTTGCCACAAAAGAAGCGTTGATTAATGAAGAATCGGATATTTTAGCTTTCTCAACAGGGGTCATTGGCAGAATATGTTCATTGTCATTTCCCACATAGTTCCAAACCATCTCCAATTTTTTAGGGGAGATTTTACCGTTTTTGTACAGCGGATTTTTTTTGATTACCGCTCCAACAGTAATATCGTCCCCTTTCAGGATTTCAGCATCCCCAGGGATGGCACTTAAGATAAACGGCGTGGGTTTCTTAAATATGACCGAAGGGCTGGAAAAGTCCTTTATTCCATACAGGAAAGCGGAAGGGTATAATAGAAATAGTCCAATAACGATTACTATTATCGCGGTTCCCAGTTTTGCTTTTTTCGCCGTAGAGGATTTATCCAAGCAGGAATTGAAATCCAAATCTGCCGCCTTTTTGGAGGCCTCATCAATAACGGATCGGATTAAATCGGGCGAATAACCCTCGCGATTATTTTTAAGGTTATCCCTTAATTCCACCGCGGCGGAAAGAGTATCCTTAAGCTCCGGGTGGAATAATTCCACGCGCCTTGAAAGATGTGAATAATCCGTTTTCCTTATCAAAGGATAAAGAGTGTATCTAAAAATTATCAATGCCAAAATCAGTACGGAGACGGCGAGATAGATATATTTGTAGAGAGGGGATAATTCAAAAAGCGAGGATGAAAAGGCTGCGATGATTATTAATATCCCTGCCATCCCAAATAAAACGAATATTCCCCCGATTGCCGCCCAAAGACGATTAAGCCTATCCATCAAAGATAATTTTTTGTATATATTGTGCGGTTTGTAAAACATATATTAACTTAATGCGTCAGACTATATATAATTATATTTGTTCCCATTTTTAAGGCTTCAATATGTTTTTCGGGGGGGTCGTGATAAACCTCATAATCCTCCCATCCATCACCGATATCCGATTCATAGGCATAAAATACGACCAACCGCCCATTTAAAAACATTCCAAATCCTTGCGCGGGTTTCCCATTATGTTTGTGAATTTTGGGCAGACCGTTCGGGAGATTATAATAGCAATGATAGATCTCGTGGTCGAATGGCAATTCCACCAATTCCGATTCCGGTAGAACTCTTTTAAGTTCTCTCCGAAGCGCTTTGTCCAATCCATAAGAATCATTGGCGAACAGGAATCCCCCTGACTCAAAATAGCGCCTTAAGGCTTTGATTTCGCTATCGGTAAGCTTAATGTTTCCATGTCCCGTAAGGAAAAGGAAAGGATAATTAAACAGCTGCTCATCATCGGCGGTTAATTTAGGCTCTTTATAACTGACGGGGATATTGGTGTTTTCAGCGAGGAACTTGTACATATTGGGGATAGCGGAATTGCCCCAATACCAATTCCCACCTCCGCCATATTTCAGCCTGGCTATAGTAAATAAATCCGAATGTGGTTTTTCGGCTGTGATTCCAACTGAGGCTGATATGGAAATTACAGCTAAAAATACAGTGAAGACGACAATAAATCTTTTCATAACACCGATTATTTATACGCTGATTACAATTTTAGGTTCAGCGGTTATTATAATACCGAACATCAAACTTCCAAAAGGATTTTCAATAATAAAAAGGCTGACCATCACGGCAGCCTTTTCTTTTAGAGCGTTGTTTTAACCTTATAAATACTCAAACGAGTTTATTGGGTTGGAGTTAATTCAGGTTGTGTGCTTCCTCCCTTTCGATATCGGGTAAAAATAGTAAGTTATCCTTATCCTTTACGCTTACAATAATTTTTTTGGATTTGTCGAATGTGCCCCTTAAAATTTCCTCCGCCAACGGGTTTTCGACATACTTTTGCACTGCTCTCCGTAAAGGACGCGCACCGAAAGAACGATCAAATCCCTTATCAACCAAGAAGGAACGAGCCTCATCGGATAAGAAAAACTCATACCCTTTGGCATTCAATCTCTCAGATACTTCCCGTATAACGATATCTACTATCTTAAATACATCTTCCCTGTCTAACTGCCGAAATATGATTGTTTCATCGAGACGGTTGAGAAGCTCAGGGTTGAAAGTTCTCTTCAGTTCCTCTTTTATAGTTGCAGACATCTGTTCAAAACTGTTTTTTTCATCGTCTTTATGGAATCCTAATGTTTTCTGTGATTTAATCTGCCTCGCGCCCATATTTGAAGTCATAATAATTACTGTATTACGGAAATCTACTTTCCGCCCAAAGCTGTCGGTTAACTGTCCATCATCGAAAAGTTGTAATAGAATGTTGAATACTTCGGGATGAGCTTTTTCTATCTCATCCAAAAGCACAACCGAATAGGGTTTTCTGCGTACCTTTTCCGTTAGCTGTCCGCCTTCTTCATAACCGACATATCCCGGGGGGGCGCCGATAAGACGGGATACGGCGAATTTTTCCATATACTCGGACATATCGATTCTGACCAAAGACTCTTCATCCTCAAATAAAAATTCCGCCAATTTTTTCGCTAATTCCGTTTTGCCAACTCCGGTGGGACCGAGGAAAATAAACGAGCCTATAGGCCTCTTGGGGTCTTTTAAACCGGCCCTTGCCCGACGAATGGCTTTGGTGATTGTTGATATTGCCGCATCCTGACCGATAACAACCTTGCTGAGTTCTTCTTCCATCCTGAGCAATTTTTTTGATTCCGCTTCCTCCAGTCTAAACAGTGGGATTCCGGTCATTTTGGAAATGACCTTGGCGATATCTTCTTCAGTCAATTTGACCCTTTGTTTGTTTTTGCTATCTTCCCACTGTTTTCTCATATTTTCAAGCTCTTCCTTCTTAAACTTCAGATCGTCCCGAAGTTGAGCTGCACGTTCAAACTCCTGGTTTTTAACCGCTTGCTCTTTTTCCTTTTGGATTTGGGCAATGGATTCTTCAAGGTCCGTAAAGCTCTGGGGCTTGGTATAGATGGTCAAATGGGCATAGCTGCCAGCCTCATCGATAACATCTATAGCTTTGTCGGGTTGGAATTTACCGGAAATATATCTATCCGATAAATTTACAGCCGCTTCGATAGCTTCATCGGTTATCTCAACTTTATGATGCTCCTCATATTTTTCGCGTAAGCCCTTGAGGATTCTAATCGTATCCTCTTTGGAAGGGGGATCAACCATTACGGTTTGGAATCGGCGTTCCAATGCGCCATCCTTTTCGATGTATTTTCGATATTCATTTAGGGTTGTAGCGCCTATACATTGCAGTTCCCCGCGGGATAAAGCCGGTTTGAAAATATTGGAAGCATCAAGGGATCCTTCCGCTCCGCCAGCACCCACAATTGTATGAAGCTCATCGATAAAGATAATAACATCCTTCGAGTTCATTATCTCGTTCATTACCGTCTTGAGCCGTTCCTCAAACTGCCCGCGATATTTTGTCCCCGCAACAAGGGATGCCATATCCAAAGTGACCAACCTCTTATTTTCCAAAGTCTGCGGGATTTTACCTGCAACTATGCGTTGAGCCAATCCTTCGGCAATAGCGGTTTTTCCAACGCCCGGTTCGCCTATCAAAACGGGGTTATTTTTCTTCCTGCGGGAGAGGACCTGAGTCACGCGTTCTATTTCGTTTTCGCGGCCTATAATTGGATCGAGCTTTCCACGCCTTGCTAATTCCGTTAGATCTCTCCCGAAATGATCCAATGCCGGGGTCTTGGATTTTTTTCGTTTTCGTGGAAATGAAGACGGTTTACCCGATTGTATATTACGGAGCTCCTCGTAAACTTCCTTGTAATCCAACTCATACATTGCCAAAACTTGCGCCGCGACACCTTCCTCGTCCTTCATCAGCGCCAAGAGGATATGTTCGGTGTCTATATCTTTGGATTTGAGAGCTCTCGCTTCATTGCCGGACACCTCCAAAGTTTTTTTGGCTCTGGCCGTAAGCGGCAGCTGTCCCAAAGTCATAGTGCCTCCGGACGGCTTTACCACATCCTCGATGGATTGTTTGAGCTCCGAAAGATCAATACCGACATTTTGTAATATCTCAATGGCTCTTCCCTCGCCGAGTTTAATCAAGCCGAGCAGAAGATGTTCGGTGCCGATATAATCGTGTTTCAGCCTTGCCGCTTCATCACGAGCATATTCTATTGCTCTACGAGCCTTTTCGGTGAACATCTCATTCATAATCGGTCCTCTCCTTTATAATTTATAAACCCTAACCGCTTGCAACTGATTTGGCGAGTTTCTGCCGTACTAATTTAGCGCGTGCGAAATCCCTCTCTTCAGCCCCCATTTTCATCTTAAGGTATTTTTGCAGATGAGCCGGTTGGCTGAATAGCAATAACTCATTAATGACATTCAGACTTATATCTTTTATCACCCCCATACCATAACCCAACCTCACCGCGGATAGGAGATTCATAACTTCTTCGCTGGTTAAAATACGCGCATTGCTTAGGATGCCATAGGCGCGCCAAATCTTGTCCTCTATCTGATCCCGTGCATCACGGAAAAGTTTCTCACGGGCTTCGTTTTCGTAATCTATTATTTGATTGGTAACCTGCCCCAAGCTTTCAATAATATCTTCCTCACTGCGTCCCAAGGTCGTTTGATTGGAAACTTGGAATAGGTTCCCTAAAACCTCGGTTCCCTCACCGTAAAAGCCTCTAACGGCTAAACCCAATTTTGTAATGCGCGAGATTACATTTTCTATATCGCGCGTCAATACCAAACCCGGAAGATGAATTAAAACCGAAGCTCTCATACCCGTTCCCACATTAGTGGGACAGGAGGTCAGATAACCAAATTCGTCATCGAAATCGAACTCCAACCTCTTAGAGAGAAAATCATCGGCCCTGCTCGCCTCATCGAAAGAATCCTCGATAGTCAAACCGGAAGATATAGCTTGAATTCTTAGATGATCTTCTTCATTAATCATAATGCATAATTTTTCTTCCGGACCAATATACAAACCCCGCGCGGAGGCATTCTGCATAAATTCCGGGGAGACAAGATGCCGTTCTATAAGGAAATCCCGGTCGATTATATCCATATCATTAACATATAATAACCTTCCTTTAAGAAAATCCTTCCCGTATGTTATGGCATCCTCCGCATAGGCAAGTACTTTTTCACGGTCCTCCTGTTGAGCTATAGGAGGATAACGCAACCCGGAGATATTTCTGGCAAGCCTTACCCGTGCGGAAAGCACTATCTCAGCTTCGGTGCCGTTGCCCTCAAGCCAGGTAGCTGGGTGTCTTATCATATCATCAAACATTTTATTCCTCCCCGTATTGCCTATTTATCTTCGCATAGTTCCATCAGTTCCTTCAGCTTATCACGGATTATCGCAGCGGTCTCGAAATCCTCCTTTTCAATCGCCTGCCGAAGTTGTTCCTTAAGTTTCCTCTCCTCGCGGATAGGCTTGAGTTCCTTGACAGTAGTGGAAGGGGTTTTCCCCCTATGTTCGTTGGAGCCATGAACCTTCCTTAACAGATCCTTCAGCTGTGTCCTAAAAGCGGTATAACAGCTGCCGCATCCTAATCGACCCATTTTTGAAAATTCGGTGAAAGTCATCCCACAATTTGGACATTTAAGGGTCTGGAGACCATTTCTGGTAATCTCGCCTTTTTCCTTCAACATGCCTGTCAGAAACTGTGCCAATGGAAAAGGCATCTTTTCGAACGGACTATGGAAACCACGCTTCTCAGCGCAGCTCTTACAGAGGTTCAACTCAACTTTTTTATTGTTAATAATCTGTGTGAGATGCACAGTCGCTTCGTTTTTATGGCAATCCTGACAGAGCATTTTCGCATCCCTTTCATAGAGTTAATTTTCATATATCCTACCTTCTACCAAGTTTAACCGTCGGGGCCCTTTCGTAAGTTCCCTGTTGTGAGTAGCGATAAAAAAGGTTAAATTCCTCTCTCGGTTTAAATCGAACAATAGACCTAAAAGCTTATGGCCGTTTTTCGCATCCAAATTACCGGTAGGCTCATCAGCCAAAACTAATTTCGGATCATTTACCAAAGCCCTTGCAACAGCAACCCGTTGCGCTTCACCTCCCGATATCTCACCCGGTTTATGTTTGGCACGGTCCGATAAACCGACCACTTCTAATAGTTCCAATGCTTTTTTACGAGCCGAATCGGGTTGGGTTCCACCAATTAAAGCGGGTAGCATAATATTTTCCAAAACCGTGAAATCCCCCAGAAGATGATGGAATTGAAAAACAAAACCTATATCCATATTTCGCTTATCGGCTAATTGGTCATCATTATATTGTGTCAATTCTTCGCCTTCCAAAATTACTTTGCCTTCATCGGGCATATCTATACCTGCAAGTATATTTAATAGGGTGCTTTTCCCGCTTCCGGATGCTCCCAATAAAACGGCGATTTCACCCGCATAGATATTGAAAGTTACTCCTTTCAATACCATTAATTTTGAATCTCCGCTAAGATAGCTCTTGGTTATATTTTCGGCAGAAAGCAGGCTGTTCTTCAACATAGTTTCCATTTTACATCATATTTTCCTGTGTTATTTATGCGATTTTCCTTTGTATGTCAATTCAAAAGCTTAGGTAATAGATTGTTTTGGTTTCCGAAATTCGGATAAAGGAATAGGATTGAGGTAATTCGCACATTAGTTTTTTTGAAAAAAAATATAAAAACTACCATTTTTTACTTGAAAATAAGGTATAATAGTGCTAAAGCTTTATAGAAATAAAAGGATTTAATCAGTATGTAATTGAATTTACCGAAGGAGGTAAAATGGCCGTAAAGAAAAAGGCTACGAAAAAAGCGAAAAAGAGTATTAAGAAAAAAACGAAAAAGGCTGTGAAAAAGGTGGCGAAGAAAAAAACTGTAAAAAAGGCAACTGTAAAGAAAACCGCCAAGAAAAAAGCGACCAAAAAGAAAACTGCAAAGAAAAAGGCTAAGCGTAAACCTCAAGGAGCAGCAGTACAACTTTTAACTCCTTCCCCCGAACTTGCGGCTGTAGTGGGTAAAAAGCCTCTCCCGCGTACTCAGGTTACCAAGAAACTATGGATATACATCAAGAAAAATAAGCTTCAGGATGCGAAGAATCGAAGAATGATAAATGCCGATGAGAAACTTAAACTTGTTTTCGGAGGCAAAAAACAAGTTAATATGTTCGAAATGACAAAACTTGTAAGTAAGCATCTTTTGAAATAATCGAACTTAAACCCGCAATTAAAATTTCTTTGATTTAAGTTGCGGGTTTTTTTATTCCCGATTTTATCGAGTGGTACAATCGAGTTGTGGATGTCGATGGGAGAGGATGTTTCTTAAAGTTCTTGTTGCGGTTCTACCGATTGGTGCATATTCGTATATAGGTGTAAATGGATGCGATGATTTTTAATTTTCTAAAAAACAATGAGAAATAGAATCACATCAAGCGTATAACAATAATGAGATAAGAAAGTGGTACGGAGGTTTTACCTTCTCAAGTAAACTCGCTTTAGTGATTGACAAGTGGTTCCTTCCGATGTTAACTTAAAGATGCACTCATAAATGGAGGTGTTTATGCCCGAAGATAAAAACAAAACAAATGATGAGGTGGAGCAAAACCGGGAAGAACTCGAGGAAGTTGATGAAAAACAGCAAGATGAAAAACAGCAAGGGGAAGAAACAAAAACAGACAAGGTTAAACATGAGTGGTTAACAGAGGAACAGCGTCGCTTAGCCGAGAGCAAAGAAAGGTTCAAAGATTTCGCCCGGAATAAGATGAGGCACGATACCCGTGGGACCAAACGGAAACGCAAAGAGAAATTTCTCGGTGGAACAAGGGGGCGCCGTGGCGGTTGATAGGTAATCAGGTTATTTATATTTCGGGAAATATCAATTGGACGATATACCGCAGAGCATATTGGATGAAGCAAAATGGCTTCGGGATAAAATCAACTATCATAATTATCGATATTATGTATTGGATAATCCCGAAATTACCGATGCCGAATACGATAGGTTGTTCGACCGCCTAATAGAACTCGAAAAAAAATATCCGAAAATACGGACTCCTGACAGCCCCACCCTGAAAGTAGGCGGGGCTGTTTTGAAATCCTTCCATAGCGTCCCTCATCGTTTACCGATGCTCTCCTTAAACAAAGTTACTACCGAGGGCGGTTTTTTGGATTTTCATAGGCGGATACTGGAATTAACCGGTCTGTCGGAAGATAAAATTGCTTATATGTTGGAACCTAAATTCGATGGGTTGGCAGTGGAATTAATTTATGAGAACGGGGTTCTTACTATGGGTTTGACTCGGGGAGATGGTTTGATAGGTGAGGATATAACAGCCAACCTTCGAACTATCCGCACAATACCATTGAAGTTGTATAACCACGGAAATGTCCCGAAACTTATTGAGATTCGAGGGGAAGTACTATTGAGCAAAAGGGATTTTGAAAATCTTAATAGACAGCGGTCTGAGAAAGGAGAGGAATTATTTGCCAATCCTCGTAATGCGGCGGCAGGATCCGTACGGCAGCTTGATTCTTCAATAACGGCATCTCGCCCTCTCAACTTTGTGGCTTATGGCTTAGGGGTAGTGATTGGTGTTGATATAAAAAATCAAGAGTCCCTGTTGAATTACCTGAAGAAAGCTGGATTCAAAACTCCCAAATATGCTTTTCTTTGCCATAATAAGGATGAAGTCATAAAAAGATATAATTATATCCTTAATAATCGTGATGAATACGAATTTGAGATAGACGGCACCGTTATAAAGCTGAATGATTTTGATTTGAGAGAGAAGGTAGGAGAGCTGTCCAGAAGCCCTCGATGGGCTGTGGCGTGGAAATTTCCTCCGAGTCAGGAACAGACGACAGTGGAAGATATTGTAGTCAGTGTGGGGAGAACCGGCGCCTTAACGCCCGTAGCGGTATTGAAACCGGTGCATATCGCCGGGGTAAAAGTCAGCAGGGCGACGCTACACAACGAGGATGAGGTTAAAAGGAAGGATATCCGTATAGGCGACACCGTTATCGTTGAACGGGCTGGGGATGTTATTCCGGAAGTTGTGAAGGTTATCAAGGAATATAGAACGGGAAATGAAAAGCCGTTTGAAATGCCGAAGAAGTGTCCGGTTTGTGGAGCGTCTGTAGAAAGGTTGGAAGGACAAGCCGCCGTAAGGTGTCTTAATATAAGTTGCCCGGCAAAGCAAAAGGAGTATCTTCGTCATTTCATTTCACGCGGTGCTATGGATATCGACGGTTTAGGCTATAAAATAGTGGAGCAGATGCTTGATAAAGGAATTATTCGAGATGCAGCTGATCTTTATTTCTTAAAGAAAGAAGATATATTCAAACTTGAGAGAACGGGCAACAAACTCGCTCAAAACATCTTGGATGCTATTGAAAAATCCAAACATCCATCTTTGAAATCCCTCATATTCGCTTTGGGGATACCGAATGTGGGAGAACATTTAGCCTCTGTTTTGGCAAAGGAGTTCGGATCGATCGATGCGCTTTCTGAAAAGACAACGGACGAATTGATAACGGTTAACGAGATAGGACCTATCGTCGCCCAATCTATTTTCGATTATTTTCGTGAAGAGAGGAATATCCGATTTATCGAAAAATTAAAGAAAGCCGGAGTCGTCTTCCCGGTTGAGAATATGGAACGGGAAAACCTCCCATTATTGGGAAAAACCTTTGTGCTAACCGGAACTTTGGAATCTTTTACTCGTGAAAAAGCGAAAGATATGTTGGAGCAATTAGGGGCAAAAGTTTCGTCATCCGTTTCAAGGAAAACCGATTTTGTTATCGCCGGAGAAAATCCCGGAAGCAAAATTGTAAAAGCAAAGCAGTTGAATGTAAAAATAAAAGATGAGAAATGGTTGAAAAAAGTTTTTGATTCAAAAGGTGAAATACCTGAAAATGGATAAGAACTCCAATGGCAAAAAGAGAGTACCCCCCGAGAATAGGATAAAAGCGCTTGGGGGTAAATTTATGGCTTTAGGAAAATTTTTACTTGGGGTATTTCAGGACGCATATATACATACATTTTATAGGGATAATATCTCCTTGATGGCGGCGGCTATATCTTTTTACGCCTTACTTTCGATAATTCCATTACTTTTAGTGTTCATATCCGCCTCCGGTTATGTCTTGAATTCTTCCGAAGACGCATTTCAAAAAGTAGCCGATTTTTTAATAGCAGTTATTCCCTCCTCGACAACATCCATTATAGATTTCCTCCACGATTTCGTTCGTAAGAAAGTCGTTTTCGGGGCTATCGGTTTGGGAGGATTGATATGGGCAGGTTCGCGAATATTTTCCGCGGTGGAGAATTCCATTAATGCGGTATGGAAGGTTGAGCAGGGGAGACCATTTTGGAAGAGTAAATTGCTTTCTATGATATTGGTCCCGGTGTCGGTTTTGGCTTTGATACTATCGATTATGTTTACCACTTTATATACATTTGCTTCGAGAAAGCCTATGCCGATAATTAACATTAGCTTATCCGAAATAAGCTTGCTCGGTAGGATAATGCAGGTTATCCTGCCAATATTGATTTCGATGATAGTTTTTACTTTGATTTATAAGTATATGCCCAATAAGAACATCCCATTGATGTCCGCCTCTTTCGGAGCATTTTTTGCCGCTATTTTTTGGGAAGCTGCAAAGCTGCTTTTTGAAATATATGTCCGTAATTATACCAATTACACAAAGATATACGGCAGTTTTGGGACATTGGCAATCGCCGTGTTTTGGATTTATTACAGCTCATTTATCCTGTTGCTTGGGGCGGAAATCGGTTGCGCTTTCGACGAAAAAAAGAAAAAATCCGATTTCTTAAATTTATTCAAGAAAAAGGATTGGCTCAAATAGGGGAGATATTTTGCTTAAATCACACGGGGAACTTTGAAATATCCGTTCTTTTTTTCGGGCGCATTTTTCAATGCATCTTCAGTCCTTAAGGATTCTTCTATCATATCCTCACGAAAGCGGATGGGAATATCAAGAGCATGCGATGTTTCGCTTACATCCGATACATCGACTTCCTCTAATTGTTTGACATATGATAAAATGTTATTAAGATCTTTTAGCAGCTGTTGTTTTTCTTTGTCTGTAAGTTCCAGATGAGCCAAAGCAGCTATTTTGCCTACCATTTCGAGATTTATAATCATATCACCCACATTTTAATTTAAATTACTATTCTAAGAAAGTCAATTAAAAGAATAACACCTATTTTTTTAATTTCTCTCATATTTTTTAGGAATACTTTGCCGTATTCTGGTTTCGTAATTTAAGAACATCGCTTATTTAATTGCAATAAAATATTTCGAGGGAGCGTATATTGTGGTTTTGTATTGCGCATACACAAACTAAAATGTAAATTTGTTTCAATGATGAAAGGGATGAATTCGTTTTGAAAACTAAATCCATCGATAAACCGATAGAACGCTTTCTGAGTATTTTTGGCTCTAAGGTCATCAGTTTTTTCATCGGTATCGGAGGAATATCCTTGATGGTAAAATCAACGGTGCTTTCCTTGCCGATGGCTTTTAAGCGCCGTCATTTAATATTCGAGCAAATGGTTTTTATGGGAATAAATTCCCTTCCGTTGGTAATTTTCACCTCTATATTTACGGGGGCGGTCTCCGCCCTTCAAGCGGCTTACCAGTTTCATGGTTATGTTCCCCTTCGGTATCTCGGCACCGCCGTAGGTAAAGCGGTAGTTATCGAGTTGGGTCCGGTTTTAACCGGTTTGGTGGTAGCGGGAAGAGTTGGAGCGGCCATAGCCGCGGAATTGGGAACTATGAAAGTAACCGAACAAATTGACGCTTTGGAAACGATGGCATTGGATCCGGTTGAATTCTTGGTTATGCCAAGAACAATATCCGGTGTGGTGATGTTGCCGGTACTAACTGTTTTTTCCGATTTCGTAGCGATATTGGGAGGATTGACTATTTCCGTTTTCTTTATTGATGTTTCATCATACACATTTCTAAATGGAATGAAACAATTTTTCGAACTGAAAGATCTTTTTGCCGGACTAATTAAGGCGGGGATTTTCGGTATTATTATCGCCTTTATGGGATGTTATCAGGGTTTTATTACCGAAGGTGGTGCCGAGGGAGTGGGGAGATCAACAACCAGAGCGGTGGTATATGCCTCTGTTTTGATTTTGGTCTCGGATTATCTTGTTGCTAATTTATTATTTGGATGAGGATTGTTATGCCTATTGAAAAACGACTTGATTATGCACTTGATTTAATCAAGGAAGCTGCGGATATCGCTCTTGGATTTTACAACGACACTATTGAGGTGAATTATAAAGGTGTTGATGATCCCGTTACTGCCGCCGATATGTCGGTCAGCGAATTTCTCGAGCGTGAAATCCCGAAGATTTTTCCTGAGGATGGTATATTGTCGGAAGAATCTTTTAAGCAATCGGATGTTCCGGCGTTGAGGGAAAAGCGTTTCGTCTGGATAATAGATCCCCTCGATGGGACCAAAGAATTTATCGCCCATAACGGTGAATTCGCCGTTATGATAGGAATTTGCGAAAATGGGATCCCCGTCGCCGGAGCTGTAAATCAAATGGCGAAAGGTTGGTTGTTTTATGGGTCTAAAAACAACGGAGCATTCTGGAGTGACAACGGTAAGGTGAAACAGCTCAAAGTAAAAACGGAATTCGACCCGAACAACCTCACGATTACTGTCTCCCGTTCCCATAGGCCTAAGGTCGTCGATAAGATAATCTCCGAATTGAATATAAAAAACCAGTTCATAACCGGCAGTGTGGGATTGAAGATAAGTGTAGTCGCCACGGGTAGAGCTGATTTCTATTATCACCCTTCGGGCTATGCCAAAGAGTGGGATAGCTGTGCTCCTCAAGCGATACTTGAAGCCGCCGGCGGTGTAATGACCGATATCTTCGGGGATACTCTTCGTTATCTAAAGGATGATGTTTTTCAAAAACAAGGATTTCTGGCAGCCTCTCCGAAAGTCCATAAATATATTTTGGAAAATGTGGAGCCAAAACTCGATTAATCGTTTTTCGATTACGGCGCGATTACCCAATCGGCCTTAGTTTGGTTTAGATAAATGTTAAAATACTATTCGTATAAAAAATTCCAAGCCAAAAGACATTTAATATTACGGAAATAATGTGTGATTAAAACGATAGTAAATTATCTGATTATTGTTTCCAAACGCGACCATCTGACCCTTTGGGGAAAATGGAGTATATCATAAATTAAAAGCTTTGGGATTGATAAGGGGTTGGAAAGGGTTAATCGTGGTGCATTCTTATCAGGTGCCCAGGACCAATGAATCAACATCGCTTCGCCCAAGACCAATCGCCTGTCAAGAAACCCCCAAAAGCGGGAGTCTGCGGAATTGTCCCTATTATCCCCCATCATAAAAAGCATTCCCGGAGGAACTCTTGTCGGGGGCATATTGTCCCTTACTCCATATACCCCCGCGGGATAAATATGCGGGTCGGTATGTTTGGAATGGGGCGGATCCGGAAACACTTTTCCGTCTACATAAACGACCTTATTTCTGATCTCAACCACCTGCCCGGCGGTAGCGATGCATCGCTTAATATAGTTCACCGATGGGTCTTTCGGATATTTGAAAATAATAATATCGCCCGGTTTTGGTTCTCTCAGCGCCGGAAGTCTTATATCCGTGAATGGAATAGGCAGCCGCATACCATAGATAAATTTATTGGCTAAAAGGAAATCGCCAACAAGGAGGGTATCTTCCATTGAGCCGGAAGGAATTTTATATGCTTCGACGATAGAAGTTTTTATCATCAATGCCAATACTAATGCTATTGCCAAAGATTTGATATACTCCCAAACGGTTTCCCTGAAAGATTGCTTGACCTTTTTCCTTTTTCTTTTTGATTTGCCAAAGATTGATGAAATTTTAAATTGCATATTAATAGACTCCGCTGATTTTTGTTCTTAATTTTAATTATACGATGAAACTGTTAAAAAGTCTATTTGAAAATTCTTAGGATATCGTTATAAGTTACGGTTATCATTAACACCAAGAGCAATAATATCCCGACCTGCTGAATCCGAGCTTTTGTCTCAAAAGATATCGGCTTTCCCCTAAGTTTTTCAATCGCCAAAAAAGTAAGATGCCCTCCGTCTAAAACGGGAAGAGGTAAGATATTTAATAATCCCAGATTTAAGGATAAAAAGGCGGTAAAAGTCATCAAACTCGAAAAACCTAATTGAGCCGTCTGCCCTGCCATCTGGGCTATCTGGACCGGCCCTCCCATAGCTTTAATAGATATTGCCCCGGAAAATAAACCGATTATAACACCTATGAGCTGAATGATGATGGAAACTGAAGTTTTTATGCTTTCGGTGAATGAGTCAAAAAACCCTTTTTGTATTGTTTTGGTCTGTGGCCCAATCCCGATTTTTCCGACCACTTTTTTCTCTCCGTGAGCATCGACAACTTCATCTTTCATAGTTATGATCGTCGCAAGATGCGTCTTCCCGTTTCTTATCCATTCGACGACTATAGGTTTTTCCACCTCCTTATATATCTGCTTTGCCATTTCTTCAAAAGAATGTACCGGAATACCGTTTATGGAAACTATTTCATCTCCGGGTATAATACCGGCTTTAGCAGCTGGTCCGTTGGGGGAAATTAAACCTATAACCGCCGAATTTGTATCGACGACGGCGACCCCCGAAAATAAAAATACCATCCAGAATATCAGTATTGCGGCTACAAAATTCATTATTGGACCGGCGGCGATTATGGCTGCTCGTATTCCGATAGGTTTCGATTGAAACTCATAGGGCGCACCGGTCAATTCTTCCTCATCGGGATTTTCTCCAGCCATTTTAACATACCCGCCGAATGGAATCCAAGAAATACAATATTCCGTCTCGCCCCGTTTGAAACCTATCATCTTTGGCGGATATCCTAAAGAGAACCGCTCCACCTTCACCCCAGAGCGTTTCGCAACGATAAAATGCCCTAATTCATGAACAAATATTAATACGCCTAAAACAAAAATGGTGGCTATAATCGAATATATTACCATAATATTTCCAAATTAAAATTTCCAATTTCCATCAGTTAAACATTTTCGCTCGATAATCTGTTCCTTTGTTTTACGCAAAAGAATCGGCTTTGGTTTGAACAAAATAGTTATTTTATTAATATAATTTAAAAAATATTTATTTAAATCGTTAATTTATGTTAACAAATATCCTTAAAGAGAACAAGGCATATTAGTTAATAATATTTCGATTTTTTCGCTCGCAAGATTAAATTTATTGCTTGACAGGAATGATCGACAGGTTTAGGGTTTTTATATAGAAGAATACTATATTTGATGTTTTTCTTTTTATTAAAAATAGAAGATGGTGGTCCAAAATTAATCCAATTAAGAGGGTAGGGATGATTACATTGGATAAAGCCGTTCAAATTATTCTCGAGGGTGTCGTTCCCCTGGGGTTGGAAAAAATTCCCACAGCGGAATCATACGGGCGGATTTTGGGAGAATCTATTGTAAGTAAGCAAAATATCCCAAAATACAACCTTGCCGCTATAGACGGTTATGCGTTATCGGCTTCGGATACCTTACAGGTCCTTCGTTCGAAACCGGCGAAAATGACAATTGTTGGTGAATCCAAGCCGGGTAGGATTTTTAAGGGAAAAACGAAGAAAGGGAATGTAGTTAAGGTAAGTGCTGGGGTAAGAGTTCCCGATGGTTTTGATGCTGTTGTGAAGTTCGAAGATGTCGCTCGCACAGAAGGAGCAAAGCTTAATGTTTATGTGAAAGTTCGTGCCTGGCAGAATATTGTCAGAGTGGGAAAGGAAGTTTCGGTGGGGGATAGCCTGATGCCTGCCGGGAGGGTGCTGAATGCCGCGGATATGGCACGTTTGGTTGAGATTGGAATGGATGATGTAAATGTTTATAAAAAACCTAAAATAGGATTGATATCTCTGGGGGATGAGTTTTTATCCGATTCCGAAGATGATAGGAACCCCGGCATTTCCAGAAATCAGTTTCTAAATTCACTTATAAATCAAAGTGGTGCAGAATTTATATATATGGGGCCCAGCCCTTTCTCAACCGAAAGGTTGGATGAGATACTAAAAAGCTGTAAATCCTGCGATCAGATAATAATTATGGCTGGGCGATCCATTGAAAACTACAATTTTCTAAAAAAGTGTTTTCGGGAGCTTAATATCGAATTAAAATTTTGGAGGGTGGCTATAAAGCCCGGTAAGTCGGTTTTATTTGGTTATTACGAAGGTATCCCGATTTTTGGAGTTTCCGGAAATCTATGGTCTGTTGCGGTTTTATTTGATCAATTAGTGAAACCGCTTATCTCCCGTCAATCAGGATTAAAGGATATTAAAAAATTGGAGGTCATTGCGAGGATTACGAAGGAGTTGCGCGTAAACCCATCTATGACCCAGTTTTTTAAGGCTGTTGTTAAAGTCGAACAAGACGGTTTTACGGTTTCGCCCATTTTGGAGCGAAGCGCAGGGGAATTATGGGCATTGTCGATTGCGAACGGGCTTATAATCATTCCTCCCGAGACGCACTCCATACAAGCGGGGAATAAGGTGCGTGTCGAGATTCTGGGACCCCTCGCAGTATCTGCGCCTTACGAGGAAAGCATTTACAGTAGTGAAAATTATAATTCCTCCAAAAGAGTTCATAGGGGTGTAGCTGATCCGCAAAGGATAAATATAAATAGAAAGGATTAATTTATAGGCTCAATTGTTAAAGCAATAGTTGGGAATTTATCCGAAAGTAATTAATAGCTATTCGATTTCCCTAAATGCCCTCATAGCCTCAAACTCATCTTTGGCTGCCATTAATTTTTCCCGAAACCCCTTATATCGAAGAGCTTCCGCAAGCGTTTTGAATACTTTAAGGTAAATAGTATCATCATTGGGAAGTGCAGCCATTGGGAAAAATAGATGGACAGGCTCGCCATCGAGCGAATCGAAATAAACGCCCGGAGTGCTGCGGGCACAACCCATAACGAATTGCGATACCTGTATCGTGCGTATATGTGGAATGGCTATTCTGTGTCCTATGCCGGTGGTCGCCTTTTTTTCACGCTGGATTAAATCCTTTGCTAATCTTTTTACATTTCGGACTTTTCCGCTCCTGTCCAAAAGGTCAGCCAATTCGATTATAATCTTTTCCTTATTCTGCCAAAGGATTTTTGACGGGTTTACAGGCGAATCCTCCTCGATAATCGGATCTGTGGTCTCGAGTTCGAGTTTTATAAGTTCAGGTTTTAGGAATCTAACGATATTCATAATGCCATTTCCAGATTATTACCAAAGGCTATAATAAATATACTATTTATAGCCGTCAACATAATTCGCTCTTTTTTAAGGGAATCGGGTGAATTATCAAAAACCTTTAATGGGTATTAATCTGGGAACCCGAATCGTTAAGTTAAATGAAAGAATTTGGAGAGGGATGTATCGATGTATAATTGTCGTTTCATTGCATTTTCGGATGGATTTAGTTTGACATTTGGAACGGTTGAATGTTATTTTTGAATTTAAAGGGAATTTATGGATTTCGATTGAGGAGGATTTATGTTTTTTCGAGTATTAGTCGCGTTCATCCTTTCGGCAATGTTTCTTGTTTTTAGCGGTTGCGGGAAAAAAAAGAAGGAAGTGTCTCAGGAAACAGCCCAAGAAACCCCTGTTGACACTACCGTATCGACATCCCAAACCGAAGAAGAAACTGCTCCCTTCGAAAACCCCACATTTACCAAAAAAGGTTATTGCCTGCAGATTTATTCTTTTAAGGATTACAACAGGGCAAAAGAAGCTGCCGATAAATTTACGGCGCGGGGTTATACCACATATATCGAGGATATCGAAGTGGTAGGCGAAGGCGTATATCATCGGGTAAGGATAGGGAGTTTCGCTACCGCACGGGAAGCCAATCGTATAGGAAGGGAAATTAAATCCCGATTCGGAGTGGATTATTGGGTGGATAGGGATTGACAATTAATATAGGGAGATTAAACAGCCTATGAACAACAACCCCTCCGTCCGAAAGGAGTCCCGAAGTTCTGGTTTTGCAGCCTGCCTTTGGATGCTTTTTATATCGCTGATTTTATTTTGTGTTTCGGTTTTTAATTCTTTTATCGGCGGTGTGGTCGACGGCAAAAAGGCGGGGAATGTCAAGCGGGCGTTTTTGGCGTCTATACTTCCCGCATTATCAATTTCGATTATCATCGTGGTTATCAGCGGAGCTATTGTAGGAGGGATTTTATCCTAATGAGTTCGGAGAAAATATATTTCAATAAAAACCGATTGATAGAAATATTCGTAGCTTGCAGATATCATCTTGAAATGGTCCTTTTCGGTTTTGACGAGAATAAATTTCGGGAAGGTTATATCGGTGAAAATATAAAACCTTCCGAGATATTGGCGCATATTATAGATTCGGAAAATTATTGGTTTTCGGAAATTGGTTTTTGGGAACGGGCTCCAATTGGTGATCGGAGCTTTGCTGAATATGTAGAGATATTAAATGAAAATAAGCAAAACATCATCCGAATTTTGGAGAATTTGGAATCCGAATTTCCCCCGATTATTTCGCCGGCCGCCGACAGGAATCCTCCCTCGCCTGCTTGGGCTGCTTTGAGGTGTGCCCAACACTGCCTATATCATAGTGCCGTTTTGGAAATTATGTATCGCCGCCAAGTTAACATTGAACCATCGGGGGACCCGAGCAGTTGGGAGCGGGCTGCCGATTCGTTTTACACTTTTTAAGGTATCCCTACAAATTAATCTCGATAATAAAATCTTCGGTGAAAAAGAGCAGATCGCAAATAATAAACCGGTTTACAAAGACGATATCTTTATGGATTTTTCTTGTACCCTATGGGCATAATTATGATAGGTTGTTCATCCTCCATTCGACACGCCTTGTAGACGAAATTATCGTCGAACGCTCCCCAAATGAAGGTTGACAGATAAAGGTCTTCAGCCTCGAGGGCGATATTTTCCGCACAGGCTCCGGCTTCGATATAAACATAATGAGGTCCCCGCCGGGTGCCATATTTGCTTTCGGTTCGTTTGAAATTCGCTCCGATTACAAGTACTACCGGCGGCTCCAAAATACGGTCAACTTTATTGGGAGGAATAGAGCGGGCCAATGCGCGCCTGCGATCATAGTTTGCCAAAACGACTAATTTATGTCCTTTTGGTATATATTTATATAAGCCGATCGGGAGATCTTCCACATTTCCCACGAAGACAAATATCTCCAACGGATATTTCGCCCCGGCCGAAGGGGTGGAACGATAATGATGTCTTTTATCGGTAATGCCCTGCCCCGCCCATAGTAGCTTTGATAACTTTTGAAAGCTTATCACGGCATCCGATCTCCTATTTGCAATAACCTTATCAACCGTCATATTTCCATCCAATTTGGGTTGGGGTAAGAATATAGTATCGCCGATTGAGAAAGGAGTTTGCTCTTTGCCCTCATCCGCTTTTGGAGGTGTTTTCGCATTAATTATAAGGGTTGGAATTGATATAAGGATTATGGATAATGCAATAATAACCTGCTTGAGGGATTTCATATTTTCCTCCTTGGTCGTTTTTAGGATTTTCCTTTTCGGATTTTATCTCCGAATTAATTTTATTTTAACCTATATTTCTTGTTGGAGCAATAACTATTATTTGAAAAGATGAACTCATTGTGAATTTTCATTCATATTAAATAATTACTTGACTAACAATAAATAAAAAACTTTATTATATAATTTTGGGAAATAATATGCCTGTTAAACTTGTCACACAAAAATTCGTTGATGGGTTTATGTTGCTTATTCAGCCGATTTCCAATCTGTTGGCGGCATGGAAAATCCATCCAAATTTAATAACAGTTACCGGACTTCTGTTATCGGTATTTGCCGGACTGGAATTTTATCTTGGGAAATTTGTCGCCGCCGGGATATTGCTTGTGTTATCGGGAATTTGCGATGTGTTGGACGGCAAACTTGCCCGAAGTACCGATAACGCTTCAAAATACGGGGCGTTGTTCGATTCCTCTATGGATAGGTATTCCGAATTTTTTGTTTTTATGGGATTAATCGCATATTATCGTCATTCCGCGGTTATGGTAGCCCTACTGGTATTCACCCTTGCCGGGTCTGTTATGACCAGTTATGTGCGGGCGAGATCGGAAGGATTGGGGATAGATTGTAAGGTTGGCATAATGCAAAGGCCTGAACGCTTGACATATCTATCCGCGGGAGCAATTTTCAGTTTTTTATGGAGTGGGATAATGGTAATAGCGATTTTGATAGTGGCTGTTTTTTCAAATATTACCGCTATCCAGAGAATTATCCATTCGTATAAAGTAGGGGGAGATATTGATAAAAATTTCTAATGTTTACTTATATTAGGAGATTAAAATGGGTAAAGTAAGGGTTGCCATAATAGGCGCTGGTAATTGCGCTTCTTCATTTGTCCAAGGTGTTTATTATTATCAAAATGCCAAAGAAAATGAATTGGTGCCGGGCTTGATGCATGTTAACCTCGGAGGATATCATATTCGCGATATTGAATTTTCCGCTGCGTTCGATATTGATAAGAATAAAGTCGGTAAAGACCTCTCCGAGGCGATATTCACCAAACCGAATAACACATATAAATTTTCGGATGTTCCGTATCTGGGGGTTCCTGTTCACAGAGGAATGACTCATGATGGATTGGGAAAATACCTTTCCGAAATAATAGAAAAAGCCCCGGGACCGACGGATGATATTGTCAACATCCTTAAGGAAACTAAAACGGATGTAGTTGTTAATTATCTTCCCGTTGGGTCTGAGATGGCGACCAAATGGTATGTCGAACAGGTTTTGGAAGCCGGATGCGGTTTGGTTAATTGTATCCCCGTTTTTATCGGGCGGGAGGATTACTGGCAGGAAAGATTTAAGGAGCGTAATCTTCCGGTAATAGGCGATGACATAAAATCGCAGGTGGGAGCTACTATCACTCACAGGGTCCTAACCAGCCTTTTCCGTGACCGCGGTGTAAAACTATTACGAACGAGTCAACTTAATGTCGGAGGGAATACGGACTTTCTGAATATGTTGGAAAGGTCCAGATTGGAATCCAAGAAGATTTCTAAAACTAATGCGGTTACTTCACAATTGGATTACGATATGGGAAAGGAAAATATTCATATCGGGCCTTCCGACTATGTCGAATGGTTAGCCGATCGTAAATGGGCTTATATCAGAATGGAAGGGCAGACATTCGGTGATGTTCCTCTGAATGTCGAATTCAAATTGGAAGTCTGGGACTCCCCTAATTCGGCAGGTGTTGTCATCGATGCGGTTCGTTGTTGCAAGTTAGCTTTGGACAACGGGATATCTGGGACGCTGGTCGGTCCCGCTTCATATTTTATGAAATCCCCTCCAATTCAGTATAGGGACGATGAAGCCCGAAAACTTACTGAGGAATTCATAGCGACTTATTCAAAGGATAAACCGGCGCCAATGAATACGGATGAGGAAAAAGAGGAGAAAAACGCCGAGGCAGATGAGACGATTCCGACCGACCACCAGCAATCGTAATGAATCCTTGTTTATAAAACATAGCAGATGAGCGGCGATAGGTGCCGCTCATTCGCTTTATTTAATGCCTATGTCGGGAAATGCAAAGATATTAATCAGCGCTTGTTTGTTAGGGGAGAGGTGTCGATATGACGGAAAATCGAAATATAATTCCCGTATCGCTGATATGATTGGCTCTTCCAATGTTTTGCCCATTTGTCCGGAGGTTTTGGGCGGGCTTTCGATTCCGCGTCCCCCAAGCGAAATCGAAAGGGGCAACGGTGGAGATGTGCTTGATGGGAAAGCAAAAGTAAAGCAATTGAATACCGGGATAGATTTGACCGCTCAATTTATAAAGGGCGCGGAAGTTTCGGTGGAAATTGCGGAAAAAGAAGGGATAGATTTTGCGATATTTAAAGAACGCTCTCCTTCCTGCGGAGTAAAATTTATTTATAATGGCGAGAAGGTTGTTGAGGGAATGGGAGTAACTACGGAGGCTCTGGTGCGCAGAGGTTTTAGAGTTTTTTCCGATGAGAATTTTAAAATGGATTTTTTGGGTTATGAGGAAATATGAAAGTATTTCGTAATATATTAGAAGCGGTTGGGAACACTCCTTTAATTAAGGTAAACAATTTGGTTGGAGAGGATGATGCGGAAATCTGGGTAAAAGCTGAATTCCTTAATCCGGGAGGGTCGATTAAAGATAGAATGGCTTTATTTATTATCAATGATGCCGAAAGGCGGGGTTTGCTGAAGCCCGGTGGAACGATAGTAGAAAACACTTCTGGAAATACCGGTGTGGGGTTGGCTATGATTGCGGCATTAAAGGGATATAAGGCGATATTTACTATTCCGGATAAGATGTCTGACGAGAAAATAAACTCACTTAGGGCATTTGGGGCGGAAGTTGTTGTCACTCCCACCGATGTTCCTCCCGATTCGCCGGAAAGTTATTATGAGACCGCTAAACGGATTGCCGCTGAAACCCCCGGTGCGTTTTATGTAAACCAATATCATAACCCGATGAATATAAAAGCGCATTATAAAACGACAGGTCCTGAAATTTATGAGCAAACGAATGGTGAATTGGATTATTTCATTGCGGGTATCGGGACCGGTGGAACTATGTCCGGTGCGGGAAAATATCTTAAGGAGATGATTCCAAATATCAAAAATATCGCTGTAGATCCCAAAGGCTCCGTCTTTTATGATTATTTCAAGTCGGGAGAGGTTATAGAACCTGAGCTTTATAAGGTCGAGGGTATCGGGGAGGATATGGTAGTTGAGGCTATGGATTTTTCCATTGTTGATGATATGTATCAGGTTACCGATGAGGAATGTTTCCTTGTCGCTAGGGAGATAACGCAAAAAGAGGGAATGTTTGTGGGGGGGTCGTCTGGTGGAGCAATGCATATCGCAATCAAAATCGCAAAAGAAGTTGGTAAGGGCAAAAAGATTGTTGCCTTATTGCCCGATTCAGGCAATAGATATTTATCGAAAATTTATTCAGATGAATGGATGCATCGGTACGGTTTTATCGACTGAGCAGGGGTTGGTGAGAGTCGATTGATGTGAATTTGTTTCAGATTTTGTATGTAGTAAATAGACGGTTTCGGGAGATAATAAATGACGAAAAAAATCTTGTTGGTGTTGTTTATATTAATCCTCGGGTTTACCTCCGGGATTGTTGTTTCGGGACAGTTTCTGGGTAGTTCCGATCGGATTGTTTCCAAAAATAGTATGGAGAATGTCGGCGCACAGTCACCCGTAAACATTATACCGATCGCTTCGGAAAACACACTCCCTCCCAATTCCGTCGATGATACCCGTCGAAATGCTATCGTGAGAGCTGCTGAAAAGGTGAGCCCCGCGGTGGTTTCCTTGTCGGTTACTCAAGAGCGGGTACTTCAACAACGCTCTATGTTGGATAGGTTTTATTCGGATTTTTGGGGTTGGTATATTCCCCCGCGTAAATATATACAGAAAGTGCAATCTCTGGGCTCCGGCGTGATAATAAATACTGATGGTTATATCTTAACCAATGCCCATGTGGTTGAAGATGCCAAGACCATTAGGGTTACATTACCTCGTGGTGATGTTTATGATGGCGAAGTTGTCGGAGCGGATAAGACTTATGATTTAGCGGTTGTTAAGATAGAGGGCGATAAGCTCCCCTATGCCGAGTTGGGTGATTCCGATAAATTAATTATCGGCGAGTGGGCAATTGCAATAGGAAATCCTTTTGGGTTTTTGCTGGAAGATACCGAACCTACGGTAACCGCCGGCGTTATCTCGGCAATTCATAGGGATATAAAACGGGACCCCAATCAGGTTCAGATATTCAAGGATATGATTCAAACCGATGCGGCCATCAACCCGGGGAATTCGGGGGGGCCATTGGTCAATTCCTTGGGGCAGGTTATTGGGATTAATACTTTTATATTTACTTCCAGTAAAGGTTCTGAAGGGATAGGATTTGCCATCCCTATTAATAGAGCAAAGGCGATATTGAGCGATTTAATTGAACATGGCGAAGTGGTAAAAGGGTGGATAGGAGTTTATGTACAAAACATAACTCCGCTTTTGGCTCAAAGCTTGGATCTCCCCACGACCAAGGGAGTGATAATTGCCGGAATTGATGATAGTAGTCCGGCTCAGCAAGCAGGATTGCATCGAGGGGACATAATTGCTCAGGTTGATGGAGAAGATATACGGGATGATAATGATTGGGATGAGGTGGAAAGCCTTGCTCGTCCAAATAAGCCCATTAAATTAACTATAATACGCAAAGGAAAACAATTGAATTTCACCGTTAAACCGGTGGAATCCGTGTCAGCTCTTTCTACCGCCAAACGGGATAAATTCGGACTTTATATCGCAGATATTACTTCCGCAATAGCCCGCCAACTGAAAATCCAAAGCCCGTCGGGAGTTGTAGTAGCGAAAATCGATTCTCATTCCGAGGCATCATCCTGGGGTATAGAGCCCGGGGATATCATATTACAGATTGGGCGCTTGAATATATCCAATTCCAAAGATTATTTCGATATAGTCGATAATGTGCAAAAAGGCGATCGCTTAACATTTATTATTGAGCGCAATGGGGGTATATTTTATATGACGGTCAAGTATTAGCCAAGTTAGGTAATGGATCCTCTTGCGGATTGGAAATTGACTATTTGTTGATAGCTAATTAATTAGCTGGCATACAGGCATCTACCGGACAGACCTCCGCGCAAGCTGCGCAATCCGTGCATAATTCGGGGTTTATTGTATATCTCGGATCACCAATACTTATGGCTTCTTCAGGACATTCCAAACGGCAGATATCGCACATCATACAATCGTCAGTGATTATATAAGCCATTTTTATTCCTTCGTATAGAGATATAAATTAGGTTAGCGGATTATTAGTTTTCCGATTCCTCGACATCGCCATCCAAGACCGATTCCGCAAGCGACAGTGCTACCCCCGACAATACCGCCTCAATACCTAAGTTGGTAAAATCGGAGGAAATTAATTGGCGATCGACATTGGCATATAATGAACAAGCGGTTTCCCTTTCTACAACAATCCCCGATATTTTCTCGCCTGCTTCGGCTACAAAGGTGACTTCTCCTAATTCTTCGCTTAAAACAAAGCCCGAACAATTATGTAATTGTAGATGACTTTCGGGAGTGTATAATACAACCATCGGTCCCTTAATTTTCTCTCCCAATTCAACCACCGGATATAGGTCTATGCTGATATGCCTTTTCTCGGATGGGTTGTCCAAGATCAGGCGATAGTGATCGCTTAACTTGACCTCTTCGGTTACCCTTAAGCAATCAGCTATCTTCTTTACATTCTCGGGAGTAAATATCCTTTTCATTATCAACCTTGAGTAGGCCCTTCCGGTTTTTCGTCTTTGGTGATTTTAGGTTTTTCGTCCTCAATGGGTTTTTCTATCTCGTTTTTGGCATCATGCATAGCTTTCTTGAATTCACGGATGCCCTTGCCCATTCCTTGCGCTATCTCAGGTATTCGTTTCGCTCCGAATAGCAATAGTACTACCAAAAATAAAAGCAGTAATTCTTGAATCCCTATTCCACCTATCATTATCTTCCTCCCGATTTATTATTTGCTCTTAATATAATATACGTCGAAATGCCAAAAAACAAAGCCATAATTTAGAGATACCACCATTTGAAATAAATTATCACTAAAAATACCGATAGTAGGGAAACAAAATTTATTTTGAACATCGCACCTATTGTAAGGGTGATTGCATAGAGTTTGATTATGGTCGGTTCAAAACCGATACTGAAACTTTTGGTAAACAGGGTTTGCACAGCTCCCGGTGGCAGGAAACTCCCTATTATATCCCCCACCAATCCGCCGAGAATCGCCGCTAACAGCAGTGCAACAGTTAAAAATGATAAATCCTTTTTTTTCAACTTGCTTTCCTTTTGCTGAAATTATCGATGATCGACTTAAATATCTCGGCTCCATCCTCTCCGCCAAGTAATCCCTCGACATATCTTTCCGGATGAGGCATCATCCCCATCACATTACCTTTTTCATTGATAATACCGGCAATAGATTCCACCGATCCGTTCGGATTGTATCCATCAGTAATTCGCCCGTTTGGCCCGCAATACCTGAAGACTATGCCGTTATAGCTTTTTAAGTAATTCAAATCTTTTTCGTCGCAATAGTAATTTCCTTCGTTATGGGCGATTGGCAGTCGTACTATTTGATTTTTTTTATATCGGTTTGTGAACGGAGTTTGATTATTTTCCACCAGTAAATATACATCCTTACAGATAAATTTCAAATTATTGTTTCGCATCAAAGTCCCGGGTAAAAGTCCCAATTCAGTCAGTATTTGAAATCCATTGCAAATCCCCAAAACATATCCGCCGGCGTCAGCAAAAGCCTTTACCCCTCCCATCACGGGAGAGAATTTCGCAATTGCTCCCGCACGGAGATAGTCCCCATAAGAAAACCCTCCGGGCAGAATTATGATATCCAAGTCATCGAAGCGGGTATCCTTGTGCCATAAAAATCGTACGGGCTGTTTGATAATATCTTTTACCGCCCGATAGCTGTCATAATCACAGTTAGATCCCGGGAATGTCACTACGCCGAAATTCATTTAATTCCCTCTATTGAGAATTCCTCGATAATAGGATTCGCCAATACCTCGCTCGATATTTTTTCCAATATTTTGTGTGGCTCATTTATAGGTTCAGTTAAAACGACATCGAAAAATTTACCGACACGGATTTCCCTTACTTCCGAAAATCCTATATCATTGAGCGCTTGTTTTATCGTCTGTCCCTGAGGGTCTGCTACGCCTTTTTTCAGGGAAATGTATATTCTTGCCATCATTTTTATATTCCTTATTGTCTTTCGTATTACTGTTTTTCCTCGGTTTTCTCCTGTTCGGTTTTGGAGTTCGTTTTTTGGGCGAAGGTATTTGCCCCTGCTTTATCAATAGTAATCCGTCGCGAACAAGCCCGGAAAGAATATAAAGCAGCGTAACCGGGAATATCGCATATCTCGGTTTGTAAATTATTGCCAATATGGAGATTACGAAGATCGATAGTTTTAGCAATCCCCCCTTGCTACGTGTCGAGAATTTTGGATTGGATTCGTATTCTATATTTGAAACCATAAGTATCGATAATATTATTAACATCGTAATAACGAACTTCTCCAATCTAAGTTCGCCCCAGATATGTTGAGTAAAAATAATATAACTGGCAATTGCCGTTGCCGCCGCGGGAACAGGTAATCCGATAAAGTTCTTCTTTTCCTCCATATCCGCTTGGAGATTGAACCTCGCCAATCTGAATGCCGCCGCCATAATGTAAATAAATCCCAACATCCATCCCCATTGGCCGAAAGTAATTAATTTATATGAATAAAGCACCACCGCGGGAGCAACCGCAAAACTGACAAGATCGGCTAATGAGTCTAATTCGACGCCGAAGGCTGAAGAGGTTTTGGA
>Ga0256841_1000542_pt1 | contig 38475 bp, 30 predicted proteins | sample 356308metaG_FD_185971 | JGI IMG/M metagenome (GOLD analysis project Ga0256841, IMG submission 185971) | Hydrothermal vent microbial communities from Mid Atlantic Ridge, Atlantic Ocean - 356-308 | ecosystem: Environmental > Aquatic > Marine > Hydrothermal vents | place: Atlantic Ocean: Mid... | reverse complement strand
TCAGTCCCAGTGTGGCTGATCGTCCTCTCAGACCAGCTACGGATCGTCGCCTTGGTGAGCCATTACCTCACCAACAAGCTAATCCGACGCAGGCTCATCCGATAGCGGTAGCTTCCAAGGAGAGGCCACCTTTCCCCCGTAGGGCGTATGCGGTATTAGCCTGAGTTTCCCCAGGTTGTCCCCCACTACCGGGCAGATTCCTACGCGTTACTCACCCGTCCGCCACTCGTCAGCGCAAAAAGCAAGCTTTCTGCCTGTTACCGTTCGACTTGCATGTGTTAGGCATGCCGCCAGCGTTCAATCTGAGCCAGGATCAAACTCTTCAGTTCAAAGTTTGCGGTTGTTAGGCACAACCAAACCTTGGCGATGAAAAGTTCAAATCCCTCATCAAAACGCTTGGATTTGACTTGGGTAAACTTCCATCGACGTCTCTTGGCAGAGCGTTCATCGACGCAAGCACCCACACAAATTACCTGATCAAATTGTTAAAGAGCGGGTCGGAGTCTTTCGTCCGACGCAGACGAACCATTTTACGCAAGTTTCAGATTTCGTCAACCCCTCGGGGCGGGAATCCTTGCTTGCCGGCGGTGTCGTTCACCGCGTGGCTCGTCTCGAGAGGCGCGCATTATACGCAGCCTGAGATGGGCGTCAACACCCTTTGCGGAAAATGTTGCGTTTTTTTGTCATGGGGTGGCCGCGGCCCGGTTTCAATACCGCAAGCCCCTGTTCGGGCAGGTTTTTTTCGCCCGGCTCAGGCGCAGGCCCGGTCCTGCAGGAAACGGATCAGTTCGGCACAGGGCAGGGGCCGGGCGAAGTAATAGCCCTGACCTTCCTGGCAGCCGAGCCGCTCGAGGCGCTCGAGCTGTTCGCGCGTCTCGATGCCCTCGGCGATGACCCGCATGTTGAGGGTCTCGGCCATGGCGATGATGGTGCGGATGATGGCCTCGTCGTCCTGGTCCAGGGCCAGGTCGCGGACGAAACTGCGGTCGATCTTGAGAATGTCGATGGGAAAGCGCTTGAGGTAGGCCAGCGAGGAATAGCCGGTGCCGAAGTCGTCGATGGCCACGCTGACGCCCAGGTCCCGCAGGGCGCTGAGATTGGCCACGGCCTGCTCCGGATTCTGCATCACGCCGCTCTCGGTGAGTTCGATTTCCAGAAAGCGCTCCTCAAGGGGGCTGCCGGCGAGCAGATCCTGGAACGCGGCCAGGGTTTCCTGGTGGTAGAGCTGGCGGGCAGAGAGGTTGACCGCCAGGCGTCGGGGCAGGCAGCCGGCGTCCTTGAAGCGGACCGCGTCGGCCATGGCCCGCTGCAGCACCCAGTGGCCGAGACTGAGGATCAGGCCGCTTTCCTCGGCGATGGGGATGAAGCGGTCGGGGGCGATCATCCCCTCGTGCGGATGGGGCCAGCGGACCAGGGCCTCGACCCCGGTGATCGCACCGCTGCGCAGGTCGATCTGGGGCTGGTAGTGGACCTCGAGCTGGTCGTTGCGGATCGCGCAGCGCAGATCGTTCTCGATGTTGAAGCGGTTGGCGGCCGCCGCCTGGATCTCGTCGGAGGAGAACTGGATGCTGTTGCCGCCCCGTTCCTTGGCGAAGTACATGGCCGATTCGGCATGCTTGATGAGAATGTCGGGCTCGCTGCCGTTTTCGGGATAGCGGGCGATGCCGATGCTGGCGTCGAGATAGATCTCCTTGCCGTCGAGCCGAAAGGGCTGGGCGAAGCGGGCCTGGATGCGACGGGCCAGCGCCAGGGCGGCCTCCCGGTCGGGCACGTCGGAGAACAGCAGCACGAAATCGTCGCCCCCGAGCCGGGCCAGGGTGTCCTGCTCGGCGATCACTTCGCGCAGCCGATCAGCCACCGCGCGCAGGAGCTGATCGCCGAGCAGGTGGCCGAGGGTGTCGTTGAGGTTCTTGAAGCGATCCAGATCGAGGAACATGACCGTGGGTCGGGTGTGCTGGCGGCGGGAAAAGGCGAAAACCTGCTCGAGGCGATCCCGCAACAGCCAGCGATTGGGCAGGCCGGTGAGGATGTCGTGATAGGCCTGGTGACGCAGGGTCTGCCGGGCCAGGCGCAGGGCCCGCCGTTCGTCGGCATCGTTCAGCTCGCGGCGGATGGCCGGCACCAGCCGGGCCAGGTTGTCCTTCATGAGGTAGTCCTGGGCGCCGCTGCGCATGGCTTCCACGGCCAGTTCCTCGCCGATGGTCCCGGAGACGATGATGAAGGGCAGGTCGGGACTGCGTTCCTTGACCGTGCGCAGGGCATTGAGGCCGTTGAATTCGGGCATCTGGTAGTCGGACAGCACGATGTCCCAGTCCTGCTGGCGCAGGGCCTCGATCAGTTGCGCGCGGTTCTCCACGCGCAGGTGTTCGACATCGAAGCCGCCCTTGCGGATGCTGCGGATGATGAGGGCCTCGTCATCCGGGTTGTCCTCGATCATCAGCAGCCTGAGACTGATCTTCTCGTCGACCATCTTCAGGATTCCGGTACCTCGTTGAGCACCAGCCAGTAGAGCCCGAGCTGGGCCACGGCCTCGGTGAACTGGTTGAAGTCCACCGGCTTGCGGATGTAGCTGTTGGCCCCGAAGTCGTAACTGTCGACGATGTCCCGCTCCTCGGACGAGGAGGTGAGGATCACCACCGGCAGGCGCCGGGTCCGTTCATCGGACTTGATGCGCTTGAGTACTTCCAGGCCATCCACCTTGGGCAGCTTGAGATCGAGCAGCACCACCACCGGCAGATCGCAGGGCGCACGATCGGCATGCTGCCCTTCGCAGAACAGGAAGTCGAGGGCTTCCACGCCATCGCGGGCCACGGCGATTTCGTTGGCCAGGTTGCTTTTCTTCAGGGCCCGCAGGGCCAGGGCCTCGTCGTCGGGATTGTCCTCGACCAGCAGGATCATTTTCTTCTTGAACGCCATCATTCCTCCCCGGTGTGCTCGCTGCCCGCCAACGGCGGGGCAATCTCTCAGCCTAACCAATTCCTCGCCTCGCGGCGACAGGCTGGGCCATTTTTAACATTCGACATGGTTCAACGTCGACCGTGGCCGGGTAGGAACTTCTATCGACCCGGCGCCGCAAACATTTAACAGCACGGGAAAAACGGTGATTCCGTGCACACTAAATGCGCACTAATTATATGGTTCCTTGCCCGCTTCGTCATCGTATAACGCCGGATCCCCGAGGGTGAAGCAGAAACATGCCCCTTCGCCTGGCGCCGCCCGCGCCCAGATGCGGCCATGGTGGCGCTGAATGATGCGCTGCACCGTGGCCAGGCCGATACCCGTTCCCGGAAACTCGGCCTCGGTGTGCAGGCGCTGGAAGGGCTCGAAGAGCTTGCCGGCATGGGCCATGTCGAACCCCGCGCCGTTGTCGCTGACGCACCAGGCCAGGCCGTCCTCGCAGGGCTCTGCCGCGAAGCGGATCCGGGGATTCGGTGTCCGGGCGGTGTACTTCCAGGCATTGCCCAGCAGGTTCTCCAGCACGGCCCGCAGCAGGCCGGGATCGGCCTCGGCCTGCAGATCCGGTTCGATGTTCCATTCCACCTGGCGCTGCGGATCCCGGCGGCCCAGCTCGGCGGCGATCTCGCCGGCCAGGGCGGAGAGATCCACCTTCTGCCAGTGCAGTTCGCTGCGGGACAGTTTCGAGAGCTTGAGCAGGGCATCGATGAGGTCGCCCATGCGCTGGGCGGCTTGACGCACCCGTTCCAGGTATTCCCGGCCCGTGGTATCGAGGCGCTCGCCGTATTCCTCGAGCAGGGCATGGCTGAAGCCGTCGATGGCCCGCAGGGGCGAGCGCAGATCGTGGGAGACGGTATAGCTGAAGGAGGCCAGCTCCTGATTGGCCCGGGTCAGCTCGGCGGTACGCTGCGCCACCTGTTCCTCGAGCCGGTCACGGTACTGCTCGAGCGCGCGCTGGGCCGCCAGGCGTTCGCTGATGTCGACGAAGGTGACCACCGCGCCGATGATCTCGCCCTCGCGACGAATGGGATGGGACCAGTATTCCACCGGAAAGGCGCTGCCGTCGGCACGCCAGAACACGTCCCCATCGCCATGGGCCGACTCGCCCCGCCGGGCGGCCCGCAGGATGGGGCATTCTTCCGGGGGAAAGGCCGTCCCGTCGGCGCGGCTGTGATGTATCAGGGCGTGCATGTCCCGCCCCAGTACCGTGGCTTCCGAAACCTGTCCCAGCAGGTGCAGACAGGCCGGATTGACGAAGATGCAGCGACCGTCGAGATCCACCCCATAGATGGCCTCGGCGGTGGATTCGAGCAGCAGGTGCACCATGGCCTCCCGTTCCCGATGGGCCGCCTCGGCCGCCAGGCGCTGTTCTTCCAGCCGCTGGGTGTGGATGGCGATGGCGGCCTCGCGGGCCATGTTCTCGAACAGCAGGATTTCCTGTTCGGTGTAGTGATGGCGCCGCTCGCGGCAGACGCTCATCAGCACGCCCAGCCGTTCTGCGTCCACCTGCAGCGGCGTGGCCAGGGCCGAACAGACCTGGAACTGCTGGCGCATGCGCGGGCTGACCCGGGGATCCCGGGCCACGTCGTCCAGCGCCAGGGTCTTGCCCTCCCGGTAGACGCTGACCGCCATGGAGGTCTCGTCGAGGGCGAGCCGGAAACGGCCTTCCGGCGCGTAGGCCGCGCCGCTCTGGATCACGCCCACCAGTTCCTCGCGCTGCGGATCCTTGAGGATCAGGAACACCATGTCGCCAGGGATGGCCTCGTCGGCGAGGGCAACGATGGTCTCAAGCAGATCCGGCAGATCCCGCTTGCGACCGGCACTGCGCAACAGGCGGTTGGAGACGTCGAGCACGGCATTGCGGATCCGCAGGGCGTCCAGCAGCTGGCGATAGCCCTCGGTCAGCACGCCCAGTTCGTCGGTGGAACGGGGCCGCAGGCGGGCACCGGGTGCCGGCACGTCGGATCCGCTGGCGATGACCGCCTCCAGCGGCTGGAGCGACTGGCCGAAACTGCGCACGAAAATCAGGCTGCCGCCCACTGCCAGCAGTTCCAGGCTCAGCCACACGGCGAAGGTTTCCAGGGAGAAGAAACCGGTTCGGGTCCAGTAATACTGGACCAGGATGGTATCGATCAGCAGCGGCACGAGGGCGCCGATCAGGAACACCTTGGTGCGGATGGTCACCAGCGGCCGCTGCAGGGGCAGCGCATCCAGGGCCCGTCCAAAGAGATCGAGGATCAGGAAGAAGATGGGCAGGCCGACGATGATCGAGACGATCAGCGCCACCAGATGGATGCGAAACCAGTCGATGGGCGGCGCCAGGTAGCCGGTGCTCAGCCAGGTGCCGAGGATCACCGATCCCGGGGCCAGCAGCAGATAGAGCAGGAACAGGCTCCAGTAATGCCAGGGAAAGCGCCGCAGGCCGTGCCGGGCAGCGTCGATGCGCGCCGGCACGGGCTGTTCGAGATAGTCCGCAAAGGGCTGGATCTGGCGTGGGAAGTACCACAGGGCGAAGACCAGCCAGCCGACGATGAACGCCGGCTCCAGGGGATGGGCCAAGAGGTCCAGGAGCTGACCTGGCGTGAGGATGCCCAGATAGAGAATGAACAGCAGGCCGAAGACCGGGGGGATCAGCCAGGTCAGGAGGATCAGACGATAGAAATGGCGCCGGAATGTGGCGCGGCTCAGGCGAAACTGTGCATCGGACTCGGAGGACATCCGTTACTCGCTGCATGACCGGGGGTGGGTCCGCTCTCAGGATAGTCCATTTCGCCCCTGCGTTCCTGCCATCAGGTCAGGCCCACTTTTGCGAAGCGGCGCTTGCCCACCTGGAACACGTGGGTCTCACCCGCCGGCAGGCGCAGTTTCGTATCGCTGATCCGCTCGCCGTCGAGGCGTACCGCACCCTGGCGGATCATGCGCAGGGCTTCCGAGGTACTCTGGACCAGCCCCGCCTCGCGCAACAGGTTGGCGATGGGCAGACCGTCGGGGCCGGCGGTGAGTGTCACTTCCGGCATCTCGTCGGGCATGGCGCCCTTCTGGAAGCGGGCGATGAAGTTCTCGCGCGCCTTGCGCGCCGCTTCCGGCGAATGGAAGCGGGCCACGATCTCCTCGCCGAGCAGGAACTTCACGTCACGGGGATTGCGGCCCTCGGCCACCTCCTGGCGCAGTTTTTCGATCTCGCTCAGGGGGCGGAAGCTCAGCAACTCGAACCAGCGCCACATGAGATCGTCGGAGATGGACATGATCTTGCCGAACATCTCGTCGGGGGGTTCGTCGATGCCGATATAGTTGCCGAGGGACTTGGACATCTTCTGCACTCCGTCCAGCCCTTCGAGAATGGGCACGGTGATCACCACCTGGGGCTTCTGGCCATAGTGTTTCTGCAATTCCCGCCCCACCAGCAGGTTGAACTTCTGATCGGTGCCACCCAGCTCCACGTCGGCCTTCATGGCCACCGAATCGTAGCCCTGGATCAGCGGATAGAGGAACTCGTGGATGGCGATGGGCTGACCGGACTGGTAGCGCTTGGCGAAGTCGTCCCGTTCGAGCATGCGGGCCACGGTGTATTGGGCAGCGAGCTGGATCAGGCCGGTCGAGTCCATCTCGTTCATCCAGCTGGAATTGAACATCACCAGGGTCTTTTCCGGATCGAGGATCTTGAAGATCTGCTGCTCGTAGGTGCGGGCGTTCTCGATCACCTCGTCGCGGGTCAGGGGCGGACGGGTGGCGCTCTTGCCGGTGGGATCGCCGATCATCCCGGTGAAATCCCCGATCAGGAACAGCACCTCGTGACCGAGATCCTGGAAGGTGCGCAACTTGTTGATGAGCACGGTGTGGCCCAGGTGCAGATCCGGCGCGGTGGGGTCGAAACCCGCCTTTACCCGCAGGGGCCTGCCGCTTTCCAGGCGCTCCACCAGTTCCGACTCGACCAGGATCTCCTCGGTTCCCCGCCTGATCTGTTCCAGTGCCTCGGCCACGGACATCTTGCGCAACTCCTCGCTGAAAAAAGGGCGCGTAGATTAGCACAATCACCCGGTCGGCCCGGCATGGGACAATCCCCGGATCTCCCATGGACATGAAATCGGGATATGACCGATTGACCCGGCCCCCGTTTCGGGCTATCTTCGGGTGGAAACAAAAAATCAATAAATTCCGTGGATTATAATTCCTTCTTCACAAGGGACTACAAGTCGCTGCTGGAACCGGCCCCCCGTCGCAGATTGCGCTGGACGGGGTTGCACACCCTGCTGCTGGCCAGCGCGATGACCGCCCTGGGCACGGTGCTGGTGTTCGTCTCGTCCGATGCCGAGGCCACCCGTCCCCTCCCTGCGGCCAATGCCGAACGCCGGCCGCAGCGGATCACCGTTCCCCTGGAATTTCCGGCCCTGCAGTCGGAGACGGCCCCGGCAGCCGCCACGCTCTCCTCCGCCCCGGTCAGCGAAGCCGCCGATGCCCTGCCCGAGGCGGCCTCCTCCCCCTGGCACCGCGTCACGGTCCGCCGGGGTGACAGCCTGGCGCGGATCTTCCGCCGGCAAGGACTCAGTCCGGCCGATCTGCATCGCATCATGAAGCTGGGTCCGCTGACTCGTGCCCTGCGCCGTCTCCAGCCGGGGCAGGCCTTCCGCTTCCGGCTGGACGAACAAGGGCGCCTGCAGGCCATGGAATACGTGATCAGCCGGCTCGAATCGCTGATCGTCACTCGAAAGGACTCGGGGTTCACCGCACGCCATGTGCAGCATCCGCTCGAGGCGCGGCTGGCCTATGCCGGCGGCGAGATCGACCGTTCCCTGTTCGAGGCCGGCAAGAGCGCGGGGCTGAGCGATGCCCTGATCATGGAACTGGTGGGCATCTTCGGCTGGGACATCGACTTCGCCATGGACATCCGCCAGGGCGATCGCTTCTCGCTGCTCTACGAGGAGCAGTACCTGCAGGGCGAGAAGCTCCGCAACGGTCCCATCGTGGCCGCCGAATTCACCACCCGCGGCCACACCTACCGGGCCGTGCGCTATACGGACGCCCGCGGCCACAGCGACTACTACACGCCGGACGGCCATTCCATGCGCAAGGCCTTCCTGCGCACGCCCGTGGACTTCCGCCGCATCAGCTCCCGTTTCGGCCGCCGGCATCACCCGGTGCTCAACCGCATGAAGATGCACAAGGGGGTCGATTACGCCGCCCGGCGGGGCACCCCCATCAAGGCCGCCGGTGACGGCCGAATCGTCTTCCGGGGGCGGAAGGGCGGCTACGGTCGGGTGATCATCATCCAGCATGGCGGCCGCTACAGCACCCTCTACGCCCACATGTCGGCCTTCAGAAAGGGGTTACGGGTCGGCTCGCGGGTTCGCCAGGGACAGATCATCGGCTACGTCGGCAGCTCCGGCCGGGCCACCGGCCCGCACCTGCATTACGAATTCCGCGTCAACGGCGTGCACCGCAATCCGCTGACCGTCAAGCTGCCAGACGCCGCGCCCATCCGCCGCGCCTATCTCGATGATTTCCGGCAAAAGACCGCAGGCCTGCTGAGCCAGCTCGACCTGTACAACCGCACCCGCCTCGCCCTGCGTCAACCCTGATGGGCAAGCCTGGCGATCTGTTCATCGGCCTGATGAGCGGGACCAGTCTCGACGGCATCGATGCCGTGGTGGTGCGTTTCGGCGACTCGCCCATGCCGGAACTGCTGGCCAGTCATCAGCATCCCCTGCCACCGGAACTGCGTCAGGAGATGGCCGCTCTCACCTGCCCCGGCGAGAACGAGCTGGCCCGCATGGCCGCAGCCGACGTGCGCATGGGCCGGGAACTGGCCGAAGCGGTACGGGAACTGCTGGCGCTGGCCGGCATCGACGCGGCCGACGTGCAGGCCATCGGCAGCCACGGCCAGACCCTGCGCCACTGGCCCGGCGGCGACACGCCCACCAGCCTGCAGATCGGCGATCCCAACATCGTTGCCGAGCGCACCGGCATCACCACCGTGGCCGACTTCCGCCGCCGCGACATGGCCGCCGGCGGCCAGGGGGCTCCGCTGGTGCCCGCCTTTCACGCGGCGGTGTTCCGGCATCCCGAAGAACCCCGGGCAATCCTCAACCTCGGCGGCATCGCCAACCTGACCCTGCTGCCCGCCGATCCCGATGCCCCCGTGCGAGGCTTCGACACCGGCCCCGGCAACGCCCTCATGGACGCCTGGATCGCCCGCCACCGGAACCGGCCCCACGACGCCGAAGGCCAGTGGGCCGCCAGCGGAAAGGTCCGTTCCGACCTCCTGGCCGCCCTGCTCGCCGATGTCTATTTCCGTGCCCCGCCGCCCAAGAGCACCGGCCGTGACCACTTCCATCTGGACTGGGCGGCGCGGCAATGGCCAAAGCTCGACGAACTGCTGCCGGCCGACGTGATGGCCACCTTCCTGGAGCTGACGGCCGTCTCCGTCCGCGACGCCCTCGAGGCACACGCGCCCGAAACCCGGCGCCTGCTGGTCTGCGGCGGTGGCGTGCACAACACCCGGCTCCTGCAGCGCCTGCAGGCCCTGCTGCCCGGCCTCCCCCTGGAGTCCACCGCCCGCCACGGCCTCGATCCCGACTGGGTCGAGGCCGTGGCCTTCGCCTGGCTGGCGCGGGAGAGGCTGGCGGGGCGGCCCGGCAACCTGCCCTCGGTCACCGGCGCCGGGCGGGGGGTAATCCTTGGGGCAATCTATCCCCCTGCCAAATCCGATACAACATGGTTCTAGCGGGCTTCATGCCGGCCCACAAATCTCGGTGACAGGATCGCACCACGCATCCTGTCCGCTTCGATCGACGGTAAAGCGCCTGACCTCTTCGCCGCTCCCGTTGATGAACCGGATATAAATATCCCGTCGATTTGCATCGGGAAGCGTAATGGAGAGGCTATTTTGCAGCAGATTGTTCCTGCCCAGAACCGCGGCGTTCGTGAGATCGGTTGCCGTGGTGGCAACATAACCGTATTCGATCGCATCGGCTCCCTCGACATCCCAGGAAATCAGGTAGGTGTTGAGTCCACGCGATGGATCCCACGTCACGTAAGCCGAACGAATGTACGGTGCAGAATTTGCAACGTACATGACGTTCAACTGACCGGATACAGAGCCGGACACGTTTGCGGCCTCTAGCAAAAACGAGGCATTTCCCGAAATGGCCGTTCTGACCAGCTTCTGCCGCGGCAAAAGATTTGAAACTTCCCCGATTGTCTGGTTGGTCAGTGTCAGTGTGTTTGCACCAAGCACGTCGGTAGTCAGCATGACATCATTCCCGGTAACGACAAACGATCCGTTTGCATCCTTGGAAAATACCGGCTGCACGCGTGCCTCGAACCGGCGGATTTCCGGTGGACGTGCTGTCAGATCCAAGATTAGCGTACCACTCGCACCACAGGTATCCATCTCGATCGGTCCTGCCATGTAGAACAGCCCCTGTTCGTCTACAAGCGCTTCGAAAGTCACCCGACCCGCCGGCACCAACACGGAAATGTCACCATTCCTTCCCACTTGCCGGGACGCGAAGCGGGGGGCACCATAAACCACCGTCCGCGCGCGCAGAGTCGCCTCCCTGCCGGGTGGAATCCCACGAATACTCACCTGTTGATAACAGGTGCCACCGGCAACGGGCTTGATGTCGTAGTTCCACCAGGAAAAGTGCGTCACTTTGGCCCGCAGAGCCAGGCCGGTGGGTGAAGCGGTGGATTCCACGACCACACCCGTATCGCTCTCCTGTATCCACAACCCCGTGGTCTCGTCCAACGACCAGACGGCCTGGTTCGAATTCCCTGCCTGGATCGCGCTTCCATCGGGATGCGTGGTCACGAACACCGGGATTTCGATGGTGGCCGGCGGAGCCGATGCGCTGAGATTGACCGGCGTGCCGTCCGGGAGAGTGAACACGAATTCCACCGTGCCGTAAGAGAGGATCATCTCGGCCGGATTTCCGCTGATGTCGGTGCCGGCGAATCGGCCCGGGAACGCCCAGACCTCACGGTCATCGGAAACGTCCACCGGCGTCACCTGCAGCAGAACGTCACCTTGCACCGGCTGTTCCTGGCCCTGGCCATCGAGGTAAACCAGGCCGCCCGGCGGGATGACGACCCGGGCACCCTGCGGATCGGTGTACTCGAAACCATTCTCTGCATTGGGGATCCGTACCACTGGACCGCGCTGGCGCAAGCTGAAATCCCGGCCTTGCAACGTATCGCCGATGGTCACCGGGAAACTCTGGCTCGTGTAACCGTCCTTTCGCAATCGCAGGGTTCGCTGAGTACCGGCAGGCAAATGTAGGACGTACTTGCCCTGGGCGTCGGTGCGGGCAAGCACTCCGTCTTCGGTGGTATAGATTTCCACTCCCGCCAGCGGCTCACCATCGGGGACGGCCAGCACCTGCCCGCGCACGCCCGGCCCTTCATCAGCCGACGTCGGTGCATCAGTACCTCCCCCACAGGCTGCAAGCCACACGGCCGCGACCGCCAACCACAAAAACCGGAACCAGTCCCGTTTCAACTTCATCATCCCTCTCCCTTGTTTCGCTGATATTCTTTCCGGACGCAAAAAAGCCGGTGACGCGGCAAACAGGAATCGTCGCGAGCCTCCATTGCGGGACGTGGCGAGTTCCCTTTCACCGTGACCTGTCTGGCACGCCACCGGCTTGCGAGAATGCATTACCGGGGTGTCATGACATCTTACAATCATGGGAATCCAAAGACATATATGACCAAATTCATATCCTGGGTGGAGCCGTTTCTTTAATGCTGTCGGTGCTTGCGCCTTGCAATCATCACAAATACAAAATACAATCATTCTCATTTAGAGACATTCAACCCGCTGGATATGCTCATGTGCTCACGCTGCAAGCCACTCGTTCTTCTCTTTCTTCTGTCGTTGACTGCCTTCACCGTGCAGGCGGAGCCGCGCAAGGATCCGGCGGCGGAGCTGATCCATCTGCTCGACTACATCGGCGTGGACTACCCGGGCACGGTGCAGGATGGCCGCGTCATCAACCCGGACGAATACCGGGAGCAGATGGAGTTTGCGCAGCGGGTGCCGGCGCTGATCGAGCAACTGCCGGAAGGCGAGCTGCGCCTGGAACTGGCCGCGCTGGGCCAGGAGCTGATCGCTGCCATCGGGGCGAAGGCCCCGGGCGGGAAGGTCGCCGGAATCACCGAGCGCATGCAGCAGAAGGTGATCGCCCTGACCGGCACCGCCACCGCGCCGCGCCGTCCACCTTCGCTGGCCAGGGGCGCAGCGCTCTATCAGGCGCATTGCGCCGCCTGTCACGGCGCAAGCGGCCGTGGCGACGGCCCCGCCGCCCGGAAGCTCGAACCGCCACCCAGCAACTTCCACGATCGCGAGCGCCAGTTCGTGCGCAGCCTCTACGGCCTGTACAACACCATCACCCTTGGCGTGAACGGGACCGGCATGCGGGCCTTCACCGAGCTGACCAGTGCCGAACGCTGGGCCCTGGCCTTCCACGTGGGCAGCCTGCCTTTCACGGCGGAGGAGATCGCCCGGGGCAAGGCGCTCTTCGAGGCCGGCAAGCTCACCGATCTGATCCCCAACCTGGGTACCCTGGCCCGTCTGACGCCGGCACAGGCCCGGCAACAGGCCGGCGAGGATGGCGTGGCCCTGCTGGCGTATCTGCGCCGCCATCCGGAAGTGTTGGGCGGCGGCGCCACGGGCCTGAACAAGGCTCAGGTGCTGCTGGACAAGAGCCTGAGCGCCTATGAGGCGGGGCGGGTGGAGGATGCCTACCGGATTGCCGTCTCCGCCTATCTGGACGGTTTCGAAGCGGTGGAAGCCGGCCTGCGCAACCTGGACGCAAAGATCGTCAGCGAGGTGGAGCGCACCATGTCCGCTTACCGGGCGTCGATCAAGGCCCATGCCTCTCTCGACGAGGTCAGGGCGCGCCATGCCGAAGTGAGCCAGTTGCTGGACGAAGCCCGGGAACTGCTGACCGGCACCGCCCTGACCCCGGCCATGACCTTCGCCAGCGCCCTGGTGATCCTGCTGCGCGAGGGTCTGGAGGCGCTGCTGGTGCTGGCCGCCATCATCGCCCTGCTGATCAAGGCCGAGCGACGCGACGTGCTGCCCTGGGTGCACATGGGCTGGGTGAGCGCCCTGCTGCTGGGCGGCGTGACCTGGTGGTTCTCCCAGTACGTGGTCACCATCAGTGGTGCCAGCCGAGAGGTCACCGAAGGGGTGACGGCCCTGCTGGCGACCGCCATCCTGCTCTACGTGGGCTTCTGGCTCCACTCCAAGACGCATGCGAAGAGCTGGCAGCGCTTCCTGCAGGAGAAGATCCACGGCGCCCTGCAGGGCCGTACCCTCTGGGCCCTGACCGGCATCGCCTTCCTGGCCGTCTACCGGGAGGTATTCGAGACGGTGCTGTTCCTCGAGGCCCTGAACCAGCAGACCTCACCGGGCGAGGGCGAGCGCATGCTCTGGTGGGGACTCCTGGCGGGGGTGGGACTGCTGCTGGTGCTGGCCTGGATCCTGCTCAAGACCAGCCTGCGCCTGCCACTGCGACTGTTCTTCAACGTCAATGCCTTCATCCTGTTCATCCTGGCCATCGTCTTCACCGGCCACGGTATCGCCGCCCTGCAGGAAGCCGGCTACATCGACGCGCGGCACCTCAACCTGCCCACCTTCGACTGGGTGGGCTTCTATCCCACCGTGCAGACCATTCTGGGTCAGGCCCTGGTGATCACGCTGATCGCCGGACTGTTCTTCTGGGAGCGTTATCGCAACCAGCACGAAACGGCCTGATCACGGCTGCCGGATCGAAAACGCCCCGGTGCGTTGCATCCGGGGCGTTTTCTTTCGGGCCGGTCAACGCTGATCGATGGGCACGTAGGGACGCAGGGGTTCGCCGGTGTAGATCTGGGTGGGGCGGAAGATCCGGTTGTCGGCGAGCTGTTCGCGCCAGTGGGCGAGCCAGCCGGCAGTGCGGGCGATGGCGAAGATGGTGGTGAACTGATCGGAGGGGATACCCATCTCCGAATAGAGCAGGCCGGAGTAGAAGTCCACGTTGGCATAGACGCCCTTCTTCGCCAGGCGCTCCTCGCAGACCTTCTCCACGGCCTTGGCCACCTCGAACAGGGGATTCACGTCGCCACCGCGGGCTTCGATGAACTTGTCCATCAGCTTCTGCAGGATGATGGCGCGGGGATCCTTGGTCTTGTATTCCCGGTGGCCCATGCCCCAGATGACCTTCTTCTCGGCCAGGCGCCTGTCCACGTATTCCTCGGCCCGCTCGGGCGTGCCGATCTCCTCGAGCATCTGCAGCACCTTCTGGTTGGCGCCGCCGTGCAGGGGACCGGAGAGGGCGCCGATGGCCGCGGCGATCACGCTGTAGGGGTTGGCCAGGGTGGAGGCGTTGACCAGCACCGCGAAGGTGGAGGCGTTGATGGTGTGCTCGGCGTGCAGGATCAGGCACACGTCCATGATCCGCGCCAGCAGCGGGTCGGGCTCGCGGCCGGTGAACATCCAGAGGAAGTTTTCGGCATAGGAGAGGTCGTCACGCGGCGGCACCGGATCGTAGCCGGCGCGGATGTGTTCCCACATGGCCACGATGGGCCCCATGCGGGCCAGAATCTTGACGGTGGTGTTGTGGATGTAGTCCAGATCGTTGCAGGTGTCGGCGCCGGTGAGGCAGTCGCTGCCCGGATAGAACATGGCCAGGGAGGAAACCACCGTCTGCAGCATTTCCATGGGATGGCCGTTGGCCGGCAGGTTCTTCATCAGGCCCCGGGTGTGGAACTTGATGCGCCGGTTCTCGACCAGCTGGCGGCGGAATTCGGCCAGTTCCTGTTCGTTGGGCAGGCGGCCGTCGAGCAGCAGCAGAGCGGTCTCTTCGAAGGTGCTGTGCTCGGCCAGCTCCTCGATGCGGTAGCCGCGATAGGACAGGATGCCCTTCTCGCCGTCGATGTCGGAGATGTTGGATTTGGTGGCCGGCACCCCGGCCAGGCCGGGCAGATACTCGCTCATGTCCTTCACTCCCGTCGGTTCGGCCTTCCGGCGCCGGAAGGCGGGCAGGCGGGCGGTTCCCTTGTCCGCCGCGCAGAAAACGAAACACCGGGCCGCGGCTCGCGCCGCGCCCCGGCAGGGCAAAGTTTACTCGAAAAGTCGGGGATCAGACAGAAAACGAGGAACCGCAGCCACAGGTGGTGGTGGCGTTGGGATTGCGGATCACGAACTGGGAGCCGGAGAGATCTTCCTTGTAGTCGATCTCGGCGCCGGTAAGATATTGAAAACTCATGGGATCGATGAGCAGGGTCACGCCGCCGTTCTCGACCTTGGTGTCGCCTTCCTGCTCGTTCTCGTCGAAGGTGAAGCCGTACTGGAAGCCGGAGCAGCCGCCGCCGGTGACGAACACCCGCAGCTTGAGGTTGTCGTTGCCCTCTTCCTCAATGAGCTGGCGGACCTTCTGCGCGGCGCTGTCGGTAAAGGTCAGGGGACTTTCGGTTTCGGTACTCATGTCACTACTCCACGGATCGGTACTGTGCCAGGCACAGGATAACAATAACCCAGCATTTTGGTCAACTTTCGCTGGCCGCCGGTTCCCCCTCCGAATCGGTGTTCTTCAGGGGCACCACGGTCTCGTCGGCCCGATGGACCAGGTTGCCGTTGACCTCGGCGCCCATGGCCATCTCGATCAGGCTGTAGTACACGTTGCCCTGGATCCGGGCCTGGGCGGCCAGTTCCACGTGGCCGCTGGCATGCACGTCGCCGATCACGCGGCCATTGATGACCACGTTGGGCACTTTCACCTCGCCTTCAATGGTGCCCCGCTCGCTGAGGGTCAGCACCGAGTCCTCCCCCTCGGCGGCGATCACGCTGCCCTGCACGGTGCCGTCCACGTGCAGGCCACCGCTGAAGATGACGTCGCCCTGGATCCGGGTGTTCTGTCCGATCAGGGAATCGATGTGCGCAGTCTGCTTGGGTTTCCGGGATTTACCCCACATGGTCTGGTTTCTCCTGTGTCGGCCAGTCGATGGTCTTTTCGATGGCATCCTTGCGGCGGCCCCGTGGCAGGATGCGCACGGTGATCCGCAGGGGGGTGAAGCCGTCAGGCAGGATCAGATCCCCCTCGAGGTTCTGAAAGTACTTGAACCGGTACGGCAATTCCTTGACGGGCTTCTCGCTCAGGGCAGACAGATCGAAGCTGCGGGGCTGGCCGCCCTGCAGGCCTTCCACCTGCAATCTTACCGCGCCCCTCGCCAGCCTGTCATTCTTCAGCACCTGGGTGAGCACCACCTTGTAGCGCCAGCTGCGGGGGCCGTTGGGCTCGAGGGTGAAACTCTGCAGGCGCAGGCCCCGGGAGGCCTCCCGGGGCGAGACGATGCCGCGATAGAAGGCCAGCTCCTCCTTCAGCTCCAGGATCTCGCCCTGCAGGGCCTTGAGGGTCGCCTCCTGTTCCTCGTAGGCTTGGCGCTCGATCTGTGCGGCCCGCTCGAGCTGGGCCTTCTGCTCGCGCAGTTTCTCGATCTCGGCGTTCAGGGCGTCCACGCTGGCCAGGAGTTGCACGATCTCGCGGCCCGATTCGGCGCTGTCGTAGCCGGCCATGTAGCGGCCGTAGTCGTAGAGGCTCCAGCCACCGACCGCCAGAGCCACGATCCCGAAGGCGACGAACAGCCGGGTCTTCCAGGGATGGTGGGGCTTGACCTTGAGATGCATGGGTTCAGGGCAGCAGGGCGATGCCGTCGATGCCGGCATGCTCGTCGAATCCGAACAGGATGTTCAGGTTCTGCACCGCCTGGCCCGCGGCACCCTTGACCAGGTTGTCGATCACCGAGAGCACCACCACCGTGTCACCCTCCTGGGGCCGGTGCACGGCGATCCGGCAGGTGTTGGCGCCACGCACGCTGCGGGTCTGGGGGTGGCTGCCGGCCGGCAGCACGTCCACGAAGGGTTCGTCGGCATAGCGCTGTTCATACAAGGCCTGCAGGTCTTCTGCCCCAGCTTCGAGAGTGGCATAGCAGGTGGCATGGATGCCTCGGATCATGGGCGTCAGATGAGGCACGAAGGTCAGTTCCACCGGCTGATCGGTGGCCACCCGCAGCCCCTGGCGGATCTCCGGCAGATGCCGGTGGCCGGCCACGGCGTAGGCCTGGAAGTTCTCGCTCGCCTCGCCCAGCAGGGTGGTCACGCTGGCCTTGCGCCCGGCCCCGGAGACGCCCGACTTGCAGTCGGCCACCAGGCCCTGCGGCCGGACCAGCCCCTTTTCCAGCAGCGGCAGGAAGGCCAGCTGCACGGCGGTGGGATAGCAGCCGGGGTTGGCGATCACCCGCGCCTGGCGGATGGCCTCGCGGTTGACCTCGGGCAGGCCGTAGACCGCCTCGGCAAGCAGCCCGGGACAGGCGTGGGGCAGGCCGTACCAGCGTTCCCATTCGGCCGGATCCCGCAGCCGGAAATCCGCCGCCAGATCGATGACCCTGACCCCGGCCTCGACCAGCGCCGGCGCATGCTGCATGGCCACCCCGTTGGGGGTGGCGAAGAACACCGCGTCGCAGGCGCTCAGATCCGCTTCGTCGGGATCGCTGAAACACAGATCCACGTGCCCGCGCAGGTTGGGAAACATGTCGGCAACCGGCGTGCCGGCCTCGGAACGGGACGTAATGGCGCGCAGGATCACGCCCGGATGAGCGGCCAGCAGCCGCAAGAGTTCCACCCCCGTGTAGCCGGTCCCGCCGACGATCGCCACCTGAATCATGTGCGCATCCCAGTCCTGCTGAAGTCATGCCTGAACGGCACATGATAAATGCTGGCGAAACAATCGGAAAGGCGGGAGTTTTCAACCGGGTTCACGAAACCGGCCGCCGGGCGTGCTCGCGGCAAGAAAAAAGCGGCCGCAGCCGCTTGTCTCGAAAGTTGTCGTTATGCTTGTTGTTGTGGTGGTTGGCAGATGGTTACCCCCTGCGCAGAATCGAAATTACCGGGATGGCCGGGTCGGGTCAAGCCATTTTTTTCTGATCATTGGCACGCCTCTTGCCGGGCTGCGGGAGGAGTGGCGCCCCATGCTACACTTGCGCGCCATGTACCGCCGCCACCTCCGCCGCACCCATCGCCGCCTGTTCTCGCGCCGCTCCTGGCAACTGCGACTGGTGTTCTGGGGCGGCGCCCTGGCCGTGGGTGCGCTGGCAGCGGCCTTCGCCCTGCTGGCCCGGTTTGCGGACGAACGCTTCCGTGCCCTGCATGCCCAGGCGCCCTGGCTGGCCTATGCCCTCACTCCGCTGGCCCTGGCGGCCATCGCCTGGCTGACCCGCAAGGTCTTCACCGGCACCGAGGGCAGCGGCATTCCCCAGGCCATCGCCGCCATCTCGGTCCCCAGCCACGAGGTGCGGAGCCGGGTACTGTCGCTGAAGGTGGCTTTCGGCAAGATCCTGCTGACCAGCCTGGGCCTGGCCAGTGGCGCTTCCATCGGCCGCGAGGGCCCGACGGTGCACGTGGGCGCCGCCATCATGCACGCCCTGCGGCGCATCGCCCCCTTCCGCGGCAAGGACATGAACCGCTCGCTGATCCTGGCCGGTGGCGCGGCCGGCATCGCCGCGGCCTTCAACACCCCGCTGGCCGGGGTGCTGTTCGCCATCGAGGAGATGAGCCAGTCCTACGAGCATCGCACCACCGGTACCCTGATGGTGAGCGTGGTGCTGGCCGGTCTCACGGCCCTGGCGATCCTCGGCAGCTACACCTATTTCGGCTCCACCAGCGCGGCCCTGCCCCTCTCGCCCCTCGCCTGGCTGGCGGTGCCCTTGTGCGGGGTCATCGGCGGGCTGCTGGGCGGCCTGTTCGCCACCTCGCTCATCGAGGGAACCCGGCACATCGCCCCGCTGGCGCGCCGGCATCCCGTGCTGCTGGCCTTCGGTTGCGGCCTGCTGCTCAGCGGCATCGGCTATCTCTCGGGCGGCATGACCTATGGTACCGGCTATGACGAAGCCCGGCACCTGCTCGAAACGGGGCAGGAAGCCAATGCGGCCTATCCCCTGCTCAAGCTGCTGGCCACCAGCATCTCCTATTTGAGCGGCATCCCCGGCGGCATCTTCGCCCCCTCCCTCTCGGTGGGCGCCGGCCTGGGTGCGGATCTGGCCGGGCTGTTCCCGGCCATCCCCTTCGGCGCCATCGTGTTGCTGGGCATGGTGGGCTATTTCACCGGGGTGGTGCAGACCCCCATCACCGCCTTCGTGATCGTCATGGAGATGACCGACAATTCCCACATGTTGCTGCCTCTGATGGCCACGGCCTTCATCGCCCAGGGGATTTCACACCTGGTCTGCCCGCGCCCCATCTACCGGGCCCTGGCCGAGGCCTACCTGCGGCGGCAACCCGGCTGACACCGAGGAGGTTCCCATGCTCTGGCTCAAGGCCCTGCACATCGTCTTCATGGTGAGCTGGTTCGCCGGGCTGTTCTACCTGCCCCGCCTGTTCGTCTACCACGCCATGAGCGAGGACGACCCCACCCGCCAGACCCTGGCAGTGATGGAACGCAAGCTCTACCGCTTCGTGACCCCCATCATGTGGCTGACGGCCGGCTTCGGGATCGCCCTGATCGCCGCCTACGGTCTGGACTGGTTCCGCCAGCAGGGCTGGCTGCATGCCAAACTGGTGCTGGTGGGCCTGCTCATGGGCTATCACTTCTACTGCGGGCACCTGCTGCGCGAGTTTGCCGCCGGGCGCAATGCCCGCTCCCCCGTCTTCTACCGGGTGTTCAACGAAATCCCGGTGCTGTTCCTGTTCGCCATCGTGATCCTGGCGGTGGTCCGCCCCGGCTGAGCGACGCCCCCTCATCGGCAAGGCTCTTTTGCCCGGCCGATCTCTCTTCATTAAGAAGCAAGCATTCACAAACCTGCTGTCCCCCTGCGTGCAATGCCCGTCATCTGATTCTAAACGATAATGATTTGCATTCAGTTACGTTTTTCGATATGTTTCTCCGCCCCAACATTTCTGACAACCCACAAAACCGCGGAGAGTTGCACGCCATGAAAACACGCAAGCCCCCCATCGCCCTGGCCCTGTCCCTGATGCTCGCCAGCCCGCTGGCCGCCCAGGCAGACACCGATCTCAAGGCCGAGGTGGAACGCCTCAAGGCCCAGAACCGGGAAATCCTCGAGCGGCTGGACGCCACCGCCGAGCTGCTGGAATCCGGCCGGGCCGGCCAGCCTGTCGGCACCACCGAAGCCGGCCCACACGATCACGCCATGCCCACCACGGGCAGCATGCGCCAGCGTACCTTTGGCATCCACGGCCGTACCGGCTCGACCCTGATCGGCGGCTACGGCGAGATGCACTACAACAACCTCGAGCAGAAGGACAGCGGCAGCCCCAAGAGTGACAAGAAGGCAATGGACTTCCACCGCTTCATCCTGTTCATGGGCCACGAGTTCAGCGAGCGGATCCGCTTCTGGTCGGAGCTGGAGGTGGAGCATGCCTACCTCAATGACAACAACGATGGCAGCGGTGACACGGCGCCCGGGGAGGTCTCGGTGGAGCAGGCCTTCCTGGAGTTCGATCTCAATGACAACACGTCGGCCCGGGCCGGCATCCTGCTGATCCCCGTGGGCTTCATCAACGAGACCCACGAGCCGCCCACCTTCTACGGCGTGGAGCGCAACAACGTGGCCAAGAACATCATCCCCACCACCTGGCGCGAGGGCGGCGCGGGGCTGACCGGCCGCTTCGGCCAGGGCTTCAGCTATGACCTGCTGGTACACACTGGCCTCAAAACCAGCGGTTCCAGCAACTATGCCGTGCGCAAGGGCCGCACCGGCGTGGGCGCGGCGCCGGCCGACAACCTGGCCGTGACCGCGCGCCTGAACTGGGTGGGCATGCCGGGCCTGCTGGTGGGCGGCGCCGTGCAACGCCAGACCGACATCACCCAGGGCACCGATGCCAACGCCGGTGCGGCCACCCTGCTCTCGGGGCATTTCTCCTGGCAGACCGGCCCCTTCCAGCTTCTGGGCGTGTACGCCACTTGGTCGCTCGATGGCAGCGGCCCGGCCACGGCGGGTGCCGACAGGCAGACCGGCTGGTACGTGGAGCCTTCCTGGAAGGTGACGCCGAAATTCGGTGTCTTCGCCCGCTACAGCACCTGGGACAACCAGGTCAACAGCGGCACCGACACGGCCTACTCGCAGCGGGACATCGGCTTCAACTACTGGCCGCACGAGAACGTGGTGCTCAAGTTCGACTACCAGGATCAGTCCACGCCGACCGGTTCGGCCGAATACGACGGCATCAACCTGGGCGTGGGCTACATGTTCTGAAGTCCGCTGTCCCTGACCACCACGGGCCGGTCGCGCATTGCGCGGCCGGCGTGATTATTGAAACGAAGCATGAAAATGAAAAATCTCCTGTTCCCGCTCCTGCTGCTGGGCCTGGTTCCTCCACTCGCAGCGAAGGGCGTGTACGAGGCGCCCGCGGCCTTCCTTGCGGATGCCTTCGAGGGCGCACCGCCCACGCCGGCCGTGATCTGGCTCACCGGCGCAAAGCGCAAGGCGGTGACGCAGATCCTCCAGCACAAGCCCGATCGCCTGCGGATACGCTACTGGGCCCGCGCCGGGCGCTCGGCCTGGATCCTGGAAGAGATCGGCAAGGAGAAGCCCATCACCGTGGGTGTCGTGATCGATGACGGGCGGATCAGCCGGATCCGCGTGCTCGTCTTCCGCGAGAGCCGGGGCGACGAAGTGCGCCATGCCTTCTTTACCCGCCAGTTCGAGCGGGCCGGCCTGGCCCCCGGCAATCGGCTCGACCGGCCCATCGACGGCATCTCCGGCGCCACCCTGTCGGTGCGTGCCCTGACCAAGCTGGCCCGGGTGGCCCTGTATCTCGACCATCAGAGAACCGCCCCATGAATCGCCGGCGCCGACACCGGCTGAAGCTCAAGTCGTTCTACGTCTGGCACCGCTGGCTGGGGCTGGTGGCCGCCCTGTTCGTGATCCTGCTGGCGGTGACCGGCCTGATGCTCAACCACACCGACGCCCTGCGCCTGGATTCGCGGCACGTGCACAGCGACTGGCTGCTGGATCACTACGGCATCCACGCCCCCGCAACCGTGCCGGCCCATGCCGCCGGAGAACACTGGGTCAGTCAGTGGGCGCGGCGGCTCTATCTGGATACGCGGGATCTGGGCGAGACGGCGGACGGCCGCCTGATCGGCGCCGGCCGCTTCGGCGAGCTGGTCCTGATCGCCCTGGAGCGTGCCCTGCTGCTGGTGACCCCGGAGGGCGAAGTGGTGGAGCGGCTCGGCGCCGAAAGCCTCCCCGCCCTGCCCCTGCTGGGGCTCGGTCGCAGTCCCGAAGGCCGGCCGATGCTGATCACGCCGACCGGTCGTTTCGTGAGCGATGCACAACTGCTCGCCTGGCAGACAAGCACGGGGCAGCCGGCCTGGATCGCCCGCTCTGGAGAACTGCCCGCCCCTCTGCGCGAGCGCCTGCTGCGCGCCTGGCGTGGCCAGGGCCTGAGCCTGGAGCGGGTGATCCTGGATCTGCACAGCGGCCGGATCCTCGGCGCGGCCGGGGTCTTCGTGATGGACGCGGCCGCCGTGCTGCTGCTCCTGCTGGCCTTCTCCGGAAGCGGGATCTGGATCGTGCGCTCCCTGCGCGAGCGGCAGCGTAGACGGCATTGAACATTCGAACGGCATCATCTTCGATTCCCGGAGCAGTTTCACCATGTCTCGTTGTTCAGGCAAATTTGTCGGCCTCCTGGCCTTCTTGTTGTCTACCCCCGTGTGGAGCGATACGCCCAGTGAGCGCCATGGCACCATTGAAATCGTCCAGCCGGGAATCCAGGTTCGCGGCGGCTTCACCCTGACCTTCCAGCACGCCACCCTGCCGGGCGTGCGCAACGAAGGCCTGGGGTCCTTCGATCTGGTTTCCGTGATGCCCTGGCGTGCGGGTCACTGGACCCTGTATGTGGAAGGCAACCTGAGTCCGCGAACCGACGGGGTCGCCACCCGACTCCCGCAGGTCAACGCCGATGCCGGCTCGGCGCTCGATGGCGATGGTGCCGGCCGGCTGCAGGTCTCCGAATTGCGCTACAGCCGGCGTTTCGGCAAGCGGCTGTTGAGCCTGGGGCTCATCGATCCCACCGACATGCTGGACAACAGCGCCGTGGCCAACGACGAGACCCAACAGTTCCTCAACCGTGCCCTGGTGAACAATCCGCTCATCGAGTTTCCCGATTACACACTCGGCCTGTCCTGGCACCGGGACGTGGAACCGAACCGCCTGGATCTCACCGCCTTTCTCGGCAGCTCCCATGGCCTGGCAGACAATCCCGATGCCAGCTACGCCCAGCTCGTGGATGTGGGCGCACCGGGCAAGGGTGTCTTCCTGGCCTTGGAAACCTATTGGCGAAGCCGTGCATCCCTGCTGAGACTGGGCGGCTGGCTCAACAGTGCGCCGCATCCGCGTATTGATGCCCCCACGCGAACGACGACCAATCAGGGCCTGTATGCGGTTTACGACTTGCGCCAGGGCAATGGCCTGTGGATGTTACGCATCGGCATGGCCAATGGCGCGGTCGCTTCTCACGATCGATTCCTGTCGCTGGCCACGAGCTGGCCGGTGGGGATGGCCGAGGCCGGCGTGGGCGTGGCCTGGTCGGGACACGCCCGTCATGCGACCTCGGACACGGAGGATGAATGGACCGCCGAGGCCTATCTGCGCATTTCGAGCCGGGGCAACCTGCAGTGGACGCCGGGCATCCAGTGGCTGCGCCATCCCGGCTCATCGGTGGCCGGCACCCAGCGTCAAGCCGCGATATGGGTGTTTTCGCTGCGCGTGAATTATCTGTTCTGAGGGTCGGAGAGTCTTGGTGCCGGTCTTGCCCGCATCCCGCACCGTCACATGAGGAAATAGGCCCGTTCGAGTTCGTCGATACGCGCCCGTGCCGAGGCCAGGGCCTCAGGGGCCCTGGCCGGCGCTACCCCCGCCCATTCCCAGGCCTCGTCGGCCACCGGCAGATCCGCCAGCACCTCCTCGTCGGGCAGCAGGTGCCGTTCGGCGATGCGGTTGGCGATCGCGATCAGGGCCACGCTGGGGCGATGCGCCGGTTCGGCCACGGCTGCGTCATGATGCCCCGCGATGACGGCGATGTAGCGCTCGGGCAGGCGCCACTGGCGGGCCAGGGCCGCGCCCACCTGGCAATGATCGGTGCCGATGAAGCGGCGCTCGGCCTCAGCCATGTCCAGCGGCTCGCCTCCCTCGACCTGCTGCAGAATGGCTTCGCGCATCTGCTCGGGATAACGGTGGAACAGGATGAGCTGACCCACATCGTGCAGGAGCCCGGCCGTGAACAGGGTGCTGAAACGGCTGTCTCCCCGCTCGCCCAGGGCCTGGGCCACGAGGCCGCAGAACAGGCTGTGCCGCCAGAAGTCCTTGAGGGTGATGAGTTCCTGGGGAATGCGCTCGAAGACCGAGCTGACCGCCGAGGCCAGCACCAGGTTGCGCACCTGCTGGAGGCCCAGCAGGGTCAGGGCCTGGGCGACGTTCTCCACCTGGCGGGCCAAACCGTAGAAGGGACTGTTGGCAATGCCCAGCAGGCGCATGGTCAGGGCCGGGTCCTGACTGATCACCTTGCCCAGCGCCTGCACGCTGCAGTCGGGATCGTCCACCATTTCATTGACCCGCAAAGCCACTTCGGGCAGCGAGACCAGATCCCGGTAGTCCCTGACCAGGCGGATTTCGAGGGGGATGTCGGCCATGGTTTCCTCACTTTTTTCGGCAAGGTTATCGGCCGCACATCGAAAAATTGTACCTGAACGGTGACAGCGGGTGATAAGATCACCGCGACCATGGATCCGAAACAGGAACTCATCCGCCATTACCGCTGGCTGCGCCAGTACGGGCTGAACGACTCCCACAGCGGCAATGCCTCGGTGCGCGATGGCGAGGTGATCTGGATCACCCCCACCGGGGCCTGCGCCGACACCCTGACCCCGGAACAACTGATCCGCTGCAGCCTCGACACCCCCGGGGAAGGTGCCTCGCTGGATGCGCCCCTGCACCTGGCCGTGTACCGGGCCGCGCCCGGCACCGGCGCCGTGCTGCACAGCCACGGCCCGCACACGGTGGGGCTGACCCTCGCCGGCCGCGGCGACTACACCCCGGTGGACTTCGAGGGCCAGTACTACTTCCCCCGGGTGCCCGTGATCGACATCCCCTATGATCGGTATGTGGCCGAGGCGCCGCAGCGGGTCGCCGAGGCCCTGCGCGAGACGATCATCGCCGTGGTACGCGGCCACGGGGTCTATGCCCGGGCCGAAACCCTGAACCTGGCCTACAAGTGGACCTGCTCCCTGGAGCAGTCGGCCAGGACCGATTTCGTCGCCCGCCTCGGCCGGACAGGGGAATGATACAATCGGGGCAACCCCGCAACGGCAGACGCGCCATGCCCCAGACCGCCAGCCTTCCCGTCGTGATGTGCTTCTCCGGCCTCGACAGCACCGGCGGTGCCGGCCTGCAGGCCGACATCGAGGCCATCGCCAGCATGGGCGGCCATGCCGTGCCCGTGGCCACCGCCCTCACCGTGCAGGACACCCGCCAGGTACTCGATTTCTCGCCGGTGGACACGGCCCTGCTCATCGAGCAGGCCCGTGCCGTGCTGGAAGACATGCCGGTCTCGGTGTTCAAGATCGGCATGACCGGTCAGGTGGCCACCGTCGAGGCCATCCATTCGATCCTCGCCGACTATCCGGACATACCGGTGGTGCTCGATCCGGTGCTCGCCGGCGGCGGAGGCGGGGCCCTGAGCGATGACCCCGACGCGCTGGGCGCGGCCCTGAAGGAACTGCTCTTTCCCCTGGCCACGGTGGCCACCCCCAACAGCGAGGAGGCCCGCCGGCTGGCCCCGGAGGCCGACACCCTCGAGGCCTGCGGTCAGGAGCTGCTGGACACCGGCTGCCAGTTCGTGCTGCTGACCGGCACCCACGAGGATTCGGCACACGTGGAAAACCGCCTGTTCGGCAACCACCGTCTGCTGGAGACCTTCACCTGGGAACGGCTGCCCGACAGCTATCACGGCTCCGGCTGCACCCTGGCCGCGGCCGTCGCCGGTCTGCTCGGCCAGGGCCTGGAAGTGTTCACCGCCGTGCACGAAGCCCAGGAATACACCTGGGAGTCGCTGCGTCACGGCTACCGCCTGGGCATGGGGCAGTTCCTGCCCAACCGCCTGTTCTGGGCCCGCGGCGAGGAAGAATGAACCGCGATCCCCGCCTGCGCGGGCTGTACGCCATCACCGATCCCGACCTGTGCGGCGACGATCTGCTGTCCCTGGCGGAGGCCGCCCTCGAAGGCGGCGCGCGGCTGCTGCAGTACCGCAACAAGCGCGCCGATGCCCAGCGGCGGCGCGCCGAGGCCACCGCCCTGGCCGATCTGTGCCGGCGCCATGACGCCCTGTTCCTGGTCAACGACGAACCCGAACTGGCCCTGGCCTGCGGCGCCGACGGCGTGCACCTGGGCCAGTCCGACACGGGGCTCGACGCGGCCCGGGCATTGCTCGGCCCTCACGCCATCGTCGGCATCACCTGCCACGCCGATCCCGACCTGGCCCGCAAGGCCCAGGCCCAGGGCGCCGACTACGTGGCCTTCGGCCGCTTCTTCCCCTCCCACACCAAGCCCAACGCCCCGCCCGCCGAGCTGGCGGTACTGGAACGGGCCCGCGCCGAATTCGACCTGCCCCTGTGCGCCATCGGCGGCATCCTGCCCGAACACGTGCCCGTCCTGCGCGAGGCAGGGGCGGATATGGTGGCGGTCATTCATGGTATATTTGGCGCCGCCGACATCCACGCCGCCGCGCGACAATATGTCGATGCGTTTTTCTCTTGATTCACTGGAAAGAACGCAGAGGCCGCAGAGGCGCAGAGATCGCAGAGGAGATCCTGCGCAAGGTTCCGTTTCACCGTGACCGAGCAAGACACTGAAAGCATCTCGGCGACCTCTGCGCCTCTGCGGTCTCTGCGTTTCTTCCATCCCAACCCGCCACAGGATCCGCCATGACCCGTTCGCATGATCTGTTCGTCGAAGCCCAGAAATTCATCCCTGGCGGCGTGAATTCGCCGGTGCGCGCCTTCAAGGGCGTGGGGGGAGATCCGGTGTTCTTCGAGAAGGCCAAGGGGCCGTACGTGTGGGACGTGGACGGGCGGCAGTACATCGACTACGTGGGCTCCTGGGGGCCGATGATCCTGGGGCATGCCGATGACGAGGTGCTGGCGGCAGTGAAGGCCGCCGCCGAGAAGGGGCTGAGCTTCGGCGCGCCCACCGAACTCGAGATCCGCATGGCAGAGAAGGTCTGCGAACTCGTGCCCTCCATCGAGCTGGTGCGCATGGTCAGTTCCGGCACCGAGGCCACCATGAGCGCCCTGCGCCTGGCCCGTGGCTACACGGGTCGCGACAAGATCGTCAAGTTCGAGGGCTGCTATCACGGCCACTCCGATTCGCTGCTGGTCAAGGCCGGCTCCGGCGCCCTGACCCTGGGCGTGCCCACCTCGCCCGGCGTGCCGGCGTCGCTGGCCGAGCACACCCTCACCCTCACCTACAACGACGCCGAGCAGGTGCGCGAGGTGTTCGGCCGGATGGGCGAGCAGATCGCCGCCATCATCGTCGAACCGGTGGCCGGCAACATGAACTGCGTGCCGCCGGTACCCGGTTTCCTCGAGACCCTGCGCGAGGTCTGCGACGAATACGGCAGCGTGCTGATCTTCGACGAAGTGATGACCGGCTTCCGGGTGGATCTGCGCGGCGCCCAGGGCCGCTATGGCGTCACCCCCGATCTGACCACCCTGGGCAAGGTGATCGGCGGCGGCATGCCGGTGGGCGCCTTCGGCGGCAAGCGCGAGATCATGGAACGGATCGCTCCGCTCGGCCCCGTGTACCAGGCCGGCACCCTGTCGGGCAATCCGGTGGCCATGGCCGCAGGCCTCAGGACTCTGGAACGCATCAGCGAACCGGACTTCTTCGCGCGCCTGGCCGATCGCACCGCCGCCCTGGCCGAAGGGCTGCGCATGCGCGCCGAGGCGAAGGGCATTCCGCTTGCCACCAACGAAGTGGGCGGCATGTTCGGCTTCTTCTTCACCGACAAGGCAAGGATCACCCGCTTCGACGAGGTGGCCGCCTGCGATCAGGAACGCTTCAAACGCTTCTTCCATGCCATGCTCGAGGAAGGCGTGTACCTGGCGCCCTCGGCCTTCGAGGCCGGTTTCGTCTCCGCCGCGCACACCGACGAGCACATCGGCGCCACGCTGGAGGCCGCGGAACGGGCCTTCGGGCGGCTGTGAGCCCCGGCCTCTGCCTTTCGGCAGGTTGACGGTTTCATCGACCCTCAACTATATTCCCTACAAACAACAAGACAATATCGACCGGCCACCACGACCCGTGGCCCAGTACGGTTCCGTGGGGGCGACAATCACAAGAACGAACGCCTGCCAGCGGGCCTTGACCCATCGCTGGAGAAGTGCCATGCGCAGTCGTCTTGTCATTCCCAACATCGGGCGCCTCGACCAACTCATCCGGATCCTTCTCAGCCTGGGCATGATCTACCTCGGCTTCCTCGACAAGCGCCTGATTCCGGATCCGGTCAGCGGTTTCGTTCTCGGTGTGTTCGGCGTCATCAACCTGATCGTGGCCTTCGTGCGCTTCTGTCCCCTCTACGCCCTGACCGGGATCAATACCTGTACGACCCGGCGGGACTGAGTGGCTTCGCCGATGCGGGTCTCCCGTCAGCTCCTGGGTGCCGTCATCGGCGTGACCATGCTGGCCCTGCTGGTCTACGGCGTGCTGGCCTACTGGCTCACCCAGAATGCCGACCTGCAGAAGCGACTGGAACTGCTCGGCCAGATCGGGCAGGAAATCGCTCAACGCCTCGCAGACACGAAGGGCACACCGGCACCCCATACCCTCGAGCGGCTGCGCAGCCAGCTGGCGCCAGCCCATAGCGTGCTGCTCTGGGAAACGGGCAACGAGGCGCTGGTCATTGCCGCCGACCCGCAAACCGATGAAGCCCTGCTGACCGCCCTGCTGTCCTGGCAGCAAAACCGGCAATCCCGGGAAGCCACGGAGGAGGGACGCTTCGACTCTCCCGGCGGGGATTACCTGTGGGTTCAAAGCCCTCTGCCCGGACGGGCCGAGGAAGCGCTTCTGCTCCTCGAGCCCTATGGCGAATCGCCCAGCGCCTCCACCCTGCGCAGCCGGCTGGTGGTTTCGGGCATCGCCATCCTGTGGATCGCCGTCTGGGTGGCGCTGTTCCTGTCCGCCCGCATCTCGCGGCGCCTGGAGGAGAAGAACCAGGCCCTGCGTCACCAGGCCCTGCACGACGAGCTGACCGGCCTGCCCAACCGCAACCTGCTGCTCGACCGCCTGCGCCAGGCCCGTTCTGCCGCCCAGCGCCATGGCCTGCCCTTCGCCCTGTTCCTCATGGATCTCAACCGCTTCAAGGAGGTCAATGACACCCTTGGCCACCACTTCGGCGATCGCCTGCTGCAACAGGTGGGAAAGCGTCTCGGCGCCTCGCTGCGCGAGAACGACTCCATCGCCCGGCTCGGCGGCGACGAATTCGCCATGCTGCTGCCGGAGACCGATCGCCATGGCGCCAGCGTCTGTGCCGGTCGTATCCACCAGGTTTTGCAGCACCCTTTCGACATCGAAGGGGTGCGGATCGAAGCCGGCGCCAGCATCGGCATCGCCCTGTATCCGGAACACGGCGAGGATCCGGCCAGCCTGCTGCAACACGCCGACGTAGCCATGTACCAGGCCAAGCGCAGCGGCGGATACGCCTTCTACGATCCCGGCCAGGATTCCCACAGCGTGCGCCGCCTGCGCCTGATGGGCGAGTTGCGCAGCGCCATCGAACAGGGCCAGCTGCATCTGCACTATCAGCCGATGCTGGATCTGCGCCGGGGTGAACCCGCCGCGCTGGAGGTACTGAGCCGCTGGCGGCATCCGGATCTGGGCAGCGTGACACCCGACGAGTTCATTCCCATGGCCGAACAGACCGGGACCATCCACGCCCTCACCGTCTGGTCACTGCAACAGGCTCTGCGGGAAGATCCCGCACCGGATCTGACCCTGTCCCTGAACCTCTCGCCCCAGTGCCTGCAGGACGCGGCCCTGCCCGAGGCCATCGCCGACTTGCTGGCAAGATTCGACTTCCCCGCCACCCGCCTGCAACTGGAGATCACCGAAAACGCCGTGATGCACGATCTGCAGCGCGCCCGGCAGCTGCTCAACCGCCTGCACGACCTGGGGATCCGCCTCGCCATCGACGACTTCGGCACCGGCTTCTCCTCCCTGGCCTACCTGCGCGAGCTGCCGTTCGACGAACTGAAGATCGACAAGTCCTTCGTCATCGACATGGCCGAGGAAAACAACCTGGCCATCGTGCGCACCATCATCGATCTGGGCCACAACCTCCACTACCAGGTGGTGGCCGAGGGCGTGGAAGAGCCGCTCGGCCTCGAACGCCTGCGCGCCCTGGGCTGCGACCGGGTGCAGGGCTTCCTGTTCAGCCGGCCCCAACCCGCCGACGCCCTGCGGGACTGGCTGCGCGAGGGCGCCTGGCGGCAGACGGGCAGGGCCGCCTCACGCGGCGCCTGAGATCCGCGCTTCCCGCATGCGCCGCGCCGCGGCCACCATGGCCGCCAGCGCCGCTTCCACCTCCGGCCAGTCACGGGTCTTGAGACCGCAGTCGGGATTCACCCACAGTCGCTCCAGCGGGATCCGTTCGGCGGCCCGGCGCAGGAGGGCATGGATTTCCTCCACCGTCGGCACGTTGGGCGAGTGAATGTCGTACACCCCGGGACCGATGGCATTGGGGTAGTCGAAAGCGCGGAACGCCTCCAGCAGTTCCATGTGGGAGCGGGCGGTCTCGATGGTGATCACGTCCGCATCCATGGCGGCGATGGCCGGCAGGATGTCGTGGAAGTCGGCATAGCACATGTGGGTGTGGATCTGGGTGCCGTCGTCCACGCCGCCGGCGGTGAGCCGGAAGGCATTCACCGCCCAGTCCAGATAGGCCTGCCATTCACCCCGGCGCAGAGGCAGGCCTTCGCGCAGGGCCGCCTCGTCGATCTGAATCACCCGGATCCCCGCGGCCTCGAGATCCTGCACCTCGTCGCGCAGGGCCAGGGCGATCTGCCGGGCCGTCTCCCGCCGCGGCTGGTCGTCACGCACGAAGGACCAGTTGAGGATCGTCACCGGGCCGGTGAGCATGCCCTTCACGGGCCGCTCGGTCAGCGACTGGGCATAACGGATCCAGTCCACGGTCATGGGGGCGGGGCGGAACACGTCGCCGTACAGGATCGGCGGCTTCACGCAGCGCGAGCCGTAGGACTGCACCCAGCCGTGTTCGGTGATGGCGAAGCCCCCGAGCTGTTCGCCGAAGTATTCCACCATGTCGTTGCGCTCCGGCTCGCCGTGCACCAGCACGTCCAGCCTCAGGGTCTCCTGGCGGCGGATCGCCTCGGCGATCTCGGCCTGCATGCGCCGGCGATAGGTGGCATCGTCCAGTTGCCCGCGCCGCCAGTCGCGGCGGGTGGCGCGGATGGCCGCGGTCTGGGGAAAGGAGCCGATGGTGGTGGTGGGCAACGGCGGCAGCTTCAGCCAGGCCTGCTGGCGGGCGTAACGCTCGGCAAAGGGCGTGCCCCGCCTGCCCATCGCCGGCGTGACCGCCGCCAGCCGCTCGGCCACCGCCGGCCGGTGGATGCGGGCCGAATGACGGCGGCCGTTGGCCGCGGCGCGCGCGGCGGTCAGTTCGGCGTCCACGGCCGCCTCACCGGCATCGAGGGCCGTACGCAGCAGTTGCAGTTCGTCCAGCTTCTGCCGGGCGAAGGCCAGCCAGCCCCGCAGTTCGTCGTCCAGCCCCGTCTCCCGGCCCAGATCCTGCGGCACGTGCAGCAACGAACAGGACGGCGCGAGCCACAGGCGATCACCCAGGCGTCCGGTCACCGGACGCAGCCGCGCCAGCAGGGGATCGGGATCGGCCCGCCACACGTTGCGCCCGTCGAGGATCCCCAGCGACAGCACCTTCCAGGCCGGCAGCTTGTCCAGCACCGGCTCAAGCTGCCGAGGCGCGCGCGCCAGATCCACATGCAGCCCGTCCACCGGCAGGTGGCAGGCCAGGTGCAGATTGTCCTCCAGGCCGCCGAAGTAGGTGGTCAACAGGGTCTTCGGGCCCGCGCCCGACAGGCGGTTGTAGGCCGCCTCGAAGGCCGCGCGCCATTCGCCGGGCAGATCCAGCACCAGGATCGGCTCGTCGATCTGCACCCATTCCACGCCCTGCGCGGCGAGCCGCTGCAGGATCTCGCCGTACACCGGCAGCAGGCGATCCAGCAGTGTCAGCCGGTCGAATTCGCCGTCCCGACACTTGCCCAGCCACAGCCAGGTGAGCGGCCCGAGCAACACCGGCTTGACCCGATGCCCTTCGGCCCGGGCCTCGGCCACCTCGTCGAACAGCCGGGGCGACGCCAGCCGGAAGGTCATGTCCGCATGCAGTTCCGGCACGAGGTAGTGATAGTTGGTATCGAACCACTTGGTCATCTCGCAGGCGGGCGCCGGCGCCCCCGAAGGCGCCCGGCCTCGCGCCATGCGAAACAGGGTATCGATGTCCACCGTCTCGCCCTGCCAGCCGAACCGGGGCGGCACCGCGCCGAGCATGGCGCTGGTGTCGAGCACGTGGTCATAGAGGGAGAAATCACCGGCGGTCACGAAATCCAGCCCGGCCTCGCGCTGGGCCTGCCAGCCGGCCAGCCGAATCGCGCTGGCGGCGCTCTCCAGCGCCGCCCGGTTCAGATCCCCGCGCCAGTAGCCCTCGAGGGCCTTCTTCAGTTCGCGATCCGCGCCGATCCGTGGATAGCCGAGAGTGTGAATCGTGGTCATGTTCGCTCCTTGTGGACTTGCGGGCCGAGGAACGGGAGTCTGGCGCGGAGCAAACAATTAGTAAATCTCAAATATCTTTTGTTTTTGTTGAGTATTTTTCATATATTTCTTCCATGATCGACATCCGTCACCTGCGCACCCTGGCCGCCATCGCCGAACACGGCACCCTGGCGCGGGCCGCCGAACACCTGCACGTGAGCCAGTCGGCCCTCTCCCACCAGGTGCGGGAGCTGGAGGGCCGGCTGGGCGTGGAACTGCTGGCCCGGCAGGGACGGCGCCTGCGTTTCACCGCCGCCGGCGAACGCCTGCTGCAGCTGGGCGAGCGGGTGCTGCCCGAGATCCGCCGCGCCGAGGCCGACTTGCGCCGCATCCGCGACGGCCAGACGGGCCGCCTGCACATGGCCCTGGAATGCCACAGCTGCTTCGACTGGCTGCTGCCCACCCTGGAGCGTTACCGGCCCGCCTGGCCGGATGTGGAGCTGGACGTGAGCCTGGCTTTCCACTTCGAGCCCCTGCCGGCCTTGGTGCGCGGCGATCTGGATCTGGTGATCACCTCCGATCCCGAACCCCTCCCCGGCGTGCGCTACACGCCCCTGTTCCGCTTCGAGGGGGTGCTGATCCTCCCCCCGCGCCATCCCCTTGCCGCCCGCCCCCACATCGAACCGGCGGATCTGGCCACCGAAACCCTCATCACCTATCCGGTGCCGCCGCAACGGCTCGACGTGTACCGCCACTTCCTGTTCCCCGCCGGCGTGCATCCGGCGCGGCGCACCACCGAGCTGACCGAGATGATCGTCCAGCTCGTGGCCGCCGGGCGGGGCGTCGCCGCCCTGCCCCACTGGGCGGTGCAGGCGGCCGAGGCGCGGGGCGTGATCGTCTCCCGGCCCCTGGGCGTCCAGGGGATCTGGCGCACCCTGCAGGCCGCAAGCCGCGAGGGCGAGGCCGACACCCCCTGGCTGCAGGCCTTCCTCGCCACCGCCCGTCAGACCGCCTGCGCGACCCTCGGCACCATCGAACCGGCCTGATCCCCTGCCGTTCCACAGGGCAGCACAATCGAAGTGATGTTGCCATTCACGAAAAAGCACAGTATCTTGTGCCCTGTCTCCGGTGCGAACCCAGATATGGGGTCGCCAAAAGGGAACCCGGTGAGAATCCGGGACTGACGCGCAGCGGTATTGGGGAACGAGGGCGCACCATGACACTGTCCGCAAGGACGGGAAGTCGCCGCCCGAGGCCAGCCGGTTTCCGGCCCGCCCCTGAGTCCGAAGACCTGCCGGAGACGGATGCCGCAGGCCGGCATCCGCACCCGGGCCTTCGCGCAACAGGCACGGGGCGAGAGCCGATCCCCGGGCCGTGGTGCGCCCGCCGTGCGTCTCTTTCCCCGTTCGTTGCCGCAGGCCGCCGACGACAACGAACGCGAGGAGAGGCGTCATGCAAACCCCGACATTTCCCACCGAAACTCCCGATCCCGCCCCGGCCCCGGCCAGCGTCCCGCCTGGCCACGACACGCCCGCCGACCAGGCCCGGGTGATCCGGCGCAACGGTAAGCTCACCGCCTTCGACCGCAGCAAGATCGCGGTGGCTCTCACCAAGGCCTTCCTGGCGGTGGAGGGCCGGCAGGCAGCCGGCTCGCCGCGCATCCACGAAACCGTTGAGCGGCTCACCGACCAGGTGGTGGAAAGCCTGTTCCGGCGCCGCCCCGAAGGCGGCACCGTGCACATCGAGGACATCCAGGACCAGGTGGAACTGGCCCTGATGCGCGCCGGCGAACACAAGGTGGCCCGCGCCTACGTGCTCTACCGCGCCGAGCGGGCCGAACGGCGCGCCCACGGCGAGGGCGAGACGCACCAGGCCGATCTGGCCGACTTCCGCCTCCGCCTGCAGGGGGAAGACGGCCGGCCGGTGATCCTCGAGCGGGCCGCCCTGCAGCAGCGGGTGGAAGCGGCCTGCGCCGATCTGCCGGAAGTGGCGGCGGCGCGCATCGTGGACGCCACCTGGCGCAACCTCTACGAAGACATGCCGGCGGCGGATCTGGACGAAGTGCTGCTGATGAACGCGCGCACCCTCATCGAACAGCATCCGGCCTACAGCCAGGTGACCGCCCGGCTGCTGGCCGACCGCCTGTGGCGGGAAGCCACCGCCTTCCTCGGCCTGGCGGCCGAGTCCGACTACGCCGGCCTGTTTCCCCGCTACGTGCAGCGCGGCATCGACGCAGGCCTGCTCGACGAGGAACTGGGCCGCTTCGATCTGGAACGGCTGGCCGCGGCGCTGCGCCCCGAGCGGGATCGGCAGTTCACCTATCTGGGTCTGCAGACCCTCTACGACCGCTACTTCCTGCATCGCGACGGGGTGCGCTTCGAGCCGCCCCAGGCCTTCTTCATGCGCGTGGCCATGGGCCTGGCCCTGCGGGAGATCGATCGCGAGGCGCGGGCCATCGAGTTCTACGAACGGCTCTCGTCCTTCGACTTCATGAGCAGCACGCCCACCCTGTTCAATGCCGGCACCCGGCGGCCGCAACTCTCCTCCTGCTATCTGACCACCGTGCCCGACGATCTCGAGGGCATCTACAGCGCCATCCGCGACAACGCCCTGCTGTCCAAGTACGCCGGCGGCCTCGGCAACGACTGGACCCGGGTGCGGGGCATGGGCGCCCACATCCGGGGCACCAACGGCACCAGCCAGGGCGTGGTGCCCTTCCTGAAGGTGGCCAGCGACACGGCGGTGGCCGTCAACCAGGGCGGCAAGCGCAAGGGCGCCGTGTGCGCCTACCTGGAAACCTGGCACATCGACATCGAGGACTTCCTGGAACTGCGCAAGAACACCGGCGACGAGCGCCGCCGCACCCACGACATGAACACCGCCCACTGGATTCCGGATCTGTTCATGCAGCGGGTGGCCGAGGAAGGCGAATGGACCCTGTTCTCCCCCGACGAAGTGCCGGATCTGCACGACCTCACCGGCCGGGCCTTCGCCGAGCGTTACGCCGAATACGAAGCCATGGCCGAGCGCGGCGAGATCCGCCTGTTCCGCAAACTGCCGGCAGTGGACCTGTGGCGCAAGATGCTGGGCATGCTGTTCGAGACCGGCCACCCGTGGCTCACCTTCAAGGATCCGTGCAACCTGCGCTCGCCCCAGCAGCATGCGGGCGTGGTCCACTCCTCCAACCTGTGCACCGAGATCACCCTCAACACGTCCGACGACGAGATTGCCGTGTGCAACCTCGGCTCGGTGAACCTGGTGAATCATCTCACTACCGACGGCGAACTGGATCGGGACAAGCTCGAGGCCACCGTGCGCACCGCCATGCGCATGCTCGACAACGTGATCGACATCAACTGGTACAGCGTGCCCCAAGCGCGCAACGCCAACCTGCGCCATCGGCCAGTGGGCCTGGGGATCATGGGCTTCCAGGACGTCCTGCACCGCCTGGGCATCCCCTACGCCTCGGAGGACGCCGTGGAATTCGCCGACCGCAGCATGGAACTCGTCAGCCACTTCGCCATCGCCGCCTCCTGCGACCTGGCCGCCGAGCGGGGCCGCTATCCCAGCTTCGAGGGCTCCCTGTGGAGCCAGGGCATCCTGCCCATCGATTCCCTGGATCGGCTGGCCGAGGCCCGCGGCGGCCTGCTGGAGGTGGATCGCCGTCAGCGCCTCGACTGGGACGGGTTGCGCGAACGGGTGCGCAGCGTGGGCATGCGCAACAGCAACGTGCTGGCCATCGCCCCCACCGCCACCATCGCCAACATCTGCGGCGTGAGCCCCTCCATCGAACCCACCTACCAGAACCTGTACGTCAAGTCGAACCTCTCGGGCGAGTTCACGGTGGTCAATCCCTATCTGGTCGAGGCCCTGCGCGAGCGCGGCCTGTGGGACGAGGTGATGGTCAACGATCTCAAGTACTACGACGGCAGCGTGCAGCCCATCGACCGGGTTCCCGACGAACTCAAGGCCCTGTACGCCACCGCCTTCGAGATCGATCCCCGCTGGCTGGTGGAAGCCGCGGCCCGGCGCCAGAAATGGATCGACCAGGCCCAGAGCCTCAACCTCTACCTGGCCGAACCCTCGGGCCGCAAGCTCGACAACCTCTACAAGCTGGCCTGGGTGCGCGGCCTCAAGACCACCTACTACCTGCGCACCCTGGGCGCCACCCACGTGGAGAAGAACAGCGAACCGGCCGCGCCGAAGGCCTGCGCCATCGACGACCCCGACTGCGAGTCCTGCCAGTGAACGGCAGAGAAAAGCGCAAAGAGGCAAGCCGCCGCTTGCCTGCCCCCATCATGCAATCCGAGGAAATGAACATGCTCGACTGGAACGATCCCCTCGCCACGCCAACCCCGCAACCCGCCACGCCGGCAACCGCAAGCACGCCAACGGCGCCTCCGTCCCCCCCAGCGGCCCCGGCCGAAACCCTGGCGCCGGTCCGCGCCGAAGACAAGCGGGTGGTCAACGGACTGGCCGACATCAACCAGCTCGCGCCCTTCCGCTATCCCTGGGCCTGGGAATTCTTTCTCAACGCCAACCGCAATCACTGGACGCCGCTGGACATCAACATGAGCCGCGACGTGCAGGATTATCATCACCGCCTGACCACCGAAGAACGGCACGTGTACGAAAACGTGCTGGCCTACCTCACCACCGCCGACATCCTGGCCATGCGCAACGTGGGCCTGGCAGTGATGGAGAAGATGAGCGCGCCGGAACTGCAGATCTACCAGGCCCGGCAGGTCTACGAGGAGGCCCTGCACACTTGGACCTACCAGCACTGCATCGAGTCTCTCGGCCTCGATCAGGGCGAGATCTACAACCGCTACCGGGTGGTGCCGGCCATCCAGCGCAAGATCGCCATCGCCAACCGGCGCCTGGACTCGGTGCTGCGCGCCGACATCGATCTGCGCGACCCGGCGGAACTCGACAACTTCCTGCTGGCCTACGTCTTCTTCGCCGCGGTGTTCGAGGGCGGCTGGTTCTACAACGGCTTCTCGCCCATCTTCGCCCTGCAGCGGCGTGGCCTGATGACCGGCACCGCCGAGCAGCTCCAGTACATCATGCGCGACGAGGTGCTGCACTGCGCCTTCGGCATCCGCACCTGCAAGCAGATCATGGAGGAGAACGCCCTCCGCCCCGATCCCGCCGCCGTGCAGGCCATGTGGGAAGAGGCCCACGACGCCGAGCGCGACTACGCCGAATACCTCCTGCGCGATCCCATCCTCGGCTACAACGCGGAAGACCACCTGGAACAGTTCCGCTACATCGCCAACCGCCGCGCCCGCCAGCTCGGCTTCGAGGAACCCTTCCCCGGCGCCCGCAACGCCCTGCCCTGGCTCGACGAACAGGCCAACCTGCGCAAGGAAAAGAACTTCTTCGAGACCCGCGTCACCGAATACCAGACCGGCGGCGCTCTGCGCTGGGACTGAACAGGCACGGTCATTGCCTCTTCACCATGCCATGGACGGCAAGCCCGAAACAGCATGACGGAACCGCATTTCGAATGCGAATTCCATCACAAATCGGCGCAAAGCCCTTTCCCCAACCGGCTCCCGGCGGTAGCATGGCGGGCAGGACAGTCACGCCAGGGAGCACCACATGGCGATCGAGGAACAATCCGTTTACTACAAGGAAATCCAGGCGGAGCAGGACGCCTTCTGGAAACGCCGCCGGGCCCGG
>Ga0256841_1000541_pt1 | contig 38491 bp, 33 predicted proteins | sample 356308metaG_FD_185971 | JGI IMG/M metagenome (GOLD analysis project Ga0256841, IMG submission 185971) | Hydrothermal vent microbial communities from Mid Atlantic Ridge, Atlantic Ocean - 356-308 | ecosystem: Environmental > Aquatic > Marine > Hydrothermal vents | place: Atlantic Ocean: Mid... | reverse complement strand
ATTCAAGGTTTCTATACACCTTTTACTTTTGAATTTTTGGGCCCGTTTTACAGTCTTATTACTCTTGTACAAGATATTTTTGCAGTTTTTGTATTCTTTGCCGTTTTATATGCTCTTTATAGAAGGTATATTCAAAAAGTAAAACGGTTACAACACGGAAAGGAAAGTTTAATAGACGCTACAATTGTACTGCTTCTTATTCTGTTTGTAGTAATAGGAATGTTCGGTGAAAACAGCGCACATATTGCCCAGCAAAATTTTCATCTTTCGAAATATGAAATCCGGCCGGTTTCTGCTTTCCTTAGTAAATTATTTTATTCCGGTCCTAGCCAAACCTCTGCATTTTTATACGAATTTTTTTGGTGGTTACATATATTAGTTGTATTGGGATTTATGAATTTCCTGCCTTATTCGAAACATTTTCATGTTTTTACTTCAATTCCTAATGTGTATTTCCATAAAGTTGGAGAACATAAATTTGCGTTAAAGCCTCTCGATTTGGAAGATGAAAATGCCGAACAATTCGGCGTTGCAGATATTGACGATTTAACATGGAAGCAAATCCTTGACGGTTATACATGTACCGAATGCGGAAGATGTTTTGACGCTTGCCCGGCTTCGAATACAGGGAAAGCGCTTTCTCCGCGCGAAATAATTATTAACATTCGAAAAAGAACAAAAGAAAAAGCTCCGTTAATTATAAGCGGTTCTGACAATACGGAAATTTTAGAAAATACCTTAGTACACAATTACGTAAAAGACGAAGAACTTTGGGCATGTACAACATGCGGAGCTTGTATGGAACAATGTCCGGTTACTATTGAACATGTAGACGCAATTGTAGATATGCGACGGGATTTGGTATTGATGGAATCTCAATTTCCATCGGAGTTGAATACGGTATTTAAAAATATTGAAACAAACTTTACGCCCTGGGCTTTTAATTCGCAAGACAGAGCAAATTGGGCCGAAGGATTGAATATAAAAACAATGGCGGAAGATTCTAATACCGAATATCTTTTTTGGGTCGGTTGTGCCGGTTCATTCGATGCCAGATACCAAAAAGTAAGTAAAGCGTTTGCAAAACTAATGCAGAATGCCGGAGTCGATTTTAGAATTTTAGGCACGGAAGAAAAATGTAACGGCGATACTGCAAGAAGATTGGGCAACGAATATTTGGCTCAAATGATGATGCAAGAGAATGTTGAAACACTAAACAAATACGGCGTTAAAAAAATTGTAACTGCATGTCCGCACTGTTTTAATTCTCTTAAACACGAATATCCGCAGTTTGGCGGTAACTTCGAAGTTATTCATCATACCGAATTAATAGAAAATTTATTGGCGGATGGTAAAATTAAACTTAAAGACGATACAACAAAAAAACGGGTTACATATCACGATTCTTGTTACTTGGGAAGATATAATAATGTTTATGAAGAACCGAGAAAATCTTTAAATAAAATTAACGGAATTGAACTGATTGAAATGGATAGAAATAAAAGCAACGGATTCTGCTGCGGCGCTGGCGGCGGAAGAATGTTTATGGAAGAAACCGAAGGAACAAGAATTAATGAAAACCGGACTAAAGAAGCGCTTGATACAAATGCTAATACTATTGCCTCTGCATGTCCGTTTTGTATGACAATGCTGACAGACGGAGTTAAAACTTTCGAAAAATCGGAAGAAGTGGAAGTTAAAGATATTGCGGAAATTATTTTAGAAAACTCACAAATCAATTAACAAAATAGAGGAGATCCAAATGAGCGATAAGTATAACAAAATGATTGAATTTTTACAAAGCATGGAAACCGATGTCCATAAATTCTATGTAAAAGGTCAATCTGCCGCCGGCACCCGCGTTAGAAAATCTTTGAGCGAATTGAAAAAAATGGCTCAAGAAATGAGAAATGAAATTCAAGAGATTAAAGCTCAAAGAAAAGCTCAAGGCTAAATCTGAGGAATTTTTTGATTTATATAAACGGGACTGTTAAATGAAGTTAATCTGTTTTAATGGTCTCGTTTCTTTTTATCTTCATTATTCTTCACAATATTATCCTTTATGCTAAAACATAAAATACAATTCATATTTATTTTTATAATTATTTTGAGCTTTGCGTGTTCCGAACAGAAACCCGGTCCCGTTCAAAAACCAAAGGTTATAAAAGATTCGACTTCCGAAATGAGTGTTTTGTCGGTTGGAGATATTATGTGTCATTCTACACAGTACGGTTATGCTTGGGTTGAACAAGATAGTTTTAACTTCAAACCGGTCTTTAAATACGTTAAAGATTTTTTCCATCAAAAAGATTTGGTAACCGGAAATTTGGAAACGGTATTTGCCGGTAAAGGAAACGGTTATTCCGGATTTCCTTTTTTTAATTCGCCGGATCAACTTTTAGATGCATTGAAAGATACTGGATTTAAAATTTTATTCACTTCAAACAATCATGCTCTCGATCAAGGTAAAACCGGTGTAATTAGAACAATTAAGGAAATCAGAAAAAGGGGAATGATCAATATCGGGACTTATTTATCTCAAAAAGATAGGGATTCAATAAGAATAATTAATATGAAAGGAATTAAGCTTGCTGTTTTAGCTTATTCCTACGGTACAAATGGCGTACGAATTCCAAGCAAAAGTAAGTATCTAATATCAATTATCGATACTTCTTCAATCCGTTCCGATTTAATAAAAACGAAAAAATTAAATCCCGATGTGATTATTGTATATTTTCATTTCGGTAAAGAATATTCCCGAAAACCGTCAAAATTTCAAAGGAAAATTGTAAAATTTGCAATATTAAACGGAGCCGATATTATTTTGGCAAGTCATACACATACTTTGCAGCCAGTAGAAACATTTCCGCTTAAAAACTCCAAATTGGATTCGGGATTTGTTGCATATTCGCTCGGTAATTTTGTATCTAATCAAAGATGGCGTTATTCAGACGGCGGAGCGATGCTGAATTTTACAATTGAGAAGAATTTTACTAAGAATAAAATAAAAATTAAAAATTTAAGATTCTTACCGTTTTGGGTTTATAAAGGTAAAATTAACGGCAAAAAGGAATATGCCGTACTTCCCTTAACAAATTCTTCAATTTCCAATACGTATCCATTTTTAAATTCAAAAGATTTATTGACAATGGAACAATGCATTTTCGATGTTTTAGATATAATGAAAAAAAGCACGCCCAAATTAAAATTATTAAAGTTTAAGTATAATCAATTAGTAAGTAAAAATTGATAAAATATTTTTAATTAAAGATCAATATTTACGGGTTTAAAATAATACCGGTAATTCATTAATTTGATGCCAAGGGAAATATCCCGATAAACAAAGCTGCGGAAAAAATTAAAAACTTGATTTTACATTATTTCATAATTCCGCAAATTCATTATTCCAAACTCTTATTATTTTTAGTTATTACTTTTTTAATAACTATCGAAATATTTTCGCTAAATTTTGTTAAATTTGCACTTGTTTTAAAATTACTATTCTTATTGAAAAAAAATTAACTTCATGAAACATAAACCTTCTTTATCAGCCATATTCATAACCGTTTTTATCGACTTAATGGGTTTTGGTGTTCTGATACCAATTCTGCCTACGTTTGCAAGTAAAGACCTTGCAATTTCGGATTTCGGAATCGGGATTATTGTAGCTGTTTATTCGCTTATGCAATTTTTATTTAATCCGGTTCTTGGAAGTCTTTCCGATAAATACGGCAGACGTCCGTTTATATTATTAAGCCTTTTTACAACGGGCGTTTCGTATATAATTTTCAGTTTTTCTACTACGTTTTTAGTCTTGCTCCTTTCAAGAATGCTAGCAGGAATAGGAGGTAGTAATATCGGTGTAGCTCAAGCGTATATTGCAGATGTAACTACTAAAGAAGAACGGGCCAAAGGAATGGGTATAATCGGTGCTGCATTCGGACTCGGTTTTGTTTTTGGTCCGATGATTGGAGGAATCCTTTCTCATTACGGATATCCTGTGGTTGGTTTTGCCAGCGCTGCTTTCTCTTTTACCGCATTTATTTATTCGTTTTTCTTTTTACCTGAATCAAATTTAACTAAGCAGAAAGAGATAAAAATTAATTATAGATTAATAGATTTTAAGAAGACCATTGAGACGATTAAACATCCGGATGTTGGAATACTTGTAATTTTATATTTTATTATTGTGTTTTCTATGGCTAATATTTACGGCACGTTTTCATTGTTGGGCTACAAGGTTTATTCTTTTTCCGATAGACAAATCGGTTATCTTTTTGGAATTATAGGAATAGTTGGCGCAGTTGTACAAGGAGGATTGATTAAAACTCTTTCCAAACGCTTTTCAGACAAATCGCTTATTGTTTCCGGCGCCTTTTTAATGATGATTGGATTAGGTCTGCTCCCTTACGGCGGAACATTCTCCGGCGTTGCAATGGTTGCAATTGTTTTAGGTTTTGGTACGGCTATTTCACAACCGGTTATTTTAGGACTTATCTCAAAACTAACTTCGGAAAAAGAACAAGGTTCAATACTTGGAATGAATTCATCACTGGGAGCGTTTGCCAGGGTTATGGGACCTCTTTGGGGAGGATTTGCATTCCAATTTTTTGGTTATCAGTTCCCGTTCTTAACAGGCGCTTTATTTACTTTAATTACATTTCTTCTTACTTTATTTTTTGTTAAAACCAATAAAACATTGATAGAACAAGAATAATGTTTACAGTAGGCAAAATAGAAATTGAAAAAGCGCTTCTTCTGGCTCCCATGGAAGATATTACAAATATTGCTTTCCGGAAATTATGTAAAGAAATGGGAGCCGATGTTGTTTATACCGAATTTGTAAATTCAAACGGTTTGGTCAGGAATGATAAAAAAACTCAAAAAAAATTAACGATTTCCGATGAAGAAAGACCCGTGGGAATTCAAATTTACGGTGAAGAAATAGATGCTATGAAAGAATCTGCAGCTATTGCCGAAACTGAACAACCGGATTTAATTGATATTAATGCAGGATGTTGGGTTAAGAAAGTTGCTAATAGAGGAGCTGGTGCCGGATTATTAAAAGATCCGCCTTATATGCAAAAGATGGTTGAAGAAATTGTTAAAACGGTAAAATTACCGGTCACCGTTAAAACAAGAATAGGCTGGGATGAAAATTCTATTATGATTATTGAAGTAGCAAAAAGAATGGAAGATGCCGGAGCTCAAGCATTAACCGTACATTGCCGCACGCGTAGTCAAGCTCATAAAGGTGAAGCCGATTGGAGCTGGATCCCGAAAATAAAAGAAGTTGTAAGTATTCCTGTTGTGTTGAATGGCGGGGTTTTCAGCGCAGAAGATGTTAAAAGGGCTTTTAATGAAACCGGAGCCGATGGGGTTATGATTGCCAGGGGAGCAATTGAACATCCGTGGATTTTTACGGAAGCAAAAGAATTATTGACCTATGGTAAAATTAAAACTAAAATCACCCCTGAACTGCGTATTAAAACCGCATTAAAACATCTTAAGTATGAAATTAAAATTAAAGAGGAAAGAAGAGCTGTTATTCCTTTTAGAAAATTTTACACCGGTTACTTAAAAGGACTTTACGGTTCTTCTAAAATAAGACAAGAACTTATGAAATATGAAACCTATGAACCTATTGAAGAAATTCTTATGAATTATTTGGCAAAATTAAAGCAATACGAATTGCTAAACACCGGAAAGAAAATTGAAAAAGAAGAATAGTTTATTAAACTTTCCGCGGTTTGTATCTTACTTATTTATTCCGCCGTTAATGAACTTTATGATCTTTTTTTATGTGGCGGTAAAAATAGAACCAAATGAAACCAAACAAATAATTTCAGTTCTAATATCCTTTTTGTTCGGATTGTTAATTCCTGTCGTTTATTTCGTTATTATGCGCAAAAAAGGGAGAATAGACGATGACGATGCCAATATCCGCCAACAGAGAAAAAACCCTTATTTATTTGGAATTTTACTTACGATAATCGCAATCGCTCTTTCCTCATTTCTACATCTTAAAATTGAAATTATTGCCCTTTGGGTTGTGTATTTTATTAACTCACTTCTTTTATTGATTATCAATAAATTTTGGAAAATAAGCGCCCACGCAATGGGCGTGGCTATTCCAATGGGAATTACTATTTTTTATTCCAAAATGTTTACTATGATTTTATTCATAATTCTAATTTTAACCGGTTGGTCAAGGATAAAATTAAAAGTTCATACAATTACACAAGTAGTACTGGGCGGAATATTAGGATTTTTGGTTTCCGGTTTAATTTTTCAAATATTCTTATTAATTTAATTATATGTCATTACGCAAAAATTTAATACAACATCTTTCTCTGATAGCCGATTTAATGGAATTTAAAGGCGAAAACCGTTTTAAAGTAAACGCTTTTCGTAATGGAGCAAATATTATTAGAAGACTAAACAGTGATATTGAATCTTTAATCCGGGATAAATCCATAGGCGACTTGAAAGGAATAGGGAAAGGATTACAAACCGTGATATACGAATTTTACCAAAGCGGGAATTCGGTTGAATTGCAAAAATTACTTGAAGATATTCCACCCGGAATAATTGATTTAATGAACGTAAAAGGATTGGGAGCAAGCAAAATAAGAACTTTGTACAGCGAGTTAAATATAAAAAATATAGCTGATTTAGAGAATGCCTGCAGTAATAATCAAGTGGCTGAATTAAAAGGGTTCGGGCTGAAAACTCAAGAAAAAATATTAAAGGAAATTGAGAGAATAAAAAATAATAAAGGATTTGTTTTATTATCGGAAGCTATTTATATAGCAGGAGAAATTGAAGAGGACTTAAAAAAAATAAAGCATATTAAGCAAATTAGCATTACGGGAGAACTCCGGCGTAAAAGAGAAATTATATCAAAAATTGAGTTTCTATTACAAATTACTAATTATGAAAAGTTTTTGGAAGATTTATCTAACTTATTTGAATATAATGTATTAGAAGAGAACAGTTTAAGCTATACATTAAGCTTATTAGTTAATTATGAACCAAAAGTTATAATATATTTAGTTGAGAACTCTAAATTATTTCCCAAAAAATTATTTGCTTCAACCGGTTCGGAAGGGTTTATTAAACAACTCACAAAAGCTAAAAATATTCCGGACGGGGAAAACGAAGAAAGTATATTTGCAAATCTTGATCTTACGTTTGTTATCCCGGAGATGAGAGAAACAGAATGGTTTGATGCTCCCGGAAATCTTAGGACAAACAGCGATCTTGTTTTTAATGATTTTAAAGGTTTACTTCATTTTCATACTACATGGTCGGATGGAATAAATACTTTGGCAGAAATGTTTGACGCCGCAACGGAATTAGGTTTTAAGTTCGCCGCTGTATGCGATCATAGTAAAACTGCATTTTATGCAAACGGACTTAAAGAAAAAGATGTATTGAAACAAAAAGAAGAAATTAATGAATTAAGTAAAAATTCTAAAATTAAATTGTATCAAGGTATAGAATCGGATATTTTAAGGAATGGAGATTTGGATTATAACGATGATTTTCTACATAATTTTGATTTTATCGTAGCTTCCGTCCATTCGCAATTTAATTTAAGTGAAGAAGAAATGACAAAGAGAATCATAAAAGCTATTGAAAATCCATACACTAATGTAATCGGTCACCCGACGGGGCGGCTTTTGTTAAGAAGAGACCCGTACGCCGTGAATATGAAAAAAGTAATTGATGCATGCTCCCGGAATAAGGTTGCAATAGAAATTAACGCTAATCCACACAGATTGGATTTGGACTGGAGATTAATTTATTACGCAAGGGAACAGGGTTGTAAGTTCGCAATTAATCCCGATGCTCATTCGACCGCGGGAATTAATGATATTAAATATGGAATTATGATTGCGAGAAAAGGGGGAATACAAAAATCGGAAGTAATTAATACATTTGATTTAAATAAGTTTGAACGATTTATTGAAAAAAAATAAATTCTATTTTAAGGAGTAAAAATGGATATTAAAAAATTAATTCGCGATGTTCCGGATTTTCCTATAAAAGGAATAGTTTTTAAAGATATTACAACTTTAATTAAAAATGCAGAAGGTTTCGATTATACTTTAGATAAATTATATAACTTATGTAATAACAAAGGAATAACTAAGGTAGTAGGCATAGAATCACGTGGATTTATTTTTGGCGGAGCATTAGCTCATAAACTTGGAGCAGGCTTTGTTCCAATTAGAAAACCCGGAAAATTACCGGCCGATACAATTAAATTTACTTATGAATTGGAATATGGTTCGGATTCAATTGAGATTCATAAAGATGCATTGGATAAAAATGATAAAGTTTTATTACACGATGATTTGCTTGCTACCGGTGGCACGATGGAAGCGGCATGTAATTTAGTGGAAAAACTGGGAGCAAGAATTGAACTTATATCATTTGTAATTGAATTGGACTTTCTGAAAGGAAGGGAAAAATTAAAAAACTATCAGGTGCATTCGTTAATTCATTATGATAGTGAATAATTGTTTATTGTTTCCATAAAATTGGAGACAGTAAAATTACAAATTCTCCCTTAATTGTTTTGTCTGGTAATTGTTTTAATATATCTTGCGGTAAACCTCTCCAAGTTTCTTCAAATTTTTTGGTTAGTTCACGGTGAACCACAATATAACGTTCAGGCATGTATTCATTCAATTCATTTAATAGTTTTTCTATTCTATAAGTCGATTCATATAGTATTACTGTACGGTTTTCATCGGCTAAGTATTTTAATTTTTTTTGTCTTCCTTTTTTTTGAGGTAGAAATCCTTCGAATACAAATGAATCGGTAGGTAAACCGGAAATGCTTAAAGCCAAAATTGCTGCGTTAGGACCCGGTATACCGGTAATTTTAATATCATTTTTAATAGCTTCGTTTATAAGTCTTACGCCGGGGTCTGAGATTGTTGGGGTTCCTGCATCGGAAACCAGCGCAATAGTTTTTCCGGAAAGTAGTTGCCGGATAATTCCAGGTATCTTTTTTATTTCACTTTGGGCGTTAAAAGATGCAAGACTGTTATTTATTTCATAATTGTTTAATAATTTTCGTGTAACCCTTGTGTCCTCGCAAAGGATTAAATCAACTTCTTTAAGAATTTGTATTGCTCTGAAGGAAATATCTTGCAAATTTCCTATTGGTGTTGCTACTATAAACAATTCGCCTTTTTTCATAGTTGAAATTTATAACTTATTAAGCTTAATGGCTATTTATCATTAAATTTAGTTTAACCCGGTAATAATAAGAAAAACAAATACCGGCGGATAATTAGTAATACTGAAAATGCTCAATTTAAAAATAACAACGGCTCCGTTTAGGAACCGTTTTGTGCAAGTAGTGAAAAAGTAATTATTTTGTTAGTAATAGGGTATACAAAAATAAAGTAAAATTTGATAATAAACCAAAAAATAGTTTTTGAAATCAGATAAGACTAAAGTTAAGAATAAACTTGGTTATTTCTACTAAATTTTAAACAAATGAGAAGCAAGTTAGAAGGAAATTGTAGTATATTTACATAAGAATTTCATAAAAATAATCGTAAAAAATAATGAGGTAACACTATGGATTTTTTGAAAACATTAAAAATTGAAGAAGAAAATTTCGGCTCGTCTACAGGTCTTGAGTGGAATAAAACAACCGATCAGGGCGAACTAAATGTAAAAACGCCGGTTAACGGCAAATTAATTGCAAAAGTTTATCAAGCATCTACAGATGATTATGATAAGGTTGTAAAAAAAGCAAATGAAGCATTTAAATATTGGCGGACGGTTCCCGCGCCTAAACGCGGTGAAATAGTTAGACAAATTGGTTTGAAATTAAGAGAATATAAAGACCCGTTGGGAAGATTGGTTTCCTATGAGATGGGAAAATCTTTACAGGAAGGATGGGGTGAAGTTCAGGAAATGATTGACATTTGCGACTTTGCTGTTGGGCAGTCCCGTCAACTTTATGGATTTACGATGAAATCGGAAAGACCAAAACATAGAATGTACGATCAATATCATCCTCTTGGTGTTGTGGGAATTATTTCGGCGTTCAATTTTCCCGTTGCCGTTTGGGCTTGGAACGCAATGATAGCAACTGTTGCGGGCGATACTAATTTGTGGAAACCTTCTTCTAAGGTACCCTTAACGGCTATAGCCGTTCAGAAAATTATTGCCCAAGTTATCGAAGAAAATAATTTGCCCGAGGGAATATTTAACCTGGTAATTGGTAAAGGTTCAACCGTTGGTGAAAGAATGTTGAACGATAAACATGTACCTCTTATTTCCATTACCGGTTCCGTTCCCGTCGGCAGACACGGTGCCGAAGTAATCGCTAAACGTTTCGGAAAAGTTATTTTGGAATTAGGCGGAAATAATGCAATTATTTTAACTCCTAATGCAGACCTGAAAATGGCTATTCCCGCTATAGTTTTTGGTGCGGTTGGTACCGCTGGACAAAGATGTACATCTACCAGAAGATTAATTATTCACGAAGATATTTACGAGCAGGTTAAAGAGTCATTGTTAAAAGCTTATCAGAGTCTTAAAATTGGCGACCCAATGGATGTAAATAATCATGTTGGCCCCTTGATTGATAAAGCGGCGGTTCTTGATTTTAAAGAAGCATTGAAATTAGTCCAAGAAGAAGGCGGAAATCTAATATTCGGTGGTGAAGTATTGGAAGGCGAAGGTTATGAATCCGGTTGTTATGTTAGACCTGCTCTGGTTGAAGCCGAGAATAATTATAAAATTGTTCAGGAAGAAACTTTCGCTCCGATTCTTTATTTAATAAAATATAAAGGCGATGTGAGCAATGCAATTGCTATACATAATGATGTTGTACAAGGATTGTCGTCTTCTATTTTTACCACTAATTTAAGAGAAGCGGAAGAATTTTTATCTGCTTGGGGTTCCGATTGCGGAATTGCGAATGTCAATATCGGAACATCCGGCGCAGAAATTGGCGGAGCTTTCGGCGGCGAAAAAGAAACCGGCGGAGGACGCGAGTCTGGTTCCGATGCTTGGAAAGCTTACATGAGACGTCAAACAAATACAATTAATTTTGGTACGGATTTGCCTTTGGCGCAAGGTATTAAATTCGAAATCTAAAAATCAATTTTGTAAAAAAGTAATGATTTATAACCGCAACTTATTGGTTGCGGTTTTTTTTGTCCTTTCCGGGTCTTTCTTTTTCAATCATTTATGAAAAACAAAATCAATAACCTTAAGCTTAACCAAAATCTTGAAGGTTTCTAATCTACTTTATAAAAATTGCAGGACAATTATTTATAAAAGATATTCAAAACTTGTTTCTAATAAATATTATAAATTTATTTTACGAAAAAAAAATATTATAAAGGAAAACCAAATGAAATTTTCATTAAATGTTGATCATGTTGCTGTTTTAAGAAATGCACGCGGTGAAGATAATCCCGATCCCGTTACATTCGCTTTAATGGCGGAAGAGTTTGGCGTAGACGGAATTGTTGTGCATTTAAGGGAAGACAGAAGACACGTTAATGAACGGGATGTACGGTTATTAAGAGAATTGGTTAAAACCAAGCTGGACCTTGAAATGGCCGCGGATAAAGAAATTATTGATATTGCGTGCGATGTTCAACCCGATTTGGCTACGCTTGTTCCTGAAAAAAGACAAGAGCTTACTACAGAAGGCGGTTTGAATGTGGTCGATAATATTGAACAATTGAAATCTACAATTATTCAATTACATGATGCGGATATTCCGGTATCTTTATTCGTAGAACCCGATTTAGTGCAAATCGATACCGCTGCCGAAATAAATTCCGATTTTATCGAAATTCATACGGGGGTTTATGCTAATGCCGCTACGGAAGAAGAAATGTTTGACGAGCTTGAAAGAATAAGACAAGCAGCGCTGCATGCAAAAAAATTAGGACTGGGCGTCAACGCGGGTCACGGACTCAATTATTTAAATATAAAAGAATTTACCGCTATCAATAATAATATTGACGAAGTTAGCATTGGACAAGCTATTATTGCAAAATCGGTGTTTGTCGGGTTAGAAAAAGCCATAAAAGAAATGCTGCATTTACTTAAAATTTAGAGTATTAGTGAAAAATTTTATTTACATACTCGTCCTCCTGTACACTGGTTCTTTATTTGCTCAAATTAAAAATGTTAAAGTTTCCAGTGATTCAAGTCGGCAACCGAACGAAGTTACGATTGCTATTAATCCTCTGAATCCTGAAATTATTGCTGCGGGATCTAATTTGAATTATTTTTTCTCTTCTACGGATGCCGGAAATACGTGGACAGAAAAAACAATGTCATCTAGCTTGGGCGTTTGGGGCGACCCGAGTGTAATTTTTGACAATAAGGGAAATTTATTTTACGCACATTTATCAAATCCGGTTACTAACGGTTATTGGGTTGATAGAATAGTGGTTCAAAAATCGGAAGATAACGGAGCGACTTGGAACGACGGAGCCGGAGTCGGTTTTAATTCTCCGAAAAATCAAGATAAAGAATGGATGGCGGTTGACAGAACAAATTCTAATTATAGGAATAATCTTTACTTGGCTTGGACGGAATTTGACGACTACGGCAGTAACAATCCTAATGACAGCACGAGAATATTATTTTCCTATAGCAACGACGACGGAATAACCTGGTCAACTCCGGTTAGAGTAAGCGATAAAGGCGGAAATTGTGTCGATTCCGATTCAACGGTTGAAGGCGCCGTTCCGGCTGTTGGTCCTGATGGAGAAGTTTATTTAAGTTGGGCGGGCCCGTCCGGAATTTTGTTCGATAAATCTCTTGACGGCGGAAATACTTTTGGAAAAGATGTTTTTGTTGCAGGTCAACCTGGCGGATGGGATTTTCAAATCCCCGGTATTAACAGAGCAAATGGAATGCCCATAACCGCTTGCGATATCAGTAATTCACCTTACCGCGGGAATATTTATATTAATTGGTCCGACCAACGAAACGGAACGGACAATACCGACATATTCTTTATAAAATCCACAGACGGCGGAAATACTTGGGGAAAAGTTATCAAAGTAAATAATGATACTACATCACGCCATCAGTTTTTTTCGTGGATGAGCGTCGATCCTACAAATGGTAAAATATATATTGTTTTTTACGATAGAAGAAATACTTCTTTAACAGCTACTGATGTTTATTTAGCCAGATCGGTAAACGGCGGTGAATCATTTCAAAATTATAAAATCAGCGACTCGTCTTTCGTCCCGACCCCTTCGGTTTTCTTTGGTGATTATATTGATATAGACGCTTATAATAATGAAATCCGCCCTGTTTGGATGCGGGTTGATAACAGCAAATTAAGCATTTGGACAGCCATAATTTCCGATTCTTCCCTTGTTACTTCCGTAAACACCGAAAAAAAAACTGAGTTAACTTTTAAGTTGTTTCAAAATTTCCCGAATCCTTTTAATTCAAGCACAAAAATTAGTTATCGCATTCCGCTAAAAAGTTTTGTTACCTTGAATGTTTATGATATTCTTGGGAGAAAAATTTCCACGCTTGTTAACGAAATTAAACAAGCGGGAACTTACGAAGTTAGATTCGACGGAAACAATGTGTCTTCGGGCATTTATTTTTATACATTAAATTTCGGCAAAAGCAGAATAGTAAAAAAAATGATTCTCCTGGAATAATTATCCACCCAAAATAAAAATGAATATGCCAAAAATTGCACGTCATAAATTAAAAAATAAATTGGAATACCATTACCGGGCGTTTAACAAATCTGTCTCGGCTCCGGACCCGGTAGAATATCCCCACAAATTTTCAGATAGTACGGATATAGAAATTGCTGCATTTATCGCTTCGGTTTTTGCTTATGGAACTATTGCTCAAATAAAATTTTCATTAAACAAAATTTTTAATATTACCGGAGATAAGCCTGCGGAATTTGTAATGGATTATAAATTTCAACACGGGAAAAAAGAGTTTGCAAATATCAGACATCGATTTTATAAACCAAACGACATAGCTTCTTTATTTTTAATACTGAATACAGTTTACAAAAATTACGGTTCGCTTAAAAATTTGTTTTTGCTTTATTATCTTGAAGAAGAACAAAATCTCAAAAATGCACTTTCGAATTTTTCTAATAATTTGAAATATATTGCTCATCGCGAACAACTTTATTCTAACGGGATAAAATTTATGTTTCCCGATCCGCAAAAAGGAAGCGCTTGCAAAAGGATGAATTTATTCTTGCGCTGGATGGTTAGAAAAGACAAAATCGATTTCGGCTTGTGGAAAGAAATTAGAAAAAATCAACTTATTATTCCGGTCGATACGCACATTGCAAAAATCAGCAGGCAATTAAAGCTAACAAAACGAAAAATAATATCGTGGAAAATGGCTGAAGATATAACGAATGAATTGAAGTTAATAAATCCTGCAGACCCTGTTAAATATGATTTTTCTCTTTGCCATATTGGAATAAGAAAGCAAAAATTCTGATTATTATTCTTAATCGGTAAAGAATTAGTATAAAAAATAGCTTGATTATTAAGTTTTCCATTTATAAGTTGAATTTTTCCTTTACCAATAATCTGGAGGTTAATCTTGGCTGATCAAAAATTTAAACCGTACGTCCCGCCTGAAAAGGAAATGAAAGAATTAACATTTAAATCTTTAACGCTCGGTGTTGTTCTGGCAATGATACTCGGTTCCGCTAATGTTTATTTAGGACTAAAAGCCGGAATGACAGTAGCGGCAACGTTTCCGGCTGCAGTAATAGCTATGGCGGTATTAAGGATTTTTAAAGGCACAATTCTAGAAGAAAATATAGCAAGAACAACCGCTTCTGTTGGTGAAGCGCTTGCCGCTGGAGCTATATTTACAATTCCTGCATTTGTTATGAGCGGGGTTTGGACCGAATTTAATTATTGGGAAAGTACTCTTCTAATGCTTGTTGGTGGTGTGTTAGGCGTTTTGTTAATTACATTATTAAGAAAAACATTAGTTCAAGATTCCACCCTTCCATTTCCCGAAAGCCAAGCTTGTACGGAAATTGTGAAAGCCGGACAAGGCGGAAAAAGCGGCGCTAAATATGTAGTTGCCACTTTAGGCTTGGGTTCCTTAATAGAGATATTTAAAAATCCTAATGGAATTACGGTTATAAAAGATTCCGTAAGAGGCTTCTGGCAATTCGGATTATCAAAAATAAATTTATTAAACAGTTCGGGGGAAATAATAACATCAATTAAGCAGAAAGGTGGAATGGTTGTTGAAAGCCCTGCTTCTTCACCCGCATTTTTAGGAGTCGGTTATATAATCGGTTTCAGATTGTCTGCAATTACATTTTCAGGGGGAATATTCGGTTGGGTTTTTCTTATGCCAATCGTAATTTTCTTAATGTATAATAATGTTATAGATTTTACGGCAGGCGGCAATAATTGGACTCAAGTTGCAAAAGCCGCTTATGATGCAACGGTTAAACCGGTTGCTGTAGGCGGAATGTTGGTGGGCGCTTTTTATACGCTGTTTCAAATGCGTAACAGCTTAATGGAAGGAATTGGCAAGGGGATAAAAGATTTAGGAAAAGCGAAAGACGCTACCGGCGAAAAAGAACTTAGAACGGAAAAAGATTTGCCTTTCGGTTCTATTTTGGTAGCCGTTGGTGTGTTAATTTTTGCAATGATTATAGTCTATAATATTTTTACTCATAATGTTGGCGTGTCTGTTCTATCTGCAGTTGTAATGGCAATTGCTGCACTCGTATTTGCAGCCGTTGCCGGGTACTTAGTGGGATTAATAGGCAGCTCGTCAAATCCTATTTCCGGTTTAACGCTTTCCACTCTGTTAATTGCCGCTGTATTGATGGTACTTGTCGGAATGAAAGGAGATCCCGGAGTTACCGCCGCATTGGCTGTCGCTTCGGTAGTTTGTGTTGTTGCCGGTGTATCAGGAGATATGATGCAAGATTTGAAAATAGGACAAATGCTTGGCGGTACACCTTGGAAAATGGAATTAGGAGAAATGATTGGAGTTGTATTTGCTTCGCTGATTTTAATTTATCCTATTATTTTACTTAATAATGCAAACGGTATTGGCAGCGACGCTCTGCCAGCTCCTCAAGCCGGATTAATGGCAATGATAAGCAAAGGAATTATAAGCGGGGAAATGGCTTGGCCTTTGGTAATTGCGGGAATGTTTTTTGCCCTCGGTTTAATACTTATCAAAGCCCCTTCTCCTATGTTGATTGCCGTCGGTATGTATTTACCTTTTAATACTACTTTCGCAATATTTGTAGGTGGATTAATAAAATATATAGTCGATAAAATGGCTGCTAAAAAAATAGAAAGCGATGCGGAAAGGGAAGCCATTGATAATACGGGACTGCTATTGGCATCTGGTTTAGTAGCCGGGGAAGCTCTTGTGGGAATAATCCTCGCTGCATTCGTGGGTGCCGGAATAAATCTAAAAACTACGTTTGGATTACCGGCTGATTTTGATGGTTATTGGTCTCTTGGAATTGTTGTCTTTATTATTCTTGGATATGTGCTTATTAAATATCCCTTAAAAGAAATGATGAATGTTAAAAAGAATACTATTCATACTGATAAAATAAACTTAAAGTAAACTAAAGAATTTTTAGGTCACCTTAATTTTTAATTTTTGATTTTTAATTGTTTGAAATGAGGTGGCCTTGTTTTTAAATAATAAATGGAAAAATTGAAAAATTCATTATCAGAAGTTTCTCCGGTTAAACCCGAACCGGCTAAATATTATCGTTGGTTAATATTGATTTTTGTCAGCCTTGCAATGTTCGGGAATTATTATATCTACGATAGTATTTCTCCGCTTGCAGATGTACTTTCCAAACAACTTGGATTTAAGGATTCGGATATCGGGCTGCTTGTAGGAATTTATAGTGTACCGAATATTTTTATGGTTCTTATCGGCGGAATTATTATCGACAGGGTAGGAACAAGAATCTCGACATTTGTTTTCACGGCGCTTTGCTTGGTGGGCGCTTCTATTACTGCATTTTCCGGCGGCGAATTATTCTGGATGGCGGTTGGTCGTTTGGTGTTTGGTCTTGGCGCCGAATCGATGATTGTGGCTATTACAACCATAATGGGAAGATGGTTCAAAGGTAAGGAACTTTCTTTTGCATTCGGGTTAAACTTAACAATTGCAAGACTCGGTTCCTTCGCCGCGCTTAATTCCCCAACATGGGCAAAAAGTTTGTATAGCAACTGGCAAGGACCGCTGTTAATCACAGTATTTGCCGCAACTCTCTCGTTAGCTTCCGTGGTTATTTACTGGGGAATGGACGTGTATGCAGAAAAAAATTATACTATGCGTCCGGTACCGAAACAAGACGAATTTAATTTCAAACAAATATTTTCTTTTAGTAAATCTTTCTGGTACATTGTTTTATTATGCGTTACTTTTTATTCGGCTATTTTTCCGTTCGAAACCTTTGCAGTTAAATTTTTTATTGATGTTCATCATGTATCAAGATCAGCCGGCGGATTTCAACTAAGTATGCTAAAAGTTTTTGCAATGGTCTTCTCGCCGCTTTTCGGTTTGTTATCCGACTATATTGGCAAACGTTCGTTGATGATGATGATCGGTTCTGCGTTATTGGTCCCGGTTTATTTAATGATGGCATATACCAAAATTTCATTATATATTCCAATGGCTATGATGGGTATAGCCTTTTCGCTTATTCCCGCAGTAATGTGGCCCTCGGTTGCAATAATTGTAGATGAAGCTAAGTTGGGTACTGCTTACGGTTTAATGACTCTGATACAAAATATAGGACTGGCAGCATTTAATTTTATGATAGGTTGGGCAAACGATATTTCCGGCGGGTATACACTTGGAATGTGGATATTTTCTACACTTGGGTTTTTCGGGTTGATTTTTGCTTATCTATTAAGAAAAAGTGAATTGGGTCCGGATGGACATGGGCTGGAAGTGGGAATTAAGGAAGCGCAAGCATGAATAATGATATTTTAACAACTTATCCCGTAAGAAAATGCGAATTTATTAATAATGAAGGCAAGATTACTGTTTTATTTAAAAAAGAAAAACTTAATTTTTTTGAAAAACTTTTCTCTTCCGGTTGGGGAAACAAACCGCAAAAAATTGATTTGGATGAAATCGGCTCTTTTATTTGGCTTCTATGCGATGGAACCAAAACTGTTGAAGATATAATCAAAATGGCTAAAAATGAATTTTCAGATAAAATAGAACCGGCCGACCAAAGAGTACCGTTGTTTATTAATCAAATGGCAAATACTAAGTTGGTGCAGTTATTCATCAAGACAAAATCGGAATAGTTAATATAATTTTTATATTTTTGCATATAAAATATTTCATCTGTTATGAAACTAAAAATAGTTATTCTTTTCTTTTTTACAGCCTATTTCCTCAACGCACAAAGCTGCGGGTTCGGATGTTTGGGCTTTAGCGGTGCTTTTGGCGGCTATACTATTCAACAATACAAAGCTGAAGGGGTTAATAACGCCGTAAAATTATTTAGGGATCAGTTCAAGTTTAGTAACGACAGGCTAAAATTCAAACAAGGAAAAGGATTCAAAGTTGGCGCAAATATCTTTAGAGCTAACTTTACCGGATATTTTCTTACGGCAAAAGCTTTCTATCAATTTTTGAAAGAAGAGAATAAAATTTTTACCAATCAATCGCAAGGCGCTACTCAAGAATCTTATACGCTTAAACTAAACCACTGGGGTGTTGGTGTTGATTTTGGTATACCGTTGTTCAATTTTTTAGATTTCAAAATTGTTGAGGGCGGGGTTACTTTCTTTAAATCAAGTTTGGAAAATAAAATTACACAGGATGGTAAAGAACTTAGTAAAATCCGTTTCGATAACCCGAAAATCGATATCGGATATTACGTTGGAACGGGAATAATTTTACATCTTATACGAGATTATGTTAGTATAGAAGGGACGGCATTTTATCATAAAATGGAAATTAAAGAAATGGTCCCGGATAAAAATGGCGACTTATTTTCCAATATTAATAATAGTTACATTAACCAAGGCGGTTTTGGAGCCGATGTTCAACTTAATGTGGGATTTCCATTATAGGAGTTTTTATGGCGCTTACCAAACTCGATAAAGCCGCAATCATAGCTATTAAAGATTGTATGGGCACAAAAAAGAATGAAAGAGTTTTAATTATTACCGATGAAAATAAAAGGGAAATTGGGTATGCGCTATATAAAAATTCTTTGCGTTTGGGACACGAATCTTTTTACCTTGAAATGAAATCCCTTGATGTAAACGGACAAGAACCTCCTGACTTTATTGCCAATGCAATGCTAAATGCCGATGTTATTCTTTGTCCCACAACCAAATCACTAACCCATACAAAAGCAAGAATTAACGCCTCTTCTAAAGGAAAAAGAATTGCTACGTTGCCCGGAATTACAAAGGATGTTATGGTGAGAGGATTGAATGCAGATTATAATAAAATAGCTGCCCTTACGCTAAAATTAACAAAACTAATGAGTAAGACTAAGAAGATAAGAGTTGTTACCTCCAAAGGTACCGATATAACTATGGATATAACCGGAAGAACTCCGATTCCGAGTAAAGGCCTGTTTCATAAAAAAGGGGAAAGCGGAAATTTACCCACCGGCGAAGCTTTTGCCGCACCTCTCGAAGGGAAAACTGAAGGTGTGTTTGTTGCCGACGGTTCCTTTGCGGGAATAGGAATGCTAAAAACTCCCATTGAAATAAAAGTGACAAAAGGTTATGCAACGGAAATAACCGGAGGAAAAGAAGCTAAAGCTTTAATTAAAATGCTGGATAAATTCGGTAAAAAGGCAAGGAATATTGCCGAAATTGGAATAGGCACTAACGATAAGGTAAAATTAAGCGGATTATTGCTTGAAGATGAAAAAAAATTAGGTACGGTTCATATTGCGCTTGGTAATAATAAATCTATGGGTGGAAAAGTCTACGTCCCGATACACGTGGACGGCGTCATTAAATTTCCAACCGTTTATTTTGATAACAAAATGATTATGAAAAGAGGTAAATTATTATTTTAATGAATATCGCCTTCTTTTATTTAGAGTTCACTCCGTAGTTAAAATAACATGTTTTGTAAAATAACAAAGGTAAATTATGTTTAGCTGGATAACTTCACCCGAAGCATGGATTGCTTTGGCAACTTTAACTGTTTTGGAAATTGTGTTGGGTATTGACAATATAATTTTTATCTCAATTATTGCCGGAAGAGTTCACGAAGCAAAAAGAAATAAAGCCAGAGTTTTGGGATTGGGTTTGGCAATGATTACAAGAATTTTGCTCCTGATTTCAATTGCGTGGGTAATGAAATTAACTAATCCGCTTTTGAGCATCGGTCCTTTTTCATTTTCAAGTAGGGATATTATTCTTATTGTCGGCGGATTGTTTTTGATTGCGAAGTCTACTCATGAAATTCACAATAGTTTGGAAGTAGAGAATGAAACCATAAAATCCCATAAATCGGCAAAATTATTTGGTGTTTTAATACAAATAGCTGTTTTGGATGTAGTTTTTTCGCTCGATTCGGTTATTACCGCAGTAGGTTTAGCCGAAGACTTAATTGTGATGATTATTGCAATAATAATTGCAGTAGCTATAATGATGTTCGCAGCCAAAGCTATTGGTGAGTTTGTAGATCATCACCCTACTATAAAAATGTTAGCTTTAAGTTTTTTAATTTTAGTCGGCGTGTCTTTATTGGGCGAAGGGTTTAATTTTCATATTCCGAAAGGATATATTTATTTTTCCATGGCATTTTCGATGGGTGTTGAATTTTTGAACATGAGAATAAGAAATAAAAAACTTGCTCCGGTAAAACTATACAAAACAAAAGTTATTAATGATTAACAAATTCACTTGGGATTTTATTGTAAAATCAATCCGGACCCAATTTGTTGGTTTTATTACCTTACCCTGATATCTTTCTACACAATTACTTTAAGATAAAAGCAAGGAATGAATCAAATTTACACAGTTAAAAAACTTAATATTTTGGATTTCCAAACCGTAATTATTATCTTTGCAATTCTAAAAAAATAAGAGGTTGTTGTGAAATTAGAAAAAGAGTTAAATGAAGTACAAATTGAAGCGGTTAAGCATATATCGTCGTCAAGTATGATAGTTGCCGGTGCTGGTTCCGGCAAAACGAGAGTATTAACTTATAAGATTGCTTATCTGATAGAACAAGGATACGACCCGTCGTCTATATTAGCATTAACTTTTACGAATAAAGCCGCTCAAGAAATGAAAGAGCGTATCATAAGTTTAATAGGAGCAAAAGCAAAGAAGCTTTGGATGGGAACTTTTCATTCGATATTTGCCAGAATTTTAAGAGCGGAAGCGGGAAAGCTTGGTTATGAACCGAATTTTTCGATTTACGATAGGGAAGATTCCGTTTCGTTAGTTAATAATATAATTCAAGCAATGAATATCTCCTTCGATAAATTTTCGGCTTCCAGCGTTCAACACCGTATCAGCTTTCTTAAAAACCAAATGATTTATCCGGAAGAATATGGAAAGCATATTGCAAAATCACCTATCGAAAGAAAAATAGCGGAGATTTACCTTGAGTATAATAAAAGGCTTAAAGAGAATAATTCAATGGATTTTGACGATTTATTGTTAAAACCAATTGAGTTGTTTTCAAAGCATTTAAGAATACTTCAAAAATACCGCAAACAGTTTAAGTTTATTTTAGTCGATGAGTTTCAAGATACAAATAAAGCCCAATACGAATTATTAAAACTTTTAACCACAAGCAGAATAAAAATTTGCGTGGTTGGCGACGATGCACAGAGCATTTACGGTTGGCGCGGAGCAGATCTGAGAAATATGCTACAGTTTGAAAAAGACTTTCCGAAGGTTAAAGTTTTCCGCCTTGAACAGAACTACAGATCGACAAAAATGATTCTTGCGGCAGCAGACTCCGTTATTAAAAATAATACCGAACAAATTCAAAAAACTTTATGGACGGAAAATAACGACGGTGAGCATCTGACTATTTTACGCTGTTCGGATGAAAAGGACGAAGCTTTTCAAATAGCAAAACAAATTAAAAAAGAAGTTACGTCGCGTAAACTATCTTTTAAAGATATAGCTATTTTATATAGAATTAATTCTCAATCCCGTGCCTTGGAAGAAGCGTTAAGAAGGGAAAAAATCCCTTACAGGATAATAGGCGGAGTTGAATTTTACAGACGAAAGGAAGTAAAAGACTTAATTGCTTATTTAAGAGTTTTGGCAAATCAAAATGACGAAGAAAGTTTACTGAGAATTATGAATTTTCCGCAAAGAGGTATTGGTAATACTTCCATAAGCAAAATGATTGCTTTTGCAAGAAAATTAAATATTACTCTTTTTGATACTATGGCAAGAATTTTTGAAGTTATTGAAGTTAAAGAAAGAATACAAAAAAATGTTAAACAATTTAAACTGTTCCTTAATAAATATATTGAACTTAAAGATAAGCTGTCCTTGCCGGAATTAACTTCGGCCTTGGTTGACGAATTGGGAATTTTAAGAATGTACAAAGAAGAAAACTCTCCCGAATCTATGGTAAGATACGAAAATGTTCAGGAGCTGTTAGCAGGAATTCAGGAATACGCTAAAGAACATAAAGGCGCTACTATTCACGATTTCCTTTCCGAGGTTTCATTGTTAACGGGAGCCGACAGTTACGACGAGAAAGACAACACGGTAACCTTAATGACCATTCACAGCGCTAAAGGGCTCGAATTTCCTATTGTGTTTATTACCGGTTGCGAAGAGGATATTTTTCCGCTTAATCCGAAATTCGATTCCGATTCTAAAATTGAAGAAGAACGCAGATTGTTTTATGTTGCTGTTACCAGAGCCAGAGAAAAAGTATTTTTAACTTATGCAAGATCGCGTTATAGATTCGGAGAAGTTGCTTATCAAAGTAAATCCAGATTTTTAGAAGAATTGCTTCCAGATACTTATAACGAATTAAACGGTGCAGGTTCTAAAAAAGGCGGAAGAAAGAGAAAATCATATTACGACGAACTGTATCAAGAGAGTTACGATGATTTTAACCAAGAGAGACGTTCATACAGGGTTGGCAGCAGGGTAGTACACGATCTGTTTGGGCAAGGTAAAATATTACAAATTAACGGCTCGGGCGATATGATGAAAATTACCGTAAATTTTGAAAAGAAAGGTAAGAAAACATTACTTGCTAAATTCGCAAACTTAAGACTGATTTAATTATAAAATATAAAGGCTGTATGTAAATAAATTACAATACAGCCTTCTTTTCATCTTTAATCGCTTGTCATTATAAATAAAGGTTTCGATTCGAAACTTTTATAAACCGGTCTTAGTCTTTCCGTATTATAATATTTATGTACGTCAACAACTTTTTTATAGCTGCTAATAATTTCGATATGTTCGTTATCATACCTGCCGTTCCGTAAAGTTACCAATCTTCCGGAAGTACCTTCCAAAATCAAATCAAGAGCTAAATTTCCAAAAGCCATCGGAACAATAGAATCGATAGCGTCCGGATTTCCGCAACGAACCAAATATCCTAAACGTTGATTAATAACATTAATACGCTTGCCGTTATTGTATTTAGGTGAAAGTTCTTTTAATTTGTTTGAAACCAAATCTCCAATTCCGCCTAATTTTTTATGCCCGAACATATCTTTCTCGTTACTTTCAAAAACCATTTCGTCCACGTCGTCAAACATTGCGCCTTCGGAAACTAACACTACAGAATATTTACTGGGATTTGTATATCTATCGGCTACCAATAATTCCGTAAGATGTTCCATACTGAATTTATATTCCGGTATTACACATCTGTTTGCCGCGCCAGCCATAGTTGGAAGCAAAGCGCTAAAACCGGCATATCTACCAAAAACTTCAATTACCAAAAATCTTTCGTGCGAGCCGGCTGTTGTTCGCAAATTGTGTGTAAGCTCAATTGTTCTGGTAACGCAAGTGCTAAACCCTATACAATAATCGGTTCCCGGCACATCGTTATCCATAGTTTTTGGCATAGCTACTATTTTAACTCCTTCTTTATGCAGCCTAACTCCATAGCTTAAAGTATCATCTCCTCCAATAGGAATTAAATAATCGATATTTAGAAATTCTAAATTTTTAAGAACTTCTGGAGTAAGATCGTTAATTTCATCATTGTATTTATCTTGAAGATGAACAGGAACATTAGCTTTTGGAACATGACTCGGCCGGGTTCTTGAGGAATGTAAAAAAGTTCCTCCTGTTCTACCTGCTTTATTTACAATTTCTTCCGAAAGCTCAATATAACAGGATGAATTATCGGCTTTTTTATCACGATTAATTTCAATCATTCCTGCCCAACCGCGTCTAATGCCAATAACTTTAAAACCTTCTCTTAAAGCTCTAATTGTTATTGCTCTTATTGCCGGATTTAATCCCGGCACATCGCCGCCTCCGGTAAGAATTCCTATAACACCTTTTTTTCTTTTAATGTTTGCCATAAACTACCTCTATTTATTTTTTATTTTTTTATAAACCGGATGATCAATTTCGAAATATTCTTTTGTCATCTTTTTAAGTTTTGTCGATAATACAATTATTGCAATAAGGTTGGGGAATGTCATAAATCCAAGCGCCGCATCACCAAAACTCCATACTGATTCCAATTGAGCTATAGCACCGATAAAAACAAATAAAACAAAAATCCACTTGTAAGGCATAAGCGCTTTGGGTCCGAATAAATAATCGGTTGCGCGATCGCCGTAAAAAGACCAACTTATTGCGGTTGAAATTGCAAATAAGAGTACTGAAATAGTAACGATTTTATCTCCGTAATTGAATAGCCAACTTAGACCTTCCTTAAATGCCAACGAAGTCAATAGACTGCTGTTTAATAACTGACCGGTAAAATTCGGATTAATTCTTTGAACGTAAAATTCAGTATGGTGCCAAGCGCCGGTAACCAAAATTGAAAGACCTGTTAACGAACAAATTAGAATAGTATCTATAAAGGGACCGAGCATTGCTACCGAACCTTCGCGTATTGGATATTTGGTTTTAGCCGTGGAATGTGCAATTGCAGCGCTGCCTTGCCCGGCTTCATTTGAGTAGAGTCCGCGCTTAATTCCCCATAACATGGTATTTAACATCACAAGAAATGCGCCGCCGCCAACACCGGCAATTTTAGCCGGCGGATTAAATGCCATCGAAAAAATCAGATTGAAGCTTTGCCCTAATTTATCCCAATTTGCTAATAAAATTAACGAAGTTGCAAAAACATAAATTATAGCCATAAACGGAGCTAAAAATCCGGTAACTTTTCCAATACGGTTAATTCCGCCAATTATTACTAATGCAACTATAGAAGCCAAAACAATTCCATTAATAACTTGCTCAATAGACAGAGTGAAAGAACCGAAGAGAAGATGTTTATACGTTAGAAAATGAGTTGTTCCCACAATTTGAGCAACTTCGGAATAAATTTGATCGGAAACCGTAAACGATTGGATTGCATTGCCTGTTGCAAATGAACAAATAATGGCAAAGCTGGCAAATGCGGCGGCTAACCATCGCCAATTTTGCCCCAATCCCTTTTCAATTGTGTACATCGGTCCACCTGCCGTGTGTCCGTCGGGATCGAACTCTCTGTATTTCAATGCCAAAGAACTTTCTGCGAATTTAAGAGTTGTGCCGAAAAAGGCCGTAATCCACATCCAAAACAAAGCGCCGGGACCTCCGTAATAAAGTGCTGTTGCAACGCCAGCAATATTACCGATACCCACCGTAGCAGAAAGAGCGGTAGATAAAGCTTTAAAATGATTAAGATCGCCTTCGTCTTCAGGATTGTCGTAAATACCTGCCGTAACTTTTATGCCGTGCCATAAATAACGGATTTGCGGAAAACCGAGCTTGAATGTAACGTAAATACCGGTTCCTAACAATGCGATAATCATTAAAGGAATTGAACCGATGGGAGTTTTTTTATCAGGAAAATTTCTAAAAAATTCAAAGTTGCCTGGAAAAGTCCAAACCGAATTATAAAATGAAACTCCCCAAATAATTAGAACTAAAAAGATAATAATAAAAGTAATTATCCCAAAAGATTTTCTAGACATAGGATTTTATCGATTATTGATGAAAGTTAAAGTATTCCTATAGAATTTAACAAAACCAAAAATATTAAAACCGGCGCAAAATATTTAATAAATACTTTCCAAGTGGCAATAATCCAAAAATGGTTATCAAATAAACGTTCAGCGCCATATTTCAAATTTATTAACGCTTTATCGAAGCCCCAGACCCATGCTACAAAAATAGAAATTAACAAACCGCCTAAGGGCAACAATATATTAGAAGCCAAAAAATCTACAAAATCAAAAAAGTTAAGACCGAAAATAGTAAAATCGGACATTACATTGAAGGAGAGTGCACTGGGAATTCCAACAATAAATGCAACCAAACCGAAAGTAATAACCGCATTATGCCTTTGCCAACCTCTCTCGTCAACAAAGTAAGCAATTACAACTTCTAACAAAGATATTGCGGATGTAAGCGCCGCAATTGTTAATAATATAAAAAACAGAATGGCAAATATATATCCGCCTGCCATTTTAGAAAAAACGACCGGTAAAGTATGGAATATTAATCCGGGACCTACTGCAGGATTTTCTGACATTGCAAAAACAGCGGTAAAGATTGCAATGCCTGCAATTAAAGCAATTAAAGTATCTAATATTACAATTTGAAAAGCTGCATTTGGAATATTATCGTCTTTGGACATATAACTTCCATAAGTCATCATAGCCCCCATACCCAGACTGAGTGTAAAAAAAGCATGACCGAGTGCAATCAATATAGCTTGCGGGGTTACATGGCTCCAATCCGGTTTAAGCAGAAATTCCAACCCTTTATCCGCGCCGGGAAGAGTTAATCCTCTTATCATTAATATCAGTAAAATAATTATAAGCAACGGCATCATAATTTTGCTTGCACGTTCAATTCCTTTTTGAACTCCGAAGTAAACAATTAACATGGTTAATCCCATAAAGACGGCTAAATAACCTACTATCCAAACTATGTTATTAGTAAGTGATGAGAAGTAATCCCCGGAAGCTCCGACTTTAGTAAAACTGGAGAAAGAACCTTTTATTGCTTCAACAATATATCCAAACGACCATCCGGCAACTACCGCGTAAAAAGAAAGGATAACAAAACCCGCTAAAACACCTAATCCTCCTACAGCCGACCAAAAAGGGGAGTTGGATAATTTTCGAAATGCTCCTACCGGATTACGCTGGGTAGTTCTACCCATTAAAACTTCGGCTATTAAAACCGGCAAACCAATAATTGCTATACAAATTAAATAAACAAATATAAACGCAGCGCCTCCGTTTTCTCCCGCTATGTAAGGGAATTTCCAAATATTACCCAAACCGACAGCAGAACCGGCAGCCGCTAAAATAAATCCTAATTTAGATCCCCAATGTTCCCTTTTTACCGATTTATCAGAATGCATCAAATATCCTTTAATTTGTAGGTAGTTATAAGCTTTGAAAACAAATGCAACAAATTACAAAGAATAATATGATAATTTCAATACTAAAGGAAAGAAAAATTACGGGGAAATAAAAAAAAGGGTCGCCTAAAACGACCCTTTGGAAAACCGGTCAATTTTAATTAATTAATCGGTAACAATTGCTAAAATATCACTTCGTTGAATAATTTTGTAATCAACACCGTCAAGTGTTATATCTTCACCACCGTATTTGCCAAATAAAATTCTGTCGCCTTCTTTAACATGTTCTTTAAGGTCCTCGTCAGTTCCTACCGCAATAACTTTACCCATGGTAGGTTTTTCTTTGGCAGTATCGGGGATGATAATACCGGATGCCGTTTTATTTTCCTCTTCTGTTAATTCTACTAAAACTCTGTCATCCATTGGTTGTACTTTCATAATATCTCCTCTAATTTTTTATGTTTAACAATCTGTTTATTTTTGGTTTATCAAACCCAACAATAGGGCGGTTATTTATTAAAATTACCGGAACTCCGGTAGAACCCGTTCTTCTTTGCATATCCAATGCGGCTTTTCTGTCCCTCGAAACGTCAATATCTTTAAATTTAATTCTTTTTTCACGGAAATACCTTTTAGCAGCATTGCAAAAACTGCAAGTAGGTGTTGTAAATATTATAACTTTAGGTTGTGCATTGTTCATATCATCTCCAGATTTTTTCAAATTTTATATGATGATAGATTCAAAAAAAAGTTTCTAAAGAATCTGTAAAATTAAAAAAATTTTTTTAGAAAAAATCACTAAATTTTGTCTTACAAAAAAAGATTTGATATGAGTAAATTTGCTGCAGTAATAATTGTTTCAGTTTTAGTTTTTGTTTCATGTTCGGTTAATACTACAAGTGTTGACAAACTGAAAGAAAATTTGGCTGATCTGAAGAATAATTTTGCTCCCGATCATCGGACGGCTGTTTTTAATTATTCGATAAACATAAATAAAAAGCCGGTTGAGTTATCCGTAGAAACTACCGAACCTGAAATACTAAGCAGATTAAGAAGTTATCTGAATAAAAACAAAATTCAAGTAAAAGAAAATTTCAAACTATTGCCGGATGAAAAATTGAAAGATAAAATTTATGGTATAGTTAATCTGTCAACCGCAAATTTAAGAACCAAACCAAAACATTCCGCCGAAATGGCAACCCAAGCATTATTAGGTACGGTTGTTAAAGTATTGAAGAAAAATGACGGTTGGTTAATGGTTCAAACTCCCGATAAGTATATTTCATGGATTGAAGCCGACGCTATTGCACAGATTAATAAGCAGGAATTAAAAAAATATTTCACCGGCAAACGAATTATTTATATTTCCGATTTTGGATTTTCTTATGAAACTGCGAACAAAAAATCATCCAGAGTTTCGGACCTTGTTGCCGGAGATATTTTACAAGTAAAAAAGGAATTGAGACATTTTTATCAAGTTAAATACCCCGACGGTAGAGAGGCATTCATTCCAAAAAGTAATTGTTCCGAATTTACAAAATGGACAAAACAATTCAGAGTTTCGGCGATTTCTGTAATTGATACGGCAAAAGCATTTACAGGAATTCCTTATTTATGGGGAGGAACGTCAGAAAAAGGATTTGATTGCAGCGGTTTTACCAAAACCGTTTATTTTCTTAACAGAATTATTTTACCAAGAGATGCTTCCCAACAAGCGCTTGTGGGTACTTTTGTTGATTCTACAGTAAATTTAGATAAATTCCAACCGGGAGATTTATTATTTTTCGGAAAAAGGGGACGGGACATAAAATCATCTAAAGTTGTGCATGTTGGTATTTATGTAGGAAATGGTAAATTTATACATGCATCGGGAATGGTTAAAAGAAATAGTTTGAAAAAAAATGACGTTGATTTTAACGAATACAGATACAACACTTTTTTATTTGCAAGACGTATACTAAATTCCGTTGGTAAAAAAGGAGTACAAACTATATTATCCAATAAATTCTATTACTAAAATGAAAACAAACAGAAGAAATTTTATTAAGTCCGGCGGAATTATTGCCGGCAGTATATTTGTGGGAACAACTTTTCCATCAAGCTTAAGAAATAATTTCATCAATAAAGAAAAGAATTTTACCATGAATTTTAATTTTAAGCCTTATACTTTAAAACTTAAACATGTATTTACAATCGCTACAAATTCCCGTACTACAACTCCTGTTGTAATAACAAAAATTGAATACGATGGCAAAGTGGGATATGGTGAAGCTTCAATGCCGCCTTATTTAGGAGAATCTCATAAAACGGCAATTAAATTTTTAAGCAAGGTTAAACTGAATCAATTTAAAAATCCTTTCGATCTGGAAGATATAATTGATTATGTGGATTCAATCGATAAAGGCAATCCCGCCGCTAAAGCATCCGTGGATATTGCTTTACACGATTTGGTCGGAAAATTAATGAATCAACCTTGGTATAACATTTGGGGTTACGATAAAAACAAAACACCGTATACAACTTTTACAATAGGAATTGATAAACCGGAAGTAGTTAAACAAAAAGTGAAGGAAGCATCAGGATTTAAAATCCTGAAAGTAAAATTGGGTCGTGGTAACGATAAAGAAATGATTGAAGCCGTAAGAGCAGTTACAAACGTACCGCTTACAGTAGACGTGAACCAAGGGTGGAAAGACAAACAGTACGCATTGGATATGGCGTTTTGGCTGAAAGAACAAAATGTGGAATTTGTTGAACAACCTATGCCAAAAGATCAGGTTGACGATATTGCTTGGTTGACCGAAAGGAGTCCGTTGCCAATTATGGGTGACGAATCAATTCAAAGAATACCGGACGTTGTTAAAGCGCACGGAGTATTTTCGGGAATTAATATCAAATTAATGAAATGCACCGGTTTGCGTGAAGCCCACAAAATGTTAAATCTGGCAAAATCGTTAAACATGAAAGTTATGATTGGTTGTATGACGGAAACTTCTTGCGGAATATCTGCTGCATCTCAATTATCTCCTATGGTTGATTGGGCTGATTTAGATGGTAATTTACTGATTAAAAACGATCCGTTCAAAGGAACTGAAGTGGTTGACGGAAAACTTAAATTAACGGATTATCCCGGTATTGGTCTTGTGCCCGACAAAAATGTATGGAATAAAATTTAATATTGTGTTAAATATTTTTTATAAATTATAAATCACAAAAAACAAAGGAAGGGGATATACAATGGTAAAGAACTTCGTTTCAAATAAAGATGAAACCGTAAGAATGTTCAAAAGTGATTTTATGGAAGCTTTATCCAAAGTTCACTGGACAGTTCCGCTTTATTTTTACGTTCCCGTAGTGCTTTACTTTCTTTATAGATCTCTTTATATATTCGGCGAAAGTATTGAAAATACAATATTGTATTTTGTGCTTGGATTGTTTTTTTGGACGTTTGCCGAATATTTCCTTCACCGTTTTCTTTTTCATTTTCATCCGAAAAGTGAAGTTGGGAAAAAGATAATTTGGACATTTCACGGCGTTCATCATGATTATCCAAGCGATTCAAAACGTTTGGTAATGCCGCCTTCGGCAAGTATTCCGTTGGCAATAATTTTTTATGTTTTGTTTTACTATACTTTAGGCAATATTATAACGGCTCCGTTCTTTGCGGGTTTCATTACCGGATATCTTATTTACGATATTACTCATTATGCAATTCATCATTTTAATATGAGAAGCAAGTTAATGCTTGCAATTAAAAATCATCACATGTTGCATCATTTTAAAGATCCGCAAAACGGTTTTGGCGTTAGTCAACCCGTATGGGATCATGTGTTCGGCACAACTTTCCCTCATAAACAAAACAAAAAGAAATAATTTAATTTTATTTCTCTATTCTGATTTTTGTAATTTTACAATAAAAAATAAATTATACAGACTGCTCTTTAATTAGAGCAGTTTTCTGTTGTAATGAAGATAAATAATGCAACACAATGTAACTTCTTTATATATAATAAGTTATCAAATAAGCTTAAAGTTATACATTAAATAATTCTTAATATTTTGGTATATCAAAATAAGTAACGACACTAAAACTTTATAAAGTGCATAGATTCAGTAAACATATCATTAATTTTTTTGACGAAATAATCCGTTCTCCGTTTATAGTGGCGGATGAGACTTCATCTATTTTATATAGCAATGTTTCCGCAGTTAATTTTTCAAAAGAGCATAGCGGTTTTTTTGAAAAAACTGTTAGGAAACAATTGGATGTATATTTTAAAAGCTTTAACGAAGTTGAAAGTCCCATTTCGCAAATTACTCCGGATGCATTATCAAGTAATGATTTTCCTCTTTTTGACGAAATCATTTTGACTAAGTTTTTCTGGGAAGATAAAAAATTATTCGGCTTAAATTTTATACAAGATTTACAAACTCAAAATTTAGAAATTGTTTATCCGGTCAATTGTAATATTGATTGTTTACCTTTCAATCATTCTATAAAAAAAATTATTAAAAACTTTAACGAAAATTATAAATCCGTTACTCAACGGGATTTTGAAAAGTTTGAGTCCGCAAATAATTTTGAGGGGAAAATATGGATTAAAAATGGTGAAGGTAAATACGAATATGTGAACAATTATTTTTCGAAAATTACTGCCGTTGCCGTAGATGAACTGATAGGTTTGGACGAGCAACAAATAATTTCGGTGGGAAAACAAAAATATTTTGAGCTTATAGACAATTTTATATTCGTTAGCGGTAACAGTGTTTTAATTCAAAAAAATAATTTTCAAAAACGTGATGTAGATCAAATAAATTGGCTTATAAAGTATCCTATTTTAAATAGTGAAAATAAAGTGATAAGTATAATCTCGGTTGATTATAATTCTCAAGAAACTTTACAATCATTTCACAAAACATTAGGCGTAGAATTAAGTACAAATTCATTTTCGGAGAATTTACAGATAATGCAACATACTGCTATTGATAATTCTGATATTCCATCTTTGCTTTTTAATTCGGATAATTTTCAAATTATAAATGTAAATGAAAAGTTTTGCAAATTATACGGTTACACATCCGAAGAAGCTAAAACAAAAAGCGTGTTGGATTTGATACCGGTTCAGGATATTCAGATGTTGTTAAGTGTAAATTACGAAGAAAAAGCACTTAAAAATATCGGTCCCATTCAAAATATTAAAAAAGACGGTTCTCTTTTGCCGGTACTGATTAAAAGTTTACCGGTTGATTATGAAGATCAGAAAGTTATACTTTTCCGGATTTATCCCGAAGAAAAAAAATATAAACCGCTGCAAAACAAATACAGTCAATTTAATTTATTACCTGCACCTGTTGCAGTTACCGACCGTAACGGTTTCATAATTTTCGTAAATGAAATATTAAATGGATTTTTAAAATATTCCGATGTGGAATTGGACAATCGTCCTTTTATAAGTTTGTTTGCCGATGAAGATAAATTAAGCGTCGGTAAATTTTTTGATGATGTTGAACACGATGGAAATATTAAATTAAAAGCGAAATTAAAGAGTTCCGGTAATAATCAAAAACCTTTCGAAATAACGGGCAAGTTTTTGGAAAAAGAGGATGAGTTTCTCTTTTTATTTAACGAAATTAAAACATCAAAAACATCCGCACAAATTGAAGAACCTGTAAAAAAGAACAATAAATCCCTTCAAATTGATTTTTTAATTGAGTTATTTCACGAATTAAGAACGCCGATAAACGTAATTTTGGGTTTTGTACATGAAATTTACGAAAGCATTGAAAATCCTTCCGACGAACAAAAAGAGTCTGCCGAAATAATATTTCAAAATCAAAAAATTTTGTTGCAAATTATGGATGCAGCCGCTCAATATGCTCAATTGGAACTTGGTGAAAACGGGCTTAATATTTCGCAGTTAACCTTGCACGAAATATTATCTAAAGTTAAAGATAATTTGAATTACCAACTAAACAAGAATGGAGTAGATTTAATTTCCGAAAAAGCGGGAGGAGAATTAAAATCGGATTACTCCAAATTATCTGCATTTCTTTTCCATATTCTGAAATTTGCAATTCATTCTACGCCTTCCGGCAAATTGTATTTACGGTCGTACGAACAAGAAAACAAAGTGTTTATCGGATTGCGGGATAACGAAGATAATATTTCACAAGGCTTTCTGGAAAAATTGAATTTGGCATTTGCAACAAAAGAATTGACAGACAGTAATAATATCGGAATACCGGAAATTGTTATTAAACTTTCCCGCAAGCTCTCAAGTATTCTGGAAATAAAAACGGAAATTATTTCAACAAACAATTTACCCTTTGAATTTGCGTTTGTTTTACCTAAGAATTTGCAAACGGGTTTATTAAATGAGCAAACAAAAACCGGCTTAACCGGATCGCCGGTTAAAAACATTACAAATACTAAACCGGAAACCGTGAATAATCATATTCAGGATACAAAAACAATAGAGTATGAAAGTGCGGCTAAGAATAACAATGGCAAGATTGACCTAAGTAATTTGTCATGTTTATATTTTGAGGATCAGTTAGACTCGCAATTGTTGTTCAAAACTCAATTTAAAGACCTTAAACATCTTGATGTTGTTTCAAGTTTGGAAGAAGCCCTTCCGCTTTTAGAAAAATCCAAGTTCGATTTTATTGTAATGGATATAAATCTTGAAGGAAAATTTAATGGAATGAACGCGCTTAAAATTGTTAGAAAATTTGAAGAATTTAAAAATACTCCTGTAATTGCTGTTACCGCTTATGATCTTCCGACCGAGCACGCAAAATATTTGAGTCTTGGCTTTAACGATTACCTGCCAAAACCTTTTTTACGAGATGATGTTTTACAATCCCTAAAGAAAATCTTATAATTTCATCTTACTTTTTATTTCCGCATTTAATTTTTCCCTTGATAAGAATAATTATGTTTTTTAATTTTACCATACAAATGTATGGTATTTATAATTCCATTTTTATTTCCACTATGTAACTCACGTGCCGGAGGTGTAAGGAAAATAAAGTGTCGCTTTGTTTTTGGTACGCTGATTTGCACTGATTATTTATGATGAAAAAACAGTAAAATCATAACTGACCTTAAATGATTTGCATCCCATTAAAATATGAAACAAAATAGTCAAAAAATAAAAGCGTAATCTATGAAAACACAATTAACACAAACCCAGCAGAAAATACTCGATTTTATAATCGATAAAAAAGCCGAAGCAAAAGTTCCTACGCTTGCCGAAATTGCTGAACATTTCGGTTACCGCAACCGCTCAACCGTACAGCAGCATTTGCAGGCAATTGAGAAAAAAGGATATATCAAACGTAATCCAAAGATTTCGCGGGGAATTGAATTGCTTACGGGAGATAAATTTTTTATTCCCCGACCCGTTTTGGGCGAAGTAGCCGCCGGCAATCCGCTTACCATCTATCCCGATGCAATTGAGACGATCGAATTGCCCACAATTGCACGTATGCCGCGGGATTCGTTTCTTCTAAAAGTAAAAGGCGATAGTTTAAAAGATGCCTATATTTTCAGCGGTGATGTGGTAATTGTTGACCCGAATTTAGAACCGGCAAATGGTAAAATAGTGGTTGCAATTTTAGATGATGCGGCAGTCGTAAAAAGATTTTTCAAAAGATCAAAAGCAATTGAATTACATTCGGAAAATCCCGAATACGAACCGATAATTATTAAAAAAGATTACGAGAATTTTAAATTGGTCGGCGTGGTTGTTGGCGTTTATAGGAACATGAATACAAATGTAGAGACGTTGCACGCAACGTCTCTACCACGGCAAAACGGATAAAACAAATGTCATTGCAAAACGGATAAAACAAATGTCGTTATTTAAAAACAAATACCGCGTAGAAACAACGCGTTTGCAAAATTGGAATTACGGACGGAACGGCAAATATTTTGTAACAATTGTTACAAAAAATCGCGAACATTATTTTGGTAAAATTGTTAATAAAAAAATGCAATTTACAGAAATCGGAGGAATTGCCGATAAATATTGGCGTGAAATACCTGAACATTTTCCGTTTGTTGTATTGGATGAATTTTGCGTGATGCCCAATCATATTCATGGTATTGTTGTGATTGATAATGGTAATATCCGTAGAGACGTTGCATGCAACGTCTCTACGGATATGCCGAATATATCAAAATCAAATAAAATGTCGATCATTTCACCGAAATCCGGTTCATTGTCAACAATTATACGTTCATTCAAATCGGCGGTAACAAAATTTGCCAATGAAAATAATTATAATTTCGGATGGCAATCACGGTTTTATGATCATATAATTCGAAATGAAAAATCATTAAACCGGATCCGGGATTATATACGGAACAACCTGGAAAATTGGAATATTGATAAATTTAATTTGTAAAAATAAAATTAAAAAATTGTATAATAATCTCTATAAAATTGTTAATGGATTATATATTTTTGTCTCAAACAAGGAGGGAAAATTATGCCGACTAAATATATAGCATACCTCAGAACTCCACTAGGACAAATAAAAATAACTGCCGATGATAATGCCGTTAATTCCATCCTCTTTGTTTTTGATGATACGGAAATGGAAGAGGAAAATATTAATTCTGTATTGACTCAATGCAAAAACGAACTTGGCGAATACTTCGCCGGTAAACGGAAAAAGTTTGACGTTCCGGTCTATCAAGAAGGGACAGAGTTTCAGCAAAAAGTTTGGACTGAGCTAATTAAAATCCCTTACGGTAAAACAGTTTCGTATAACGATCTTGCAAAAGCATTGGGAAATGTAAAATCAATCCGGGCGGCCGGTGCCGCAAACGGGAAAAACCAAATCTCGATCATTGTTCCGTGCCATAGAGTAATTGGCAGCGATGGTAGTCTAACCGGTTATGCGGGCGGACTGTGGCGCAAAGAGTGGCTGCTGAAACACGAAGCAGAATATTCCGGGAAAGAAATACAGATGGAGATGTTTTAGAATTTGAAAAAGAAATTACTACAATTGGGATAAAACCGAATAATTATATTAATTCAATTGGTAAAAGAAAAAGTTAACTTTGTAATTACAATTAAATGACATCAAACAAAGTGAGATACATGAGTATCAACGACCATAGTTAATTCCTTATTTTTTTAATTAGTCGCATGAATCTATTATGTATTACCAAAGCGAAATAACCTTAAAACCCCGTCCCCGCGGGTTCCATATAATTACCCGCGAAATTGAAAATGCTGTTCCGGAACTAGACAAAATCAAAATAGGCATTGCGAATATTTTTATCAAACATACTTCGGCTTCGCTTACAATTAACGAAAATGTTTCTCCCGAAGTTAAAACGGATATGCAGCATTACTTCAACAAACTTGTTCCGGACGATCTGCCTTACTTCGAACATACGCTCGAAGGACCGGATGATATGTCGGCACATATTAAATCTTCCATGCTGGGATATTCTTTAACTATTCCCATTACAAACGGCAGACTAAATCTCGGAACCTGGCAAGGAATTTATCTTTGTGAGCATAGAAACCACGGCGGAGCGAGAAGGCTTGTTGTAACCGTAATGGGGGAATAGATTCCGGCACTATACGATAAAAAGCACACTATCGTATAAAAAACTTGAAAAATGTATGATAGTATCCTATATTTTAATGCAAATTTATACGATAAGGGAAATTCTTATGGGTTTGTTAAAAAATGAGTTGTTACGATTTAATCCTTGGTGGGATGATGAGTTCCCGGGAAGCTTTATTAAACGTCCGGTGTATGTGAATTTTTTCTCCAAAAATTTATCCAACAAAGATATCATCATCTTAACGGGGTTACGGCGTGCAGGTAAAACATCGTTATTAAAAATGTTTATTAAAGCACTTCTTAACGAAGTGGAAAAGGAAAAAATATTTTATGCGTCGTTAGATTCAATAGCATTGGAAAAATATTCGATAGCCGAGCTTCTGAATGAATACCGGAAACTACACAAAATTTCTTTGAGCGAAAAAATTTATCTTTTTTTCGATGAAATAACTTACAGGAAAAATATCAGCTTGGAATTGAAAAATTTATATGATTCCGAAAATGTGAAATTATTTGTTACCTCATCTTCGGCATCTTTGTTACAAGAAAAAAATGCTTACTTAACCGGTCGTGCAAGGATTTTGGAAGTATTCCCATTGGATTTTAACGAATATCTTGCATTTAAAAAAATCAAAATCAAAAGATCCGAAAGTTATTTAACCGAATCTTATTTTGAAGATTTTATGCAAACCGGAGGAATGCCGGAGTATGTTCTTACCAACGATGTGAGTTATCTCGATAACCTGATTGATAGTATTCTTTACAAAGATATAGCAGGATATTACGGGGTTAGGGATATGACTTTATTAAAAGATTTTTTCAGACTATTAATGGAAAGAACAGGCAAGCAACTATCGATAAGTAAGGTTTCTAAAGTGTTGGATATTTCCGTAGATACCGTCAGGCGTTATTTTGATTATTTTTTACGCACATATTTAATTTTCGCTATTGAACGTTGTGGAAAACTAAATGAAAGATTAAAAGCGCCGAAAAAAATTTTTTCAATTGATACGGGCTTGAAATCTTATGTGTCTGGTTTTCACGATAAAGGGTCTTTGTTTGAAAATTTGGTTTTTTTAAAAATTAAAAAATATAATCCGTGCTATGTTTATCAAAATGGCATTGAAATCGACTTTTATTTTGATGGTAAATTGCTTGAAACTAAGTATTTTGGGAAATTAAATGCCAAGCAGAAAAAATTATTTGATTTTTTTCCCGCAAAAGAAAAAATAATTGTAGATGATGTTGGGGGATATTTAAAATTGAAGTAAGAAAATCCGAACAAATTGTATATGTTATTTATTTGTTTAATTTTGAATAAAGAGGTAAAATGATC
>Ga0256841_1000540_pt1 | contig 38521 bp, 34 predicted proteins | sample 356308metaG_FD_185971 | JGI IMG/M metagenome (GOLD analysis project Ga0256841, IMG submission 185971) | Hydrothermal vent microbial communities from Mid Atlantic Ridge, Atlantic Ocean - 356-308 | ecosystem: Environmental > Aquatic > Marine > Hydrothermal vents | place: Atlantic Ocean: Mid... | reverse complement strand
CTGGGCGGCCCATTGGGACTGGTACGGGGGCCATACCCGTGCCCTGGTGGAGGAGACCGGCGACCTCCTGGGCCTCGCCCCGGACCTGTTGCTGGCCGTGCTCCATCGCGAGGCCGCCGAGACCGCCCGTCTGATGGCCAGGCTCGGCCTGCCCCATTGCATGGACCGTCTGGTGCTGCCCGTGGATGTCCCCTGGCGGCGTCCGCCCGCGCCGCCGCCCGGGGCGGAGAGCGCGGCCGGGCAAGGCGCCCCGGACGAGGCGGCCCCGCCGCCGCCCGCGCGCCCGGGCGCCGCGCCCCATCCGGTGCGCCGCGGCCTGTCCGAGGTGTTGCGGCGGGTGCGGGTGGAGCTGGGCCTGGAACGGGCGATGTTCGCCATGTTGACCCCGGACCGCCGCCGCCTCCGGGCCCGCTTCGTGGCGGAAGACGAGCCCTCGGACCTGCGCCGTTTCGATGTCCCCCTGGATGGCGACCACCTCTTCACGCGGATCTTGAGGGAGCAGGCCGCGCTGCGCGTGGCCCCCCCCGGGCCCGGCGACCGCCGGCCGGAGATCCCCGCGGCGGTGGCCGCTCTGCTGCCCCCCGGGGGATTCTACGCGGCGCCCGTGCTGGTCAAGGGCCAGCCCATCGGGATCCTCTATGGCGATGGCGCCGCCGCGACCAGGAACGAATCCTTCGCCGGATTCAGGCATCTGGCCCTGGAGGCCGGACGCATGCTCTCCCTGTCAGCGACCGGACACGGCCGGCCGGCTGGAGCGCGGATCCAGACCACGCGCCACCCATAGCCAGAGCGGGAGTTGGGCCAGCACCAGCAGACCGAGGAACCCGGTGTAGGCCAGGAGATAGCGGAACCAGAAGGCGACCCCCGTCACATAGTGACTGCGATCCGCACTGAGGAGGAACTGGAGTGCCGAAAACTGGCCCCCATACTTATTGATGGCCTGATTGGTACCCAGATAGATCAAGGCATAGGCCACCGGCAGCCCCAACAGCAACACCGCCACCACGGGGGGCCATTGCTGGACGAAACCGGCGATGCGGGCGCTCAGGGCCGCCGCCCCCGCGGCAAGGATGAACCACCAGCCGAGAATGAACAGGGCCGCCGCCGGATGCCCCCGGCCTGCCACCAGCTCGACGATGTGGGTGGTGGAGGCCTCCGGGAACACCAGCCAATAGCTCAAGGGGAGCACGCACAGAACGAACAGCAACCAGCGTCCGAACACCCTCACGTGGATGCTGCGCATGGTGGCGATCAAGGCCGCCCCACCCGCGGTCATGAGAGAGAAAGGGGCGAACAAGGCAGTGAAGCGCAACATGCGTTCCCATTCCGCAGGCCACCCCAAGGTCGCTGGGCCGATGAGATCCTCGACTGTCTCCAAGGGCAGGGTGAGGCGTACCAAGAGATAGGTCAGGGCGGCGTGCATCAGGAGCACCAGGCCCCATAGATAGCCATCGCCCGCCCGCCGGCAGCGCACCATGCGGATGCCCGCCCAGACAGGGGGGCCGAAACCCAGCAGGAAGGCCCCCAGCAAGGCCAGGGCCGCGCCCACCAGCGAGCGGTGGCCCACCATCTCCCGCAGGTTGTAGGGAGAACCCGGGAAACTCAGCAGCCACACGAGCGCCAGACCCGCGACCAGGAGCCCGACGCCCCAGCCGATCAACTTGGTTTTCATACTGTTGGTCCCCGAATATGCGCGCATTCTGGCCGGCGGGATTCCCCTCGGCAGATCCCAGGAAATGGAGACAGAATACAGCAGCCATCCGATCGGATCCAAAGAGGTTCGCCACTGTCCATAGGATGAACGACGAGGGCGGTGAGGAAGGGGAAGCCCGCGATCTATCCGGCGTGAATGTGCTCGATGTAGCGGGGGGTCGCCTTCATCTCCAGGCGCAGGCGCGTGCCCCGGACCTCCAGGGGCGCCTCGACCCCCTCGAAGAGCAGCCGGCAGCCCACCTGCCCCGCGGTTTCCAGGGGAAGGGGAATGAGGTCCCGATAGGTATAGATGTTGTCGTAGACATCGCCGCCGGTGACCTTCAGGGGCCCCTGGGGGAGATCGACCGGGCCTTCGACGCCCTCGATCAGGAGATCGCCCGCCTGCCACCAGCGGGTGCGCTCGAAGGCGCCGGTCATGCTCTTGACGATGAAGGTGCGGGAGAAGCGGATACGCACCTGGGCGCCGTGCCGCTCCAGGGCCTCCACTTCACAGCCGGGGAGTTCGATGTGGCTCGCGTCCATCGCTTCCAGCCCCTCAGAAACCTTCGGTGGAGAGGAACAGGCCCACCCGCAGGTCCTTGGCGGTGTAGATCTCGCGCCCGTCCACCGCCATCACCCCGTCGCCGATCCCCAGGACCAGCTTGCGCGAGATCACCCGTTTCATGTCGATATGATAGCTGACCCGGCGGGCATTCGGCAGGACCTGGCCGGTGAACTTGACGTCCCCCACGCCCAGGGCGCGCCCATGGCCGGGGTTGCCGACCCAGGCGAGGAAGAAGCCCACCAGTTGCCACATGGCATCCAGGCCCAGGCAGCCGGGCATCACCGGGTCGCCGGGGAAGTGACAGTCGAAGAACCAGAGATCCGGACGGATGTCCAGCTCGGCGTCGATCTCGCCCTTGCCGAAGGCCCCGCCGGCGTCGGCGATACGCTGGATGCGGTCCAGCATGAGCATATTCGGGACCGGTAATTGGGCGTTTCCCGGGCCGAACAGCTCGCCCCGACCACAGGCCAGCAACTGCTCTCGATCGAAGGAGGCCTCGCGTGTCATCTCGGATCCCATCATGCAAAAACCGGTTAGTTTCCGCGCCCCCGGCCGGACTGTCAAATGACACCGGGCCGGGCGGTCGCGTAGAATGGGTTCTTTGCGCGCCGCCCTCCTTTGCATGTCCAAGGTCCTCCCCGCCCTGCCCCTCCTGTTGGCCTTCGCCGCCGCCGCCTGGCTGGCGCGGCGGGCGGCCGAGCCGGGGACGTGGCTGTACCGCGCCGACCGACCGACCCCGCGCTCCCTGCACGAGGCGCCGGTGGGCCGCCTCGGCGGCCTGGGGATCCTCGCGGGCCTGGCCCTGGCCTGGGCGGGCTGCGCCTGGGCCGGGGCCGCGCCGCCCCTCTCCATCGCCGGCGGGGCCCTGATCGTGGCGGCGGTCTCCCTGGTGGACGACCTGCGGGGGCTGTCGCCGGCGGCGCGCCTGGGCGGCCAGACGCTCGCGGCCCTGGCCCTGGCCGCGGGCGGCTTGGCGCCGGAGGCCCTGCAACTGGGTGAATACACCCTGGGCCTTGCCGCGGGCCTGGGTGCGGTCCTGCTCCTGGCCGGAACCCTGTGGATGACCAATCTCTACAACTTCATGGACGGCATGGACGGCCTGGCCGGGGGGATGGCGGTATCCGGCTTCGGGGCCCTCGCGGTGCTCGCCTGGCAGGGCGGCGATCGCGGATTCGCCCTGCTGGCGGCGGCGCCGGCGGCGGCCGCGGGCGGTTTCCTGGTGTGGAACTTTCCCCGCCCCCGGGCGCGGGTCTTCATGGGCGACGCGGGCAGCGCCACCCTGGGCTTCCTGGCCGCGGCCCTCAGCCTCTGGGGGCGGCGGCTCGGGCTGTTCCCGCTGTGGGCCGCGGCCCTCGCCTTCTCCCCCTTCATCGTGGACGCCAGCGCCACCCTGGCGCGGCGCGCCCTGCGCGGGGAGGTGCTCTGGCAGGCGCACCGGGAACACCATTACCAGCGCCTCGCCGGGCTCGGCCTGAGCCATCGCCGGATCGTGGTCCGCGCCTATGCCCTGATGCTGGCCTGCGCGGCCAGCGCCGTCGGCGGCGTGGGGCGCCCTACCCGTGACATCCTCTGGCTCCTGGGGGCCTGGGCCCTGATCTACGCCCTCATCGCCTGGCGGGTGCGCCTGCTCGAACGCCGGCGGGCGGGCCTCTCGTGAGACCCCTGGTGGACCGCCTGCGCAGCCGCGCCGGGGCCTTTCTCCACGACAGCCTGATGGTGCCCCTGGCCTGGCTGGGGGCCTACTGGCTGCGCTTCAACCTCGGCCCCATCCCCGAGCCCTATTGGGGCGCGGCCCTGCACGCCCTGCTCCTGGTCTGGCCGTTGCAGGTGGCCCTTTCCTGGGCCTTCGGCCTCTACCGCGGGGTCTGGCGCTTCGCCTCCCTGCCCGACCTGATCCGGATCCTGAAGGCCGTCCTCAGCGGCGTCGCCCTGACCCTGGGGGCGTTGTTCGTCGTCAACCGCCTGCAAGGCATCCCCCGTTCGCTCCCCCTGCTCTACGGCCTCTCCCTCGGCATCCTCCTGGCCGGCCCGCGCCTCGCCTACCGCTGGTGGCGCGACCGGCGCATCCATCTGGGCAACGGCCGGCGGGTGCTCATCGTCGGCGCCGGCAGCGCCGGCGAGGCCCTGGTGCGCGACCTCGCGCGCGACCCCGGGCGCGCCTATCTGCCGGTGGGCTTCGTGGACGACAAACCGCGCCGCCAGGGGGGCGAGATCCAGGGCCTGCCCATCTTCGGGGACTGCGAACGCCTCCCCGCGCTCGCGCCCCGACTGGGCATCGACCTGATCGTCATCGCCATCCCGTCGGCGGACGCGGCGCAGATGCGCCGCCTGGTGGCCCTGTGCGAACGCACCGGGCTTCCCTTCCGCACCCTGCCGGCGGTGGCCGACCTGGTGGGCGGCCGGGTGGACAGCCGCGCCCTGCGGCCCGTGTCCATCGAGGATCTCCTGGGACGGGAGCCGGTGGTGCTCGACCACGCGGCCCTGGCCCGGGGCCTCGCCGGCCGGCGCATCCTGGTCACCGGCGGCGGGGGCTCCATCGGCAGCGAACTCTGCCGCCAGCTCGCCGCCCTCGGTCCGTCCCGCCTGATCCTGCTGGAACAGAGCGAGTACAATCTCTACCGCATCGAGATGGAACTGCGCGAGGGCCATCCGGACCTCCCTCTCGAACCCCTCCTGGGCGATGTCACCGACAGCGCGGCCCTCGCCCACCTGTTCGCGCGGACGCGCCCGGAGGTGGTGTTCCACGCCGCGGCCTACAAGCACGTCCCCCTGCTCGAACCCCAGATCCGCGAGGCCGTGCGGGTCAACGTCCTCGGCACCCACCGGGTCGCCCGCGCCGCCCTCGATGCGGGCTGTCGCGAGTTCGTGCTCATATCCACCGACAAGGCGGTCAACCCGGCCAACGTCATGGGCGCCAGCAAACGCGCCGCCGAACGCCTGTGCATGGCCCTCGCCGGCGGCGCCACGCGCTTCGTCACCGTGCGTTTCGGCAATGTCCTCGGTTCGGCCGGCAGCGTCGTGCCCCTGTTCCGGCGTCAGCTCGAAGCGGGCGGCCCCCTGACCCTCACCCACCCCGACATGGAACGTTATTTCATGACCATCCCCGAGGCCTGCCAGCTCATCATGCAGGGCGGGGTCATGGGCCGCGGCGGCGAGATCTTCGTCCTCGACATGGGCGAGCCGGTACGCATCCGCTATCTGGCCGAGCAGATGATCCGTCTGGCCGGCCGCGACCCGGAGGAGATCGGCATCCGGGAGATCGGCCTGCGCCCCGGGGAGAAGCTGTACGAGGAACTCTTCTATGCCGGCGAGGACCTCGCCCCCACCCATCACCCGCGGATCCGGGTGGCGCGCCATGCCCAGGCGGGGGTGACGGATTGGCCGCAGCGGGTGGCGGCCCTGGAACGGGCGGTGGCGGATTGCGACCCGGCGGCCCTGGAACGGGAACTCCGCGGGCTGGTGCCGGAGTGGGGGGCGGCCGGCGAACGGCCGGGCGCCCTGGCGCGGGGACGAGGACCGGGGGAGATCGGCCCGGACCCCGGGGGCTGAGGGCGGCTCAACGACGGCCGCTGCGTCCCGGGGGGCCGCTCCGCGCCGGTCGCGGGGGCGCCTCCTCCACCTGCCCCGCGAGACGCAACAGGCCTTCGCGCTCTTCCGGCCGCAGTTCCCGCCAGCGGCCCTTGAACAAGCGGGGCCCCAGCTCCACGTTGCCGTAGCGTACCCGGATCAGACGGCTCACCCGCACCCCGACGGCCTCCCACAGGCGCCGCACCTCGCGCTTGCGGCCTTCGGCGATCACCACCCGGTACCAGCGGTTACGGCCTTCGCCGCCGGCCTCGTTCACGGACAGGAAACGCCCCGGCCCGTCCTCCAGTTCCACCCCGGAACGCAGGCGCGCCAGGGCCTCGGGCGGGACCTCGCCGAACACCCGCACGGCATACTCTCGCTCCAGCGCCCGCGAGGGGTGCATGAGGCGGTGGGCCAGCTCGCCGTCGTCGGTGAACAGGATCAGGCCGGAGGTGTTGATGTCCAGGCGGCCCACGGCCACCCAACGGCCGCCGCGGGCGCGGGGGAGGCGGTCGAAGACGCTGGGCCGCCCCCCGGGGTCGCGGCGGGTGACCAGTTCGCCTTCCGGCTTGTTGTAGGCGATGACCCGGCTGGGCCGCCGTCCAGGGGCGCGGATGCGCAGCTCACGGCCGTCGATGCGCACCCGGTCCCCCGGCCAGACCCGTTCGCCGGCGCGGGCGGGATGGCCCTCCACCCGGATACGCCCGGCGGCGATACGGGCCTCCAGCTCCCGCCGCGAGCCCAGGCCCATGCGCGCCAGGGCCTTGTGCAGACGCTCGCCCCCGCCCTGCCGGCGGCCGGCGTCCTTCCCCCCGCGGGGGCGCCCGGGGCGCTTCCGTCCGTCCTCTCCCCACGCGCCGCGCGCGCCCTGAGGGTCCGGCCGTCCGCGCCGTCTCATGAGGACGGCCCCCCGGGCGGTTCCAGGGGCAGGCCGGGGGCCATCTCGCCCAGCTCGCGGACCTCTTGCAGAGGGGGCAGCTCGTCCAGCCCTTTGAGGCCGAAGTAGTCGAGGAACTGGCGGGTGGTGGCGTAGAGGGCGGGACGCCCGGGCACGTCGCGATGGCCGATCACCCGTACCCACTCCCGCTCCACCAGGGTCTTGACGATCTGGCTGCTGACGCCGACCCCGCGGATCTCTTCGATCTCGCCACGGGTGACGGGCTGGCGATAGGCGATGATGGCCAGGGTCTCCAGCAGGGCGCGGGAATAACGCGGCGCCTTCTCCTCCCACAGGCGGCTGACCCAGGGGGCCACCTCGGAACGGACCTGGAGACGCAGGCCGCCGGCCACCTCCGTGAGTTCGATCCCCCGGTGACGGCAGTCCTCCGCCAGGGAGGCCAGGGCCTCGCGCACCTCCCCCGGCGAGGGCCTCTCCGCTTCGGGGAACAGGCCGCGCAGGCGCTCCAGGGTGAGGGGCGTGCCCGCCGCCAGGAGGGCCCCTTCGAGGATCTGCTTGAGGGTGGGCGGGGACATCTTCAGCCCCCCTTGGCACGCACGTGGATGGGGGCGAAGCCCGTGGGCTGGACCAGTTCCACCAGGCCCTCCTTGACCAGTTCCAGGAGGGCCAGGAAGGTCACCACCGCGCCCTGACGGCCTTCGCGGAAATCGAAGAGTTCGCCGAAGGCCGAAAAGCGGTCACCCTGGAGGCGCGCCAGGACCTGGGCCATGCGTTCGCGCACCGACAGGGACTCCCGCTCGACCCGGTGATGGGTGAACAGATCGGCGCGTTGGAGCACGGCCTTGAAGGCCAGCAGGACCTCGTGCAGGTCCACGTCCGGCGGCGCCCGGCGCAGCTCCCCCCGGTCCAGGGCGGCCCGGCCCTGGAAGCAGTCCCGGCCCATGCGCGGCAGGGCGTCCAGGGCCTCCGCGGCCTGTTTGAAACGCTCGTATTCCTGGAGCCTGCGCACCAGTTCGGCGCGAGGGTCCACCTCCTCGTCCTCCGCCGCCTCCGGCTGGGGCAACAACATCCGCGACTTGATCTCCGCCAGGAGGGCGGCCATCACCAGGTACTCGGCGGCCAGTTCCAGATCCACCTCGCGCATCAGCTCCACGTAGTCCATGTATTGGGCGGTGATCTCGGCGATGGGGATGTCGAGGATATCCAGGTTCTGCCGCCGGATCAGATAGAGGAGCAGGTCGAGCGGCCCCTCGAAGGTCTCCAGGAAGACCTCCAGGGCCTCGGGTGGGATATAGAGGTCCTTGGGCAGGGCCGTCCAGGGCTGCCCCCGGACCATGGCCAGGGGCGGCGCCCCGGGGGGGAGGGTGCAGGCGCCGGCGGAGGGTTCAGTCCCGCCCTGGTCCTCGCGGGCGTCCATCGTCCGCCTTCAGTCCAGGCACATGGCGTGCCGGACCTCTTCGAGGGTGTCCCGCGCCACCTCCCGCGCCCGCTCGCAACCCTCGGCGACGATGTTGTCCAGGGCCTCGCGGTCGGCCTCCAATTCGGCGATGCGGGCCTGGATGCCCCCGAGTTCGGCCGTCACCGCCTCCACGATGGGGGCCTTGCAGTCGAGGCAGCCGATCCCCGCGTTGCGACAGCCCTCCTGCACCCAGCGCCGGGTGGTCTCGTCGGAATACACGAGGTGGAACGGCCATACCGGGCACTTCTCCGGATCGCCGGGGTCGGTCCGCCGCACCCGCGCCGGGTCGGTGGGCATGGTGCGCAGGGCCTGGGCCACCTGCTCCGGGTCGTCGCGCAGGGCGATGGTGTTGCCGTAGGACTTGGACATCTTCTGACCGTCGAGCCCCGGCATCCTGGCGGCCCCGGTGAGCAACGGCCGGGGCTCGGGCAGAATCACCCGGCCGCCCCCCTCCAGATAACCGAGCAGGGTCTCGCGTTCCTTGATGGTGATGTTCTGTTGGGATTCCACCAGGGCGCGCGCCTCGGCCAGGGCGCTCTCGTCGCCCTGCTCCCGGTAGGCGCGGCGGGCGCGGTCGAAGAATCGCGCGGCCTTCTTGCCCATGCGCCTGCGCGCCCGCTCGGCCTCTTCCTCGAATCCGGGCTCACGCCCGTAGATGTGGTTGAAGCGCCGCGCCACCTCGCGGGTGAGTTCGACGTGGGCCACCTGGTCCTCGCCCACCGGGACCTGGCCGGCCTTGTACATGAGGATGTCGGCGCTCTGCAACAGGGGGTAGCCGAGGAATCCGTAGGTGGTGAGGTCGCGCCCCTTGAGCCGTTCCTGTTGGTCCTTGTAGCTGGGCACCCGCTCCAGCCAGCTCAGGGGCGTGATCATGGACAACAACAGGTGCAGTTCGGCGTGCTCGGGCACCTGGGACTGGACGAACAGGGTCGCGGCGTTGGCGCTCACCCCGACCGCCAGCCAGTCCACCAGCATCTCCCGGGTGCTCCCGGGGATCACCGAGGGATCCGCATAATGGGTGGTCAGGGCATGCCAGTCGGCGACGAAGAAGAAACACTCGTACTCGTGCTGGAGCCGAACCCAATTCTTGAGCACCCCGTGATAGTGGCCGAGATGGAGCCGGCCGGTGGGGCGCATACCGGAGAGCACACGCGAATGATGGAGATCGGGGAGCAAGTTGGAAACCCTCGGATGGAGACCAGGACACTTGATACAAGTGATTGATTATACCCCTTGCCGGTGAATATACCCGTCGCACGTGAATATTTCCGTCCTGGGCTCGCCATCTCCCCCGGTGGAAGCCCCTGGGGCCGCCGGGTCGCACCCGCCCCCCGCGGGCCTGGCCGACGGCAAGGAGTCACCGCTTGTCGGCGTTCACCGCCCCCTGCCCTTCTCCGCCCCGTGCGCCGCCGGCACGGCGCAGGCAGGCCTCCCGCCGCCTTGCATTTGCCCGGAACTCTGGTCACGATTACGCGCACCCCACCGAGCAGACGACACCCCCATGGTCTCGCTGGACCTCTTCGACCACCCCATCCCCACCGTCGCCCTCCAGGCCGGCGAGACCCTCTTCGAGGCCGGCGACCCGGGTGACTGCATGTACCTGGTCAAGGCCGGAGAGGTGGAGATCCGCCTAGGCGACCGCCCCATCGGCACCTTCGGCCCCGGCTACCTGTTCGGGGAGATGGCCCTGATCAGCAACGAACCGCGCAGCGCCACGGTGCTCGCCCATACGGATTGCCGCCTCCTGGCCATCGACGAGGAACGTTTCCTGTTCCTGGTGCAGACCACGCCCTATTTCTCGCTGCGGGTGATGCGGGTGCTGGCGGACCGCCTGCGGAACCGCACCAAGGACTGTGCCTGACCCCCAGCCGCCGGATTCACGCCCGCTGTCTCTTGCGCATTTCAGAGTTCCAGGGCCTCGCCCAGGCGTTCCACAGTGATCACCTCCACCCCCTCGGGCGGCCGTCTGGGGGCGTTGGCCTTGGGCAGCACGACCCGCCGGAAGCCGTGTTTGACGGCCTCGCGCAGGCGTTCCCGGCCGCTCGGCACCGGGCGGATCTCGCCCGCCAGGCCCACCTCGCCGAAGGCCGCCAGATCGGGCGGCAACGGCCGGTCGCGGAAGCTGGAGAGGACCGCCAGCAACACCGGCAGGTCGGCCGCGGTCTCGGTGATACGCACCCCGCCCACCACGTTCACGTACACGTCCTGGTCGTACATGGCCACCCCGCCGTGGCGATGCATGACCGCCAGCAACATGGCCAGGCGGTTCTGCTCCAGGCCCAGGGTCACGCGCCGGGGGTTGGCCAGGGGGCTCTCGTCCACCAGGGCCTGGACCTCCACCAACAGCGGCCGCGTGCCCTCGCGGGTCACCAGGATCACCGAGCCGGGGGCCGGCTCGCCATGGCGGGAGAGGAAGATGGCCGAGGGGTTGCGCACCTCGCGCAGACCCTCTTCCGTCATGGCGAAGACACCCAGTTCGTTGACCGCGCCGAAGCGGTTCTTGATCGCCCGGATCAGACGATAGGGACTGCCCGGCTCGCCCTCGAAGTAGAGCACCGTATCCACCATGTGCTCCAGCACCCGTGGGCCCGCCAAGGCGCCCTCCTTGGTGACGTGGCCCACCAGGAACACGCTCACCCCGCGTTGTTTGGCGAAGCGCACCACTTGCGCCGCGCTCTCCCGCACCTGGGCCACGGAACCGGGGGCCGACTGGAGTTGTTCGCTGTACAGGGTCTGAATGGAATCCACCACCATGACTTGGGGGGAGAGGCCGGCACCGGTATCGAGGATACGCTCCACCCCGGTCTCCGGGAGGAGTTGCAGGTCACCGGCGGACAGACCGAGGCGGCGCGCGCGCAGGCCCACCTGACGGGGGGATTCCTCGCCGCTGACGTACAGGCAGCGGAGGCGCCCCTGCATGGCGCTGAGGGTCTGCAACAGCAGGGTGGACTTGCCGATACCGGGATCGCCGCCGATCAGGACCACCGAACCCTGCACCAGCCCCCCGCCCAACACCCGGTCCAGCTCGCCGATGGCCGTGGACCAGCGCGGCTCCGCCTCGACCGCCTCAGGGTCCAGGGGACGGGGAACGGCCCGGGCCTCGCCCGCGTAACCGCCGGCCCGCCCCTTGGGCGCGGGGGCCACCTCGTCCAGGGCATTCCAGGCGCCGCACTCCGTACAACGCCCGGCCCACTTGGGGAAACGTGCGCCGCATTCCCGGCATTGGTACTGAGGCTTGGAGACGGCGGCCAAGGGACATCGAACCTGGGGAGGAAGGATGAGGCCGATTATATAGTGTTCGGCCGAAGAACCCCTTCCCCGGAGTGCTTCCGCCGTCGCCAGGGGAAGATGTCGCCTGCCCCTTCCTCCCATTTTTCAACCGTTGATCGCGCCCCATAAATACCGGGACCCCCGGCCCCTCCGCCCCGGACCCTGTCTGCCCAGGAACACGAGGAACACCCTCGAAAAACGAGGAGTGGCACAGGGAAGTGCCGTTTACGGACCGCAGGACGGAAATATTCACGTGCGGTGGGTATACCGTTCCCACTTCGGATTTGCCTTCTTCGGAGTGCATTCGATTGTGTTCCAGCGCCAGGCATCGCGACGGATTTCGTACCCCGGTGAACGCAGCCACCCCGACACTGATTCCAGCGCTCCCCCTAACCTCCTGGGTAGTCATGGATCTCGTACGATCCTATGGGTTTAACGGACTTGCACCTCACCTGCTCTACCTGAACCACGGCCGACGCCTCCATCTCCAACGTGTCGCCCAAACCACCCTGAGAACCCCATTCGGCCCGTCGGCCGGACACGCCGCACCAGAACGTCTCACCGATCGACCCACTCCTTCCCAGAGCCTGATCTGTACGAGATCTCACCTGCGCCCCGCTCAGAGGTCTCAAGGGCGATCCCAGCACCTATCCACCTGGCTTGCCTGCAACTCGCTGAGGCATCCCCGCCTGTAACCGCTACGCCCGATCCAGGACCACAGATGTCACCCGCTTGATACCCCGCGCGTCCGCCCTTTACTCACATCCCGATAGGCCCTGTCTTTTCCATCTCTTCGCGTTCGAGATACTGCAGCTCCAGCAGCAACTTTCCGCTCGCGGCATACAGAGGACTCCGGGTGCGGACAAGCAAGCCCTCACCGAACCTGAAGATCCACGGGTGCAGGACAACGCCCGCGATCGACGGTCCCAACCGCCGAATATTCACTTCACTGGAGGCATAAACCGAACTCAAGAAATAGAGTAATATACCCAAGTGATCATCAGGAACCTTCTTATAGCCAGGAACCCCCGCCGAACCATCGAACTCGAGTCCACGTATAATCACTTCCAACCGCTCGATGGCATGCCCATCCTCCCCACCCATCCACTGACCAGCCCTCAACGACAACGCGGACCTTCCTGGCACGATGAAGAGTTGGCAGTATTCCGCTGCCAACTCTTCCACCCGCTCGCTATCCCATTCGGACGAGTCCATGTATTCCTGAAAACCGGTTTCCAGTTTTTCAAGGACCGATGAGATCGCCCTGTCCTTCAATGCGTGTAGGCCCTGGCGGTCGAGTTCACTGATAAAGATACGGCCAAGCAAGGCATAGATGGCCGATTTCTCCAGCGAGATATCCGCTTTCACGTGACTTTCCGGATCTTACAGATATTGTCGAACCAGTTTTGGCCACCTACGAGCGGCGATGGATTGATAGGAAGGACATCATTCATGCGGGCACCGTTTCCCGTACCTCCGCGGGCCTTCGACCACCAGATATCGGCCGACACGTCCGCATCCAATAGCGACTCCCTGCCATTCTTGGCAGCGGGACCACTCTCATGGTTTTCGGCGCGGGCCACCGCTCCGTGCTCCCAGTGCCCCCCGGCATGAGCAAAACACACCACCCGCTCATGTACGCCTTTGAGTAAACGCACGGTATTTCTGACACTACCGACCACTTCATCTATTCCACCCCGATAGGTCAACCCTTTCGGACGCTTTACCGTTATCTCCACTTCATCGCCATTCCTCAACCCCATTCTCTCCGCCGTCTTGGGGTTGATGAATATCTGATTGGTATGAATCACCTCGGCGTGGTACTTCCACTGCGACGAGCGCCCCTGGGTATGCACGTTCCATTTGAACGTGGTCAGAATCAAATCATCGTCTTCCAGGGCATCGAAGCCGGGAGTCGTAAAGAGTGTCGGTAGAGCAGCCCCATTCGGATCGCCGTCTGGCAGACCCGCACTCTGCGCAGCGAGAGGAAAGACCGGATCGAACACCTGTATCTTTCTCGACGGCGTAGGAAAGCCCCTCACGGCCTTCATCTCCCCAGTCACCGGATCCTCCATTACGATCCCAACAGCCCTCTTTTTTCCTTTTTTTTCACGATAGATGACCCGCGTCTCCGGGTCTATGGTTGCGCCCACCACATCCTCTTTGGGCACAGGACGCTCATAGAGCTGATAGTCCTTTGCCCTACTGGGGTCTTGCCAGATTCCACGGCGTTTGAATTCTTCCCAGCCGCCGGGGAATTGGGCAGATATATTCTTGTACCATTCCTTGTAAAAATCCTCGACCTTGTCAAAATCGAAGTATTTTTCCATTCCTCCACCGATGTGCCGTGCCAGATCCCGGAGGATGATCTGTATTGGCCGGGCCTCACCCATCGGCTCAACCAGTGGCTGACGAATACCTGTATAGGGGATGAGTCCATAGCAATTCGTGGAATGCGCATCCCAACGTTCCAGGCTGGTGGCCTCCGGCAGGATGATATCGGCCAATGCCGCCTGTTCACTATAATCGATATCGATAGCCACATGAAAGGGGACCAACTTTTCATCCAACAGGACCTCACGGCAGACTTTGGCCTCCGGGTACCCATAGGCGGCACCATAGGTGTACGACATATACACATCCACCTTGGCACGACCCTCCCGGATGTAGGGATGCACCAACTGTCCCACCTTCATCCCATACCAGTTCCAGGAAAGCGGATATTCCGATGGGGTCGCCAACTCTCCGTAATACCTGTTTCTCCATTTCGAATCCAGCCTTGCCACCTTGGCCTTGACACCCTCAGGAAGATCCGCATAGGCCGGGGTACCCGGGGTAAAAGGCTTTGGCTTGGGCGGCCTCGGCTTGGGTTGGGACACCGCCGGCAAACCGTCCTGTCCGTATTTGCCACCACCCCACATACGCCCGCTACTCAGACACAGGCCACCCTCTCGACCGACATTACCCACCAATACGTCCAACATTCTCAGGCCACGGTCGCCCTGCGTGCCGTGATAGTGTTTGGCTGACCCCCGAGCGGTCATCGTCGTGCAATGAGGGGCGGCTTGCGCAAATTCAATAGCAATACGGCGAATGTCGGCCGCCGGGACTCCACTCACTTTCTCCGCATGCTCCGCCGTCCAGTCCTTGATATGGGCCTTGATTTCAGACAAGGACACATTGGCCCATCGTTCCCAGAATGCCTTATCGACCAGGCCTTCGTCGATAATGACATTGGCCATGGCAAAACCGATCGCCGCATCGGAGCCCGGCATGACCGGAAAATATTCGTCGGAACAGTTCACGGTTGCCGAGGGGCGGACCTCGAACGAAACCATCTTCGCGCCATTGTCGACCCGGGCCCTCTGAATCCGGTGCATCATGTACATGCCACCTTGATAGGCCTCCAACGGGTTACTGCCAAAGTTCAGGATATATTTGGTATTTTCCAGATCCTGGGTTTCCCACTCGAAATCACGGCCATAATAACTCATCAGCGGTACACGCCGATTCGAGCTGCAGATCGATCTGCGATTCAGCCGGTTGGGTGTACCAAAGGCATTGGTGAAACGCTTGGTGAATCCCTTGGTCTTGTCCCGCCCATAATGAAATATGAAGCGTTCAGGATGGCCGGACTCACGGCATGCCTTCAACCGATCCCCGATTTCTTCGATGGCTTCCTCCCAAGTGATACGCTTCCACTTACCATCACCCCGTTTACCGACGCGTTTCAGGGGGTATAGAAGGCGTTCGGGATAATAGGTGAAGCTGATCGCGCCATGGACTTTTGAACAGGTATTTCCCAGCGAATTCGGATCCAGAGGGTTGCCCTCCAGCCGGCGCACCTTTCCATCCTGGACCCAGCCTACGATGCCACAATGTGTGGTGCATCCGAAACAGATCGTTGGTACCGCCTTCGCGCGGGTATAGTCTATGAAATCTTTTTTCCGGCTTGCTATGAATTTCTCCAGATCGATCCGCAACTTCTGATCATTGAAATTTCCAAACAGCGGTGCGGCAAGGCCCAGGCCGGCAACGCCAACACTCAAAGCGCCGCCCATCTTGAGGAAGTCCCGCCGAGTCAGTAGATGGTCTTTCTGTTTCATTATTCCGCTCACTCCTCTGCCGATATTATGCGCCAAGAAACGACTGGGGCCCCTGACCACCGAAAACGATGATCGTTCTAAGTGCAAATGCACCGACGATGAACCCCAACTGGGCCGAAACCATAGAGCGCACGCTCAGTTTGTGCCTAAAACTGACCAGCAACGGCCATCCCCAGCCGATCACCACGACCCCCAACCAGAACCACAGCGCAAGATCACCCTTGAAAAAGCGGTCGAGAGCAGCGGGGGAAAGTGAACTCGCCGTCAACATGGAAATAAACAGTGCGATCTCCAGAAAGACAATGGCAATATCCACATTCCTGAGTTGGGCCAGGCTCTCGTCAGTCCACCTCCGGTATGTAAGCAACTGCACGCCGGCGAACCCCGTATTGACACCAAGCACCAGGAAAAGCGGCACCAAGAACAACGGATCCCATAGCGGCCTGGCCACTGCCTGAGCCAACACGAAGGCAGGATATATACCGACCGCCAATGCAAAAAGCACGAGTAATGCGCCTAATACCGGACCAATGGAGTCAGATTCCGCACGCCTGTGAATCAATATCAGAGAGTAAATACACAGGAGCACGAATAGACTGATGATCCGTGTTCCCCAGGCGATTGCCGAGGAGGGATTGAACTGGGAGAAATTCAGATAAAAACGGTCTGAGCTGCCCAAGTCATATATGAGAAACAAGGCCCCTGTCAAAATCGCGACGATGGCCAGATAGAGGCCGGTCTTGAAAACCACTGGGGCCTGACCGTCTTTGGCCTTCTCTTGCGAATAGAGGAACAGAACCGCGCACAATACAGCGCCACAAGCCAGGCCAGCAAGGGTCAAATACAGGACGATCGGCCATCCAAAAGGGATGAGAGCGGTTCCGTAACTCATAACTCCTCTCCTGTTTGCTCATAGACGATTTCATCGTCCTCGGGAGTGATCTGCACCCCGGTTGCCGCTGCCTCGTTCATCCAGGGTTCATGCCTTATATAGTATACACTCGGCCGGGTGCCGGCGTCTTCTTTGAACGGTTTTGCACCATGCTCCTGCGCATAACGAGTGACTGGGTGATTGGCATCGCCCAGATCACCGAAGCGTAACGTCCCCGTAGGACATGAGGCGACACAGGCGGGATCCAATCCCAATGACGTGCGATGCGTACACATGTCACACTTATCCGCCTTACCGGCTTTTGCATCGAGATAAATCGCACCGTAGGGACAGGCGGCGATACAGGCCTTCATGCCACAGCATTGCTCCTGGTTTATGACGACACGTCCATCCGCCATACGGGTGATCGCGGACGTCGGGCAGGCCTCCAGACACGGCGCATCCTGGCAATGCATACAGAGGAGAGGCAGATAGGAAATTCTATCCGAGTCGGGTCTCTCCAGGTAACGAACCCTGTTTCGGAAACCGCCCAAAGGCACGTCATTTTCAGTCTTGCAGGAAATGCTGCAAGCATGGCACCCAATGCAACGGCGCAAGTCGATGACGAACCCGGCGCGTTTCATGGGGAGGGAACGTTGCCTGCGTTCGAGTCTTTCCCAAGGAATGGATGGCAGTTGGGACACGATGAATATCTCCTCTTTCTTTTTTGATTATCCGCCGCGCAGAGACTTCCTGCCTACGGCAGAAAGATCGGCCGGTACAGGCGTCTCTCCCACCCGTCCGGGCGTGCTGTGCAAGCCCGCCAGGCCGGCATCGCTTAGGCACGCACGCGGGGACGGACCACCCACGTACGATGCCAAGTCGGCAGCGGCCGTGAATGGCCGGAAGGTCGCCCGCTCGCGGGCCGTCCCAGTAGGAACTCCTTGAAAAACCGCGTTTCTGAACGGTCTGCGTGCGCGCCATGGACGTACCTCCATTTTTGACGGCCGTAAGCTGTAAACAACAAAGGAACCGGGAAATCACGTTTGTCCGTTCCGTGATTGCACAAGTACAGGGAAGGACATTTTCAACATCCTGTCAGGGGGAGGGGGTCCGGATCGTCGTAATCACTTCTAGTTTTTGTATTCTTGTCGCAATCGACTCGGTATTTTTCTGCCTAGCGAGGCCGGCATGGGTTGGGCATGTCTTTCGGTGTCTTGCCGCACGGGCACTCACTTCCCCAATCAACAGCGGATACGGTTGCGTCAATACAGGTAGAGAGAAAGGTAATTCCCAACCCATACGCACGACCGGCACCGTGCCGGCAGCCGTCTATTTCGCCTGCCGGAAAATCCCATGGTGAGTACGTACCCACGCATGGCGGCGAACCGAGTCCCTGATCGTGCAGACCTGGAGATTCCCCTGTTCCATTATCGAGATGCGGGTTCCTAGCGATTTTCTATCATGCCAGGCACACACATACTAGCCCGAAGTGATTATGGTTATCCTGACCCGCCACATCGCACCTCAGCATACAGCATCGCACCACCCTCATCAGGCCGTTGAAAAATGGGGTGTTCTACCGGCCGCGTGCGGTCCATGCATTACCCGCGCTCCTCGAGGGTGCCAGGCCGTAGAAAAATCGAGGAACCGCAGGAAGGCACACGCGGGGCGCCTGTCCCGGCACACAGGGCAGGTCGAGACGAACACCCCAGGCGGGCCCTTCTTCACAGACAACAAGGGAGGCCTGCCTGCTATACTTGAATGATTTGGCCCAGCCCCCTCAGTCGCCCATGAATCCGGACCTGGACCGCCTCCAGCCCTACCCCTTCGAGCGCCTCGCCCGGCTCCTGGCCGGGGTGCGCCCGCCCGCGGATCGCCCCCCCATCGCCCTGTCCATCGGCGAACCCCGCCACCCCACCCCGGCGGTGGTCAGTGAGGCCCTGAAGGGACACCTGGACGGCCTCGGCCGTTATCCCACCACCCGCGGGACGACGCCGCTGCGCGAGGCCATCGCCGCCTGGATCGGGCGCCGTTTCGGCGCCCCCCTCGATCCGGCCACGCAGGTCCTGCCGGTGAACGGCACCCGCGAGGCCCTGTTCGCCGTGGCCCAGGCCCTGGTGGACCGGAGCCGTGATCCCCTGGTGCTGATGCCCAATCCCTTCTACCAGATCTACGAGGGGGCGGCCCTGCTGGCGGGCGCCGAGCCGGGTTTCATCCCCTGCACCGAGGCCACCGGCCTGCTGCCCGATTTCGAGCGGGTCACCGACGACCAATGGCGGCGTTGCCAGGTCCTCTACCTCTGCTCGCCGGGCAACCCCACCGGGGCGGTGATCGGGCGCGAGCGCCTACGCGACCTCATCGCCAAGGCCCAGGCCCACGACTTCGTCATCGTCGCCGACGAATGCTATTCGGAGATCTATCTCGACGAGGCCGAGCCACCGACCGGCCTCCTGGAGGTGGCCCGGGAGATGGGGTTGGACGACTACCGCCGCTGTCTGGCCATGAACAGCCTCTCCAAACGCTCCAACGCCCCGGGGCTGCGTTCGGGCTATGTGGCCGGCGACGCCCGCCTCATCGAACGCTTCTTTTTGTACCGGACCTACCAGGGCTGCGCCCTCCCCCTCCAGCACCAGGCCGCCAGCATCGCCGCCTGGAACGACGAGGCCCACGTCCGCGCCAACCGCGCCCTCTACCGGGCCAAATTCGACGCGGTGCTGGCCATCCTCTCCCCGGTGCTGGAGGTGCAACGGCCCCAGGGGGGCTTCTATCTGTGGCCACGCATCGGCGGCGACGACCGGGACTTCGCCCGCGGACTCTACGCCGAGCGGAGCGTCAAGGTGTTGCCCGGCCGTTACCTGTCCCGCGAGCAGGCCGCCGGCAATCCGGGGGCCGGGCGGATACGCATGGCCCTGGTGGCCGAGGCCGGCGCCTGCACCGAGGCCGCCCACCGCATTCGTGAATTTATCGAAACCCATCAGGAGCAGACATGACCGACGCCCGCGAGATCATCGAATCCGCCTTCGAAGACCGTGCCGAGATCACCCCCCGCAACGTGGACACCCTGGTCCGCGACGCCGTCCAGGACACCATCGAACGCCTCGACCGCGGCGAGATCCGCGTGGCCGAGAAGGACGGCGGCGACTGGCGGGTGAACGAATGGATCAAGAAGGCGGTCCTGTTGTCCTTCCGCATTGCCGACAACGAATTCATGAAGGGTGGCTTCACCAATTACTACGACAAGGTGGTGCCCAAGTACGGCGACTACAATTCCCGCGATTTCCGCGCCAGCGGGGTACGGGTGGTGCCCCCCGCCACGGTGCGCAAGGGTGCCTACATCGCCCCCTCGTGCGTGCTCATGCCCAGCTATGTGAACATCGGCGCCTACGTGGACTCGGGCACCATGGTGGACACCTGGGCGACCGTGGGCTCCTGCGCCCAGGTGGGGAAGAACGTCCATCTGTCCGGCGGGGTGGGCATCGGCGGCGTCCTGGAGCCCCTGCAGGCGGCGCCCACGGTCATCGAGGACGACTGCTTCATCGGCGCCCGCTCGGAGATCGTCGAGGGGGTGATCGTGGAACGGGGCGCGGTCGTCTCCATGGGGGTGTATATCGGCCAGAGCACCCGTATCTACGACCGCGAGCGCGACGAGATCCTCTATGGCCGGGTCCCGGCCGGGGCCGTGGTGGTGCCGGGCAATCTGCCCTCGAAGGACGGCAGATACAGCCTCTATTGCGCGGTGATCGTCAAGCGCGTGGACGAGAAGACCCGCGCCAAGGTGGGCATCAACGCCCTCCTGAGGGACATCTGAATGATCGAGATCTACGGTATCCGCAACTGCCAGACCATGAAGAAGGCCCGCCAGTGGCTGGACGAACGGGGCGTGGACTACAGATTCCACGACTACAAGAAGACCGGCCTCGACAGGCAGACCCTGGAGCGTTGGGAGGACGCGGTGGGCTGGGAGACGTTGCTCAACCGCCGGGGCATGATGTGGCGCAAGGTCCCCCAGGAGGTCAAGGACCGCATCGACCGGGAGACCGCCCTGGCGCTGATGCTGGAGACCCCGAGCATCGTCAAGCGCCCGGTCCTGGTGCTGGCGGACGGGCGTATCCAGGTGGGATTCGATCCAGACACCTATGCCTCGCTGTTTCCATGAGCGCCACCCTCGACCTCGCCCGTGAGCTGATCCGCCGGCCTTCGCTCACCCCGGACGACGCCGGCTGTCAGGATCTGCTGTGCCGATGCCTGGGACCGCTGGGATTCCACTGCGAGCGCCTGCCCTTCGGCGAGGTCGGCAACCTCTGGGCGGTACGCGGCGAGCGTGGCCCCCTGTTCTGCTTCGCCGGCCATACCGACGTGGTGCCGCCCGGCCCGCGCCGGGACTGGTGTTGCGACCCCTTCGCCGGCGAGGTGCGGGACGGTGCCCTCTACGGGCGCGGCGCCGCCGATATGAAAGGCGCCATCGCCGCCTTCGTCACCGCCCTGGAGACCTTTCTGGCACGCCATCCCCGGCCGCGCGGACGGATCGCCCTGCTCATCACCAGCGACGAGGAGGGGCCTGCGGTGGACGGCACCGTGCGGGTAGTGGACCGGCTGCGGGAACGCGGAGAACGCATCGACTGGTGCCTGGTGGGCGAGCCCTCGAGCGAGAAGCGCCTGGGCGACTGCGTCAAGAACGGCCGCCGCGGCTCCCTCAACGGCCGCTTGCGGGTCCGGGGCAGACAGGGCCACGTGGCCTATCCGCACCTGGCCCATAACCCCCTGCACGCCTTCGCCCCCGTGCTGGCCCGTCTGGTGAGCGAGGAATGGGACCGGGGCAATGCCCATTTTCCGCCCACCAGCTTCCAGATCTCCAACCTCCATATGGGGACGGGGGCGGAGAACGTGATTCCCGGTGAATTGGAGGCCCTGTTCAACCTCCGCTTCTCCACCGAACAGACCGCTGACGGACTGAAGCGGCGGATCGGGGCCATCCTGGACCAGGCGGGCCTGGACTACCGTATCGATTGGCGGCTCTCCGGCGAGCCCTTCCTCACCCCCCGGGGCGAACTGCTGGACGCCGCCCGCGCGGCGATCCGGGAGGTCCTGGGCATCGACACCCGTCCCTCCACCGCCGGGGGCACCTCGGACGGGCGCTTCATCGCCCCCACCGGCGCCCAGGTCCTGGAGCTGGGCCTGCTCAACGGCAGTATCCACCAGGTGAACGAGCACACCCCGGTGGCGGACCTGGAGGCCCTGTCACAGGTCTATCGCGCCGTCCTGGAAAAACTGCTCGGATAGATACCCGTCGCACGCAGACAGGCCGCTGCGGCGGCTGCCCCTCGCCCCCCTGGGTGGTCGGCGATCACTCGCATGCTCCCCACCATGACTCGCTCCCGCGCCTTGCCCAGGGGCACGAGCCACACCCTCGGAACATGACCATTTCACGCACGACGGACAAAAAACCCCCGCGGCCGAGGGGCTCTATCTCGTCGAAGGGGTTGCCGGCTCAGCGCATATCGTCACAGAGATCCGCCTCGGCCTCGATCATCATATCCACGATCACCGCCATCTGCTTAGGATAGGCGTCGGCCACGACGCGCCACTCGTCACAACTGATGGTCAGGAAATCCTTCATATCGCTTACCTCCCGGTCGGGACAATTATCCACCACTCGGTTATTTTCTAATATAATTGTTGTCCGGAGAATATCAAGGGGTAGCCCCCCGGCCAAGAGGGCTAGGCCCGGCACGGTCACACCGCCACCGGCGCCTTGATGTGGGGATGGGCCCGATAGTCGAGCAGACGGAAGTGTTCGAAGCGGAAATCGAACAGAGACCGTACCCCGGGATCCAAGCACATTCGTGGCAACGGATAGGGTGCGCGCGCGAGTTGTCGGCGGGCCTGCTCCAGGTGGTTGAGATAGAGGTGGACGTCGCCCAGGGTATGGATGAACTCTCCCGGACGGAGCCCGGTGACCTGGGCCACCATGAGGGTCAAGAGGGCGTAACTGGCGATGTTGAAGGGTACTCCGAGGAAGAGGTCGGCGCTGCGCTGGTAGAGTTGGCAGGAGAGCCGCCCATCCGCCACGTAGAACTGGAACAGGAGATGGCAGGGCGGCAGGGCCATGCGTTTCAGGTCGGCCACGTTCCAGGCGCTGACGATGAGGCGGCGGGAGTCCGGATCCCGGCGGATCCCTTCCAGCACCTCGCTGATCTGATCGATGTGCCGGCCATCGGGGGTCGGCCAGGAGCGCCACTGATAGCCGTAGACAGGGCCGAGATCGCCGTTGGCATCCGCCCACTCGTCCCAGATGGTCACACCCTGGGCGTGCAGATAGTCCAGACGGGTGTCCCCGCGCAGGAACCAGAGCAGCTCATGGATGATGGAGCGCAGATGCAGGCGTTTGGTGGTGAGGAGGGGGAACCCCGCCGACAGGTCGAAGCGCATCTGCCGGCCGAACAGACTCAGGGTGCCTGTACCGGTGCGGTCCCCTTTGCGCACCCCCTGCTCCAGCACGTCCTGCATGAGATCCAGGTACTGTCTCATCGGCCCGGCCCCGCCTTGCGTCCATAGGCGTACCACAACAGGCCGGCCCCCGCCAGAAGCATCGGCAGGGTGAGCACCTGGCCCATGGTGAGCCAACCGAAGGCGAGATAGCCCAGCTGGGGGTCCGGTTCGCGCACGAACTCCACCAGGAAGCGGAACACCCCATAGCCCACCAGAAACAGCCCCGACACCGCCCCCTGAGGCCGCGGCCGGGACGAGAACAGCCAGAGGATGACGAACAGCACGAGCCCCTCCAGGGTGGCCTCGTAGAGTTGTGAGGGATGATGAGGTGGGCTCCAACCGGCGAAGGAACCCCCGCACTCCGCCGGGAAGGCGGCACAGGGCAGGCGCATCCCCCAGGGGAGATCGGTCACCCGTCCCCAGAGTTCGCCGTTGATGAAGTTGCCGATACGGCCGGCACCGAGGCCGAGCGGCACCAGGGGGGCGAGAAAATCGCCGAGTTCCAGGAAGGACCGCCCTTCCCTGCGGGCGAACCACCAGAGCACCAGGAGCACCCCGAGCAGGCCCCCATGGAAGGACATGCCGCCCTCCCAGATCCGGAACAGATACAGGGGGTCTCCCAGCAGCCGTGGAAACTGGTAGAAGAAGACGTAACCGATACGCCCACCCAGGACCACGCCGAGCACCAGGTAGAACAGCAGATCGTCCACCTGGCGGGCGCTCCACCGTCCCCAGGGGCGTTCGGCACGGCGGCGCGCCAGCCACCAGCCGCCCAGGAACCCGACGAGGTACATGAGGCCGTACCAGCGCACGTGCAGGGGGCCGAGAGAAAAGGCTACCGGGTCGATCTGATGATACTGGATCATGCCTCAGATCCACCTTGTCCATGGGGCCTGTCGCCCGATCTCCACCCCCCCGGAGCGGGAAAGGCGGCGCCAACGGCGTCGGGCCCTGGGTTCACAGAGCGAATGCGTCGATTTTTTTTTACAGTCAAGAAACCACCGCGCATGCCGTCACAGGAAGCGGAAGGACGAACCTCAGGCCCCACGGCGGAGTATCGAGATGAATGCACAACCTTATCCTTACAAATACATGGACAGTCTGGGTACCCGATTGCGCCGCCGGCGGCGCGAACGCGGCCTGACCCAGGAGCAGCTCGCCATCAAGGCGGGAACCAACCAGGCCGTGATCCAGAAGATCGAGAACGGCAAGAGCCTCCGCCCCCGCAAGATCAACGAGATCGCCAAGGTCCTGGGGGTGAACCCGGCCTGGCTGATGTTTGGCGACCGCTCCACCATCCTCTCCCCCGAGGCGGTGGAACTGGCCGAGGCCTGGGAGACCCTACCCGACCCCGCGCGCCGCCAGATCAAGGACGAGATCACCCGCCTGACCCGGGGTACGTCCTGATATCCCGAGGATGGAACCCGGCGCCTGCCGGATCCGTGCCGGCAGGCCTTCATTTGTCCGTCAGGTCACGCAGGAAGAGGGCCTTGAGGTAAGCCGTCTCGGGCATCGCCGGGTGCACCGGATGATCGGCGGACTGGTGACCGACCTCCAGTAGTTGCAAGGGCCGGTCCGCGCGCCGCGAGGCCCGTTGTACCAGGCGTTGCAGGCGCTCGCCCGGGAGATGATGGGAGCAGGAACAACTCACCAGCACCCCACCCGGGGCCAGGACATCCAGGGCCAGGCGATTGAGGCGCAGATAGGCGTTCTCGCCCTGATCCACATCCTTGCGCCGTTTGATGAAGGCCGGCGGGTCCAGGATCACCAGATCGAAACGCTCCTCCCGTCCGGCCAGCATCCGCAGGCCGTCGAAGGCATCTCCGAGGATACCCTGCACCCGGCCATCGCAATCGTTCAACAGGGCGTTGCGCCCCACCCACTCCAGGGCCTGCGCCGAGGCGTCGAGACAGCGTACCTCCGTGGCCCCGGCGAGGGCGGCCTGGATCCCCCAGCCCCCCACGTAGCTACAGACATCCAGGACCCTGCCGCCCCCCACGTAACGGCGCAAGCGGGCACGGTTGTCGGCCTGATCGTAGAACCAGCCGGTCTTCTGTCCGCTCAGGGGCGAGATCAGGAAACGCGCCCCGTTCTCCTCCAGCTCGATCTCGTCGGGGACCGCCCCGCCCAGGGTCTCCACCGCCTCGGTCAGGCCTTCGAGACCGCGTACCGAGGTGTCGTTGCGCAGCACCACGGCCTGGGGCCGCAGACGCCCCCACAGGAGGTCGAGGATGGAATCCCGCAGGCGTTCCATGCCCGCGGTGGTGACCTGCACCACCAGGATGTCGCCGTAGCGGTCCACCACCAGACCGGGCAGCAGATCCCCCTCGCCGAAGACCAGACGGTAGAAGGGGGCGGCATGGAGACGTTCACGCAACTTCAGGGCCCGGCCGAGGCGTTCGTTCAGCAGGTCTTTGTCCAAGGGCCGGGAGCGGCCGGTGATGCGGGCGCAGATCAGGGAGTGGGGATTGACATAGGCGAAGCCCAGGTGGCGGCCGTTGGCGGCCTCGACCCGGGCCGGCTCCCCCGCGGCGAAGGCCTTGAGGGGGGTGCGGCCCTTGTCCACCTCGTTGGCGTAGACCCACAGGTGGCCCGCCAGAAGACGGCGCTCGTGGCCTCTGAGGAGGCGCAGGGGACGGGTCACGCGGACTCCTCCAGGGCCGCCGTGGCCGCCTCCACCGAACCGGCGTCCGGGTCGTCGAAGCGGGCGCGATCCAGGGCGCCCTCGCCCTTGGCCAGGATACAGGTCACGGCACAGTCTCCGGTGACGTTACAGGCGGTACGCATCATGTCCAAGAGGCGGTCGATACCGATGATGAGGCCGATACCCTCCACCGGCAGCCCCACTTGGTTCAGGACCAGGGTGAGCATCACCAAGCCCACCCCGGGGACCGCGGCGGTACCGATGGAGGCCAGGGTGGCGGTGAGCACCACCATGAGGAACTGGGAGAGGCCCAGATCCACCCCGTAGACGTTGGCGATGAACACCGTGGCCACCCCCTGCATCATGGCGGTGCCGTCCATGTTGATGGTGGCCCCCAGGGGGACGGTGAAGGAGGTGACGCTGTTGTGCGCCCCCATGCGTTCCTCCAGGGTGCGCAGGGTCACCGGGATGGTGGCGGCGGAACTGGCCGTGGAGAAGGCGAAGGTGGCCGGGTCGCGCATCTTGGCCAGAAACCTCAGGGGGTTCAGCCCGGCGAGGCCACGCAGCAGCGCCGGGTAGACCAGAAGGGCCTGCACCCCGAGGGCCGCCGTCAGGGTCAGGAAATAGGCCGCCAGGGGCAGGATCAGGTCCAGGCCCTGGGTGGCGAAGGTGCGCGCGATCAAGGCGAACACCCCATAGGGGGCCAGGCGCATGACGACCTCCACCATGTGCATGATGACCGCATCCAGGTCGCGGAACAGAGCGAGCACATGACGCCCGCGCTCCCCGGCCAGGGTCACCCCGATCCCGAACAGGATGGCGAAGACGATGATCTGCAACATGTTGCCCTGGGCCATGGCCTGCACCGGGTTGCTGGGCACCAGATTGATGAAGACCTGGGACAGGGGCGGCGCCTCCTTTCCCTGGAACTCGGCGGTGGTGGGCAGGTTCAGGCCCTGCCCGGGCTCCACCGCGGCGGCCAGGGCCAGGGCGATGCTCACCGCCAGGGCGGTGGTGAGCAGATAGAGGGCCAGGGCCTTGAGGCTGATCCGGCCGAGACGGCGCAGGTCGCCCAGGCTGGTGAGGCCCACCACCAGGGACACCAGGACCAGGGGCACCACCATCATCTTGAGGGCGGCCACGAACAGCCCTCCCAGCACGTGCAGGACGCCATCGACCAGATATTCCTGCACCCAGGACAGATCACCCAGGGCGTTCAGGCCGAAGCCCGTGGCCGCCCCCAGCACCATGGCCAGGAGGATGCGCCGGGTCAACCCCGGTTTCGGCTTTTCGTTGGACATGTTTCCGTGTACAAATGGGCCGTCGGTCGGGTAGACATACGCGTCCGACGCGGCTTGTTTTTTTGGCGCGCGTTCGTGTCTCCAGTCAACGGCACCCCGGGCTGCGAGGGCGCGCCCCGAACGCGGAAACCGACGTGGGACGAAGGCAGTATACCCGATCGGCGAACCCTTCAGACCACGCCCCTCTCCCAAGGAACCCCATGACCCAGTACATCTTCACCATGAACCGGGTGTCCAAGGTGGTGCCGCCCAAGCGCACCATCCTGGAGGACATCTCCCTGTCTTTCTTCCCCGGCGCCAAGATCGGCGTCCTCGGTCTCAACGGCTCCGGCAAGTCCACCCTGCTGCGTATCATGGCGGGGGTGGACCGGGAATACGAGGGCGAGGCCCGGCCCCAGCCGGGCATCCACATCGGCTATCTGCCCCAGGAGCCCCGGCTCGATCCGGGCCTGGACGTGCGCGGCAACGTGGAGCTGGCCCTGACCAAGGTCAAGGAGGCCCTGAGCGAGCTGGAACAGGTGTACGCCGCCTACGCCGAGCCGGAGGCCGACTTCGACGCCCTGGCCAAGCGCCAGGCCGAATTGGAGGACATCGTCCAGGCCAGCGACGGCCACAATCTGGAGCGGCAGATGGAGATCGCCGCCGACGCCCTGCGCCTGCCCCCCTGGGAGGCCGACGTGACCCGCCTCTCGGGGGGCGAGCGGCGCCGGGTGGCCCTCTGCCGCCTGCTCCTGGAGCACCCCGACATGCTCCTGCTGGACGAGCCCACCAACCACCTGGACGCCGAATCCGTGGCCTGGCTGGAACACTTCCTGCGCGACTACAAAGGCACCGTGGTGGCGGTGACCCACGACCGCTACTTCCTCGACAACGTGGCCGGTTGGATCCTTGAACTGGATCGCGGGCGCGGCATCCCCTGGGAGGGCAACTATTCGTCCTGGCTGGAACAGAAGGAACGCCGCCTGGAACAGGAGGCGAAACAGGAACAGGCGCGCATCCGCACCATGAAACACGAACTGGAATGGGTGCGCGCCAACCCCAAGGGGCGCCACGCCAAGAGCAAGGCGCGCCTGCAACGCTTCGAGGAACTCCAGTCCCAGGCGTTTCAACAGCGCAACGAGACCAACGAGATCTACATCCCCCCGGGGCCCCGGCTGGGCGACCTGGTGGTGGAGGCCAACGGCCTGAAAAAGGGCTACGGCGACCGATTGCTGTTCGCAGACCTGAGCTTCAACCTGCCGCCTGGCGGCATCGTCGGCATCATCGGCCCCAACGGGGCGGGCAAGTCCACCCTGTTCCGCATCGTCACCGGTCAGGAGACGGCCGACGCGGGTGAGCTGCGTATCGGCACCACGGTACAACTGGCCTACGTGGACCAGAGCCGGGACGCCCTGGACGACGGCAAGACTGTCTGGGAGGAGATCTCCGAGGGTCAGGACATCATCCGCGTACACAATTTCGAGATGAATTCCCGGGCCTATGTGAGCCGCTTCAACTTCCGCGGCGTGGACCAGCAGAAACGGGTGGGCGATCTCTCGGGGGGTGAGCGCAACCGCGTGCACCTGGCCAAGGTACTGCGCAGCGGCGGCAACCTGCTGCTCCTGGACGAGCCCACCAACGACCTGGACGTGGAGACCCTGCGCGCCCTGGAGGAGGCGCTCCTCAACTTCCCCGGTTGCGCGGTGGTGATCTCCCATGACCGCTGGTTCCTGGACCGCATCGCCACCCACATCCTGGCCTTCGAGGGGGACAGCCGGGTCACCTGGTTCGAGGGCAACTTCGCCGACTACGAGGCCGACCGGGTGCGCCGCCTGGGGGAGGAGGCGGCCCGCCCCCACCGCATCCATTACCGGCGCCTGGACGCCTGAGCGATGCATCCCCCCAATCGCCCGCTCCAGGCCCTGCTGGCGATGTGGGGCCTGGTCCTGGGGATGCTCGCCATCCAGGCCGTCCTGGACCTGCGCGACCTGCCCCCGGGACATTCCCCCCTGGGCCCGCCCCTGCGCGCCGCGGTCCTCTACGGGCTGTTCCTGGTGGCCAGCTTCGCGGTCTATCTGTGGGTCAGGCGGCAAACCGCCCAGGCCCTCCTCGACGCCGACACCCGCCTGAACGCGATCCTGCGCGCCTCGGCCGACGGCCTCCTCCTGCTGGACGTAGAGGGCCGTATCCAGGTCCTCAATCCCGCCGCGGAGATGTTCTTCGGGCGGCTCGCCGAAGACGTCCAGGGGCATCCCCTGGGTGATTTCCTGGTGGGCAAAGACCTGGGCTGGTCCCTGAGCGACCTCCTGCACGCCGCCGGCGAAGGGGGCGCCACCCGCACCGCCGAGATTAAGGCCCGCCTGCGGGACGGCGACCTGGCGCCTGTCCGCCTCTCCCTCACCCCCGTGGCCCAGGATGGCCGACCCCTGTTCGTGGCCCTGCTCCAGGACCTCAGCGAGGTGTACCGCAATCAACGCCGCCTCGACCATCTGGCCCACTACGACAGCCTCACCGGCCTGCTCAACCGGCGTGAATTTCAGCGCCGCCTGGAAGCCGTGCTCTCCCACGGAGAGGGCGAAGAACGCCCCGGCGTCCTCTGTCATCTGGACGTGGATCAGTTCAAGCTGATCAACGACACCGCCGGCCAGGCGGCCGGCGACGCCCTCCTCAAGCAACTGGCGATGCTCCTGCGGGCCCACGTCGGCGACGGCGAGATCCTGGCCCGCCTGGGCGGCGACGAATTCGCCCTGCTCCTCTCGGGATACGACCTGGAGCGCGCCGAAGACAGTTGTCACGGCCTGCTCCAGACCATCCGCAGCTTCCCCTTCACCTGGAAGGATCAGGCCTTCGAGATCACGGCGAGCGCCGGCCTCGTGCCTTTCCTCACCCACGGCGCCGCCGCCTCCCAGGTCCTCAGCGAGGCCGACGTGGCCTGCCATATGGCCAAGCGCATGGGCCGTAACCGCCTGCACGTCTACCAGACCAGCGACGCCGACCTGATCCGTCATCACGGCGACATGCACCTGGTGGGGGAGATCCACGCGGCCCTGAACGAGGGCCGCTTCCACCTCTATGCCCAGCCCATCGCCTCGGTGCGCCGGCCCGACGACCCCCACCATTACGAGATCCTGGTGCGCATGGTGGACCCCGGGGGGCGCCTGGTGAATCCGGACGACTTCGTCCCCGCGGCCGAGCGTTACATCCTCATGCCCGCCATCGACCGCTGGGTGGTGGGACGGCTGTTGCAACTCCAGGCCGCCCACCTGCGCGCCTGGGGCGAGGCCCACGGGGCCACGGACGGCTTCCTGTTCGCCGTCAATCTCTCCGGCACCAGCCTCACCGACGAGGCCCTGCTGCAATTCGTCCTGCGCCAGATCGACGCCCACCGGATCCCGGCACAGGCCCTGTGTTTCGAGATCACCGAGACCGCGGTGGTGGCCAATCTGGAACGCGCCCGCGAACTCATGGAATGGCTCCGCACCCGGGGCTGCCGCTTCGCCCTGGACGACTTCGGCGTCGGCCTTTCCTCCTACGCCTACCTGAAGGAACTGCCGGCCAGCTATCTCAAGATCGACGGTGCCTTCGTGCGCCACATGGCCGAGGACCCGGTGGACCATGCCATCGTGGAGTCCATCAATCAGATCGCCCATGTGCTCGGCCTGAAGACCATCGCCGAATGGGTGGAGAGCCGCACCACCCTGCTCCAGTTACGCGCCCTGGCGGTGGACTACGCCCAGGGTTACGTCATCGGCGAACCCATCCCCCTGGAGCAATTGCGGCCGGAAGGGCTGCGGGTCGAAGCGGGCTGAGCCCTTGCGCCTCCGCCCCGTCCTCCTGCTCCTGGCCCTCGCCCTGCCACCTGCCCTGGCCGCGCCGCATCTGGACTTCAGGGTCCAGGGCCTGACCGGGCCCAGGCTGCGCCTCTCCGACCTCTCCGGCCGCTTGTCCCTCGGCCATGACGGACACCGGCTGCGCCTCGCCCCCTTCGGCCTGCGCCTCGGCGACACCCCCTTGCGGGGCGCGGCGGATCTCGATCTGATCCCGCCCCATCCCTGGCGGCTCCGGATGGAGGGCAAGGGCATCGACCTCTCCGCCCTCGCCATCACCCCGAGGCTGCCCTGGAAACCGAGCGGTCGCCTGGACCTGTCCCTGGACCTGTCCGCCCCCGCCCTGCCCGTGGGGAGAGCACCGGCGGACCTCTCCGGCGACATGCGCCTGGATGGACGGGACATCACCCTGGAAGGCATGGACCTGGACAGATTCCTCAGCCGGCTGCAGGACAACCAGGACACCGGCCTGTTGGATCTGGGGGTCCTGATCCTCGCCGGCCCGGCCGGCGCCCTCCTGATCAAGGCCGCCGACTACGAGGGCCTGGCACGCGCCGCCCAGGCCCCCGGCAGCAGCCGCCTGCGCGCCCTCCACTCCGAGGTGACCCTGAAGGACGGCCGCTTGGAGACCCGGGACGTGGCCCTGGCCACCGCGCGGCATCTGTTGGTGGTGAAGGGCTGGTTGGACTTCGACCCCAAGACGCCCGACGCGAACCCGGGCGACGCCCCGGGGGCGGACCACGACAGGGACGGCCCGCGGCCCCTCCCCCGGCCCGCGGGCGCACAGGTGCCCGATGCCGCCCTCTCCCTGGACTTCGCCCTGGTGGACGCCCACGGCTGCCCCCTCTACCGGGAACAGGTCCGCGGGACCCTGAAGGCCCCCCGGGTGGTGCATGCCGGCCGCCTGCTGAGGGAATTGCTGAACCCCGTCACCTCCGTGCTCGGACAGATCCCCAAGGCCCTCGGGGCCCGCTGCCCGGAACCCTTCTACCAGGGCGTCCTGCTGCCCCTGGCGGCCGGCAAAGGCCGGCCAGAGACGGCGCAGCCACCCGCCGGCCAAGGCCCGTCCCCTGCCCCACCGGGCGCCGATCCCGTTCCGTGAACCCTGCCGGAACCCTTGCATACGGCGCCACGGCGGGTGCCCGGACGCGGAAACCGCCGCTCAGGGCGCCGGGGCGCCCTGTTTCCCAGGGTCTTGCCCGCCTTCAGCCGCGTCGGCCCCGGGGGACGACGGTTGCGGCCGGGGCGGCGGCTCGATCAGGGCCTTGCGGGCGGAGGCGTCGAGCAGGGGTTTGGCGTTCCAGGTCTCCAGGCGGAAGTACCAGGGCCGGGAGGAGGTCTTGAGGACGTAGCGATCCTGATCCTTGTCCTTCTCATTCTCCTTGGACAGGGTCCAGGTGACCTTGCCGGCCTCGGACTCCAGGGTCAGGGTGCGCAAGGGCGCGTCCTGACCCCATCCCGGCCGGGCCTTGGTGCCCAGAACGGCGTCCACGCGCAGGCCTTCCAGGGTGTTCACCAGGGCCTCGGCAGCACCCTTCTTCAGGTGCTCACCCGCCTTCAGGCCCTCGGCCCGCCAACGCCTCCCGTCCTTCTTCTCCTTACCCTTCGCCTTCTCTTTCTTCGCCAGCAGACGGAGACCGCCGCCCAGGTCGATGGCGGTGAGCCCCCGGACGTCGCCTTGCAAGAGGTCCTGATCCAGCCAACGCGCGGGCTGGGTTGGGAAGTCCCAGGCCGCCAGCGCCACCCGATACACGGCCTCCTCGCCCTCCGGCCGGACATAGGTGTTGCGTACCCCGGAGGAGGATCCCAGCCAGACACGGGCCAGGCGTTCCTCGCCGCGATACAGTTCGATGCGGCGCTCGAAGCCCCCCTCGGCCACCTTGAAACGCTTGCGCGCCTCCGCGGTGGTGGCCACCGGATAGCCGAGGCGGACGGCGGCCAAGCGTTTCAGCAACGCCGGTACCCGCCCGTCCTTCACCGGGGCATCGAAATAACCGGGCAGCAGCCAATGGCCGTCCCGGGCCTTCAATTCCACCCGTTCGCCCTTGGGCCCGGCGATCAGCAGACGGTCCGCACGGGTGACATCCGCCTTCACCAGGGGGGTGTCGGGACGGGCCGCGGCCAGGGGGTCGCCGCGCCCGGCGAGCCAGAGGGCCCCTCCGATCTGTGCGGCGAGCAGCAGGGAGAGTATGGGGATCCAACGCTTCATCTCAGACCTCCTTCAGGATCGCGGCATAACGGGCCTGGCGGGAACGCCGGGTACGCCGCTGTAGCCACCAGACGGCGGCCAGGCCGGCCAGGGCGAGGGCGTAGTTCAGATATTCCCAGAAGGCCTGGGTGCGCCTGTCCATGGGCCGCAGCGTGCGTGCGAAACGGCTGCGGTTGCGCCCGCGCAGGGCGAGCAGGCCCTGGTCTTCCAGGGACCAGTCCACCAGGTTCTGGGCGAACAGGGCCGGCTTGAGGTAACGGGTGCCCAGGGCCTCGCCCACCAGGGCCTCGGCGCGGTCGGTGAAGAGGGCGTTGGAGGCCACCAGGATCAGGCGCGCCGAATCCGGCGAACGCGCGATGACGGTGTCCGGCCGCGGCCCCCCGGCCACGTCCCCGGTCTTGGTCTCGGCCTTCGCCTTTTCGTCCTTGTGCGGGTCGCCCTTCTCCTTCAACAACGGGGAGCGCCGGCCCTTGAAGGCCGAGTCGAAACGTCCCTCCAGCATCAGGGCCACCACCTGCCGCCCCCGCTGCGTACCCGGGGCGAAACCCAGGCGCCCATGGCGGCGAAAGTCCGGGACCAGATCCAGGGAATCAGAGGTCCAGGCCGCATCCGAGGAACGCAGCAGCTCGGTGACCCGCCGCCCCTTGTTCTGGTCCGCGTCCACCGTCACCGGCGAGGCGAAGGGCACATAGATCTGATCCAGGGCGTCGGTGATGGGGCTGGCGGGGTTCAGACCGTCCCCGCGCACGTCCAGGATGTAGGGATAGTCCACCAACTGGATCTCCCGCACCGCGAACCCCCCCACACGCCGTTCCACCGGAATGGGCAGGGCACCGGCCCGGGGGTCCAGGACCAGGGACTCCTTCAGCTTCAGGCCGTAGCCGGCCAACCAGTCCTTCAGCCCGCTGTCGATCTTGCGGGCGTCGATCCCGGTGCCGATCTCCACCTTCATGGGGGCCGTGGCCAGGAGCACGCTGCCACCGCGCATGAGGAACTGGTCGATGGCGAAGCGTTGGCGTTCGTCCAGGTGCTCCGGGGCCAGGACCATCAGCATGTCGGCATCCGCCGGCACCCGCCCCTGCTTCAGGTCGGTGTCGAGCCAGCGCACGGAATCCCCCAGGACCTCACGCAGCACCCGGTAGGACGGTCCGCCGGCGGTCGGCATACCCGGAATGGCCGGGGTCCGGGCGGCGCTCGGCGCGTACACCGCCAGGGTCTTGAGGAATCCCGGCGAGAAGCGCTTGACCGCGGCCAGGAGGGCGCGCTTGAAGGCCGCCTGGTCCAGGGTCCCGGGCAGGGGCACGCTCTGGGTCTGACGGCCGTCGCTCAGGGTGAGGGAGAACCAGAAGGGCCTGGGGTCCAGGAGGCTGGCGATCATCGGCTGGAAGCCGTATTCGTCCGTCAGTCGCCGGGCCAGCTTCGGGTCCGTGTCCGGGTCCTTGAAGACCACCTGGAAACGCCCGCCGGCCTCGGCGCCGACCGCCTTCAGGGCCGCATCCAGGGCCTGGCGCACCCGCTGCATGTTCTTCGGCAGGGTCTTGGACACGTAGCCGGTGAAGGTCAGCGCGTGCGGGAGATGGGCGAAGGGATTGCCGCCCCCCTGATACTGGTCCAGGACCTTGCGGATGGCCTGGGTGATCTCGTATTCGGGGTTCTTGAGGGCCACCTCCAGGTCGGTCTCGGAACGCACCTTGAGGTCGATGAGGTCACGATACCCCAGGACCTGGTATTGATCGCCGTAGGCCACCAGGATATGGAAATAGGAGTTCACCACCGCCGCCTGGTACTTGCTCGTGGTCTGGAAGGGGACCGGACGGATTCCGTAACGGGAGGCCGCCTCCTTCTCCACCTCCGGATCCTCGTGCGGATCGACGAACTCCACCCGCACCCGGCCGCCGCCGGCCGCCGCGTATTCCTCCAGGAGGTCGTGCAACTGCGGCACCAGGGGGGCCAGCAAGGGGTGGGTGGCGGCGCTGAAATAGCCGCGGATGAGCAGGGGCTCGCGCAGCCGCGCCAGGTAGCCCCGGGTCGCGTCGGAGAGGGTATAGAGGTGGCCCGAGGTGAGATCGGCGCGGGCGCTGCCGATCTGGTCGAGCCAGAGATTGCCGGCGAGCAGGTTGGCCGCCGCCAGGGCCGTCATCCAGGCCCAGGCGCGGTGCGCCGGCCGGGCGGGGTTGCCGGCCCAGCGTTGGCGCTCCAGGGTATAGCGCCCCAGGACCAGGAACAGACCGGTCAGGGAGAAGTAGTAGTAGAGATCGCGCAGGTCCAGCACCCCGCGGGTGATGGACTGGAAACGCGCCCCCACCCCCAGGGCCCGCAACCACTCACCGGTCTTGTAGCCCACCAGGCCGGTGACGATGTCCGAGCCCACCAGCCACAAGGCCCCGGCGATGACCACGGTGAGGATCAGGCTGACGATCTGGTTGTCCGAGCGGCTGGAGACCCACAGGCCGATGGCGATATAGGCCGCCGCCAGGAACAGGGCGGCCACATAGCCGCCGATCACCGGCCCCCAATCCAGGGGGCCGAGAAAGGCCACGGTCACCGGCAGCGGCAGGGTCAGGGCCAGGGCCAGGGCCACCAGCAGCCAGGCCGCCAGGAACTTGCCCAGGATCGCCGCCCAGGGGGATACCGGGGCGGTGAGCAACACCTCCAGGGTGCCGGCGCGCCGTTCCTCGGCCCAGGAGCGCATGGTCAGGGCCGCCACCAGGAAGATGAGCAGGACCGGCATCCACTGGAACAGGGGCCGCAGGTCGGCGATGTTGCGGGCGAAGAAGGTCTCCACCCAGAAGAACACGAACAGGGTCACCGCCAGGAAGGCCCCCAGGAACAGGAAGGCCGTGGGCGAGGCGAAGAAACCGCTCGACTCCTTGCGGGCGATATGCCAGATCTCAGGCCACATCGCGCACCTCCCCGGCCGTCTCGGCCTCGGCGAACACCGCCTCCAGGCTGCGTTGCTCGGGGCACAGGCCGTAGAGCGCGAAACCCGCGCCCTGGACCGCGCGCCCCACCTCCGGGGCCTGCCCCGGATCGGCGTCCAGGACATAGATGAAGCGCCGCTCGGCGGCCTCCACCCGGCGTACCGGGGCCAGGGCCTCCAACACCGGCCGGGCCTCCGCCTCGGCCCGGTCCAGGGTCACCCGCAGGCGGCCGTCGCGCTGCAATTCGTCCAGGCGGGCGTCCACCACCTTGCGCCCGGCGCGCAGGATCACCACCCGTTCGCATACCGCCTGCACCTCCTGCAGGATATGGGTGGAGACGATCACCGTGGATTCCTCGGCCAGGTCGCGGATCAGGCCGCGCATGTGCAGGATCTGGGTGGGATCGAGGCCGTTGGTGGGCTCGTCCAGGATCAGGATGCGCGGGCGATGGAGGATGGCCTGGGCCACCCCCACCCGCTGGCGGTAACCGCGGGAAAGGGTCTGGATGGGCTGGAGGGCCTTGGGCGCCAGTTCGGTGAGGCGCACCGCTCGGGCCAGGGCGGCGTCCCGCTCCGCCCCCGCGAGGCCGTGCAGGCCGGCCTGGAACTCCAGGTACTCCATCACCGTCATATCGGGATACAGGGGACAGTTCTCGGGCAGATAGCCGATCAGGGCCTGGACGGCCCGGGGCTCGGCGGTCACCTCGTGACCATCCACCCGGATGCTCCCCGCGGTGGGTTCGAGAAAACCGGTGATCATCTTCATGAGGGTGGTCTTGCCCGCGCCGTTGTGGCCGAGCAGACCGACGATCTCACCGCGGGGGATGTGCAGGGACACCCCGTCCACCGCCGTGAAATCGCCGAAACGGCGGGTCACGCCATCGACGTCGATCATGCTGACGGACTCCTTATGGTCAGATGGGTATGGCCGTCGGCCACGGGGGCCGACGGCATAAGAAACCATGAGGAGCCGGAAAAGTTCCCTGAGGGGGAAGCGCGCCCCCTTCCCTGGGGGGCGCGGTCATGGCCGGGCGGCCGGCCCGAAGGCGTTCAGACCTCGGCGGCGGTCACCCAGAGATCGTGCTTGTTGCACAGGCTGAGGGCGTAGATCCGCCCCTTGTAGCCCGCGGGCAGGGCATATTCGGATTCCGCCTCGTCCTTGTCGGGATCGAACATGCGCTCGCCGATCAGTTTGAAGTCGGCGTCCAGCAACTGGTGTTTGACGATATAGTGTTTGTAACCGTGCATCCCGTGCTTGGTCACCACCTTCACCCTGCCACCGGCCGTCGTAATGCGGGGGGCATGACCGCCCACCTTCCTGGCCCAACGACCGGGATGGGCCGCGGTGTAGAAGACGCCGCCGGCGAGGGGCGATTCCAGCGGATCGGTGCCGGCCCCGGCCAGGGGGGCGAGTCCGGTCAACAGGCCACCGGCGACGCCGGTGCGAATGAAGTCTCTGCGCTTCATGAGGGGATCCTCTATTGGATGGGAACGGAACCACCGAGGCTAGGCCGCGGGGCAGACGGATTCAAGCCCCGGGGGGTGAGGGTTGGTACCGTGGCAACGCTGTTCAGACCTGCAGCAGTCGCACGTCATAGGCACTCATCACGGGATCGGCGCTCACCAGCGTAAGCCCTTCGATGTGGGCCTGCACGATCAGCAGGCGGTCGAAGGGATCGTTGTGGTACGGGGGCAACTCCGCGACCCCGTAAGTATGTTCGTGTCTCACCGGCAATGGATCGATCCCATCCCGTACCAACCGACGGGGTATGAACTCAGCCGGTGGCTCCGGCAAGGGCAGTTTGCCCAGACGGTACTTGATGGCGATCTCCCACGAACTGGCTGCCGAGAACAGCAGTCTGTTGCCGGCATCGGCCAATGGGGAGAGGACCTGCGGCGGGATCCGTTCCGGTGTCGTGAGGAGCCACAGCCAGACGTGCGTATCGAGCAGAAAACTCATTGCTCGAACGTGGCGACGACATCATCGGGCAGGGGTTGGTCGAAATCGTCCGGGACCTCGAACAGACCGGCATCGCGTCCGAAACATCGTTGCACGCGGCCCTCCCGCCAGGGTACCAGTCGCGCCACCGGACGCCCCGCCTTGGCGATCACCACCTCGCCGCCACGATCCACCTCCTCCAACAGTCTGGACAGATGGGTCTTGGCTTCGTGAACGTTGACGCTATGCATCGCCGGCCCCAAATTGGACTTAGTTCGATATACTTCAGACTTAGTTTATACTCCTGACAGCCAGGTCGGCAACTGCGGCCGCCCCCCTCATCCCTGGGCGATTTATACCCGCAGGGACAGGATGGGAGGACGTTCAGCCTTGCGGCCACACCCGCCACAAGAGCAGGAGGATGGCGCTGAACTGGGTCAACCAGAACAGGAAACTCCATTTCAACCAGGCCGCGTGACTGCGGGCGATCTCCACCCGCACATCCCCGCGCACCTTCTCCACCTCTACCCGTACCTGCTCGATCTCTACCTTCAGGTCTGCCCGTACCTGCTCGATCTCCACCTTGAGATCCGCCCGTACCTTTTCGGTCTCCGCCCGCACCTGCTCGATCTCCCGGGTCAGGCGCAGCTCGGTCTCGCTCAGCTCGGCCCGCACCTTCTCGGTCTCCGCCCGCACCTGCTCGATCTCCCGGGTCAGGCGCAGCTCGGTCTCGCTCAGCTCGGCCCGCACCTTCTCGGTCTCCGCCCGTACCTGCTCGATCC
>Ga0256841_1000539_pt1 | contig 38548 bp, 35 predicted proteins | sample 356308metaG_FD_185971 | JGI IMG/M metagenome (GOLD analysis project Ga0256841, IMG submission 185971) | Hydrothermal vent microbial communities from Mid Atlantic Ridge, Atlantic Ocean - 356-308 | ecosystem: Environmental > Aquatic > Marine > Hydrothermal vents | place: Atlantic Ocean: Mid... | reverse complement strand
CAGCGCATTCTTCGCGGAGAGCTGTTGGACAGCGAGGGGAGGATTCATCCTGATGCGGTGGAGAGGCTGAGGCGGGTGATTGGGCGGCTGGAAGACCTGATCGATGGCGGGAAGATCTCGGCAAACTGGAGTGGGAGTGATGAACAATGGGGGTGAGAGGGATGGGTGTTGAACAAAGGCTCGCCTCTGATCCTGGAATCCGAGCGCGATCACATCGCGCTCCACACCGCAGGTACTGAACGGAAGCCAGTCTCCGATCCCCTGCGATGTGCTCGTCAGAAGTCAGTCAGTTGCGCTGGTGGAGATGGAGGGGATCTTGGGGAGAAAACGAGCGGGGTCTCGAAGGCTCCTGGCCAGCATTCGCTCATTGAACGCCAGGGTGGGGGGAGAGGGTGACGAAGGCAAGAGATCGCCGCCGACCTGAGTGGCAGAATGAGGAGGGATAGAGACGATGCGAATCGATGAAGTCGATGGCAGAGTGCGTGACCTGATTTGGACGTTGATCGTCGGTTCGACAGAATCGTTGAGGCCGTATCATCCGTCCCTGGCCAAGGCGCTCGTCTACATAGCGCATCACGTTCAAGAGAAGATCAGCCTGCCAGAGCTCAGTTCTCGGGCGTGCGCCTCCGAGGCTCATCTCCGCCGGTTGTTTCGCGAGGAGCTCGGATTGAGCCCCTGGCACTTCCTCGCTCTGCTCCGCGTGGAAAGGTCAAAGCTGCTCATGATGGACCGTCAGCTCTCCATAACCGACGTGTGTTTCCGGAGTGGATTCACCAATCTCCGCTCGTTCGAGCGCACGTTCAAACGGTGGACGGGCTGCACGCCGAAGCAGTACCGAATGAAGCTATGGCAGCAACGGAAAAGATGAAGGAATCGCTTGGCGATGATCGCCATTGTCGTCCATATGATCGTTTCCGTCGCCAAGATGAGCGAAAGAGTCGAGACGAAGAGAGCGAATCGGGGGTAAACTGGTGGTGATAAATCGATGGAAGGGGAGGATGAGCGATATGGCTCTCGCACGTCGACTGGACTTAATACCCGGAACGCTCTATGAGCGAGCCTGCGGCGGGCGTGGTCCAGTCCACGCTCGCGCGTCGCCCGTGATTGACCCCGGAACGCTCTATGGGCGAGCCTGTGATGGGCGTGGGGCATTGTGTGAGAGAGATTACTGATCCAGCTTGATAAATATCAGAATGACCTTGATCTCGACCAAGGTCAAGAGCCAAAGGCTGGGGTAGATATATGGATAAGGCGAAGCAGCTCGGAGAATCTGGAGGAATCTTGGGGAGGCTAGGATGGGCAGGGTAGTGACTAAGAAGAATATCGGTTTTTATCTCACTATTGCGGCCACTTTTGTGGTCAACGGTCTTATTCTCGGACATCTCTTCAGCAACTATGACTTTTTATCGGTATTCAGAGCCACGCCTCCTCCGGAGGAAAAACACCTTCATTTGAATTATGGGCAACCACTCCCACCTTTCTCTGGTATGACCATAACAGGAGAGACGATTGATACTGACTTCATCCATGGGAAGTGGGCATTGATCTTTTACTTTGAGCGTTATCCGGTCACCGATTTTTTACGCTATTGTGAGGTACTGTCCCAGAAATATGGAAGTTCAGGGCTGCAGCCAGTGGGCATTACACGAGTTGTAACCAAAGAATTAGAGCATCTTCTAGACAACCAACCTATTTCTTATCCTGTGATTGTTGACTCGAAGAATCACCTGAGAAATCTCTTGCATTTTCGGTACCACCGCTATGGACTCTTGTTCGTTGATCCAAGTGGTGTGATTCGATTGTCACTTAATCGTCTGATGACGCCCAACGACCTTCGCCAATTAGTGGAGAGATATCTCGTAGGCTCTATCAATTATGAGATTGAGCAAGATTGGGTCATTAAGTTACAACCGGGAGATTTGCTTCCACCGTACAGGCTCATTGATGTGAAACGGGGTACCCGGTTGACATTGCAGGATTTAGAACTGATCAGTAGCACGATCATCTTCTTCACCGCTCATTGCCCGTCCTGTCGATTGCCGGAGTATTTACACCAGCTTGCCATGATGGAGCGATCCGCGTCGCTCGAGGCGCAGCGCCTGTACTTTATCTTCAGCCGACGGTTCTCCCTTCGTGAACTGATCGATCAGATGGAGGATCTCACTGTCACTTTGGATATCTATCTCGCTGAAGAGGAGTTTGAGGTTCTGGGATCACCCTATGTCACCAGAGCGCCAGCTTGGGCAGAGGTGATCGTCATCATGACGGATGAGAATAGCAGAGTTCGAGCCATTGAGCCATTAGACCGCTGGCTGGCGGAGTTTCAAAAGGAGTGAGTGGGATGAAGGGTAAACGCCGGTTGTGGTCAATCATAAGCATGACGGTCCTCACAGTGGCTCTCATCACTTCGATAACTGTGAAGGAACGATCGTCTTTGCTCCATGATATTGATCGTGGCGAGGATAACGATATGGTTCTATCGGATTCCCGGAATGCTCATACGAGATCATCGCAAGAGAAGGAAAAGATCGTCACGACTTATCGAAAGGTGCTCTTATTCGAAGGGTTCAGATTTGACATTCCAAAGTTCGTTCGTCGTGACCGCGAAGGGAACTATTATGTGTTGGATCAGAACAATCATCGGATTTGTGTCTTCGATCCCTCCGAAAAATTTAGATTCCAGATCGGCCGGTTGGGGCAAGGTCCAGAGGATTTGAACCACCCAACCGGATTCGTGATAGGCAGAGATGGTCGGCTTTACGTTAGAGATGCGGATAATCTTCGCATACAGATCTTTGATCAGCAGGGACATCGGGTGGCGGGATTCCAATCGCCTCTTAAAACTCCCTCAATGGCAGTCAATTCTCATGGTGAAATCTTCCTCAACCATCCGACAAAGGGGCATCTTATTTCCGTCTACTCGAGCGAGGGTGAACTCCGCAGACAATTCGGTGATTTGATCAGCATGTCGCGAGCCTACCCAGGATATTCTGATGATGAGAAATATCGCCGGTTACTCAGCCGTGTGATGATGGATATGGATGAGGAGGATAACCTCTATGTGGCGTATCTCTTTGCTCCGATCATCCAGAAATACGATGCCTCTGGAAAATTGGTATGGGAGCAAAGACTGGAGGGTCCATTCATTGACTTCCTTACGAAGATATTCTGGGCTGAAATGAAACATCGCACTGGTGAAAAACAGAAACTCAGAGCCCCATTCACGATGAGTATTGATGGGGTTCAAATGGCTGTGATTTGTAAGAGCATTGCCGTAGACAGGACGACTAATCGAATCTTCGTTCTGTTGGGTTTCGCTGATATTATTTATGTCGCTGATGGGGTGACCGGCAGGAAAATCGAACTCATCAGTCAAAAGAAAGGAGAAATCGGACGCGGTTCATTGTGGACTTTAACGGTCAACAATGGAACCTTGTATGGAACGCGCTGGGCGAGGGCGAGATGTTATCGACTTGTTGTATCCAGCACTGATCCACAAAGGAGGTGAACCATCATGGTAAGAAAAATTCTTGTCTCATTAGCGATCGTTTTGACGCTCTCAACAGTTGGACTTGTGAGTATGGCAGTAGTGACTGATGTTCCTCCCCGTGTCTACGCCGATGGTTGCCAGGCGTCCTGTTGCGGAGAAACGAGTTGTAGCGGTAGTGGTGAGTGTGTCTGTTCCTGTACCTGTGACACGTGTACCTGCGAACCGACTGGAGGTGGGGATGGAGAAGGAATGGGTATATGGGATTGGATCCAGATCGGGATTAGCATCATTGATGTTATCACATGATCGGGCGGTTTCTGTATTTCGCTGCCTCTTGAGGGAAGGAAATGGCACCCTCGCGACAGCGGGTTCTTCAAAGTCTTAGGGGTAACCGTTGGTGACGCCATCGGCGATTCCCAGCTAAGGGGTGGGATGAGTACAGCAAGTTAGAGCCAGCAAGATTGGTTCACCGTTCTTATTGCGCGGGACACATGCAGGCCATTCCGCAGAGGTGCTGGTTCGCAACTCATCCTGATCATGCGATATGAAATTGGCTGCATATTCGCCGATCTGGTTTCAAGCAAACTCCACTGGATGAGGTTCTAAGGCGCCGGCGAGAAGGATGATGTTCCATCAGTTGGCTACGTGAGTTGTAGCACTCCATATGGCAAGGGAATCGCTCATGGGCAATGGCGCGTCGTCGCTACACCGAAAGGATGAACATGGTAATGAGACACGGATGAACGAGGATGCGGCAGATTAGACCGCTGGCTGGCGGAGTTTCAAAAGGAGTGAGTGGGATGAAGGGTAAACGCCAGTTATGGATAATAGTGGGGATAGGAGCATTTGTTTCTCTTCTTCTCGCTCTCATAGCGATGGAGAGACGCCCACCCAAGACCAGTGTCGGATTCCTGTTCTCAAATACTGCATCGACAAATGCTCAGCCGCGTCAGAAAAAGGAGACGAAAGTCAATATTTACCGGAAGGTTCGACTCTTCAACGGATTTGAGTTCGATCATCCCCAGCATCTTCGCCGCGACCGCCGGGGGAATTACTATGTCGTGGATAAGAATAATCACCGAGTGTGTGTCTTCGACCCATCTGAGAACTTCAAATTCCAAATTGGCCAATTGGGACAGGGGCCGGAGGATCTCAATCATCCTGGTCCACTGGTGCTCGGACCTCATGGGTGGCTTTATGTAGGAGATTCGGATAATTTTCGTACCCAGATCTTCGACCAATCAGGTCATCGTATAGGAGGATTTCACTCTCCTCTTATATCTCCTGATCTGGTAGTGAATTCACGCGGCGAGATCTTTCTCAATCATCCTACACGGGGTCGCCTGATCTCCGTCTACTCAAGCGAAGGAAAATTGCTGAGGCAATTCGGTGATCTCATGAGCCTATCGCATGCGTATCCCGGGCACCCTGATGACGAGAAATACCAGGTGCCGCTCAGTCGTGTGGTTATGGACATAGATGAAGGGGACAATCTCTACGTGGCGTACCTCTTCGCTCCTATCATTCAAAAATACGACGCGGCCGGAAACCTCCTTTGGGAGAGGAACTTAAAGGGGCCGCTCATTGAAATTCTCACAAAGTCATTTTGGCAGGTGCTCAAGCCTGATCCGGCCATGGAAACGTTTGAGGCCGAGACTACCATGAATATCGATGGCATTCAAATGGCCGTCATATGTAATGACATTGCTGTGAACGCGAAGACAAGTCAGATTTTAATCCTTCTTGGGGCGGCCGATATCATTTACGTTGCTGATAGAGCTGGTGAAAAACTTGGGCTTCTCCGCCAGGAGAAGATCGAAAGCGGTTCTCTGTGGACGTTAACGAGCAATGGTGGAATCCTGTATGCGACTGATACATCGAGTTGTTATCGGCTTCTTGTAGCTAATTCGTTCAGGAGGTAAAATCATGCTGAGAAAGATCACTCTTTCATTAGCAATCGCTAGAGAAAGCGGTGAGTGGCGGTACTGTTTGAGGACAGGAGCTACATGGAGGTAGTGCGAGTGTCCATCTGATGTGTCACATTAAACTAGATAACGCGTCCTGACATGGTGAACGGTCACCTCAGGTGATCGGGATCTGCTCTGATATCTACCGGACTTCGCACCTAATTCGTAACTCATGCCACAAAGCGTTCCTTGATCACAACAACAGTGATACGCTTTCTCTACAAGCGACTGATTCTAAATATGATCGAGTTCCGCTTGCTCGGCGCGGTGTTACTGGTGTTTTTGCTTTTTGGCCTGAGCAGCATTAATGGCAAGCAGGTGTATCGGCGAGAGTTGAATAACCTGAATGAACAGCGGCTGATCCATCAAGCCAAGCTCAGACGGGCTCGAGTGTATCGGCAGGTGATCTTACAGATGCTTCGCCAGCCCACGCCTTTGAGTATCCTTGTGTCGGGTGTGGGTGGGCGATATGGGAATATCGCTCAATTGGGCGGAAAATTCATGGTTGATTTTCCCGATGATCCACGAACTCAGAAAATCCTAACGTTGACTCCAACCAATCTGTTTCTTTCGAAGTTGCTAGACTTGGATTTCTCACAGCTCGTCCTCCTGTTTTTTTCATTATTGGTGATCTTCCTCACCCATGATGTGATCTGTGGAGAACGAGAACAGGGGCTACTGAAACTATGTCTCTCCTACAGTGTGTCACGACATCAGCTCCTATTAGGAGAATACAGCGGTGTACTTATTAGCTTGATGCTGCCCCTTGTATTCATGATGTTCCTGTGGCTAATGATTTTACATATTCCTCCCGTCGTCTCGTTATCTGCTTCCGAGGTCATCCGGTTAGTCATTATTTGGGGATTAACGCTCTTCTTTCTTTCCGGATTGATATTTCTCGGCTTGTGGATTTCGGCGCAGGCCCGAAGCTCTGCAACGAGTTTGGCCGTGTTGCTCGTCATTTGGGTTGGGTTAGTGATTGTGTATCCCAATTCCATTCCTACGCTTGCCCGACGACTGGCTCCCACTTATGGGATTCTAGATAAAGCCTTTTTCCAGTCGTGGACGCCCCGGCGCAGTGAGGACACCTGGAGGCGCTTATCGACTCAGGCCCTTGTAGCCGAGCGCCTCCGCATGCTTGCTCCTTCCACTGCATACATACGCGCAGCGAGGGTGATGGCCCAGACGGATATCGGCACTCACATTCGGTTTGTTAATCAGGCACGCCTTTTAAACGCGCGATTGATGAGTTGGCAAGAGAAAAAATTACGACGTTATCCGGGACGGGATGTCCGATTTGAACCGATTCCATTAGATATTAGTGGACTCCCGGCGGCTGAGTATCAGCCTGAGAGTATCGCGCAATCTCTGCACCGCATTTTCCCTGACATCGTCTTGCTGGTGATTTTTAATCTGTCCTGCTGGTGGGGCGCGTTACGAGCGCTCAACAGGTGTCCAGTGACCGAGTGAATCGCAGGTGAGGGAAATCCATGCTCGGGCTTATCATCAAGAAAGAGGTCCTGAAGCGACTCTATGATCTTCGATTTTTCCTACTTTTGAGCGTATCATTAGGATTGGTCGGCATCTCGACATGGGCATCCATCGACGAGTTAGCAGTTCGGCGCGAAAGCTATCGATATCTTCGCTACCATGCTCGTGAGCGGACGAATTTGGATCACGCATTCATAGTTAAACCGCCCAATCTATTCATGTTCATTCGCGATGGCGAACAGGATCTTCCAAATCTTATGAAGATCGAGCCTCATATTTTACATTATGTTCAGAATACTGACACGAGCGAACAGTCGCTATTACGCGATGCGCCGTCGTTTGATTGGGTTTTCCTTATCACTTATGTATATAGTTTCTTGGCCATTCTCATCACCTATGACACTGTTGTAGGGGAGAAGGAGTCGGGGACGTTGAGACAGATGCTCTCTAACGCTTGCTCTCGCTCCATTGTCATACTCGGGAGCTTCATCGGGAACATTATCATGATTTGGGTTCCGTTAGTCATCTCCTGCTTGTTGGGGATGTTGTTGATTCTTCTGAATGACCACGTTCAATTGGACTCGGAAGGATGGATAAAAATTGGGTTGGTGATTCTTTTATCGGCTCAATTCATCTTGGTTATGGGCGGCATTGGATTGTTGACATCGACGTTCTTCGAACGAGCCTCAACAGCATTGGTGGCTTCTTTGTTGGTATGGGTTTGCTTGGTCATTGTGATACCCGGTGCAGCACGACTGCTCGTGGAGGGTTGGTATCCCGTCCCTTCACTCAAAGAATTACAAAATCAATTAGAAGCAGCTAGGCGCATGAAGTTCAGCGCTACGGGCCTTTCTGGACAGGCGATTTGGGACATTGTTACCATGCCTGGACTCACTGAGACACAAAAGCAGAAGCGACTGGCGGCGCTACAAGCTGAGACATATGCCCGTCATGAACAGGCTATTGAGACGTTTGCTATTACCACCGGTAAGATCTTGGCTGCTTACTCAGCGAAACTCATGCATCAAGCGGAAATGGTGCGGTTGTTGAGCCGCCTCTCTCCAGCCGCCACGTATCAGTATGCAATCGACACAATATTACCTGCGGGGGTCGTACGCCATCGCCAATTTCTCTCCTCGGCAGAGCGGTTTTTGAATACATATACGGACATCGTCCAATCACTTCGACGGCGGTTCAGAGACCAGGCAGATGTCCGTGGTGGCTGGACGCAAATCACTTATCATGGCGTCACCTATCGACTCAATAGTATCGAGAGCATATCGTACGCAAATGTTCCATTCAATCGAGAGCTCCTGCCGGAGTTCCGTATGCTCACATCCAATTTCTTTCAAAGCATTCAACACGCTCTCTTAGATATATGTGTTCTGGGATTGCTCGGAGCGCTGACCTTTGTTCTCGCTCTTGTACTCTTTCTGCGCTATGACATTCGATAAGGACATTGGTCATTGCTCAATGTGAGGAGCTTTCTAGCCACGAGTTTCCATTGTTTCGGCACGGCATTTCGTGATCTCAAGTCAGACAAAGGGAACTCATTTTCCAGTCCTAGTACAATGTTTCCATGATGGTATGGCATATAACTGATAGATTTTGTATATTGTGTTCCGACTCCACCAAATTAGACGAAGGAGGAACCCTCATGCCCCGTCCCAGTCAAAGAGCAGGCTTCAGCTTTCCGAGCAGGAGCTTCGAGAGTGAAGACGAATTAGTCGTTCTCGTCAGGAACGCCATGTGCGCGTGGAGCGGGCGCCGATGCGGTGAGCTTATTATTCGGGTGAAACGGTCACGAATATAACCAGACACTGTAAGCCCCATCGGTCCCGGGAGGAACGTCCCGTTGACCGGGCCTTAAGGTGTGGTGCCTTGGCGTCTTGGGATGATCTGCCCCGGCCTGGTAAACCGGCAAGGATTTCACCTCACGCCCGCGCCTGGATCTGGTCGCTCGCCGGTCAGAAACCTAAAGACTTAGGGTATGCGGCTGAGTGGTGGACGACCGCCTTACTGGCTCAGCATGTGCGGACCCATGGTCAGGAGGTGGGCTATCCCGAGCTGGCCAAGCCGGCTCACAGCACCGTGTCCAAAATTTTACGCCAGGCTGAGGTTCGTCCTCATCAGATTCGCTATGATGTGGAGCGGCGTGATCCGGACTTTGAAAGCAAGATGGTGCAGGTATTGCATATTCATCGGGAGGTCGCCCTCTTACGGGCTGCCCTTGAAGATCGGCCAGAACAGACCGTTGTCCTGCTCTCTTATGACGAGAAATCGGGTATCCAGGCGATTCAAACTGTGAGTCCGGATCGGCCACCGGTACCGGGTCAACACCCCACTTTCAAAAGAGATTATGAATACAAACGTCTGGGCACCGTCTCGGTGTTAGCTTCCATTGATCTGGTAATCGGACACGTGCATGGGCAAGGGGCCGATCGCCATCGGAGTGAAGAATTCGTCGAACACTCAAACATTTAGACGCCTTCTATCCCCAACAGGTGAAAATCAAAATGATCCTGGATCATCATTCGGTGCATACCTCCAAAGACACTCAGGCCTATCTCCAGAGTGTGCCGAATCGCTTCGAGTTCATCTTCACTCGCACTCATGGTTCCTGGTTAAGTCTCATCGAGACGTTTTCAGTAAACTATCCCGGTGTCTTTTAAATAGGGATTCGAGTGGACTCCATCGAAGAACTCGAAAAGCGCCTTCTCGCTCATCTCGATGAATGCAATGACATGCCCACTGTCTTTAAATGGAATTACAAATGAGACGAAATAGAGAAGGCTAATTGATATGCCATGTTATTATGGAAACGATGCACCAGGACAGCGAGGAGTCGGACATCTTCATCACTCTCCGGCGCCGAGGACCTGGTGCCGGTCCTGAACGACGACGGCTCGCGCTGGACCGAGATCTGCACAGTCGATGGCAAGACGACCTATCGCATCCATCGCTATCGCCCGCGCATCGAGGTGCGAGAGCAGCACCGGGTGACCTCGTGCCCGAAGGCTTTCAGTCTCATGGGAGTATGAGCGAACCGGGACAGATCATGATCGCGCTGGCGCCACCAGTTGTGTCGCCCTTGCCGACGCGCCCGGCTGAAGGGGAATGCCAATGACCATCATCTCATCGAGACATAGTCATCCAATACTACAATGGCGATCCCCTCGGCCTTCAGCTTACGCAGTTGGCCGTCGTTGGTGATGAAGGCTTCGGCTTTCTCACCAAGAGCTGTGGCTATAAGCAGCGCATCCGGTGTTCGCAAGCGATACTGACCTCGCAACCGAGCCGCTTCTTTGGCCACATCGTAATGTGGGGGTATGAGAACCACGTGGGGCAAAGATCGGATGAAGCGTTCAAACACAGCGACTCGATTGCGCTGCTTCTCAGCAAAGGGTTTGACCAATAGCTCCGTCACAGAAATCGTGGAGAGGATGGCCGTATGTGATCCAGCAGCGATGGCCGTAAAGACTATCTCAGTGAGAACTGAGTAAGGTTCGATATCCTCCAAATGGTAGATAAGGATAGAACTATCGAGCCCTACTTTGGTGAACCTGTTCAGTTCCTTGACGAACTTCGCCCGCTTCACTCCCACGATTGACGCTCCTTGTTCAGATAGCGGGCGACCGCTTGGTGGGTTTTCCCCCACGTCCCTTTGAGTATCCCTCGAGTGGCTCGAGCGTACTGTTCCGGCCGCGTCAAGATCACTCGCCCCTCCTCAAGTGTCATGAGCAGCTCATCACCCTCCTCGACGCCCAATGCTTGACGGATCTCCTTGGGGATCACAAGTTGTCCTTTTTTGCTCAGTCTTACCGATTTGACTATTGTCATACGTTCCCTCCTGAAGTTTGATTATAAGTAGTTCGTAGGAATTATGCAACGGTTTGAAGAAGCGCAGCTTGTGAGGGGAGAGGGAAACGGATGGCGATGAACCCATCCAAGCTCGCATCCGCCCGACCCCACTCCCCACCGTCGTCACGGCTCAGCCCATCCCCTGGCTCCTGCCCGCAGCTCACCGATCACCGCCCCCTGACCACGGACTCTGCATATTCATGCATGGGAAGCAGCCTCAATCCGTCAATTTTTTGTTCCGCCCCACATCTTCATGTAGTTGTGAACGCCTTCCGACTGGCCTATAGTGGAATCGCGGAAGCTGATATTGGGAGACAGGTGGCGTCGTGAAAAAGAGTGGGCGAGGCAAAAACAAGGAGGACGGGAGACGCTGAATGTTGCTACATGTGGTCGAATACAGTGGCATGGTCATTCCCACGTATGAGGTGTTGCGGCTGCTGGTTTTTGTGGCGGCTCTCTGGCTTGGCGTCTCCCTGACCGAGCGCGCGGATATTCGGAGAGACATCCCCATGCATTTCGGCCTTTTTACACTGCTGGTGGGAGTCGCTTCACCAAAGTTCTATCTGTTTCTCCGGGTGCGGGATCTCTCACATGTCCTTTGTGTCGGCGGTGGCGTCTATTATGGATTGACTCTCGGCATACTCCTCGCTCTCTGGTATATGCTGCTTGTAAGGATGGGGACATTAATCCATGGCGCAAGCACCACACTGCGAGGATGAACATGGAGTGTCCGTGGTCCGTCGTTTGATTCACGATGACATGAATCATCACAGAAGGAAGAGAAAGACTCCGCGTCCATCTGCGTCCTTGACAATTATGTCCCTAGGGAGTCTCCCATGGCCTGGGGCCACACCGCAAGGATGAAAATGAATGTTCGAGGCATGTCGCGTAAGCTGGCAGCTTGCGCCACCTTCTATTTTCGAGGGAGACGTGATGATCATGCGCACGGTGATATTTCTCTCCGCGGCGTGCTGCGGCTTGGCGGTGGTCAGCGTATGGAGACCCGTTTTACATGAGGCTGCGTGCTCACGGCCGATTGCCGAGGAGAAATTCACGCCGTATTGCTGAGGCCCAGGCGATATAACACTCTTCGGCACTTACCCTTTTACATTGACGTGGACAGTTTTCGCTGTGACTTTATCTCATCGTTGTGACATGGAGACTTTAGCAAGGGGTCTCTTATGAGCCGGCCGTTTCACTGGCGAGACAGTGGTGAGTGAGCATACCTCTTATCATTAGGCCAGGAAGCTCATCTTATGGACTCAGTCGGATGACCGAACCCTCGCTTCCACTCACTGAGAGACAGGGGGTCTTCCTCAAACCTTCATCGTGACCAAGAATGGATTTAACGGTCTCAAATCTGAGCAAAAGGTTCTCTTCGGTCGAGCGTCGATATGAGCATTTTGATCGATGGGAGCATGATGAGCTCGCTTGAGTCCCATCGCCTCGGTCGGATACAATAGTAAGAAGCGAACAGAAAATGACGCTTTCCATTCGAGGGAAACTCACGCTCTGGTATTTGGCCATTCTGACCATCGTCCTCATTGGATATGGCATCGCCATCTACACTTATCTCTCGACCAGCTTGCTGGGATTAATCGATGCGTCGTTGCGCGAGCACGTCGTCTTGTTGGAGAAGCAGCTCTGGGCCGCACAGAGAGGCGAGGAGATCCCCGAAGAATCGACCGGTCGACTGGTGATCAAACCGCAGTTCGTAGAACTCATCGATCCGCAGGGCCACGTCACCGATATGGCCATTCGCTCGGAAGAATATCGGTTAGATGTGAATATCGCTACGCTGGAGCGCGTGCGCCAGAGTTCGACGCCGATCATAGAAGACGAGACGACCGAAGACGGTCGGCCCCTTCGGGTGGCTACCTGGCGCGTGCTGGATGAACACGGTCACATCGATTACTTCATTCGCGCCGGTTACGGTATCGAAGATATTCATCGCACACAGCGAGAAGTATGGCTGCTCCTCATTCTCTCCATTCCAGTGATTCTGCTCCTGGCCAGCTTTGGCGGGCGATTGCTGGCCGATAAGGCCCTCAAGCCGGTGGATGAACTCGTCCGGGCCGCCCGGACGATTGGCGCCAAGAATCTCAGCGAGCGCGTCACCGTCCCAAATACCCGGGACGAGTTAGCGCGCCTGGCTGAGACATTCAATCAGATGATCGCTCGGCTGGAGACGGCGTTCGAGCGCGAACGCCGATTCACCGAGGATGCTTCTCATGAACTCCGCACGCCGCTGGCCGTATTGCGCAGCGAGATCGAGGTCGCCCTGCAACGAGACCGTCCCGCCGAGGAATACAAGCTGGTGCTTCAGCGCTGCCTGGAGGAGTTGCTCCGATTGAACAAGTTGGTGGATGATCTGCTCTTGCTCGCCCGGTCCGAAACCGGTCAGTTGCGATTAGAACGAGCGCCGGTGAATCTTCATGCTCTCTGCCAGGAGATGGTCGATTATGTTCATCCTCTGGCCGAAGAGCACAAACTCCAATTGGAAATGAGCGCCGATCGGGAATCCATCACCGTTCGCGGCGATGCCCGACGATTGAAAGAACTCATGCTGAATCTCCTGGACAATGCGATTAAATATACGCCCGCGGGCGGACGCATTCGAGTGTGCGTCAAGCGTCAGAGCGAGATGGCCGTGGTCGAGGTGGCGGATACCGGTTGTGGCATTCCCGCCGAAGATCTCCCGCATATCTTCGACCGCTTCTATCGACGGCGGCGCGCCTCCGATGGACAGACAACGGGATTCGGATTGGGATTAGCCATTTGTAAATGGATTGTGGAGGCGCACGGTGGGGCTATTGCCGTGCATAGCGGGCCGGGACGAGGAACGCGCGTTACGTTTCACCTTCCAACGCTCACCGAAGAGTGAATGCCCTGGAGCGTTCGATGCGTTGCGGAGAATATATCCGAGGGCGTCGTCCGTGGCGCGCCCGAGCCACATCACAGGGATGAACAGAGCCTGTTGGAGGATCTCTGCGTTCTCTGTGGTGATTTTCGAAGGAGAATCATCGATGGCCCCGAAGCTTCGAGATCTCACGCCACCGAGTGAGTCGCCTGACGACGGTGGACGTGATCAACCAATCGACAATACGCGCACACCTCGGCCGTGGTCGGTTGACCGCATTTTTGGCAGGGCGTGAGCTTCGATTGTTCCGGCGCAGAGAATCGTTCCCTGACCCTGAAGAAGCCGTCGAGGAATCGGCGCTTCGTCCCTGGCGAATGATGCTCGAGTTCGTTGAGCATACCTTTGTGATAGAGCGAGGTTGCTCCTACAGCAAAGGGGCATTCCTCGCGAACGTATCGAATATGGTTGACGAGGGCGTAGACGGTCGTCTGTTTCTCGGTGAAATAGACGAACGGCTTGACTTTCTTCCGCAAACCATCGCGCTCCTCAAGGACGGGATACTGGCGGGCCAGATACTCCTCGTCCCATCGCAATGTATTCGCAAAGAGCACGGCGGCTTCGTCATCGAGATTATGGCCGGTAGCGATGACATCATAATCGGCCTCTAACGACATTCGGTTCATGAAATACCGCTTGACTAATCCACACCCAGAGCAGGCGACGCGGCGCGTGAGCTCTTTGATCTCCGGCACGGAGGCACCGACTTCTTCGGCAACGCTCACCGTATGAAGCGTCCGATGAAGCCGTTCGGCGAGTTTCATGCAGGCCTGTTTCGATTTCTCCGAATACCCGAAGCCTCCGTCGATCCCCAAATCGATGTATAACCCATCGGCGTCGTAACTCAGCTCGGTCAACGCATGCCACAGCGCCAGGCTATCCTTGCCACCGGAGACGGCGACCAGAACGCGATCCCGTCGGGTGAACATGTTGAATTTTTTGATCGTTCGCTCCGTGTGTTCCAGAAACCAGGGAGCATAGCATTGCTGGCAGAGAGCCAGCCGATGCTCGGGCATATAGATGATCGCTTTTTGGCGGCACTTGCGGCACTTCATCATTCGCCCCTCCGGTGAAGCATCATTCTTTCAACATCCTCGCTCCCCATTCTTCTCTACCAGTTCCCGGGTTTCTCGCCGCCCCGCCTGAGATGACGCGCACTAATTCAACGTCATCGCCGACGTCTAACATCTCATCTTCGGTCACGATCTCGTCGTTTTTGACGACGACGACCGTTTCCGGCAAGATGTTCAATTCTTCGAGTAACTTCCTCGCCGGCATCCGGCGGTCGAATTCATACTCCTTCTCTCCGTATCGCACTTTCATGAGCTCGCTCGATCCCCGCCCAGGGAGGCTATCGCGCCACGAGGAGTGAGGGAAGCATCGGCGCGGGTGGTCTTACAGCCGGTGCAGCGACGCGCCTTGAAGATTCTGCTTCTCGGCATGATAGGAGCTTCGCACCAACGGTCCCGCTTCCACGTTCAAAAAGCCCATGGCCTCCCCCAGGCGCTTCAACTCCTGGAATTCGCTCGGATGGTAATAGCGCACCACTGGCAGGTGCGCCATGGTGGGTCGGAGATACTGTCCGATGGTCAGGAAATCGCAGTCCACGAATCGAAGATCGCGCATCGTCTGGATGAGTTCCTCCCAGGTCTCGCCCAATCCCACCATGATGCCCGACTTGGTCGGGATGTCGGGATGAAGATGCTTGGCGTTGGCCAGAACCTGCAATGATCGCTCGTATCGAGCCGTGCGCCGTACCAGCTTTTGAAGTCGCGCAACCGTTTCAATATTATGATTGAGCACATCGGGTTCGGCGTCCATGACGATTTGGAGCGCTCGAACGGAGCCCCGGAAATCCGGAATGAGAACCTCTACGCGGCAGTCCGGGCGGCGTCGGCGAATGGCTCGAATGGTTTCGGCAAAAATCGAGGCTCCTCCATCAGGAAGGTCATCCCGAGCCACCGACGTGATCACCACATAATGGAGATCCAGCGCATCGACGGCTGCGGCCACGCGCTCGGGCTCTTCCTGATCATACTCGGTGGGTTTTCCACTGGGCACAGCGCAGAACCCGCACCGGCGCGTACACGTGTTCCCCAGGATCATGAATGTCGCTGTTCCCGCCTCCCAGCACTCACCGATATTCGGGCAGCGCGCGCTCTCACAGACGGTGTGCAATCTCAGCCCCCGGGCCAGCCGCTTCAATCGCACATAGTTCGACCCTCCGGGGAACTTGACCTTCAACCATTCGGGTTTCGGTGAACGCTCCGACATAAAATCAAAAGATACGGAATCCAGTAGTGAGAATCAATGCTCCCTCTTCTTTTTCGAGGCCAGGAACTGCCGGGCGACGATGCGCGTATGCGCGGCCAATTTGCGCCACACACTGTCCATCGGCTTCACCGCCAGTGGATCGGGCACGACCTTGAAGTAGGTCTCGGCAGGGTGAGGAAACGGTTCCCAATCTCGCATGGGCGCATTGACATCCTGTTTCACGCCGAAGCGAAAGCGGTCGGCGTCGAGCGCCGCGCGCTCCAGAAAGACCAGGTATTCCGTCCCCGGCAGGAATGCCGCCGTGTTCATCTCCAGGGGATGAGCCGGCGGTCCGGGAACGTAGACCATAAGGGTATCCTCAGGATAGAATGTACGACGGGGCTTGTCGGGATTCTTTGACGGTTTCTGGAAGAGGACCTCCTTGATCGTCAATCGGTACACCGTTCCATAGGTATATCGGGTCCGACGCCGGATGGCCGCCGCCCCCCGCTCTTCCCGCTCTCGTTGATATTTGACCATGTTGATGATCGGATAATACGCTTGGGCGACGGCGAGGACGACCAGATCGCTCTTCTTGAGGAGATCTCGAATTTGTCTCTGCCGCCGCTTGCTTTGCGATGGGACAGGGAAACTGAGCCCGAAGAGGAGGAAGACGACGAGCCCCAATTGGACGCCGATTCGGATGCCTCTCTGGAGATCTCGCACCGAAGCGCGTCGGTTCTTCGACTCCATGCCGGTCGGTGCGCTCAGATTGCGCCTCTCGTTCGCCGGAGAGGCTCGGTGACGCTCCTTTGCCATCTCGAACGGGACCATAGTCATTTCATAACTTCGCCGAGTACGTCGAGGTGTCATAGTACCGCTCGACGTCCACCAATTTCAACTGGCCGACGGCCTCCTCTATGTCCACCAGTGAAAGCCGGCATGCCGGGGCGATGCCCGTGGAACTGACCATCTTTCCGAAGGCGCCGTCTTTCACCGCCTCGACCGCCGCCGCTCCGTAAAATCGACCCATGAGCCGATCGATGGCACTCGGTGGACCGCCACGCTGGGCATGACCCAAGATGACGGCCCGGGAATCGTAGGGCGTGTCCTTCCGGATGCGCTCGGACAGGACCGCTCCAATGCCCCCCAGACGGGCGTGTCCGAAAGCATCTCGCTCATCGTCGATCGTGACCAGTTCCTCATCCACGGCGGTGGCACCTTCAGCCACCACAATCACCGCATATCGCGGATAGCGTCGATCCCGCGCCCCCAGGCTCAAGCGAGCGTCCAGAAGTTCGTAGAGTCGCTCATAGCGAAAGGGACATTCGGGAATGAGGACCATCATGGCACCACCGGCCGTCGCACTCCACAGGGCCAGATGACCGGCATGTCGGCCCATGACCTCGACGACCTGAACCCAGTGATGAGAGCCGGCTGGCGTTCGCACGCGCTCGATGATATCGACGCAGTTCCTCATCGCCGTATCGAACCCCAGGGTGTAGTCCGTACCGGAGAGGTCATTGTCAATCGTCTTCGGCACACCAACGATGGGCACGCCTTTCTTGAATAGCTTCAGGGCAACACCCAATGTGTCTTCCCCGCCCATGGCGATGAGCGCATCGAGCCCCAGGCGGTCGATGTTTTTGATGACCTCATCAGAGCGATCGATAGGCTCGCCGCCCCCCGGCGGTTTCATGCGGAATGGATTCGTGCGTGAGGAGCCAATATTCGTGCCGCCATCTCGATCCCATCGACGTACCATGTGGGGTTCGAGGACGAGCGTCTCTTCACAATATCCATCCAGGAGCCCCTGCCAGCCGTCATAAATGCCGACCACCGTGATGCCCAGCTCGGCCGCTTTGTACACGACGGCTTTCAGGGCCGGATTCAATCCCGGCGCATCCCCACCCCCGGTCAAGACGCCAATGGTGCGAATGGTCATAACATTACCCTCCCCGAATGCATCTGCTAATCAACAAGTATACCTCGTCTAGCCGTGGTAGGGGCAAGCCCATATTGGTCTCATCGAGAAAAGCGCTCGGACGGCCGCGCTGGAACTCGGCGTAACTCCCCGGGCTCAATTCGCCCGCTGCCGGGACTCATTATTCGGGAAGCGCGTACTTTTCGCCATCCTTCGCACCGATCTTGTTGCTGAACGAGGGCCACTCGGTTACCCTTGTCTATTATTTTAAACATGCTGAGTAAATGATAGTAAACCATTATCGTCTTCGTTGAATCTAATCTGACGTGACACGAGTTTTTGACTGGAAGAGAGGAGGACACATGAAGCGAATCGGCATCTTTGTTTTCATCGGGTTGATAGTGGTGATGGGAGGGTGGCCCGTTCGGGGCGCTCAGCAATCGGTGATCCCCATGCCGGAGCGTTCACAGCGATATCGAGGACTGCGATTTCATCCACGGCGCATTCTGGTGAAATATCGCGGCGCATCGCGCGTCCGTCGAGTGTGGTTGAGGCGAGGGGAACAGGTGCTGGAGAAGTTGCGGGTACTGAGCCAAGATCCCCGTGTAGAATTCGCCGAACCGGACTTGATATTGACGGTGGTCAGAGCCCCGGATGATGAGCGGGTTGGTGAATTATGGGGCATGGAAGCCATTCGGGCTTTTGACGCTTGGGAGGTGACGACGGGGAGCGAAAATGTCGTTATCGCCGTCATCGATACGGGCGTAGATTACACCCACCCTGACCTGGCCGATAACATGTGGCGCAACCTGGGCGAGATTCCCAATAATGGGGAAGACGACGATGGCAATGGATTCGTGGATGACTATTACGGTTGGAATGCCGAAGCCGATAATGGTGATCCCATGGACGATAACGATCATGGAACGCATGTAGCCGGCACGATTGGAGCGGTGGGCAATAATAGCCTCGGTGTCGCTGGCGTCAACTGGCGAGTGAAGATCATGGCGTTGAAATTTCTCAGCGCCGATGGATCTGGATTTCTCTCGGATGCTGTCGAGGCCATCGACTATGCGATCTTGATGAAGGAACGAGGCGTCAATATCGTAGCCATCAATGCCAGTTGGGGAAGCGCCGGATTCTCATTCTCGCTTCGGCAGGCTATTGATCGCGCCACGTCGGCGGGGATTTTATTTGTCGCGGCAGCGGGCAACGATGGCGCGTCCACTCGGTTCTATCCGGCGGCCTATCAGAGCGCTCTGGGGGTTGCGGCGTTGGATCGGGATGGTACGCATCTGGCCGATTTCTCCAATTTCGGCGACTGGGTCGATGTCGCGGCCCCCGGTCGGTCCATTCTGAGCACGATTCCTGGCCATCGGTATGCGCGATTCAGCGGCACATCGATGGCGGCGCCTCATGTGACGGGCTTGGCCGGTTTGGTCGCGTCGGTGGCGCATTTGTCGGTGACCGAACTGCGCCAGGTGATTCGCCAAGGTGTTCGCGTGATACCGACGCTCGATGGATTGGTGGCGACTGGTGGGGTGATTGATGCCGCCGAGACCCTCAATCTCGTCGGCGCCGAGCCTCCTCCAGACGGTGAACCACCCGTGGCCAACGACGACAGCATTACGACCTCCGAAGACACGGCTGTGACGATCGACGTGATGGCCAACGATGTCGATGGAGATGGGACTCTCGATCCTACGACGCTGGCTATTGTGCGTCGGCCCGAGCATGGGCGCGCCGCCATCCAGAGCGACGGAACGATCCGGTATACGCCAGCCGCAGATTTCGCCGGCACGGACCAGTTTCAGTACACCGTTCAGGATGATGATGGAATGACCTCTAATGCGGCCGTCGTCACGATCACTGTCACCGCGGTCAATGATCCCCCAACGGCCCGCGATGATGAGGCGACGACCTCGGAGAATACTTCTGTGGTCATCGAGGTCACCGCCAACGATGACGATATCGATGGGCGCATTGACCGAGCGACGGTGACGCTGGTGAGTCCTCCGGACCATGGGAACGTCGACGTCAGAAGTGATGGGACGGTGATGTACGTGCCGGCGACCAACTTCACCGGGAGGGACCGGTTCCGATATGCTGTTCGAGATGATGAGGGGGCGCTCTCCAATGAAGCCACCGTCACGGTGACGGTCACAGAGAGCGATGAGTCACCACCCCCAGGCGAGAATCATCCACCCACGGTCACCATCTCGACGAGCGCGCGCGTCGTGGCGGCGGGATACGAAGTCATGCTCGTGGCCCACGTCACCGACCCCGATGGAGATGTTGTGCAGTATCAGTGGTTCACCACGGCGGGCCGATTGCGTGACCGGGGAGATCGCGCATTCCTGGACACAGCGGACATCCGTTCCACCTCTCCTCAGCCGTTGAAGGTTCGGGTGGGCGTGCGCGTCGATGATGGACGAGGTGGGCGCGCGGAGGCTGTGGCCGCCGTCACCGTCATTCCTGCTGGCCCTCCCGCCAAATTCAGCGTGAAGGTCGATCCTCCCTCTGCCTCCATGCGGCGGGGACGGAAGAAATTCCGCATCGAGATTATCCCCGAGGCCAATTATCAAGCTGGTGAGGTGAGACTCGAACCCATGATCATGAACGGAGCCGGTGAGATCTATGCGGTCATCTCCATGAGCCGCCGGAAAAAGATGCCCAATGCGGCGGTGATGTATGTCACGCTGAGAACATCGCGACCGAGTACGTCGGAATATCGGCTTCGCGTTCATGGGATGGACGGTATGGGCGGCGAGACATTCTCCAACATCGTCACGATCACCGTTCCTGGACCGTGAGGCTGAAGAAACGATCTCTTTGCCTTCGCCTCTGGCCGAGGAGCAGGGACAAGTGGCGTGGTGTGATAGACCGGCCCCTCAGCCCGTCATTCGCCGCCCGTCACTTGTCACCTGCTTTCCATAGAGTATGTTGCCGTTGGAGTGACGCGGACGGGATGAGAGGCAAGAAATCTTCTCCGTCAGTCGGTGGGCACAGTTGAGTCTCTGTTCGGACTGGGGAAGAGGTTCTCATGACTTGGTCTCTTCTACGGATGAGTGGCCGGCGAGTGCCGTTCGGAGGGCCTCGAGAGTGAGGGGCTTTTTGATGACGCATTCGACGCCGTATTCGCTCAACTGCTCGGCATCGAGCTGGACCGGCCAACCGGTGACGAGAATGATTCTGGCCTGCGGCAGGTGGGCTCGCACACGTTGGGCGAGTTCTAACCCGTTGATGCCGGGCATTCCCAAATCGGTGATGATCAGGTCGAAGGCCTCTTCGGCACACTGAGTGAGCGCTTGGTCGGCGCTCGTCACCGAACAAGACGTATGGCCGAGCTGAGAGAGCATGCCGGTGATCGTCTGACAGACACTGATCTCGTCGTCCACGACTAAGATCTTCATGTTCTGATCCCCCGAGAGCGAGGGAGCGTATCACAGGTCGCGCCGTGTTCTCAACTGCTTTTGGCGTGTTTTCACTTGTGGTGGAAAAATTCGTTGCAGTATAATGCTGCTTCCTTCGAATTCGAGGTGAACGAGCGATCGAGGTCTAATGTATGGAGATCATCAATCCACCAGGATGGACGCCACCCAAAGGCTATAACAATGGGGTGAAGACGACCGCCGGTCAATGGGTCTTCATCGCCGGGCAAGTCGCCTGGGATGAGCGCGAACGCATTGTGGGCGGAGATGATTTTGCCGCTCAATTCGATCGGGCTCTGGCCAATGTCTTGACCGTGCTCCAGGAAGCGGGGGGCAAACCGAGCGATCTGGTCAAGCTGACCATCTTCGTCACCGATAAACAAGCTTACATTGAGGCCCGATCGAAGATTGGTCAGGCTTACCGCCAGCGCATGGGTAAGCATTATCCGGCGATGACGCTCGTCGAGGTCAAGGATTTGTTAGAGGAAGGGGCTCTCGTCGAGATTGAGGGAATCGCCGTCATCGAATGAGTTTCGACCATTGAAGGATCGAGGGTCCTCTCCGTCAGGAGATATGACCGAAGGGTCACTCATGGCGTGGTGAGCCACGCCGAGGGGTGACAATGGATTCTCAGGGAATGGAGCGCAAGAGGCCATCTTGCGCCACACTTTATTTTTCGAGGGAGATGAATCATGGCGTCATCCATCATGCCTCAGCCCGAGCATTTCCTCTACCGTGAAGAGAACGGGGTGGCGACGATCACCCTGAATCGACCCGATACGCTCAATTCACTCACCTTCGAGGTCTATGCCGAATTGCGCGATACGTTCCGGGCACTCCAAACGCGCGATGCCGTCCGCGTGGTCGTGATCACCGGCAGGGGACGTGGCTTCTGTTCCGGGGGCGACGTTCATAGCATCATCGGCGAGCTGTTCAAACGGGATATGCGTGGTATTTTGGACTTCACGCGCATGACCGGCGCGTTGGTGAGAAACATTCGTGCTCTCCGAAAACCGGTCATTGCCTCGCTCAATGGGACGACGGCTGGTGCTGGGGCCGTCATCGCCTTGGCCTGCGATTTGCGTATTGCTTCGGAGAAGGCCAAGATCGCGTTCCTGTTCGTGAAGGTCGGACTGAGTGGAGCTGACATGGGCGCCGTGTATCTCCTGCCCCGGGTCATTGGGCTCAGTCGGGCGACGGAGTTGCTCTATACGGGCGATTTCATCAGCGCTCAGCAGGCCTATGAGTACGGTCTTTACAATCGGGTCGTCAAGCATGAGGATTTGGAGAAGGAGACACAAGCCTGGGCCGAGAAACTGGCTCAGGGTCCCGCTTTCTCCATTGGCATGACGAAGGAGATGCTCAATCGAGAGTTGCACATGGATCTGGATGCGGCGCTGGAAGCCGAGGCTCAAGCCCAGGCCCTCTGTATGTTCAATCCCGACTTCCGGGAGGCTTACGAGGCTTTCCTCGAGAAGCGGGAGCCCCAATTCAATCGGCGATGAATCATGGAACCACTCCCTTTCTTCACCGAGAAACACCAGGAGCTGGAATCGGCCGTTCGCCAGTTCGCCGAGCGCGACGTCGCGCCCCGCGCCGTCGAAGACGAACATGAGGAAGCGCGCGCCCGAGAACTCGTTCGGCTCATGGCCTCGGCGGGCTTGTTGCGCCACGTCGTCCCGGAAGCCTATGGTGGTTTCTCGCCCCGCCTTGATGTTCGTTCGTTGTGCCTCATTCGCGATGGACTCGCTTATGTTTCTGGATTGGCCGACACCATGTTCGCCATGCAGGGCTTGGGGAGTTACCCCATCACGCTGGCCGGAAGCGAGGCGCTCAAACGGCGATACCTGCCGTCCGTGGCCCGAGGGGAGGCGATTGCTGCCTTCGCGTTGACTGAGCCAGAGGCGGGCTCGGATGTCTCGGCGATTCAGATGACGGCCAACCGAACAGACGATCACTATGAGCTCAACGGGATCAAGACGTTCATTTCCAATGCTGGACTGGCCGATTTCTATGTCGTATTTGCCAAGACCGATCCGGATCAAGGACATCGCGGCCTCTCGGCGTTCGTCGTCGAGGCGTCGACTCCCGGTTTCGCGCTTGATGAGGCATTGAAGCTCATCGCGCCGCACCCCATCGGTCGGGTGAAGTTCGAGCGGTGTCGCATTCCCCGCGACCATCTTCTCGGTGAGGAGGGACAAGGATTCAAAATCGCCATGCAGACGCTCGACGTATTTCGATCGACGGTGGCGGCGGCGGCCATTGGTATGGCTCGACGAGCCTTGGATGAGGCGTTGGCGTACAGCCAGCGCCGCGTACAATTCGGGCGACCATTGGCTGAGTTTCAGGGCATTCAGTTCAAGCTGGCCGAGATGGCGACCGAATTAGAAGCGGCTCGATTGTTAGTATATCGCGCCGCCTGGAAGAAGGATCGAGGGGCGACGCGAGTGACGCGGGAATCGTCGATGGCCAAGTTTTACGCCACCGAAGTAGCCCAGCGCATCATCGATCAAGCGGTGCAAATTCACGGAGGCCAGGGGGTGGTGCGAGGGACGGTGGTCGAGCGCCTCTATCGAGAGATTCGCGCGCTGCGGATTTACGAAGGAACGTCGGAAATTCAGCGGGTGGTCATCGCCAGAGAGTTGCTCAAAGGTTCGTGAACATCTCGGATGCTCCAGGCGAACTCCCGGTTCGTCGAGGGGCATCGAGGATATTCCTCCATGGGGGGTCGGAGGGTAAAGTTATGGGCAATCCATATCGGCCAGCATTGACCTACGGAGACTATCTCAAGGTACCCGAATTATTGCAACTGCAGGTCTGTTTGTCGGATCCGCCTCACCACGACGAGTTACAGTTCATCATTGTGCATCAGGTGTACGAACTCTGGTTCAAACTCATGTTGCACGAGATCGATGAGATCATCGACCGACTCCGCCGCGATGATCTGAAGACGGCCGTTCGACTGATGCGACGCGTCATCGAGATCCAGAGGGTCTTACTCCAGCAAATCGAGGTTCTGGAGACGATGCGTCCGCAGGATTTTCTGGAATTCCGGAACAACCTCAAACCGGCTAGTGGATTTCAATCCTGGCAGTTCCGCGAATTAGAATTCGTCTCCGGGCTGAAGGATGAATCTTTCCTCGAACATCATCGACACGATGCTGTGGCTTTCGAGCGCCTCCGGAAGCGGTGGCGGGAGCCGTCGCTCCGGGACGTCTTCTTCGAGGTCTTGCGGCGTCACGGATTTCGGATTCCGGAGGGCAGCCATTTCGACGAACAGGGATACGAGCAGTGCCTGAACGAGCTGTTGAAGATCCATGAGGCCCCGGATGAGCACGTCGACCTCTACCAACTCTGCGAGGCGCTCATCGACTATGATGAGCATTTTTGCCTCTGGCGCGACCGTCACGTTCGCATGGTCGAACGGGTGATCGGATACAAGCGAGGGACCGGCGGCAGTGAAGGTGTCCCCTACTTGAAGCGCACGCTGGAGAGGAAATTCTTTCCCGAACTGTGGGCCGTGCGGACCCATCTCGGCGAGGGAACCTATTGACATCATTGAAGGCGCTGTTGCGGGGAGGACGTGAAGTGGCGGCGGATCGTGCGACGGGGCGGCATAGAAGACGTCCTCAGCGAGATGGGGGAATCAACAATTCAATGACCGGAGGTGAAAGGACCATGGATGAGCTCTTAGAATGGCGGAAGGAGTTTCCCATCTTGGAGAACACGGTCTATATGATCAGTCACAGCTTGGGCGCGATGCCGCGTCGGGTATATGATCGACTCCGTGAGTATGCCGATGTCTGGGCGAGTCGGGGCATCCGTGCTTGGGAGGAGGGGTGGTGGGAGATGCCCGTGACGACGGGGAATCTGTTGGCCCGCATCATCGGCGCGCGTCCCGGCGAAGTGGTCATGCATCAGAATGTCTCTGTGGGCGTGGCGCTCGTCCTCTCCTGTTTCGACTTCACGGGCCGGCGCAATAAGATCGTGTATACCGATATGGAATTCCCCTCGGTCATGTATGTGTGCGAAGCGTTCTCCGGCTATGGGGCGCGGAGCGAGGTGGTGGCCTCCGAGGACGGTCTGTCGGTGCCGATGGAAAAGATCCTGGCGGCCATTGATGAGGAGACACAAGTGGTCGTGATCTCGCACGTCTTCTTCAAGAGTGCCGCCATTGTGGACCCCAAACCGATCGTCGAACGGGCACATGAGGTGGGGGCGAAAGTCCTCCTGGATGCCTATCAGTCGGTGGGGACCGTGCCGATCGATGTCAAGGAGCTGGATGTCGATTTCCTCGTCGGCGGTTCGGTCAAGTGGCTGTGTGGCGGGCCGGGGGCCGGATATCTCTATGTGCGCCCCGATCTCTGGTCGCAGCTCGAACCGAAGGTGACGGGGTGGATGGCTCACGCCCGGCCATTCGCTTTTGAAATCGGGCCGATTGAATATGCTCGTGACATCCGGCGTTTCCTCCATGGTTCGCCGCATATCCCCGCCCTCTATGCGGCGCAAAGTGGCTATGAGATCATCGCCGAGGTGGGCGTCGACAAGATTCGCCAGAAATCCATACGGCAGACGAGCCGGCTCATTGAGTTGGCCGAAGAGCGAGGCTATCGGGTCAATACGCCGCGCGATCCCCACGCGCGTGGTGGCACGGTGGCCATTGACGTTCCTCACGCTCAAGCCGTGGCGGCGGAGTTGAATCGACGCGATGTGTTGGTCGACTATCGCCCGGGTGCCGGTATTCGGCTCGCTCCTCATTTTTACACCAAGGACGAGGAACTCGAACTGGCCATCCGCGAGATCGAGGCGATCCTGGAGACGAAGGCCTACGAGCGGCACCTCGCTGCCGGATGATCAGAATTTGCTTTGGCAGCGTGGAGATCGCGGGTCGAGGGCGCATTTTTCTCATCAATGGTTGAAGCCCTCCCTTGTCACGTGCCTCATAAGCCACGCCCGAGTCTGTCCCGTTGCTGGAGGGGAATTTCTCTGCGTCGACCAAAGCCGCCGTGCTCCTCATCCGACGTTGGCGGGTTTTCGGGAGGTGACTCGCGGACTGGAATTCACCACAATCGATGAGAAGGCCGTCGGTCGACGGCTCATCGCGTCAGGAGTGATGAGTGAGGCACAAAGAAAGGGATGGGCGCGCCCATCCCTCGCCGATCGCGTAGACATCGGCTCTCACGTTTAGGCGTTCATCGAGGCCAGGAACTGGGCGTTGTTCTTCGTCTTGCTGAGCTTATCCAGCATGAGTTGCATGGCCTCGACGTGCGACAGCGTCGCCAAGACCCGGCGCAAGACGATGACGCGCCTCAGCACCTCTGGCTCCAGCAGTAGTTCTTCCTTTCGCGTCCCTGATTTGAGGATGTTGATCGCCGGGAAGATTCGCTTATCCACCAGCTCTCGATCGAGGTGGATTTCCAGGTTTCCCGTCCCCTTGAATTCCTCGAAGATGACATCGTCCATTCGGGATCCCGTATCGATGAGGGCCGTGGCCAGGATCGTCAAGCTGCCCGAGTCTTCCAAGTTGCGCGCTGCGCCGAAGAAGCGTTTCGGCTGTTGCAGGGCCGTCGATTCCACGCCGCCCGACAGCGTCTTCCCCGAACGCTCGGAGATGGTATTGTGCGCTCGGGCCAGGCGGGTGAGCGAATCCAGCAGGATCACCACGTCGTGCCCGTACTCGACGAGTCGCTTGGCTTTCTCCAAGACCATGGCCGCGACGTGGACGTGTCGCTCGGCTGGTTCGTCGAACGTCGAGCTGATCACTTCGCCTTTGACGCGGCGCTCCCAATCGGTGACTTCCTCCGGTCGTTCATCAATCAGCAGGATGAACAGTTTCACTTCGGGATGATTGATCGTAATGGACGTGGCGATCGATTGCAGGAGCATCGTCTTCCCCGTCCGGGGAGGCGCCACAATGAGACCGCGCTGTCCTTTGCCAATGGGCATCAGCAAATCAATGACTCGACCCGTCAGGTTCTTCTGCGTCGTTTCCAGCCGGAACTGCTCTTCCGGATAGAGCGGAATGAGATCCTCAAAGGGCATGATCTCCAACCGCCTATCCGGCGGCTCATAGTTGACGGCATTGATCCTGACCAGAGCGAAGTACTCCTCGCCATCTCGGGGCGGCCGGCATTCCCCGGCCACGATATCGCCGGTGCGCAGCTTGAACCGGCGAATTTGCGATGGCGCGACGTAGATGTCCTCGGGACTGGGAAGATACGAGTTGTCCGGAGCCAGTAGGAACCCGTGACCTTGAGGGACAATCTCCAGTACGCCTTCGATGGGAATGATGGGCTCGCCTCGAGGTCCGAAGGTCATGGCCACTGGCTCTGACTCGCTACGTTTGGTTGGGTATGTTGTTTCAATCATAGTTCTAACTCACAAATGACTTGAGCTTACCGCTGACCTCGGGGTGTCGAAGCTTGGCCAGGGCTCGCGCTTCCAGTTGACGAATGCGCTCACGAGTAACTCCCAAACGCTTTCCGATTTCCTCCAGCGTGTGTTCCTCTTCGGCCGGATTCAACCCGAAACGCATGCGGATGATCGCCTCCTCCCGGGGCGTCAGGTGCTTGAGCGTATCATCGGTGATGCGCTTCAGATTCGTCCGAATGGCGGCCTCGTCCGGCGTCTGCGCCGCATCATCGGGGACGAGATGGCCCAACCGGACATCTTCGTCATCGAACATCGGCGTCTCCAACGAGACGGGAACCTGGGCGGCCTCCATCAGGTCGCGTAACTTCGCCGGTGGGACGCCGATTTCTTCGGCGATCTCCTTGAGCATCGGCTCGCGACCCAACCGTTCCTTCAGCTCCCGCGAGACTTGTTTGGCCTTCTCCAGGGTGTCGGTCACGTAAACGGGCAGCCGAATGGTTCGACTCTTATCGGAGATGGCCCGCCGAATGGCTTGTCGAATCCACCAAACAGCATAGGTGGAAAACTTGTAACCGCGTCGATAGTCGAATTTCTCCACGGCGCGCATGAGCCCAATATTCCCCTCCTGGATGAGATCCAGGAGCGGCAGGCCCAAATGCATATATCGCTTGGCAAAGGCGATGACCAGGCGCAGGTTGGCTTCGGTCAGAGCCTGCTTGGCCTGCTCGGCCTGTCGCTGCCCCCGACGAATGCGGTCCAGCGTGTGCTGGGGATCGACCAGCTCAGCTCCGTACTGCTGCCGCAATTGGTTGAGTCGCTTCCTGGCCGAGCGCAGCCGAGAGACTGCCTGTTTCTCGGTGCTCCGACCCTTGCTTCGCGCCCGAGCCCGTTCGGCCTTCTCGACCTCCTTTTCGGCAGCCGCGAGTTCCTTGCTCGCCTGCTCGATGGCCTTGATCAGCGTCTCCTGGTACGGGGAGGTGAAATTCACTTGCCGGATGAGCCGAGACATCTCGATCCAGATCTCGGCGAGCTGCCTGAGGGCGCGCCCCCGTTTGGGCGAGCGCTTGGGCATCGAACGGAGCTTTTCATACCGCCTGAGCGCCTTCTTGTAAAGCTGCTTCACTTGATGGAGAGTGTCCAGAAAGTGCGTTTTGATGGACTCCACCCCCTCCTCGGCAACGCCTTCAGTATCAATGACTTCGCGTATATCAGCGGATCCCTCTTTCAATTGCTCTCCGAGCTGGATGAGGGTTTCCACGCACACGGGCGACCGGGAGAGGGCTTTCCGCACCATCAGTTGACCGCGCTCAATCTGCTTGGCCAGTTCCACTTCCCCTTCCTGGGTCAACAGTGGTACGGCAGCGACCTGACGGAAGTACGTCTTGATGGAATCGAGTCCCTCGGCGTCGGCCTCCGTCTCTTCCAGGATCATGGCTTCCCGCTCGGCCAGAGACTCCTGATCCTCCTCAGGGAGAGCCAGTTCGCCTTCCAGGACATTTGGTTCGGCATATTCAATATTCAGTCCTTCAGCTTCCCGCTCGAAGCCCTCTTCCAGAGAGAGGTCTTCGAGCGGCACGTCAAAAGGTTCGTCAATCGTCTTCAGTAACGTGGTCATAGCGTATCCTATTACGGTGTGTAACCCTGAGTTGGTCTATAAATTTTGCTGTGGAATCCAACAGGTCCCTCCCCGTCCACGCTCATCTCCCCTTGCAACTCCGCACGACCCACTGACAAAACCCTTCAGGGATGAACCTACGCCGGATTCCTACAGCCGATTACTTGGATGCTCAACCTCGCACCCGGGTTCACTATCTTTCGGCTACAAACCACATAATGTACTGATTAGCGTTTCGTTTGTCAAGATATTTTATGCCGTTTCAAGACGTTAAGGATAAGTTTGGAGTATTCAATAAGTTAGAGTATGTCGGACGATGAGTGGATATTAGACATGCCCTCTCCTTTCGCGGGCAGGACTTGACGAGGATGTCGGCCCGGAGAGAACGTTAAAGGATGAGGCCATGCCCTTGGGGATCGGGATAACCCGCTTCTATAGAGCCCCGAAGACCCACCATCTTGTTCGCCGGGTTGCGTCTTCTCATCTCGGGCTGGCGAGCCACTTAAAAAGGTCTTGATTTTCATCAAGGGCTTGGATATATTTCAGCAATTGTACCAGGAAAAAGAGGTCAGTTGAATCTGGTGGGGTCCGTTTCCGGGACTTCCAGAAGGAGGTGATCAAAATATTCTGAGGTGTGAGAGAAAATGTCAATCGGCATCCATGTTCTCGGGGAGCTCTATGGAATTGACCGACAGACGCTCAGCTATGTAGAAAACATTGAGCCGCATATTTGGAAGGTGGTCCAAGAGTGCCACCTTAATGTTTTGACCAGCGCTTTTCACCAATTTCAACCTGTTGGAGTCACCGGTTTTTTTCTCCTGGCAGAGTCGCATCTGAGCATCCACACCTGGCCGGAGAAGTCATGTCTGGCCTTGGACATTTTTAGCTGCGGCTCTGCCGAACAAGCGGTGCGGGCTTTCGAAGCCATCGTGCGGGAACTCGCTCCAACTGAGGTTGATAGGAGGATTCTCGATCGAGGTCGATCATGGACAAGCCGGGCAGTTTCATCCTCAGCGCCGTACAGAGTGGTCGGCGAAGCCTGTGGCAGCTCCTGAGGGTTTGGCCCTATTCGATTAAGGAACTCGCCCAACAGCTCGAACGACTTCACGCCGAAGGGTGGATTCGGCCAACCGCTCAAGGTTGGAGCGAGATCGCACTGACAGAGGAAGGGAAACGACGGGCGGCGGAACGGCCGCTCGGGTTGGAGAATGTGTGTCCTCACTGCCAGGGCAAGGGCGTACAGGTTCCCTCGGACTGGACCAGTCGCTTTAATGACATTGTGCAGAACCGACCGTTGCCCGTGGCCAAATACGACCAGGGATTCATGCGCGCCGAGGATGCTGTCGCCCGGGTGGCCTTCATTCATCGCATGGGAGATCTCGCCCGGCGGGACCTCCTCCTCATCGGCGACGATGACCTGGTCAGCATCGCATTGGCCATCACAGGACTGGCCGGTCGGATTGCCGTCATCGATATTGATGATCGTCTCCAAGAATTCATCGAACGAGCCAACCGGGAGTATCAGTTTGATATCGAATTTCACCAGTTGGATCTCAGGCAGCCGCTCCCTCCGGAATTCCTCGCCCAGTTTGATACCTTCATCACTGATCCGGTGGAAACGCTCCCTGGCATCGAGTTGTTTCTCTCGCGGGCCGCTTCCAGTCTGCGCGGGCGAGATGCTGCTGGTTACTTCGGATTGACGACGCTAGAGGCTTCGCGACAGAAGTGGCACCACATTGAGTCCCTCCTTCTGCGCATGAACCTGGTCGTCACCGACATCTTGCGCGATTTCAGCATCTACCCGGAAAAAGAAAATCAGTGGGAGCAATTCTACACGACTTATGAGATGATGATCCTGTTCGGTGTAGAGGGGACATTGCCGGATTGCGATTGGTACCGATCATCGTTCATCCGAGTCGAAGCCATCGCCGAACCCCGGCCTACCATCGAAGGCACCTCTGAACTCTCCCTGGAAGAACTCTACCTGGACGATGAGACGGTCGCTTCGCCTCACCAGGAGAAGCATTGACCGGGACATCACCCCATTGCTTGAGAGTCCCCGCCTTTTCGGTTCCATCCCTTTCTCGGATGAGTCAGGCATCAAGCTCTTCTTCGTCCGTCGGATCATCCAGCCGAGCGGGCGCTCCTTTCCACCCACTGGATGCGTGAGACCCAGCGCCGGGAAGCGAGCCCTCACCAACGAGAGAAGGCCCAACCGGCCAGTGGCGATCCAAGAGAGAAGGTCATGAAGACTCACCTCCCCAGTCGTCGAGAGGTGGTCTCTCAGAGCCATGGACATGCCACGAAGTTCAGGGGATGAGCTTCAAGCGGGGTGAGATCTTTCGATTGGAGGCCAGAAGCTGGTCCTTGGTCAAGATCATATCCTCACGCCGTTCCCAAGCCAGTTCGAAATCGGGACCCATCGTAATGGCATCTTCCGGACAGGCCTCTTCACAGTAGCCGCAAAAAATGCATTTTCCATAATCGATATTGTAGACTTTGGCATAGCGCCGATCGACGCCGATGCGTTCCTCATAGGGACGAGGATCTTCGGCCGCTTCGATGTAGATGGCATCGGCCGGGCAGGCGATGGCGCACAGGTAGCACCCCACGCACTTTTCCTTTCCATTCTCGTCGAGATTCAGAATGTGGAGGCCACGGAAGCGCCGCTCAATGAGCACCGGCTCATCGGGATACTGAATCGTAATCCGGTTTTGGGGAATATGCTTGGCCGTCAACGCCAGTCCCTTCGCAATCGCCTTGATAACATTCAGTACGGCCATAGTGGTTGTTCCTCTCACTCAGAAATAGCCGTCATTATAGCAAAGAATGTCCGGGAGTGCGAGGGGTGGTTTCTTCCTCTCGTATTATGCTAAGGTTGTCTAGACGTGGTGAGGAATGACGAAGCCTCGGGTTCTGTAGATTTATGGAGCAATGTTCATCATGGTTCGAATCAGGCGGCGACAAGAGTCGAATCATGGTCTTATACGAGAGTATTGGGTTCGCTCCCCTCAGAGGGGACCATTTCTGGCCGTGGGGAGCGCAGAGAGGGCACGGGGGCGTTCGTTCAACCGGAGACCGGTCGAGATCGGGCGAGGCGATGGGGGGTGATGACCTCACAGCAGACCAGTGACCGGAGGTGGGAGAAGGGGTCGAAGAGCTTTTCAAAGATGTGGGTGGATGGAGCAAACGAGTCATCCAAGAGCGCGCGAAGGGAACGCGAGCAAAGTCCATCGGGAGCGCCTCTGCGGCTGGTGGTGACGGTTGATGCGAACGAGCTGATTGACTGACATGAAAGCGTCATAGTCGGGTCTTCCATGACCCTTTTGATGTGACGTTTGATGTGAGCGAACTATTTGATCGACATGTCGAAGATTCTCGATCGCCAGAATCTCATTGCTCGACGTCAGCAATGGCGCCGGCAGGGCCGACGTGTGGTGTTCACAAACGGCTGCTTCGACCTCATTCATCCGGGCCATGTGCGGTTTTTGCATCAGGCGCGCGCTCTGGGGGATGTCCTCATCGTGGCCATCAATAGTGATCGTTCGGTACGTCAGCTCAAAGGGCCGGGGCGCCCGATCTTGAATGAGGACGAGCGGTGCGAAGTGTTGGCGGCGTTGGAGGTCGTCGATGTAGTGACGGTGTTTGACGAACCCACGCCTCGCGACCTGATCGCCGTGCTTCTGCCCGATATTCTGGTCAAAGGCGGCGATTGGCCGCTCGATCAAATTGTCGGGCGGGAAGAGGTCGAAGCCGCGGGAGGGCGCGTTTATTCGCTTCCCTATCTTCGAGGATATTCCACGACCGAGATCATCAAGCGCATCCTCTCGCGGCACGATGTTCTCAAACGCGAATAGATCGTTCCTCCTCAGAACTGTTGGGTTGACCGCCATTCGCTTGGCCGATCTCGAGATCGCGTACGCATTCTGCTTCTCCACCGCCGGAGTCTTGCTATTTTTCGTCGTGGAACCCTGATTGTTGTCATTATTGATCTCTTGGCGGATCGGTATTCGATCCGATGAGGCTTTTCGTCGCAAAAAAAATGAGACTTTCTGTCGCGAAAAAGATGATTTCTGTCGCGACCGCGGAATTGGGATGCGAGTAAAATAATGCGCAGGATATTAATGGCAGGAGGATAGCGATGATGAAAAAGAGGTGGACTTTACCCGTAGTTCTAGTTTTCGCCTTTGCGACAGCAGTTCGAGCACAGAACTTATGTTGCGCGGATCTGGCGGGATGCACCAGCGCAGCGTGCTGTGGATCGCCAGGAACATAAGTTGGCTGTTCCATTGATTGCGAGAATGGCGCTTACATAAGCTGTCCCAGAAAAGAGGAAGGAAAAACGACCCCCATTCTACCGCCACCAGGTGAACCACAGCCGATAGCACGAATGGATCAGGAGGAGCAATTCAGAGTACTATACGAGGCCGCGATGCGATGGGCAGATCTGGACAAGGGGAGGTCGCAGCTGCTCCTCAGACTTGCCGGAAAACACCGTCGAGTCTTCGTAGTGAAAGCCGCTGGTCGTTGAGGTGATGAACTGCTGATTCTCCCTCTGATGTCGAACGCTCCAAAGCACGAGAAGCGATCTGTCTGATGCGACAGAACGGCGCGTATTTCTCCGGCTGAGTCGGGCAACGCTAGCTGGAGGAATACCCTGTGGAGGGTTAGATGAGAAGCCTATCCATGCTTGTGCTCTCGTTCATACTTGTGCAACCGTGGCAGCGGGAACTCCAGGAGTGGGCTTCGCTTTTCCTCGGCCAAGCAGAGCTCACACTGAACGAGGAGAGCCGACCGGCAAAGCTCGCCCACGGTGCCATCATCATAGCTGGATTGGTGAAAGATGTCGATCCTCAGCGGGCCGAGCGGCTCCTCCGCTTGGCGGCCAAGGTGCTCTCTCAGGTGAGATTTGAAGATCCATTCGAGCGCATGAGGAAGCAGGGAGTGAGGGTGAGTTTTCGCACGCCTTACGATTCCCTCGATCTGTGGAAGCAGTTACTCAGCCAGGCAGCTCGGCTGCAAACGGGTCTCGTGCGCGAGTTCATCGCCCAACTCAAATCCGACAAACGGTGGAAGAGCCGGTTGCTCGCCCACATAGGAAGGGCTCTCGATGATGAGGAGAGCTTGAGCGAGCTGACGATGATGAGTCTCGAATACGGGTTGTCTTCCTCCACCGTTGATATGCTCTTTCGCCTCAAGCGAAAAAATGCCGAGCGAGCCGATGCCATTTTCCGCTCGGCTCTGGCAGCAGCGGCGGCCCATGGCGATCTCGGTCAACTGTATTGGCTCGGGGCCTATGCGATTCCTGGTGTGAACCTTCCCAATCGTTTTCCTCTCGTCAACCCATCACCGCCCGATGCGGAGCTCAGTCGCCTCTTCATTCGAACGCTGGTAGACGCATTGGCTAGAGCCATATCGACGGCCGGGCAGATACCCGCTCATATCTACCGGGCTCTGGTCAACATCCGCCCCTATGCTGAGCAATTCGCTCCCGATACCTTGACCCGCATTGATGGCCTTTTGAGTCTGGTCGCGAGCCGACTCCCGGCCGCCGCCATCGCCGAAGCGGAACAACGGGATCTCGATCGCGTGACAGCCGCCGAAGAGAAGGTGAATACATTGATGAGAAGGGCAGAAGCGGCGAAGGACGATAAGACTCACGATGATCTGACGGCCCGCGCCGCCTTTGTTGCCGCCACGCATGAGGAGTACGATCGCGCTCTCTCAATAGCATCCAAAATCAAGGACAGAATGACGCGGCGGGAGATGGCGGACTTGATCAACCTGGAGGCCACCTCTCACTTCATTGGGGAGGAAGCCTTCGAGAGAGCCAAACGGTATGCCTTGGCCATTGAACATCCGGAAAGATTGGCCATCACCATTGCTCGCCTGATCGAAAAGTTCGACAAGCAGGATGAGCAACGCCTCTCGATCCTGATCATGCGCGCCCAAGCGAGATTAAACCGACTTCCGAGTAACGCCGGAAAGGCCCGGGCATTCCTCTGGCTGGCAAGCTCTGTTCTTCCCGTTGATGCGGCTCAGGGTCAGGCCATGCTCTGGCAGGCGATTCAGCTTTTCAATGCATCTCACGCCGATCTGAATGGGGCCGCCGAAGCCGCAATAAAAATAGACACTGAAGATTTCGCAACCGGGCGCGTAGTTGGCTCGTACGATCTCGCTCCAGTTGTGGTGAAAGCGTTCAGAGAGTTAGTGGACCAGGAACTCGAGATCGAGTCGAATCCTGAGCCCCAACAAGCTTCCCTGTTCGCGGTGAACTGGAAGAGCGCGGAAATCAGAGCCATCGCTCAAGCGGCAGTAGCCGCTGCTGTGTTGGAGAGATGCGAGCACCAGAGGGAACATTGATAGGTGTTCACCTTCATTGATCGTCCTGGAGAGCATCAGGCTCCGGGATAGAGTGAATACGCGCTGCCGTCTACGGAGATCAGAGTGGTGGCCTGGTGATCTCTGGCAGCCCTCGACTGGAGTTTCCACGTATAGCGTTCGCCGTGTCACTGTGGCCAGACATTAGGTATGTGCCGAGGTGGAAACCGAACTCGGTGGGAGCAGGTGGAGTGAATGGGGTCAGATGAGAGGCTTCATCGGAAAATGTGACTTCCACGGACGTCACCGGATCGCCAAATGCCCTTCGAAACGGCTCGTTCACCACCTCGCGAATCCGACCGGTAAGATCCGAGTGATGAGTTGGTTCACTCCCGGGAGCCACACATACATGCTGTCCTTCAGGATATCAAAATAAATGTCGGAGACCACCACACCAGGACCAGCAATGTTGAGCGGTGTAGAGTTCTCGGGAAAGAAAGAACGCAGCAAAGCCGATGTGAGCCATACGCCATCCGGAGAGAGTTGGCGAATCATCGGCCAGTCGAAACCGATACCCATCTGTTGCCAATCGTATCCCAGTACCCAGATATTTCCATCGCTGTCCAGCGCCATCTTCTTGACGACGAAGGGATCCGCCTTGATGATCCGCCTCAGGTCGCCGCTCTGAACATACTCCAGCAGAGCAGACGCATACTCGTTCTCCGTCCTTCGCACCGTGACGGCCACCAGGATAGATCCCCCGCTGGTGAGAACCACATCGCCCACCGACATGACCTCGGCCCCTGGAAAACTCCCCATCGGTGCAATCTGGCGCACGAGGTGCCCGCGCCAATCATAGATGAAGATCAGCGGGGGCTGCTCTCGCAATATGCGAATGAGGAACCCGTTCCTGTCCCACTTGAAAACCCCTGCCAGGTGTGAATCCCTAAGCCAAACTCGGAATAACCTGTGCGATTCAGTGGCCGGACCTATGGTCAGCTTCCTCTGCCCGGCCATTGTTCGACCTAACATACACAACACAAGAATCACGACCCAAAGGAAAGCTCTCTTCATCACTACTACCTCCGATGGTATTCTCGACATTATTTTACCAGAATCTTACTCTCCAAATGCGACAGAGAGTCTCATTGTTGCGACCAAAAGTCATTTCGCTCGTGTTCATGCCTGGCTCTGGTGTAATGGCTCAAATTCGAGGATACGGTGAGGGAGGGAAGACGCGCTTCGGTTGGATGGCATCTTCGGATCTCGGCCGGGGCTGGATTCGGGTGATCGATTGGCGCGTTGATCCGATGGCGACGCGGCTCGTCGGATTGACTCAACGAGGAGAGGCCGTGTGTTTGAGAGTAATCAGGTCTGGCGACGTTAAGATTGAATTGGCACCGATCAGCTATTGAATCGGTACGGGAGGTTCGTCATTCCATCGACCCCATGTGGGAAAGGAGAACGATGACCATGCGAAAGGTCCTGCTCATTCTTATTGCCATGTTCTTCATCTGGTCGCAACCATCTCAGGCCTTTCAAGGTGAAGCTCCGATGCTCATCGCGCCGATTATAAACAGAACACGGGTGCGACCGCTTGATGCTTCCTCCCACCTCATTGGAGCGTGGCTGCGGGCGTGGCAACGAGGCCGGAATCGTGCCCGATGTAGCGTTCACCGTACCTACGTTGGTTATGCTCCTATGGTCGTGGGGAACTGTTATCCATCATGGTGTGTGCAGACCCGGTGTATAGAGCCTGCCCCTGGAGAGCAATGTAATGAGGGACAAGTTCCATCGGGGGAGGTTTGCCAGTTTTGTCCTTGTGCGTCGGGAGAATCGGGGAACCGCTTTGAAAGGCCTTGCAGGCAACGCACGTAGAGTGGCTGGAGCCGGTCATGGCCTGTGAAGGAGAATGACGATGGCGTCTGTTGGTTGATTCTCCTCGGTTGAGCGAGCTTCCACAAGTGAATGGTGGACTCATTGCGAGTGTGTGAAGGTGGGCTCGACGTCAGGTGGCATTGTGGTCGTGATGGGTAATTATGAAGACGTGTCCATCGGGGAGCACCCTGGAGTGGGAGTGTAAGAGTATGGACTATACGCTCTTGGATACGCACTTCAGATTCTTTACATTACCATCCTCTCACGCACACCTTCCGGTTAGTGTGCCCAGTATTCGCGGAGAGGCTGACCTTGTTAGAGAGATCCTCGCGCGCTGTTCAAAACCTCAGCACCTTGGTATTCAGGGTGAGGTTATTCTGGAAACGATCACAAACTTCCATCAGCATTGACCGGGTGAGAGGGTGGTTGTAGAATGAGCGACAGGTCGGCATTGTGTGAAGTCCCTGTGAGCCGGCCAGTGAGATCAGCAGTATGAGTCGTCCCATGGCGTTGTTGTCGAGAGCGAGTAGCGAGGAGTGCACGTAGCTCACTAGGGGGATTAGTGTCCATTGGGGGAGCGAGGGTGAGCGCGCTCACATAACGGTCGGGTTGGCGAACCGGTGAGGGGGCGGCGGGGGGAGGGAGTGTGAAGAGGTCTCCATCGGAGGTGGAGCTGCTCATCGATGCCGTATTGGGCGGGCGCGTGGTGCGGTTAGACCGGTATCCCGAGGGGGTGCAGAGAGCCTGGGCCTATATGGTCGATCATCTGGCGGAGGCGGGGTTGACCATGGAGGAGGTGGCGGTTGAGGTGGGGGTGAGTCGGAGTCACTTGTTTCGGTTATTTGGCCAGGCGGTGGGGGTGAGTCCGAGGGTTTTTCTGGTCGGGTTGCGGGTGGGGTGGGCGAGGCGGTTATTGGGGGATCGTCGATACACGATCTCGGAGGTGGCGTGGGCGAGTGGGTTCAAGACGTTGCGGTCGTTTGAGCGGGCGTTCAAGCGGTGGGTGGGATGTGCGCCGCGGGCGTATC